>Ga0315287_10004004_pt1 | contig 14296 bp, 16 predicted proteins | sample YL17G11_0_MG_FD_205037 | JGI IMG/M metagenome (GOLD analysis project Ga0315287, IMG submission 205037) | Sediment microbial communities from Yellowstone Lake, YNP, Wyoming, USA - YL17G11_0 | ecosystem: Environmental > Aquatic > Freshwater > Lake > Sediment | place: USA: Wyoming | collected... | reverse complement strand
TGCCGCCCGTGCGCCGAGCGAGAGCGTCAGGACGGTCGGGACCGACCAGCGCGCCACCGCCGCCACCAGCTCCCGGCGGGTCATCCCTCCGAGGTCGGATGCAGCCCGGCTCTCGTGCGCACTCACGATTGGGCCATCTCCTCGATCAGCTCCGCCAAGACGGAAGGCCGGGCTCCGCAGGCGTGGAACGCCGCCGCTTCACCGAGACTCTCCAGCAGCTTCAGGCTCGCTTCAGTGCGCGCCTCGGCCCCTGGGCCAAACTCCGCTCCGAGCATGCTCTGCACCAGGCGCACTGCCGCTTCCCCTTCGCTGTACCGCTCGAGCGCAGCCGAGCCGCGATGGGGTGCCGATTCCAGTACAACCACCGCCCACGGCCTCCCCGGCTTGGACTCCCACGCCGGGCAAAGTGCTGCAGGGCTCACGTAATGACTGCCAGCAGCAAGAAGCGTTCCGATGGAAGACAGCGCCTTTGTTCGTGTCTCTAAGGTTAGCAAGTGAAAGGCATTAGCGTCAAGCTTCAGCGACCGAGGCACTGCCGAGAACACCCCTTCCGGCGGTGCGAACCGCAACACGTCGTCGCCGAGTGCAGGATGTCCCCTTTCCAGGAATAGGGCCGTGAGCGTGGATTTCCCGCTGCCCGACGCTCCGACGAGCAGGACGAGGCGGCTGCCGATGCGCACCCCGCCGGCGTGGACGAAGACGGTCTCCGGTCCCGGATCGTTCAAGATGTCTTCGATGGCGCGCCATTCGACGAAGGCCCAGGCATCGCCGAAGCTCGCCGGCCCGAAGGGCGGTCGTGTTGGGCTCGTGGCAATGTAGGCATCTGCGCCGAGTCTGTTCAGGGCGTAGCGGAGGGTCGGCGGGGCATTCGTCGCCGGGGCGGCGTGATAGAGGGCGTCGAGGGCGGGGACGGCGGTGGCGTCGTCGCTCGAGAACTCGAGCACGTGCGGCGGCACGGCCACCCGTCGCGCGGCTATTGCAGGAGCCCTTCGGCCGCGAAGCGCCTGAGCACGTCCTCGACGTCCGCACGGATCTTCGCTGGGTCCGGCGCCGGGATGTCGGCGACGATGGCCTCGGCTATGGCGGCCGGCTCGTGCTCGCCGTCGCAGTACGTCCACACGACCGCGGCGGTGAGGTTGAGCACGTGCGCTCGGTCCCGGGCAGCGTCCAAGAGGACCCACTCGGACCCGACGCGGCGCAGCGCCACGTCGGGCCTGGCGTGCGGTTTCGCGGGAATCGCGGCCACCGGCATCGCCCCAACGTACAGAAGCGGGGGTCTGGCTGGCAAGCGTCGGCGCCAGAACCGGTTACGCACGCGGCCAGTTCCTCCAGGGACCGCCGGCCTGCCCACCGGCCCGCGACGGCGCATCGCGGACCCGCGCTGCTTGCCCGGCCCCCGGCCCGCCGGGTAGTTTCCCGCGCCTCGCACAGGCGCCACTTCCTCCTCACGGCAGGGCTCATGGCGGACACCGATCGCATGGAGAAGCTCGTGTCGCTCTGCAAGCGGCGTGGATTCATCTTCCAGTCCTCGGAGATCTATGGCGGCCTCGGCTCGGTCTGGGACTACGGGCCGCTGGGCGTCGAGCTCAAGAAGAACCTCAAGGACCGCTGGTGGCGGGCGATGGTGCACGCCCGCGACGACATCGAGGGCCTCGACGCGGGCATCCTCATGCACCCGCGGGTCTGGGAAGCATCGGGGCACGTGGCGGGCTTCACCGACCCGCTGGTGGACTGCAAACAGTGCAAGCACCGCTTCCGTGCCGACGATCCGCGCATCAAGGGCACCCCGGGCCAGCCGGACGCGCAGTGCCCGGTCTGCGGCACCAGGGGAACGCTCACGGCCCCGCGGATGTTCAACCTGATGTTCAAGACGTTCATGGGGCCGGTGGAGGAGGACGCGGCGGTCGTCTACCTGCGGCCGGAGACGGCGCAGGGCATCTACGTAAACTACCTGAACGTCCAGCAGGCGTCGCGGCAGAAGATCCCCTTCGGCATCGCGCAGATCGGGAAGGCGTTCCGCAACGAGATCACGCCGGGGAACTTCATCTTCCGGACGCGCGAGTTCGAGCAGATGGAGATGCAGTTCTTCGTGCGGCCGGGCACCGACGAGGAGTGGTTCGAGTTCTGGCGGAACGAGCGGATGCAGTGGCACCTGGCCCTCGGCATCCGAGCCGAGCGGATGCGGTTCCACGCGCACGGGAAGGACGAACTCGCCCATTACGCCAAGGCCGCGTACGACATCGAGTACGAGTTCCCGTTCGGATGGAACGAGTTCGAGGGCATCCACAACCGGACCGACTTCGATCTCTCCCGGCACCAGCAGTTCTCGGGGAAGAAGCTCGAGTACTTCGACCAGGAGCGGAACGAGCGCTACTTGCCCTACGTGGTCGAGACGTCGGTCGGGGCGGACCGCACGGTGCTCGCGCTGCTGTGCGACGCATACCACGAAGAGGAGGTGGGGAGCGAGACCCGCGTGGTGCTCCGCTTCCTTCCCGCGCTGGCCCCGATCAAGGCGGCCGTGCTCCCGCTCGTGAACCGGGACGGGATGCCGGAGGTCGCCAAGCGCATCCACGATGACCTGCGGAGGCGCTTCACCGTGTTCTATGACGACGGCGGCTCAATCGGCCGGCGCTACCGCCGGCAGGACGAGGCGGGCACGCCGTTCGCGATCACGGTGGACGGGCAGACCACTCAGGATGGCACGGTGACGGTCCGGCACCGCGATACGCTGGCGCAGGACCGCATCGACGCGGGCGCCATCGCGGGCTATCTGACCGAGCGCGTGGCGCCGGCCTGAGGCTGCGGTGCGCCGGCGCGACTTCGAGGCGATGGTCCGGCGGATGACCGCCGACCTGCCCGCCGAGTTCACCGACGGCATCGTCGAGGTCGTGGTCACGCGCAAGACGATCCCGCACCCCGTCCGCGAGGGGGTGTACACGCTGGGGGAGTGCGTCCCGCACGCCTTCGGCGCGCCCGGCGAGGACGACGCCGGCTTGCGCTCCACGATCGAGCTGCACCACGGGTCGTTCGCCGCGCTCGCGCGGGAGCACCCGGATTTCGACTGGCACGAGGAATCGTTCGAGACGCTCACCCACGAGGTGCGGCACCACCTGGAGTGGCGGGCCCGCGTCCCGGAGCTGGAGCGCCTCGACGACGCGGCGGAGGCGAATTACGCGCGGCAGGACGGCGAGCCGTTCCCGCCGCTGTTCTACCGGGACGGCGAGCGCGTCGCCGAGGGCGTGTACCGGGTCGAGGACGACATCTTCATCGAGCTGGTGCTGGCCCCGAAGGCGTGGGCCGCGGCGGCTGAGGGACCGCTCGCGTTCACCTGGCACGGGCGGCCGTACGCCGTCGCGCTGCCGGCGGAGCCGCCGGAGATCCTCTACGTCACCGTGGGCGGCGTGACGCCCGCGCCGCCCGGCGACGTCGTGGTGGTGCTGCGACGCAAGCCGGAGGCGCGGGACGTGCTGCGGCGGCCCACGGTGGGCGGCCACGAAGCGCGCGCTACTTCTTCCGCACCTCGACGCTGACCTGGCGGGGCTGCTACATCTTACGCAGCCCAGACCCGTGACCGGGAGTCCGTGATGACGCATGAGATGACCACGACGCTGGTGCCCGAGGAGGTGGTCCGCCGCGCACGGGAGTTCTTCCTGCGCCGCGTGAGCGCCGGCGGCGCGGGTCTCGTGGTGCTCCCGCGGCGTCGTCGCCCGGTCCGATGACCTCGCGCGACCGCGGCCGGATCGCGTTCGTCGTCGCGTTCGTCGTGCTCCTCGTGGACGGCGCCGCGTCGATCTGGCTCGGGCAGGTGTCGGGTCGCGGAGCTTTCGTCGGCTTCGGCCTCGCGCTGGTGGTCGCCGCCGCCGGGCTCGGCCTCGTGTACCGGCGCTGGAAGGCGGCCCTGGACGAGGTGGATGCGGCACGCCGCGCCATGCGCGTCGAGGTCGAGGCGCTGCGGCAGGCCGTGCACGACGCTCGCGCCGGCGGCCCCGGCTGATGCTGGCCCTCCTCGCGCATCCGGTGTGCCGGTTGCACACGAACGGGCCCGGTCATCTGGAATCGCCGCTCCGTCTGGAAGCCGTCGAATCCCGCCTGGAGCGGGACCTCGTGGCGCGCGGCGTCGCGCGCTGGCTCGAGGCCCCCGCCGTGTCCGACGAGGACCTCCTGCGTGTGCACACGAGCGCCTACCTGGCGCGCCTGGAGCGGTTGGACCGCGCGGGCGGCGGGGCGCTCGACCACGACACGGCGATGGGTCCTCACTCGATGCGGGCGGCGCGGCGGGCCGCGGGCGCCGCCGTGCTGGCGGCGGAGCGGGCGATGCGCGGGGAGGGGCCCTCGTTCAGCGCGATCCGGCCGCCGGGGCACCACGCCACCCCCTCGCAGGCGATGGGCTTCTGTCTCCTCAACAACGCCGCGCTCGCCGCGCGCACCGCGCTCGACCGCCTCGGCGCCGAGCGGGTGCTGATCGTGGACTGGGACGTCCATCACGGCAACGGCACGGCGGACGCGTTCCGCCGCGAACCGCGCGTGCGCTTTGTGTCCATCCACCAGTGGCCCTGGTATCCGGGCACGGGTGATCACCGGGACGTCGGGGTCGGCAACCTCTTCCACGTGCCGCGGCCCCCCGGCCTGCCTGCCGCGACCTACACCGGCGACCTCCTGGAGGCGGTGGACCGCGCGCTGGTCGGGTTCGCGCCTTCGCTCATCGTCTTCTCCGCCGGGTTCGACACGCTCCGCGGCGACCCCCTCGGCGGCTTCACCTGGGAGCCGGAGGACTACGCGGCGCTGACGCTCGCGATCCGCGACCGCGCGCCGGCCGCCGCGGCGATGTCGGTGCTCGAAGGCGGCTACGACCCGCCGCGCCTCGCCGAGGCCGCGGCGCTCCACGCGGCCGCGCTTGCCGCGTGAGGCGGGCGCTGTAAGTTCCGCTCCCATGACCACCGCGCCGACCCCGGACCGGGGCATTCCCTACAGCGTGTACCTCCCGCCCGACGGCGCCGTCGAGTGGAGCCTCCGTCCCGCCCGGCTGCTCGAAGCGATGCAGGAGGGCGGCCAGCTGTGGGTGGACATCGACGCCAACGACGTCCACCAGCACGCGCTCCTCGAGAAGGTCTTCCACTACCATCACCTCGCGATTGAGGACACTCTCAGCCCCGAGACGCGCGTCAAGTTCGAGGAGTACCCGGACCAGCTCTTCCTCGTGGTCCGCGGCGTGCGCTTCGACTCCACCACGAGCGATCCGTACGACCTCGAGACGGCGAACCTGTACTCGTTCCTGGGCGGCAACACCCTCGTCACGGTGCACAGCCAGCCCTCGCGCGCCATCGACGAGGTGAAGCACCGCATCGAGCGCGGGCCCGACCTGCTGCACCGCGGCGTCGAGATGATCCTCCACGGCGTGGTGGACACGACCGTCGACCAGTACCTGCCGATGGTGGACCAGGTGGACGACATCGTGGACGACCTGGAGCAGCGGATCTTCGACCAGTACGACGACTCGGCGATCCACGAGATCTTCCGGGTGAAGCGCCTGGTGGTGCGGCTGCGCCGGCACCTCGGGCCGCTGCGCGAGGTGCTGAACGTCCTCACCAACCGGCCGCACGCCTGCATCAACCCCGCCTCGCAGATCTACTTCCGCGACGTCTACGACCACACGATCCGGATCGTGGAGTCGGTGGAATCCACGCGCGACCTGCTGACCTCGGTGCTCGACTCCTATCTCTCCCAGGCGTCGAACCGGATGAACAAGGTGATGAAGTCGTTGAGCGTGGTGGCCACCATCTCGCTGCCCTTGGTGGCGATCGGCGGGATGTTCGGGATGAACTTCGTGCACATCCCCCTCAGCAATCATCCGCTCGGGTTCTTCTGGGCGGTCGGGATGATGGCGCTCTGCGCCGGCGCGATGGTCTGGTTCCTCCGCAAACAGGGATGGGTCTGACGATGGCACTCCGTCTTTCCCACGAGATCCTGGACATCGAGACCGCGTACCCGTTCGGCATCGCGCGCGGCACGGCGCAGGCCTACCGGCGCGTGTGGGTGCGCCTGACCGACGACGACGGCGTGGAGGGGTGGGGCGAGGCGGACCCGTCGTACTACTACGGCGAGACGGCGGACACCGTGGTCGCGGCGCTCGCGACGCTCGGCACGGCGCTCCCGGCGGACCCGTTTGACCTCGAGGCCGCGGAGGCCCGGCTCGCTGCGACGCTCAAGTACAACCCGGCCGCGCGGTCCGCGCTCTCGGCGGCGCTGCACGACCTGGTGGGGAAGCGGCTGGGCGTGCCGCTGTGGAAGCTCTGGGGGCTGGACCCGGCGGCGGCGCCGCCGTCGGACTTCACGATCGGGCTCGACACGCTCGACGTGGTGCGGCGGAAGGTGCGCGAGGCGGCGGCCTATCCCATTCTCAAGATCAAGGTCGGCACGCCGGACGATCGCGCCGTGCTGCAGGTGGTGCGCGAGGAGACCGACAAGAAGATCCGGGTGGACGCCAACGCCGGCTGGACCCTCAAGGAGGCGCTGCAGCGCCTGCCCCTGCTCGAGGAGATGGGCGTCGAGCTGATCGAACAGCCGCTCGCCCCGGACGACCTCGAGGGGCTGCGTGTGCTGCGCTCGGTGTCGCGGCTGCCGATCATCGCCGACGAGTCGTGCAAGACGGCGGCCGACATCCCCCGGCTCGTCGGCGCGGTGGACGGCATCAACATCAAGCTGGCGAAGTGCGGTTCGCTGCGCGAAGCGCTGCGGATGATCGCGGTCGCGCGGGCTCACCAGATGAGCGTGATGATCGGCTGCATGATGGAGTCCTCGCTCGGCATCACGGCGGCGGCTCACCTCACGCCGCTCGTTGACTACGTGGACCTCGACGGCGCGGCGCTCCTCAAGCACGACCCGTTCCAGGGCGCGAGCATCGAGGGCGGCAAGGTCACCCTGCCAACGCTACCGGGACTCGGCGTCACGAAGCGATGAGCGACGCGTTCGTCGCGGTCGCCCTTCCGCTCGCCCTCCAACAGACCCTCACATACGCGGTGCCCGGCGACCTCGCGAGATCGCCGGGCCCCGGCTCCCGGGTCGTGGTGCCCGTGCGGCAGCGCGAGATGGTCGGGATCGTGACCGCGCTCGACGCGCCCGCCCCGGCGGGCCCGGCGCGGAGCGTGATCGCCGTGCCCGACGCCGAGCCCGTACTGGACGAGTCGCTCCTGGCGCTCGCGCTTCACGTGGCGCGGTACTACGCGGCCCCTCCGGGCCTCGTCCTGCGCGCGATGCTGCCGCCGCCCCTCTTCTCCGTGGGCGAGCCCGTCGTGGAGTTGGACGATCCGGGCGTTCTGCCCGCGGGTGGCGCCGGGCCGGCGCTCGCGCGGCTCCTGGGCCGCCGGCCCGGCGGTGTGCCGCTGCGGTCGGTGCGGCGCGAGGCCGGGAGTGCGGGCCTCAACCTCGTCGGCCGGCTCGTGGCGGCCGGCGCGGCGCGCGTGGTCACCATGCCGCCGCGGACCGCGGCCCCGGAGCAGCGGGAGCGGGTGCTGGAGCTGACGGAGCGGCTCGACAGTCTGCTGGACCGCGAGCGCCGGTTCGCCCGCGCGCCGCGCCAGCGGCAGGCCTACGAGGCACTGGAACGGCTGGGAGGCCGCGCGGCGGCCAGCCAGCTGGACGTCCTCGGCGTGTCGGCGGCGGCGCTCCGGGCGCTGGCCGCACAGGGTGTGGTACGCGCAGTCGAGGAGCGGCGCATCCGGGACCCGTTCGCCGAACTGCCGGTGAGCCTGCCCCCGGGCGAGCCCACCCCGGCGCAGGTGGACGCCATCGCGGCACTGCGCGGCCTGCCGCCCGGCGGCGCGGCGCTGCTCTGGGGCGTGACCGGGAGCGGCAAGACGCTCGTCTACCTCGAGTACCTCCGGCACGTGCTCGCGGAGGGCCGCGGGGCGATCGTGCTCGTGCCGGAGATCAGCCTCACGCCGCAGACGGTGGCCCGCTTCCGCGGCGTTTTCGGCGACCAGGTGGCGGTGCTGCACAGCGCGCTGTCAGATGGGGAGCGCTACGACGCTTGGCGAGCGCTGCGCGAGGGGACGCGCCGCGTGGCCATCGGGCCGCGGTCGGCCGTCTTCGCCCCGGTGTCGAGACTGGGGGCCATTGTCGTGGACGAGGAACACGACACCTCCTACAAGCAGGGCGAGACACCGCGGTACCACGCTGTGGAAGTGGCGCGGGCCCGGGCGGCGTACGCCGGCGCCACGGTCGTGCTGGGGAGCGCCACGCCGGCGCTGGAGTCGTGGGCGGAGGTGGAACGCGGCGCCGTCCGCCTGGTGGCCTTGCCGGAGCGGATCGCGTCGCGGCCGCTCCCGCCGGTGGAGGTGGTGGACCTGCGCACGGCGCCGCTGACGGCAGGGTCGGGCGGGGTCCCGTGGAGTGAGGCGCTCGACGCCGCGGTGGCGGGGGCGCTGGAGCGGGGCGAGCAGGCGATGGTGCTCCTCAACCGCCGCGGCTTCAGCACCTTCGTCCAGTGCCCCTCGTGTGGGGAAGTGTGGACGTGCCCCGCGTGCAGCATCACCCTCACCTTCCATCGGGTGCCGCCGGTGCTGCGTTGCCACCACTGCGACCACCGGGAACCGCCGCCGGCATCCTGCCGCCAGTGCGGGTCCGCTACGCAGCGGTTCCGGGGCGTCGGGACCCAGCAAGTGGAGGAGTTCCTGTCCCGCCGTTTCCCCCGGGCGCGCATCGCCCGGATGGACGTGGACACCACCGGCGCGAAGTGGTCGCACCACCGCATCCTCGACGCGGTGGGGCGGGGCGAGGTCGACCTGCTCGTGGGCACCCAGATGATCGCGAAGGGGCTGGACTTCCCGGGCGTCACCGTTGTCGGCGTGGTGGACGCCGATGTCGCGCTCAACCTTCCCGACTTCCGCGCGGGGGAGCGGACCTTCGATCTCCTCACGCAGGTGGCGGGCCGCGCGGGGCGCGGTCCCCTGGGCGGCCGGGTGATCATTCAGACGCGCCAGGCGCGCCATCCGGCCGTCGCCCACGCGGCGCGACACGACGTGCACGGCTTCGCGCGGGCGGAACTCGCGGAGCGGCGGGAGCCGCCGTACCCGCCGCACGTGGCGCTGGCCAATCTGGTCGTGAGCGGCCCGGGCGAGCAGGCGGTGGCGGACGCCGCCGTGAAGCTCGGCGAGTGGCTGCGGGCGCTGGCGGAGGCCCGGCCGGAAGCCGGCGCGGCGGTGCTGGGGCCGGCGCCGTGCCCGATCGAGCGGATCCGCCGGCGCTGGCGCTGGCACGTGCTCCTCAAGGCGCGCGACGCGGCGCGGCTGACGCGACTGGTTCGCTACGTCTCGGCGCGAGCCCCGGTGCCCGGCGGCGTGCGGCTGGTGGTGGATCGCGACCCGGTCTCGCTGCTCTAGCCGGAGGCATTGAACTCGCCCCCCCCCTCCCGTATGTTTCGCGCCTCCAATGCCGGACACGGATACCGCACCCACCGATCCAGCCAGCCGCGCCGCGCGGTGAGCGCCCGGCGCGACGTCCAGGTTCCAGCTCCGGCCGACGGGTCAGTGTCCGAAGGCCGGTTCTGCATCCGGGGACTCCGGTGAGCGAGCCGCTCGCCCGCCTGCTGGAGGTGATCGCGGCCGAGATGCCGCCCGAGGAGGTCGACGCGGTGTGGTTCTTCCCGCCGGTGCGACGCGAGGGCCGGGAGCACGGCATCGCGGTGGTGAGCCGCGTCGCCGGAGCGGACCGCCGGCGCGTGTACCGTGCCCGGTACTTCGTCGGACTGGTGGGCGGGGAGCGCGGCAAGGTCAGCGTGCAGCTCGAGCTCGCGGCGGAAGGCCCCTGCGACCTGGTCCCATCGGTCATCGAGGGTGTGCGGCGGCGTGCCGACGAGGCGGGCGATGCGGAGCTGGTGGACCTGTCGGAGTGGAAGATGGCGAGCGGTGCGCGATCCGAGATCGGCTGACGTCGCCCAGTCGCTCGACGCTTTCCGGCGGTTCCTCCGAGAGCGCAGTCTGCCCGTGACGACCCAGCGGGAGCAGGTGGCGGAGGTGCTGTTCGCCGCCGGCGGGCACCTGTCGGTGGACGATGTCGAGCAGCTGCTGCGCGGGCGCGACCTCCACGTCGGCAAGGCGACGATCTACCGCACGCTCGACCTGCTCTCCGAGAGCGGGATGATCGTCCAGCGCGATTTCGGCGAGGGCTTCCGGCGCTACGAGCGCGTGCCGGGACACCCGCACCACGAGCACCTGATCTGCCTGCGGTGCGGCAAGGTGGTCGAGTTCCAGAACAACCGCCTGGAGCGGTTGAAGACGCTCATCGCGGACGAGTACGGTTTCCAGCACTCGCACCACCGACTCGAGATCTACGGCGCCTGCCGTGAGTGCCAGCAACGCGCCGGTGGCGCGCGTCCCCCATCCTGAACCTCTGATCCGAGGTAGAGCGAGAGGTGTACAACCCGATGCAGTCCGTGCCAACGAAGGGGTTCCTGACCCACGGGGTGGGCCGGCACAGGGAGAAGCTCACGAGCTTCGAGATGGCGCTCCGCGATGCGGGCATCGAGAAATACAACCTGGTGCGCCTCAGCTCGATCTTCCCGCCGCACTGCAAGCTGATCTCCCGGCCGGAAGGCGTGCAGCTGATGCGCCCCGGGCAGGTCGTCTTCGCCGTGCTCGCCGAGATGGCGACGAACGAGCCGAGCCGCATGGTGGCGGCATCGATCGGGCTCGCCATCCCCTCCGACCCGAACCACCACGGGTACATCTCCGAGCACCACACCTTCGGGCAGAAGGAGGCGGTCGCCGGCGAATACGCGGAGGACCTCGCGGCCACGATGCTGGCGACGACCCTCGGCCTGCCGTTCGACCCCAACCAGGCGTGGGACGAACGGCGCGAGGCGTACATGATGTCCGGCGACATCGTCAAGACGCGCAACGTGACGCAGACGGCGGAGTGCGGGCCGGACGGACTCTGGACCACGGTCGTGGCGGCGTTGGTGTATGTGGAGTATCACGAGTAGGCCGGTGAGCGACGCGCGCCCGCGCAACTTCCTCGGTCTCGACCCCGAGGACTGCGATCCGCGGCGCGCCGCGGTGCTGATCCTCCCCGTGCCCTACGAGGCGACGGTGAGCTTCGGAGGCGGTACCCGGCACGGCCCGCAGGCGATCGTCGATGCCTCGGGGACGGTCGAGCTGTACGACCACGAGCACGACGACGAGCCGTATCGGGTCGGCGTCGCCACGCTCGAGCCGGTCCCGCTCACCGTGGAGGGCCCCGAGGCGGCGCTGCGCGAGCTGCGCCGCGCGTACGCCGCGGTGCTGGATCGCCGCAAGTTCGTGGTGCTGCTGGGCGGGGAGCACAGCGTCAGCGTCCCGCCGATCCTCGAGCACGCGGCGCGGCTCCGGAAGAAGGGGCGCCGCCTGTCGGTGCTGCAGCTGGACGCCCACGGCGACCTCCGCGACTCGTGGGAAGGCTCGCGCTTCAGCCACGCCTGCGCGATGCGGCGCGTCGTGGACGAGGTGGACCTGGTGCAAGTGGGCATCCGCGCCATCGCCGTCGAGGAGCGGTCGGTGATGCGGCGGCGCAAGGTCACCACGATCTTCGCCGAGGAGTTGGAGCGGGACGAGTCGTGGATCGACCGCGCGCTGGCGGCGCTCGGCCGGGACGTCTATCTCACCATCGACGTCGACTACTTCGACCCATCCCTCGTGCCGTCCACCGGCACGCCCGAGCCGGGCGGCGGGACCTGGTACCCGACGGTGCGCCTCCTCGAGCGGCTCTTCCGGACGAAGCACGTGGTCGCGGCCGACGTGGTCGAGCTGGCGCCGATCCCGGGGCTGGGGGCACCGCAGTTCCTCGCCGCGAAGCTCGTCTACAAGCTCATCGGCTTCCACGTACGCCGGCGTCGCGGAGGCGGGAGCCGCACCGCCCCCGGGAGGACCGCCCCGAGGGGCTGAGCCGTGGCCGTCGCATTCCTCGCCGGACTGCTGTCGTTCCTCTCGCCGTGCGTCCTGCCGGTGGTGCCGAGCTACCTCTCGTACGTGACGGGCATCTCGCGCGCCGCGGAGCTGCAGCAGCGGCGCCACCTGGCGCTGTTGCACGCAGCGCTCTTCGTCGTCGGCTTCACGCTCATCTTCGTCGCGCTGGGCGCCACGGCCACGGCGTTCGGCCGGCTCCTCAACACCTACCAGCACTGGCTCGAGCGCATCGGCGGGCTGCTGATCGTCGTCTTCGGCCTGTACACCGTCGGCGCGCTGAAGGTGGGGTTCCTCGCGCGTGAAGTGCGCTGGGACCTCGGCGACAAGCCGCTCGGCTACCTGGGCTCGGTGCTCGCCGGGCTGGCGTTCGGCGCCGGCTGGACTCCGTGCATCGGCCCCATCCTCGGCTCGATCCTGCTCTACACCTCGAGCCGCGCCGACTTCGTGCAGGGCATCTGGTTGCTGCTCGCCTACTCGCTCGGCCTCGCGATCCCGTTCCTCGTGGCGGCGTGGGCGCTGGAACGGTTCCTGGGCTGGATGAAGCGGTTCCGGCGGTACGTCGGCGTCGTGGAGAAGGTCGCCGGGGTTCTCCTCATCGCGTTCGGTCTGCTGCTGCTCACGGGGACGTTCACGCTGCTGTCGGGGTGGCTGCAGGGGATGACGCCGGAGTTCCTGAAGAACCGACTGTGAACCGACCACAAGGTGGGCGGTTCGACGTCGTGATCGTCGGGGCGGGGCCGGCGGGGATGATGGCCGCCATCGCCGCGCGGCAGGCCGGGGCGAGTGTGGCGCTGTGCGAGCAACTGGACCGGCCGGGCGTCAAGTTGCTGGCCACCGGCGGGGGCCGGTGCAATGTCACCAACACGGCGACCGATGAGGCGATGATGGCGGCGTTCGGGCGACAGGGGCGGTTCATGGCCCCGGCCCTGGAGGCGCTGGGTAGCCGAGCCCTACGGGAATTCCTGGAGCGGCTTGGCGTACCGACTTCCTGCCCCGACGGCTTTCACGTGTATCCCTCCTCCAACAGTGCACAGGATGTTCAGCGCGCCCTGTGGAAGCGGTGCGAAGCACTGGGGGTGCGGATCATCCTGAAGACCCGCCTGAAGGGGATCGAGATCGACACCGATGGCGATGGCAAGCGGTTGGCCACTTCGCAAGGAATCCTCCGCGCGCCGGCCGTCATCCTCTGCACGGGTGGCAAGAGTCACCCTCGCTTGGGCGCCACTGGCGAGGGGCTGGAGATCGCCGCGGCGCTGGGCCACACGATCGTCCCGACCACGCCGGCGCTTGCCCCGTTGACAACGAGCGAGACCTGGCCCGCCCGCTGCGCCGGCGTGAGCCTGGGGCCGGTGCGGCTGTGGATCGACCTGCCGGGGCAGCTCAAAGCCGGCTGGCGCGGGGACATTTTGCTTACGCACACCGGCGTTTCCGGCCCGGCCGTGCTGGACATCTCGGCCCAGGTTTCGACGTTGCTGGGCAGGCACAAGAAGGTGCCCCTGGCCGTTGACCTGACGCCGGGCGTGGCGCTGGGCCAATGGCAGACGCGGCTGGATCAATGGGGCCACCGCGAGGGGGCCAAGATGCTGCGATCGCTGCTGGCGGGGCATTTTCCGGCCGCGCTGGCAAGGCAGCTTTGCCTGCTGGCCGGTTTGGAGGCGGATGCGCGAGCGGCGCATGTGCCGCGGGCCGCGCGGGACAGGCTTGCCTTGCTGATCAAGGCTCTGCCGCTGACGGTGGTAGGCGTGGAGGGCTTCGAACGGGCGATGGTCACTCGCGGCGGGGTGAGCCTGAAAGAAGTGAACCCGCGAACCCTGGAGAGCAAGAAGGTGCCCGGGCTGTTCTTCGCGGGGGAGATCCTCGATCTGGACGGCCCCAGCGGGGGATACAACCTGCAATGGGCTTTCTCCAGCGGGCACCTGGCTGGGCGGGCGGCTGGCTGTCGGCTGGCCGGCATATGATGGCGCCGCTGAGCGCTGACCGAACGCGAACTCTGCCCGACGGGCGCTGGGTCGCCGCTCGCGACGGGCGTTCGGTCGCGGGGACGGCGGCGCTCGCCGGTCGGACGGCACGCACGGTGCCCGGCTTCGCGCCGGCGTCCCCGCTCCTCGCGCCTTCCGGGGCGAGCGGCAACCCCCTGGCCCTCGACCGCTTCACCCATCGCTCCGACAGAGCCGACGGGCCCACGGCCGGCACCCAGGCCGTGGACCCGCTCGAGTTCCTACGTTCTTTCTACTACTACTGTGTCATAAACGTCGGTGACTGGATGTGCCGCACCAGGGACACCACGGTAACTGGGCCACCAGGACCCGGTGGCAGCGCCAGCGCTGGGTGGCGATCGACGCCGGCTCATGCCGCTCGGG
>Ga0315287_10004002_pt1 | contig 14300 bp, 6 predicted proteins | sample YL17G11_0_MG_FD_205037 | JGI IMG/M metagenome (GOLD analysis project Ga0315287, IMG submission 205037) | Sediment microbial communities from Yellowstone Lake, YNP, Wyoming, USA - YL17G11_0 | ecosystem: Environmental > Aquatic > Freshwater > Lake > Sediment | place: USA: Wyoming | collected... | reverse complement strand
CCACTCCGCGGCTGGAGTGACGCGAAGCTCGCCTTCCCCATCGCCCGCGATAAGGCGGTAGGCATTGAGGAGAACGCACTCGTTCTCACTGAGCTGCGGGAGCAGAAGATCCGGCCCCCGCTTCTCATCAACGACGTGCTTCGCCGCGAGCTCCCTCGCGTGCCCCTTGAGCTGCTCGAGGCTGAGCAGCTCGGCGCGCAGCGGCTGATCATCGCCGCCGCACGGGGGCTCGACCCCGTGCCCGCGGCGGCGGCCCCAGACAGCGCGGATGGCGCTGAGAAAGCTCCTGCTGCCAGTGTTCAAGCCGATCCGTCCTCTCTACCCTTGGCGAACCCCCGATTGCATAATGACGCGCAGTCCAGCGAGCCGCAAGACGCAGCGGCCCTCCGTTGCTTCTCTGCGGCGTCTGGAAGGCGCGGTTGGGGTCGCCCTTCCGGCTCAAGATAGCGCTCGACAGGTGGATCTGGGCGGATGGCCAGCCTCACTTCGGGATGAAGCACGCGTGAGCGTACATGGTGACGTATCTGTGACCTGCCCCCGTCTACGGTACCACAATGCATGGTGTTTTCGCAGCCGTAGCCTATCCTAACGAGGCGCCTGTTCGAGTTTCCGTTGGGGTGGTTGGCAACTGGACCCACGGAGCGGCTATTGGGGGCCGTTCTCGCATCGATCTCAGATTCAGACTGTGGGTCTAGAGGAGAACTTCGAAATCGGACGCTTTGGTACCCCCAAAGGTCGCTATTTCGAAATCGCTTGCCTCGGATCTCTGACATGGGGCGGTCGCACCCCGGGATTCCTCTAGTCCGCCCATCTTCCGTCACCAGTTTCAGTTCCTGCGAAGACGTTAGATTCCGAACCAGCCGCCGCGGGCTCACTCCCCAAGTCGCCCCTCCGCCTAGTGAACGGCACAGAGCACCGGTCCCTGACCCCCAGTCAGTGTCGACCCTCTGCGTGATAGGCAGATGCCCCAGCCTCGGCCCCGAGGTCACGCGCACCATGGACGGATCGTGTGTGTTGAAGGGCGCAGCGGTGAGCGCTAGGTCTGCCAGTGCAGCTCGTACAGCCGTACCGGCTTCTCAAACCCCTTGAGGGCAACATCGCCCTCATCGCCGAACACGAAGCCCTTGCCCGCAGCAAGCTCCTGCACAACGTTGGAGGCCAGTATCTGACCGGGTTCGGCGCGGTCACATATGCGGCGGGCCAACTGAACGGCGGTGCCAAAGAGGTCCTCCTCCTCTGCCACCGGCTCCCCTGCGTTCAGGCCCATGCGCACCGGGATGGGGGTGTCAGGGTTCTCCTGGTTGTGCGCTGCAAACGCCCTCTGAACGCCCACAGCACACTCCAGGGCACGGGAGGCGAAGGGGAAGGAGGCCATGATGCCGTCGCCGGTGTGCTTGACCTCAGATCCGCCGTGGGTCTTGAGGGCGTCGCGGACGATGTTGTTGTGGATGCGCAGAACCTCCTGAGCCTTGGCGTCGCCGACGCGCTGGGTAAGGGTTGTGGAGCCCTCTATATCGGTGAAGAGGATAGTGAGAAGCCCCGACGCGGCTGCTGCCGCCTCAGCTTCGCCGACCCCGCAAACGAACTCTTCGATAGCCTTGAAACTAGTCTCAAACGTAGCCTCGTTGGGCAGAGGGATGTGATTCCTACCCTCCAGGGGGAGGAAGCGGGCCCCGGGTATGCCCGTCGCGAGCTCGCGGCCTGCCCGAAAGGGCACGCTGGTGTCGCCGCGACGGTGAATTACCAGCGTAGGCGCTGTCACCCGCGGCAGGACATCCCTCACGTCAGTCTTGGCCATGGCCGAGAACAGGGCAGTGGCATTCTCGGCCGAAGTGGAGATCCTCTGCAGCTCGTTGAACTGCCGTATCGCATCCGCGTCGGCGTCCGGCATGAATAGGCTCGTAAATAACTGGCGGTAGGCCGGCACATGGCTGCCCCACCCGTGGCGGATCAGGGTCACCCCGGCTTCAAACGCTTCGTGACCCTTCTCCGTGTCGAGCACCCAAGACATGCGAGCGAAGGAGCCGTAGAGTATGAGGTGGCTGACGCGATCAGGATGGCGTACCGCATAGGCGATGGCCGTCGCGCCCCCCTGAGAGAGGCCGTACAGGGCGACCCTCTCAAAGCCAAGGGCATCGACCACCGCTTCCAGGTCGCGCACAGACGCCTCCGGGGAGAAGTCATTGACTTCACGATCGGAGAGGCCCATGCCCCGGCCATCGTAGCGGATGAGCAGAAACCGGCGGGTTCCCGCATCGAGCATAAAGCGCCACAGCGGGTTTTCCCACTCAAACTCCAGGTGGGTGAACCAGGGGGCGATGCGGACCAGCGGCGGCCCCTGCCCCACCGTGGCGTAGGCTATGCGGACGCCGTCGGAGGTGGTGCAGAAGCGGATGTGTTGCTCCATGGCGACACCCTTTCACTCTTCCTGCGTTCCCCAAGAGTGGCCTGGCGACCAACCGGAATCAGCGCTCTGCGCAGTATGCAACCCGTTGTTGCTGCGGCTGCTCAGCCCGGTATCTTCCCACTCTACAGCCTAGCCAGCAGCGCCTCTGCCATCTCTACGTGCTTGGGCATGCCGATGCGGCGGTACATGGCGACGGCCTCCGTTAGCAACTCGCGGGGCTTCTCGTGGTCTCCGGGGGCGTCGCGGTCGATGAGCATGCGGGCGTACCAGCGCCGCACCTCAGGCTGCGCTATGACGAACGGTATCTCATGGGCCTGGCGCAGGGCCGTCTGGTAGTGCTCCGCCGCCTTTTCCCAGTCTTCACCGGCAGCTGCCGCCATCCCCGCCACAGCATGAAGTAACGAATTGTACCAAAGAACGACGGCTCCGGTATCGACGGCCTCTAGGACCAACGGGTAGAGCTTCGCGGCCCTCTCTCGTTCACCGAGGACGGCTAGCCCTTCGACCACCGCCAACAGCATCGCCCAGGTGCCGACCGTATTGGCCCGGCCGGGGCGCGGCAAATTTCCCTGACTTTGCTCCAGCATGGCGAGAGCTGAATCTCTGTCCCCAACGTATGCCTTCCCCAGGAAGAGTTGCCCCCAGTCGTGGCCAGCGAAGAACCCCGGGGCTTCCAGCCTGGCGGCCTCCTCGAAGTTCTCCAGCGCTTCCTCCCACTGTCCCCTCCAGAAATGCCCCAGGCCGAGCCAAGTGTAGGAGTGGGAGATCCAGGCCATGCCGGTGCTGCGGCAGACCTCCAGGTCAGCCTTGGCGAACTGCGCCTGCTTTTCGAGATCGCCCGTGAGCATGAACTCCCCCAGGGCGGCGCCCCGCCTCACCGTCAAAAGCGCACCGAGGTTGCCCAGACGCGTGGCCAGCGGCTCCAGCTCGCGGGCGATCTCGGCGGCTTCGGCGAGGCGGCCGAGATACAACAGCGCGAACTGGGTATTCCAAAGAAAACCCGCTAGGTAGGTGACAGCTCCAGCCTCCCGCACGATCTCCGCCGCCCGCAGGCCAGCATCGACCGCGTCTAGCGGCTGCAGGTGCCAACTGTGGTGGACGGTCTTGTATGCTAGAACCAGCCCTAGCAGGCGCTGATCGCCCAGCGTCTCAGCCATGGTCAGGGCCTCGGCGAGCACCGACGCAGCCGCGTCGTAGTCGCCGGAGAGGCTGAGGTGAGTCCCGGTCTGGGCGAGAAGGCGGCAGCGGTCGGCGCTTACCCGCTCGCCCAAGGCGGCCAGGCCACGGCGCTGGATCTCCAGAGATTCGGCCAGCTTGCCGCTGTAGGCCAGTTGGTCGGCCAGTGTGAAGGAGACGCGGCCCACAGCCTCGGCGTTCCCCATCTCCTCGTGGGCGGCCAGCGCCGCCCGCCAATCGGCCATCGCCTCCTCCCAGCGGCCCAGGCTGCGCAGGGCCAGCCCCCGTTTGTAGAGCAGGTCGGCTTTCCCTCTCAGGTCATCGACCGGCTGCAAGGAGAGGGCACTCTCGTCGTAGCGCAGGGCGTCCTCGAATGCCGCTGCCTCCATGGCTTGGTGCCCGGCCAGCGCCAGGTAGCGCACCGTCTTCTCGGGGTCGGCGGCGGTCCCCGCCTGGTAGAAATGGTGGGCCAGGTCGGCGGCGTGCTCCTCCAGGGTGCGGGCGTAGAGCCGCTCCATCGCCTCGGCTACCCGCAGGTGCCGCCGCTGCCGCCGGGGAAGGGAAAGGCTGCTCACCAGCGTCTGGCGGATGAGCTCGTGGGCAAACGTGAAGCGGGCCTCGGAGCCGTCGGCGGTGGAGATGATGAGGTGGGCCCGCTCCGCCTCGTCGACGGCGTCCAGGAGGGCGTCGGCATCCAAGCCCTGTCCTGAGCCTACCGAGGGGTCACCCAGCATCTCCAGCAACTCGAAGCTGAAGCCGCGACCGATGACGGCCGCCGTCGTCAGCACGCCGCGGCATTCCGGGCACACCCTCTCCAGCCGCCGCCCGATGACCAGACGTACGCCCCGTGGCACGTCCAGCTCGCGGATGCTGAGGTCGGGGCGCCAGCGGCCCTGGGCGTCGAACAGTTTCCCCTCCTCCGTCAGGTGTTTGAACACCTCCTCGACGAAGAAGGGGTTGCCCTCCGTCTCGCGAAAGACCTCCTGGACGAGCGGTGCCGGTGGCTCCTGGCCGCTGAGAACCCGCAACATCGCCGCCACATCGGCCTCGGGGAGCCGTTTGAGGGGAAGGTCATGAGCCAGGCGCTGGCGGAGGAGCTCCTCCAGGGCCCTGGCTAGGGGGCGGGCCACGTCCAGCTCCACGTCGCGGTAGGTGCCCACGATGAGCATAGGCACCTCATGGAGCCGCTGGGCGATGTGCTGGAGCAGAAGCAGGGTGGCGTCGTCGCCCCAGTGCAAGTCCTCCCACACCAGAAAGAGGGGCTGCACGCCGGCCGCCCGCTCCAGGAACTCCTGAACGCTGTTGAACAGATAGCGGCGCTCCTGCTCCGGCGGCAGCTCCAGGGGCGGCGGGATGTCGGGGAAGAGGCGGCGCAGTCCCGGCATGAGCCTGGCTACCTCCGGCGCCGCATCGCCCAGGGCCTCCCGAAAAGCCTCCCGCGGAACGATGCGAGCCGTAGCCTCCAGTATCTCCACGAAGGGGATGTAGGGCGGCGCCCCTGCCATCTCGTTGCAGTGGCCGGTCAGGCACAACAGGCCCCGCTGACGGGCCTCGAGCAGCAGTTCCTCAGCCAGTCGCGTCTTGCCCACGCCGGGCTCGCCGCCGATCATGACCAGGGCGCCATGGCCGCGGACAGTCTGGTCGAGGAGGCGCCGCAGGTCGGCCCGCTCGCCTTCGCGGCCCACGAAGGGCGTCCGCTCCACGAGAGCCAGCACGGCGGCAATGGGTGCCCTCGCCTCCTGCCAGATGGCTTCGTAGAGATGCCATCGCTCTGGGAAGCCCTTGAGGCGAAAGCGGCCACGGTCGATCAGCTCGACGTCCTTGGCCCGGCCCAGTACACCCCGCACGGTATCGGAGAGCAGGATCTGGCCGCCCTTGGCCTTGGTGGCGATGCGGGCAGCGGCGTCCACCGCGGCCCCGAAGAGGTCCGCCTCCTCTCGGATCGCCTCGCCCGTGTTCAGGCCTATGCGGACCTGCACCTGCTGGTCGGGGTGCTCGCGGTTGTGCTCCTCCAGGGCCCGCTGGATGCCGACGGCGCAGGCCACCGCCTTTCGCGCCGAGGCAAAGGCCACCATGAAGCCGTCGCCCAGGGACTTGACCTCGTGGCCGCAGTGCTGCTCGACCTGCTGGCGCACCAGCTCCCGCTGGGTGCGCAGTATCGCCTGTGCGGCCTCGTCGCCCCGGCGTGTCGTCAGATCGGTGGAGCCTTCCACGTCGGTGAAGAGGACGGTGACGGTGCCCTCGGGGAGCTCATGTGCCATCGTAGCCACCCATAGCCCAGGATGACCCAATGTTACTGCGTTTGCTAACGATGTCAAGAGGACAGGTTCCTCTTGGCAGCCGAAAAGGATGTGCACTATGCGTGCATCATGCCGATAATTGCTAGCCCGGTAGAGTCTGACGATCCCAATTGGAGCCATGGGGCCGGGACCCGTTTGAAGGGGCAACCTTTCGGGCGTCGCCACACTTGACATCCCTCTCAGCCTGATGCAAGATCGCTGCGTCCGCGAAAGCTTCCGAGGCAACGCGGAAGATAGGCGGGATGTATGCTGTGCCGTTCGTGCGGCCACGACAATCGTGACACGGCATCCTTCTGCGACCAATGCGGCGCAGCCCTGGTAGATGTCTGCCCGAGCTGCGGGGCACAGCTTAGGCGCGCAGCTCTCTTCTGCGGCTCCTGTGGCCATCGCGTAGTTGAGCCCTCGAAGCGGGTCCCCGCCCTGGATTCCCTTACCTACACACCGCCTCACCTGGCCGAGAAGATCCTCCGCGACCGCGCCGCCCTGGAAGGCGAACGCCGCACAGTGACCGTCCTTTTCGCGGACGCCGTGGGCTTTACTCCCATCTCCGAGCGCCTGGATGAGGAACAGGTCTATGACCTGATGCAGGGCTGCCTCAGCCGGATGATGGAGGCTGTCCACCGCTACGAGGGCACGATTACCCAGTTTACGGGCGACGGCGTCATGGCCCTTTTTGGCGCCCCCATTGCCCACGAGGATGCCGCCCGCCGCGCTGTAGCCGCCGCCCTTGAGATGCAGAAATCCCTCGATGATTACGCTGCCGAGGTCAAGAAGCGCCATGCCATCGAGTGCCGCTTTCGCGTCGGGCTCAACACTGGTCCCGTTGTCGTCGGCAAGATCTCGGATAGCCTGGACATGGACTACACGGCCTTGGGTGACACCGTGAACCTGGCAGCCCGAATGGAGGAGCTGGCCGAGCCCGGCACTGTCCGCCTCAGCGAGAACACCTACCGCGCGGTGCAGGACTACTTTGAGTGCGAGCCGCTGGGGGCGCTGACGGTAAAGGGCAAAGCAGGGCCAGTGGTGGCCTACTGGGCCCTGCGGGAGAGGCCGGTGCGCACCCGCTTCGAGGCGGCAGCTGAGCGCGGCCTCACCCCATTCGTGGGCCGCGACCAGGAGCTGGCCGTGCTCAGGGGCTACCTGGAGCAGGCCAAGCGGGGCCAGGGCCAGGTGATGTTCGTCTCGGGCGAGGCCGGTATCGGCAAGTCCCGCCTCCTCCTGGAGTTCCGTCGCCCTATCCTAGACGAGGCGGCCACCTGGCTGGAAGGCCACTGCATCTCCTATGGCAAGAACATCCCCTACCTGCCCATCATCGACATCCTGAAGGGCAACTTCGGCGTGCAGGAGGCGGACAACGACGCCGCCATTATCCGCAAAGTTGACGAGGGCACGGCCCCCTGGGACGAAGCGGCCCGGGCGACTGTCCCCTATCTCAAGTACCTGCTGAACGTAGACCCCGGCGACGCGGCCGTGACGGTCATGGACCCCCTGGAACGACGGGCCGGCATCTTCGACAGCCTGCGGGCGCTCTTCCTCCAGCAGAGCCGGCGGCGGCCGCTGGTGGTGGTCGTGGAGGACCTGCACTGGGTGGACGAGAAGTCTGAGGAGGCGCTGGCGGCCCTGGTGGACGTCATCGCGTCGGCGCCGGTGCTGCTGGCGCTCACCTACCGGCCCGGCTACGCCCACTCCCTGGGCGAGCGCACCTACTACAGCCGCCTGGCGCTGGGTCACCTGCCGCCGGAGGAGAGCGCCGCCATGGCCGAGCGGGTGCTCCAGGTGGCCACGCTGCCCCGGCAGCTCCAGCAGCTCATCACCAGCAAGGCGGAGGGCAACCCCTTCTACATCGAGGAGGTCACGAAGTCGCTGGTAGAATCCGGCGTCCTCCGCAAGACCAACGGTGGCTACTCGGTGGAACGCGCCCTGGAGCAGATCCGGGTGCCCGACACCATCCAGGAGGTGATCCTCAGCCGCATCGACCGGCTAGAGCGCCAGGCAAAGGAAGCCATCCAGCTCGCCTCCGTCATCGGCCGCGAGTTCACGGTGCGGCTGCTGAATCGCATCTCGCACGTCGAGGCGAAGATGGACGAGCTGCTGGCCGAGCTCAAATCGCTGGATCTGATTTACGAGAAGGCCTACTTCCCCGAGCTGTCCTACATGTTCAAGCACGCCCTGACCCATGATGTGGCCTACTCCACCCTGCTCGTGGAGCGGCGCAAGACCCTCCACCGCATCGTGGCGGCGGCGATCGAGGAACTCTACGCCGACCGCCTGCCTGAACACTATGAGGCGCTGGCCCGCCACTACTCCGAGGGGCAGGAGTGGGACAAGGCCCTGGACTACCTAGCGAAGGCCGGCGAGAAGGCGGCCGCCGCCTACGCCAATCAGGACGCGCTGGACTACTACGCCCAGGCTCTGGAGGTGTGCGAGAGGCTGGGGGAGCCAGCCCTGGCGACAGCCATTTTCGTGGCCCAGAGCCGCAGGTTGGTGAACTCCACCGTCGGCGACTTTCGGGGCGCTGCCGCCGACTCCAACCGGATGCTGGTGGCCGCCCGCAGGCTGGGCGACCGGCGCCTGGAGGGGATGGCTCTGGCTCAACGTGGCGCCGCCGAGCTCTGGGACCACGACTTCGAGACGGCCGAGCAGACGTTGAGGGCCGCCCTGGCCATCGGCGATGAGGGTTTCGACGACGTTCGCTTTGTCGCCAGCTCCCAGCTCGTTTCGATGTACGTGGTTCTCAACCGCCACGCTGAGGCCGAACCGCTCACGCGGACGGCGGCGGAGCTGGCACGGAAGGCTGATGATCGCCCCACTCAGGCTTGGTGGGGCGTGTCCGGCAGCTTACGGCGCAATTGGGCTGGCCGCTTTGATGAAGCCCTCGAGGTTCTCGAGCGTTGGCGTGGCGCCGCCGAAGAAAGCCATCAGATCACCACGCTTCTCTGGCACCGGTGGGAAGAGGCCCTCGCCCGTGGGGGCAGGGGAGACTACGAGCAGGCCCTTGCCGTCCTTGCGGACCTTCTCGCGATCTGCGCCCGCGGGGGCGACGTTCATACCCGGGCACGCACCCTCAACACCATAGGCTGGGTCTACGGCGAGCTCCAGGACCACCACCAGGCGATGGAGTGGAACACGCGGGGGGTCGAAGCAGCAGTGGAGGCGGACTTCCCCGACCCAGAGGTCGAGAGCAACGCCCGCCTGAACCTGGGAGACGACCTGCTGGCCCTGGGCCGCCCCGATGAGGCTGAGGAGCAGTTCCAGAAGGTCGAGCAAGTGATACGCAACCCACGGCCCCAGGACCGCTGGATGCTCTGGCGCTACTCCCAGCGCCTCTTCCACAGCTACGGCCAGCTGTGGCTGGTCAGGGGCGATCATGATAAAGCCCTTGCCTACGCCGACGAGTGCCTGGCCCTGGCGGAACAGAGCGACAGCAGGAAGAACATCGTCAAGGGCTGTCGGCTGCGGGGGCAGGTCTTCCTGGCCCAGGGCAAGCTGGCGGAGGCGGAGAAGGAGCTTGCCACGGCCCTAGAGAGCGCCCAGCAGGTCGGCAACCCACCCCAACTATGGAAGACTCAGGCCGCCCTGGGAGACCTGCGAAAGGCCCAGGGGAGGCCCGACGATGCCCTCCAAGCCTATCGGGATGCACTCGCCGTCATCGAAGGGGTGGCTGCAGGGCTCAGCGACGAATCGCTCGGAGAGACCTTCCTTAGCTCGGACCACGTGCAGGGCATCCGACGGGCGGCAGAGATCCGCCCGGAATAGGCCACCCGCAAGGACCAACCACGCCAGGGACAGGGATCAAGCGCTCGCGGTGCTGGATCAAAGAAGGAACAACCTCCCCCGCCGGGAGTTTGCGGAGCTGATTTTCGGCCCGTAGCGGCCGAGATTGGCCGAGAGCTCCTCTATATGGCTTTGGGGAGAGTTACAAAACGAATGGTGTGGTACCCCCAAAGGTCGCTATTTCGAAATCTGCCTACTCATGGGGATGGTGGCCTGCCCCCATAAACGCTACCACACTCTATGTTAGTGTGACCATGGCCTGCAGGCGTGGTGAGGGGGGCATCTGCCTGGGACGCAGAAGGTTGGGTGAATACTTGGAGCGGGAAACGGGACTCGAACCCGCGACCCTCTGCTTGGGAAGGAGAGCTCAGCTGTATAGGTTCCTTTGCGAAATCGTTCAGCGCAGTTGGTAGAGGACGTTGGCGATAGCGGTATTCGGGCGACGCTTGAGCGCGCGTCTCAAACGGGTGGCCGGTTGGTTGTGCAGGAGGTTCTGCCAGAAGTGCGCCGGCACGAACTCCGGCAAAACCACGGTAATGCAGCCCTGCGGGTTCGCGCGGTCTATCGCGTCGACGTAGGCGAGGAACGGCGCAACGAGCGCACGATAGGGGGATTCGACGATAACGATTGGCACGCCCGGGATCAGCTCCTCCCACTGCGCCCGCAGCGTCTCCGCCTCCTGGACGTCGTCGGTGATGTGCACGGCCGTCACGTTCTGCGATAGCGAACGCGCGTATTCGATGGTCCGCAGAACCGCCCTGTCCAGGCCCTCCACCGGCACGACAACCGTCTGCGAGCTCCCGCCCACGGGCAATCCCTGAAGCTCCGAGAGATCGCCTTCGCGCAGTTCTAGCTGATCGCCGACCCGCCGGTAGTGATGCGAGACCCGCTCGAACAGCACTATCACGAGAGGCAGCGCCAGCAGGGCGATCCAGGCCCCGTGCGTGAACTTCGTGCCGCCGGCAATCACGACAACGACGGCGGTCCCGACGGCTCCCACGCCGTTGACGATCATGCTCCGTTTCCAGCCCGACTCCCGCGAGCGCCGCCAGTGCACGACCATGCCGGATTGAGACAGCGTGAACGATAGGAACACGCCTATCGCATACAGTGGGATCAACCTGTTGGTGTCCGCCTTGAAGAAGAAAAGCAACACGCTGGCCAAAGCTGCCAAGACCAGTATCCCCGCGGAGAATGCCAGACGGTCGCCGCGGAACGCCATGTGCCTCGGCAGGAAACCGTCATGCGCCAGGATCGACGCCAGTCGCGGGAAGTCGGCGAAGCTCGTATTCGCCCCCATGAACAGAATGAGCATCGTCGCTGCCTGGACCACGAAGTACGGCGGCGTTCGACCGAAGGCCGTATCCGCGACCTGCGACACAACGGTGGGCTGGCCTGAAAGGAACGGCACAACGTGCATGTAGTGCGCTAACACCGTCAGTCCGATGAAGAACGTCCCCAGTGTTACCGCCATCCAGCCGATCGTGATTGAGGCGTTCTTCGATTCCGGCGGTTTGAAGGCTGGAACACCGTTGGCTATCGCCTCCAGTCCCGTCAAGGCAGAGCAGCCGGACGAGAAGGCTCGAAGGACCAGCAGTATAGTAAGAGGACCTGCCGTCGCCGCTATCGGCTCTGTCGGCAACTGCGATGCCTCTGCACCCATCGCGACCCGGATGGCACCGATGACCAGCATGGCGGCAAAGCTCACGATGAAGAGATACGTGGGAACGGCAAAGATCTTGCCCGACTCCCGTATTCCTCTCAGGTTGCCGACCACGATCACCCAGACGATGATGAGTGCTATTGGAACGCGTTCCGCGTACAGACTCGGCGCAGCAGACGTAAGCGCCGCCACGCCGGCCGACGTGCTAACGGCGACTGTCAGCACATAGTCGATCATCAGGGCTGAGGCCGCCGTTAGCCCGGGAAATGTCCCCAGGTTCGCCCGCGCCACAATGTATGAGCCGCCGCCGCTGGGATAGGCTCGCACCGTCTGCCGGTAGGAGACGGCAACAATCGCGATGAGCGCGCCGATGACCGCCGCTATGGGCAAAGAGGCGCTCAGAGCGCCGGTGCCCGCCAGAACGAGCACAAGCAGGATCTCTTGCGTACCATAGGCCGTGGAAGAAATGGCGTCGGCGGAGAAGATGGCGAGGGCCCGCACCTTGTCCAGCCGCTCGTGGATCGCCTCCGACGACGTCAGCGGCGACCCCACGAGTATGCGCCTGATGCCCGTCCAGAGCGCGTCGGCGACGTTCTGCGGACGGAGCAGCACGGCTGTAGCCTGGAGGTGGGCCGGCGCCATACGGCGGAGGGTCTGCTGGCTGCTGGGGGTTATGCGGAGGTAGCGAGAGCCCGGCTTCAGCCCTTGACGAACTTCATGGAGTTGAAGGTCCGGCCGCAGCGGTTCGTTGCGGCGTGGCACTCGATGGCGGCCGTATTGCTCCAGGTCCTTGAGCTCTGGCGAGCTGTCCGGTACCTCGTGGTCAACCCCGACGCCAGTCTTCTTCTTGCTCATCTTTGCGAGAATCTTTGACTAGGATGGCTTCCAATGAAGCGCGCACTCTGGCGGTCTTCGAGCATACGTGAAACCTCAGTGCTTTCGACGACGTACGGCTGCGTGGAGAGAAGCATCTCGCAGGTCCCGCGGACAAGGCCAAGGAGTTCAATATGACTCTTCTGTGCTATCTCTGCTGTTGTCCCCAGCGAAATCTCTCTCATCTCAACACCCCCTTCGGTCGGATCATCAAGACCGCAGGATGACTGCCAACTCCCGAGCCTGATCGTCGCACTCGCAGTGTCAACGCGGCGTAAACAAACGCCCGGGCGCGCTCAACATTGGCTCAATAACCAACTGGCTCCGGCTGTCATGGAGAGAAGCAGCGGCTTGTCTACGGGGATCAGCAAACGTCTGGAAACGGGGAGGAGGTCGGCCAAGGAGGCTAGAGTTGTTCGGTAATCAGGCGATACCCCACACCCGGCTCAGTCAGAAGATAGCGCGGCCTCTGAGGGTCTTTCTCAATCTTCCTCCTGAGCCTGGCGACGTATACGTGGAGATAGTGGGCCTCCGAGCCGTACTCCGGCCCCCAGACCGCTCGGAGGAGCATTCGATCGGTCAGGACTTTGTCGGGCTGACTGACGAAGGTCTTCAGGAGATCGTATTCTGTGGGCGTGAGGTGTACTTCCTCGGCGCCAACGCGAACCCGCCGATGCTCTATGTCCACCTCCAGATCGCCGGTCTTGAACACAGCGGCTGTGCCGGAGGCCACGCCGGCGGCGTGTCGCAGCGCCACCCGCACACGCGCCAGCAGTTCCCCGACTCCGAACGGCTTCGTCAGGTAGTCGTCAGCGCCGAGATCTAAGGCGGCCACCTTGTCGTGCTCGGCGCCGCGCACGGAAAGCACCACGATGGGTGTGCGGGCGCGGGCGCGCACCTCCTGAATGACAACGGTGCCGTCGATATCGGGCAGCCCCAGATCGAGCAAGATGAGGTCGGGCGGACGGCACGAGAAGCTGTCGAGTGCCTGGCCGCCGGTCTCGGCTGTCTCGACCTCGAAGCCGTGGCGGGTGAGGTTGGTCTTGAGTGCCCTCAAGATGCCGGGGTCGTCTTCGACGACGAGGATGCGCGCGCCTGTTCCGTGCGTCATTCTTGATGCTCCTCTTGCTTGGCCTCGGTTGGCTCCTGGGCACTGAGCGGCAACGCGAAGATGAAGCGAGCGCCGCCCTCGCTGCGGTTCTCCGCCCAGATGCGGCCGCCGTGGGCCTCAACCAGCCCCCTAGCGACCGCGAGCCCCAGTCCCATCCCCTTGGGTCGTGATCCCGTGCCTTTGATCCGGAAAAAGGGGTCGAACAAGCGCGGTAGATCCTGGGCTGGTATTCCCGGCCCATTGTCGGCGACTTCTGTCTGCACTTCTCCCGCAGTCTGCCGGGCAGAGACGCGGATTTCCGTCCCTGCGGGTGTGTGTTTCGTTGCATTCTCTATCAAATTGAGCAGAACATCGCTGATTTCGAGGTAGTCCAGCGACACAGGCGGCAGCTCCTCGGGAACGTCGACGGCCACCTGATGCCGTGCAGTAAGCGTTCTGAGCCTGCCCAGCACATCGTCGATCAGCCCTCCCAGATCATGCCAGTCCTTATCAGGGCGCAGGGCACCGGCCTCGATTCGCGACAGGTCGAGCAGGTTGCTCACCAGGCGATTGAGATACCCGGCTTCCTCCTCGATCGCGCGAGCAAACTCGTGTCGCTCCTCGTCGGTCCAGGCCACGTCTTCCTGCAGGAGGCTGCCCGCAGATGCGATGATCGACGCGAGGGGCGTCTTCAGATCGTGAGACACGGCGTTGAGGAGTGCAGTCTTCAGTTCATCCGTACGCTGCAGGATCTCCGCCTCTGTCGCCACCTCTCTCAGCGTTACTCGCTCCACGGTGAGACCGATCTGGTTCGCTACGGCTAGAAGCAGGCGATCGTCGGCGCTGCTCAAAGGTCGGGCGCTTCGTTGCCGAACGAGGAGGAGGTGGCCGATCTGACGGCCCTGTAGGTGTATTGGTATCTTGTGCAGTCGATCTTGCCCCGGCGGCTGTGCCAATGCTTGCACTTGGGGCGGCACAACGCGGACCCACCGGCCGGGCGGACCGGACCGCGCGGCT
>Ga0315287_10004001_pt1 | contig 14301 bp, 9 predicted proteins | sample YL17G11_0_MG_FD_205037 | JGI IMG/M metagenome (GOLD analysis project Ga0315287, IMG submission 205037) | Sediment microbial communities from Yellowstone Lake, YNP, Wyoming, USA - YL17G11_0 | ecosystem: Environmental > Aquatic > Freshwater > Lake > Sediment | place: USA: Wyoming | collected... | reverse complement strand
CCAGGAACACCATCAGCACGCCGATCAGGAAGACGGTCGTCGAACTGCCGCCGGCCACTTTTTCCTGGTACGACGTGCCCGTCCATTCCAGCGAGTAGCCCTCGGGCAGCGCTTCACGCGCGACGGCCTCCATCGCCGCCAGCGCTTCGCCGGAACTGTAGCCGGGGGCGGCATCACCCAGGATCTTTGCCGACGGGAACACGTTGTAGCGTTCGATGACCTCCGGACCCGTGGAATCGTGCACGGTGACCACTGCGGTGAGAGGCACCATCGTGCCGTCGCCGGCACGGACATAGACGTTGCGGATGTCGCCGGGCCGGGCGCGGAATTCGGCTTCGGACTGCAGGTGGACGCGGAACACCCGGCCTTCACGATTGAAGTCGTTCACGTACAGCGCGCCGAACGTGCTCTGCAGCGTGTCGTAGACGTCCGCGATCCTGATACCGAGCAGCTTGGCTTTCTCGCGATCGAGCTCGAGGTGGATCTGCGGCACGCTGGCGGAGAACGTCGTCTGGACGCTGGCCAGCTCCTTGCGCTTCGAGGCGGCGGCGGCGAGCGACTGCACGGCCGCCTCGAGTTCCTTCATGCTGCCGCCCTGGCGGGACTGCACGAAACCGTCGAACCCGCCGGTCATGCTGAGCCCGTCGATGGGTGGCGGCTCGAACGCCAGCACGAACGCATCCTTGATCTGCGCGCCGGCGGCGAACACGTAGCCGGCCACGGCGCCGGCCGACATATCGGCTGACTTGCGCTCGGCCCAGTCCTTGAGATTGACCCAGACGATGCCGGTGTTCGTGCGATTGGTGAACGTCAGCACGTCGAGACCCGAGAAAGCCATCACCTGTTCGACGGCGGGGTTGCGCAGCAGCGCTTCGGTGATCTTCTTGTTCACGGCCTCGGTGCGCTGCAGGGACGCCGCGTCCTGCAGGATCGGGATGACCATGATGAAGCCCTGGTCTTCCTTGGGAGCGAGCGCCGCCGGCACGGCACGGAACAGCGCGACGGTGGCAACCAGCATCGCTGCGACCAGGATGAGCGCGAGCGTCGTGTGACGCAGCAGGTAAGCGACGCCGTTCGCGTACTTGCCCGTCATGCGCGCGAACCAGAGGTTGAACCGTTCGAGGATGCCGTGATTCACGACGTCCTCGCGCCGCAGCACCGAGGCGCACAGCGCCGGCGTCAGCGTCAGCGCGACGAAGCCGGAGATCGCGACCGACACCGCGATCGTCACGGCGAACTGCCGGTACATCTCGCCGATCAGGCCGCCGAGGAAGGCGATCGGCAGGAACACCGCCGTCAGCACGAAGACGATGGCGATGACCGGCCGCGTCACCTGCTGCATGGCTTTGTGCGTGGCCTCGCGCGGCTCGAGGCCTTCGGAGGCCATGATGCGTTCGACGTTCTCGAGCACGACGATGGCGTCGTCGACGACGATGCCGATGGCGAGCACCATGCCGAACAGCGTCAGCGTGTTGATCGAGAACCCGAACGCGAGCATCGCGGCCAGCGTGCCGATCAGCGAGACCGGCACCGCGACCATCGGGATCAGCGTGGCCCGCCAGTTCTGCAGGAACAGGAAGACCACGGCGAACACGAGCAGCATCGCTTCGACCAGCGTCGTCAGCACCTCGCGGATCGACACCCGGATGTACGTGGTGGTGTCGTAAGGGGCGCTGTATTCGAGGCCCGCCGGGAAGCGCTTTGCGAGTTCCGCCATGCGTGCGTCCAGCGCGGCTCCCACCTGCAGCGCGTTGGCGCCCGGCGCCAGGAATACGCCGACCGGCACGGTCGGGCGTCCGTTGCGCGTCGACGAGAAGTCGTAGGCGCGCGAGCCGAGTTCGATGCGGGCGACGTCCGCGAGCCGCGTGATGCCGCCGTCGGGCGTCGTGCGGATGACGATGCGCCCGAACTCCTCGGGTTCGGTGAGTCGCCCCTGCGTCGTGACGGTGTACGTGAAGTCCACGCCCTCCTTCATCGGCTCCTCGCCGATGCGGCCGGCCGCGAACTGGGCGTTCTGTTCGCGGATCGCCGCCGCGACGTCCCCGGGCGTCAGGCCGAGTTTCGCCAGCACGTCGGGGCGCAGCCAGACACGGATCGAATAGTCCTTCGAACCGAAGATCTCCACGGCACCCACGCCGGGAATGCGGCGCAACTCGTCGACGATGTTGAGCAGCGCGTAGTTCGAGATGAACACCGCGTCGAAGCGCGGGTCCTCGGAATCGAGCGCGATGATCTTGAGGAACGACGTCGAGCGCTTGGACACCTGCACGCCCTGGCGCCGGACTTCCTCGGGCAGCGTCGCCAGCGCGCTCTGCACGCGATTGTTGACGTTGATCGCGGCGAGGTCGGGGTCGGTTCCGACCGCGAACGTGACGGTCTGGTTGAGCGCACCGTTGCTGGCGCTTGCCGAACGCAAGTACAGCATGCCGTCGACGCCATTGATGGCCTGGTCGAGCGGCGCAGCCACCGTCTGCGCGACGGTCTCGGCATTGGCGCCCGGATAGAACGCGCGAACTTCGACCTCGGGCGGAAGGATGTCCGGATACTGCGCGACCGGCAGGACGCGCAGCGCGGCGAGCCCCGCGATCACGATGAACGCGGAGATGACCGACGCGAAGATCGGCCGGTCGATGAAGTAACTGGAAATCACTGTGCGGAACCTGCGGCGGCTGGCGCTCCCTGCGGTGCCGGCGGCGCACCCGCGGTCGCGATCTTCACTTTCGCGCCCGGGCGCACTTTGAGCACGCCTTCGACGATCACACGGTCGCCGGCCTTCACGCCGCCCGCGATCAGCGCCAGTTCACCCGACTCGCCGGCCAGTTGCACCGGGCGCAGTTCGACGACATCGCCTGCGCCGACGACCCAGACGAAGCTGCCCTGCGCGCCACTCATCACGGCGCGACGCGGCAGAGCCGTGGCGCCCTGCGCCGCGACGCCTTCCACGCGCACGCGCGCAAACTGCCCGGGCACGAGCCCGTGGTTGCCATTGGCGAACACTGCGCGCGCGCGCACCGTGCCTGAGCCCTGCTCGACCGACGTGTCGACGAACGAGAGCTTGCCGCCCTCGAGCGTCGCGCCGCCCTCGTCGACTGCGAGCTTGACCGCCAGGTCGCCGTTGCCCGCAGCGGTGGCCTTGCGAATGAGCACTGCGTCCGTCTCGGGGATCGTGAACTCGATGTAAATCGGGTCGGTCTGGATGATGCGCGTGAGCAGGCTTGATTCCGTGCCCGCAGAGACGAGGCTGCCTTCTGAGCGCACTTCGCGACTGGTGAGTCCGCCGATCGGCGCGCGCACGTCGGTGTAGCTAAGGTTGAGTTCGGCCGTGCGCAGCCTGGCACGCGCGGCTTCGACGTTGGCCTGCGCCACTTCGAACTGCGACACGACCTCGTCGCGCTGGCGCTGGCTCGCGGCATTCTTCTCGAACAACGGCACGATGCGGTCGCGCTGGCGGCGCGCCTCGTCGAGCTTCGCCTGCTCCACTCCGAGTTCGGCGCGGGCCTGCGCCGCAGCGGCACGGTAGGGTTCCGGGTCAATACGGAAGAGCAGGTCGCCCTGGCGCACGGCGCTGCCTTCCTCGTACCGGCGCTCGAGCAGGATGCCGCTGACGCGCGCGCGCACTTCCACGTCGCGCGAGCCCACGGCACGCCCGGTGTATTCGAGGAGCGTGGGCACGTTGCCCGTGGTGACGGCCGCGACCGCAACCTCGGGCGCAGGCATTTCGCCGCCCTGCGGCGGAGCCTTGCCGCAACCGGCGATCGAGCAGAAAGCGATGGCGACGACGGACGACGCGAGGGCCGCCCGTCCCGGCAGAGGATTCTTCATTCTTGTTTCTCCGGGGCCACGCCTGGCCCGAACGCCTGGTCGGCCAGGCGCAGCAATTGATCCACGATGGCCGCGCGTTGTCCGTCAGAGAAAGGCGACATTCGCCAGATCTCCGCGAGCACGAGCCCATCCACCGCCAGCATGATCGAGGCGGCGAGCGCGAAATTGCCGCTCGAGCCAGCCATCTGCGCCACGCGGTCCGCATAGCGCTTGCGCACGCAGTCGAGCAACGCAGGATTGTTCGCGGCCGCCGCAAAGAGCCCGGCGCCGGTGTCGCGCGTGGCCGGGTCCGGCTGCAGCACGCTCAGGACCCACGCCTTCAGTTCGGCACAATCCGTGCTGCCGGGCAGCGTGGCCCGCAGCTGAACACAGCGCTCCTCGATGCGGTCGACGTGGCGATCGATCATCGCGGCCAGCAGCGCGTCCTTGCTCGGGAAGTGATAGAGCAGTCCGCCCTTGCTGACCCCAGCCGCGGCCGCCACGGCATCGAGCGTCAGGTTCGCGGACCCCTGGCCGCCGGTCATCGTTGCGGCAGCGTCGAGGAGACGGTCGCGGACACTGCAGGAGCCGATCGGCGCGGGATTCATGGGATCATTCTTTTTGGAACGGCTCTAACTGTACCGTCTGGACGGTTTTACTGCAACGCATCCAGACGACGATTCCGGCTCTCAAGTCTCCGGGTGGCCGTGTTTCGACACACGCCGCAACCACCAGACGCCTTTCACGTCCGCGCGCCACTGCGGCAGCAGCGCGAGCAACCAGACTTCCTCGGCGCTTGCCAGGAGACTGGCCGTAGTCGCCAGCCACAGCAGCCAGCCCCAATGGCCGAACAGGAAGAGGACGCCTATGTACACGCTAAGCAGGACACCGGCGATTTTCGACAGTACGGTGTGAAAGCTGGACAGCCGGCGATAACGCAGCCAGGCGAGCACGTTTTCGAGCATCCAGGCGACAACCACTGGGCCGATCAGCCAACGGTTCGCCGCGAGCACGTCACGCTGGAAGGCGAGCAGCCCGGCGAGACCCGCGCACCAGATGAGCGAATCCCCGAGCGAATCGAGGCGCGCCCCAAGCCTCGACTGCAGTCCGAAGCTGCGGGCGATCCAGCCATCCGCGGCGTCGGTCAGCAGTGCGGGCACCAGCACCCACGTGTAGATGGCCTGCTCGCCCGCGACCGCCATCAGCACGAGGACCGGCGCGCACACGATGCGAACGAGACTCAGGATATTTGGCACGTACCGCCAGGCACTGGAATTGGTTGAGTGCGCGCTGGCCATCCCGCGAGTTTCTGCCCGCCAACGTCATGCGAAATCGGGGACAACCGCAAGCCGCCCCAGTAAGATCGCGCGCTTCTCACCCCAGCCCGAGGCACCGCCCATGCGACTGATTCCCACCTGCGCCGCGCTCGCCGCACTGACCCTCGGCGCAACGCTTGCCGCGTCTGTTTCGGCCGCCGAGCCCGCCATGGACGAAGCCGCACGCATGCAGTATGCGTTGGGGTATCAGCTCGGTCGCGACCTCGTAGCCGTCGAGCCGCGCCCGCAGGACATGCTGAAGGGCATCGAAGACGGCCGCTCGGGCGGCAAGGCGAAGCTGTCGGAAGAGGAAATGGGCGCAGCCCTTGCGGGCTTGCAACAGAAGGTCGCGGCACAGCGTGCCAAGGAACAGGCAGCGACCAGCGAAAAGGCCATTGCCGCCGGCAAGGCCTACCTCGCCGCGAACGCCAAGAAGCCCGGCGTGAAGACGACGGCTAGCGGCCTGCAGTATCAGATCCTCACGGCCGGCACCGGCAAGACACCGGCCGTGGGCGACACCGTTACCGTGCACTACAAGGGCACGCTCGTCGACGGCACCGAGTTCGACAGCTCCTACAAGCGCGGCCAGCCGGCGTCGTTCCCCGTCAATGGCGTGATCCCGGGCTGGACCGAGGCCCTGCAGCTGATGAAGGTCGGCACCAAGGCGCAGCTCGTGATTCCGCCGGAACTCGCGTACGGCTCGAACGGCCCGCTCGCCAACCAGGTGTTGCTGTTCGACGTCGAACTGATCGGCTCCATGGCCACCCCCGTGGAAGCGACGGGCAAGTAACCAGCGGGCGACGATGCCGATCGCTGCCGGCAACGGCCTCCGGTTCGACTACGAATCGTTCGGCGCGCACGACGCGCCGGCGATTCTGTTGATCCAGGGTCTCGGCATGCCCGCCGCGATGTGGCCCGACGTTTTCGTCGAGACACTGGTGGCCGAAGGCTACCGGGTCGTGACCTTCGACAATCGCGACTGCGGCGGTTCGTCACGCCTCGCGGATGCCGGCGTGCCGAACATTCCCCGCGCGATGACGCGTGCATTGCTGCGCCGCCCGGTCACGGCGCCCTACAACCTCACCGACATGGCCGAGGACACGCGGATCGTCCTCGATGCGGCCGGCATCGAGCGGGCGCACGTGGTCGGCGTATCGATGGGCGGCATGATCGCCCAGGTCTTCGCCGCGCAGTTTCCGCAGCGGGTCCGTACCCTGACTTCGATCATGTCCACGACGGGGAATCCGCGGCCGAGCATCGCACTAGGCAAGGCACGCGCACTGCGCGCATTGCTGAAGCGTCCGCCGGGCGACCCGACCATCGATCAGGCCGTCGATCACCTGCTCTTCGTGTTTGGCGTCATCGGCAGTCCGGGTTTCGCGCAACACGCCGCACAGTTGCGCCCGCACTTCGAGCGTGTCGCACGCCGCGGGCTGTATCCCGCTGGCACGTCACGGCAACTGGCGGCGATCCTCGCTTCGGGCGACCGGCGCGCAATGCTGCACGCAATCACGGCGCCCACGCTGGTGATCCACGGTGCGGACGATCCGCTGGTGCGCACTGCTGGCGGACGCGACACGGCGGCGAACATACGCGGTGCGCGGCTCAAGCTCATTCCGGGCATGGGCCACGACTTCCCGCCGGCGCTCATGGCCGGCATCGCCGTGATGATCGCGGAGCACTGCCGCTCAGACCACGGCTGACTTGCCCTGCTCCGCCGATGCGAGCCTGCCGCGGAAAGATGCCGCGGGCTCCGGATACAACTGGGTCAACGTCTCCGTCAACAGGCTCAAGATCATCGAGTCGAGACGGGCATTCGACGCGTCTCCAGTGCGCAGCTCAGCCCACAGTCCCGTTCGCTCCGCGGCACGCTGTGCGAACGCCGCAGAGGTGACCGCTTGCCACCGCGCCGCCGGATCACTCGCTGCAAACTCACCACGACCGCGACCGAAATGCGCAACCGCCAGGTAGCGGATGACCGCTGCGCCGAGTCGTGCCTCCAGGAACTCGTCTGACCAGCGCACGGTGCCACCGGCGAGGCCGCGTTCCTCGTTGTAGCGTTGCGTGAGTTTGCGGGCGCCGACTGCGCCGGCGATGCCGCCGAGAATCGCTCCCGCCCCGAATGTCAGTCCGCCGGCAGCGACGTCCGCAGCAAGACCACCGAGCGCACCGGTGACGAGACCGCCCCACAGGCTCGCCCTGTCGGCGTCCGGGGCTCGCTGGGTCTCGAATCCGGTCGTGACCTGTCGCAGGATGTCCTCGCTCGCCGTGCCCGTCAGGCCGTGCAGCACGACGAGTTCGGCCGTGCACCCGCGCACGGACTCGTCGAGGCGATCGAGCATCGCCTTGCGGGCCCGCGATTCTTCGGCACCGAGCGCATCGGTCGATCCACCCTGCAGCGCACGGCTCACTTTGTCGGCGAGTGTTGCGTCCGGGAGCTGCGCCGCGTCACGCGCAAGTGCGATTGTGTGCCGGGCAATGACTTCGGCACTGCGCCGGAGCACATCGAGATCACGCACACGCCACGCCTCGGCGATCCGCTCGAGCGCCGGCCGCTTCTGCTCGTCGAGACAACCCGCGATGGCGTCGAGCAGCGCGTGCTCCTGCAGCCAGCAGCGCGCAAAGGCATCGAAGGTCAGCACTCGGCGCGTCCCGGCTGGATCATGCCGATGCAGCACCGCACTCCACTCTGCGGTCAGCTGCCGCTCGTGCGCCACGTCGTTGCGGGTTCCAACCTGGTTCAACAGCACGAGCGTCGGCTTGCCGAGCCAGTCGAGGATGTGCAGTTCCGGCTCGACGTAGCCGGCGGCGGTCGGCTCTTCCGTCGCATTGACGACGTACAGCACGACGTCGGCCGACTCGCGCGCCGCACGCATGGCCTGCTGGCCGCACCAGAACGCACGGTCCGCGAACCGGTCCCACACCTGCGAGAGAAACCAGCCGACCGGCTGGCCGCTCGCTGCCAGGCGTCGCTGCAGGCGCACGCTGTCGCCGAACCCGGGTGTGTCCCAGAGCAACAGTTCGTCGCCCGTTGCACTGCGCATCAGCACGTGCGATTCGGCGACTTCGGTGACGTGGGCGCGGTCCATGACGGCACCGATGTCACGCCGCAGCAGCGTTCGTGCCAGCGTCGTCTTGCCGACGTTGGTATGCGACAGCAACGCGAGACTGACCGTCGTCGCGGGAGCGCTCATGCGACCGTGCTCCGGCAACTGCGATGCACCTGATCGACGATCGCCTGGGGCACCTCGCCCGCGGTCGGGATGGACCCGAGATCCAGCGTGCATGCCTCGACTCCGTGCGTGCGCACGAAGTCGCGCCAGGCCACCCGGCGCTGCTCGATGCGGGCCGCGAGCGATGCATCGCCGCCCAGTCGCGCGAGGTACGGAGCTTCGTCGACCAGGACGAGCAAGCGTGAGCCGGTGCTGGCGCGTGCGCAGCGGTTGCGCGCCTGTTGCAGGATTGCGCCGTGGTTTTCGACCTCGGGCGTGGCGGCGAGACTGAAGAGCAGTATTTCGATGTCGCCTGCTGCGGTGCCTGCGGGCAAGGCGAAGCGTTCTTCGTCTCCGTACGCAACCGCAGGCGCGAATTCGATGCGGGTGTCGGGCCCGATTGCGGCACGCAGGACCCGTTGCACGCCTTGTTCCGAGGCGACGGCGGGCTCGTAGGCATAGCACGTGAGTCGCGCCGTTTGCGCGGGCAGAGCCGCATCGCTGGCACCCAGGGTGCGACGCGCGTAAGACTGCAGGGATTCCGGCGGCGTCACTTCCTCGCTTGCACGCCCGAGGCGCAGCGTGGCCACGAACGCCAGCAGCAGGCGCGGCACGACGACGTAAAGAATGGCCGTGGCTGCCATGAGGTGAATCCACGTCGCCGCTGGTCCGCCACCCTGGCCGTTGCGCCAATGCAGGGAAGCCACGGCCGCGTCATCCGCGGGCAGTTCGATGCCAGTGAGCACCGAGGCCGGGCCATAGACCAGCCCGAGCAGGGAGCGAACCTGCAGCGGCCCGAGGAACGTACTCTCCCAACCGGCGCGGTACTCGAGCGCAATGCCGCGCAGGTAGAAGCCCGCGATCAGTCCGAGCGCGACGGCTGCCGAGCCGAAATGGAAGAGTCGTTTGCCCTGCCAAACGAGCAGCGGCTGGGCGATGGGCCACCATTCCTCGGAGAACCGGCGCAGCGCCGCCGACAGTGGGCGGTGGTAGAACGACGACTGCTTGATCAGCCTGGCCGCACGCTGCCAGGTCCAGCGCGCGGGCCAGAGAGTCCAGCCTGGCAGCACCGAATTGGCAGCGGCAGGCCGACCGCCCAGCGACGAAGCGGCGAGCACCGCGTAGACGACCAGGTTCCACAGCACGACGCCAAGCAACGGGAACGCCAGGATTTCGATCCGCACGCGGCTGTCGAAGAGCGACAGTGCGAGTCCGAACAGGAAAGCGGCGAGCAGCACGAGCCCGCCGACGCCCGCGATTTGCGACTCGAGACTGACTGCCCGGGTAACCACGGGGTGGCGCTCGGCCAGTTTCGCCCGCAGCGATTCGGCCCTCGTCGCCAGCACCTGCCAGGCGTGACTCGCACTGTCGCCGTTGCCGGCCGGGTGCCGTCGCAATGCGTCGCGCGTTGCGGCGTCGCGTTCGGCGAGCGGCAGGATCGACCCGTCCGGATCCTGTTCTTCGACGTTCTTGACCAGCAGGATCGCTCGCAGGGCATTGGCGTTCATTCGGCCCAGACCACGGCTCTCTTCGGACTTTTTCCCCGGTGGCCAGTCTAGCAAGACCTCGCGGTCGCGAGGCCCATGGTATTTTGCGCGGCCGAGGAGTCCCGCCGTGTTCCGTCGATTCGAGCGCCTGGTCGAAACCTATCCCGACACGCCGCCGGCCACGCCGCCGCGCGCGTTTTTCGCCTTCCTGTGGCAATCCACGGAGGGCCTGCGGCCGTACATCCTGCTGATGACGCTCTGCACCGCCGTGATCGGCGCGTTCGAGGCGCTGCTGTTCGCGATGCTCGGCAAACTCGTCGACTGGCTGACAAGGATAGAGCCTGCCCAGCTCTGGGCCACCGAAAGGGATAATTTCCTGCTGCTGATCGGGGTTCTGGCCGTCAGCCCGCTGGTCGTCGGCCTGTTCGCCCTGCTGAAGTACCAGGTGCTGTTCGCGAACTTCCCGATGCGGCTGCGCTGGAACTTCCACCGGCTGATGCTCGGCCAGAGCATGAGTTTCTACCAGGACGAGTTCGCGGGCCGCGTCGCAACCAAGGTGATGCAGACCGCGCTCGCGGTGCGCGACGCATGGCTGACCGCCACTGACATCCTCGCGTTCATCGTCATCTATTTCGTGACCATGCTCGCGATCGTGGGCACCTTCGACCTGCGGATGCTCGTACCGTTCGTCGGCTGGCTCAGCCTTTACTCCCTGGGCCTCGTCTACTTCGTGCCGCGCCTGGGGAAGGTCGCGGCCACACAGGCTGACGCGCGCTCACTGATGACCGGACGCGTGACCGACGCGTACACCAACATCGCGACCGTGAAGCTGTTCTCGCACGCCAGCCGCGAGGCGGGCTTTGCCCGCGCCTCGATGCAGGAATTCATGAAGACGGCCTACGTGCAGGGTCGCCTGGTGAGCGGGTTCGAAATCACCAACCACGTGCTCAGCATGATGCTGATCGCCTCCACCGCCGGCGTTGCACTGTGGCTGTGGGTGCAAGGCGAGGTGGGTGTGGGCGCGGTCGCCGCGGCAAGCGCGATGGCATTGCGCCTGAACGGCATCGCGCACTGGATCATGTGGGAAGTCGCTTCGCTGTTCGAGCACGTCGGCACCGTCGAGGACGGCATGCGCACCCTGTCGCGCGCGCACGCGGTGGTCGACGCGCCGGACGCGAAACCACTGCGCGTCACGCGGGGCGAAATCCGCTTCGATCACGTCAAGTTCGCCTACGGCGGCCAGCGCGCCGTCGTGGACGACCTGTGCCTGCACATCCGGCCGGGCGAAAAGATCGGCCTGGTCGGGCGTTCCGGTGCCGGCAAGAGCACCATCGTCAACCTGCTGCTGCGTTTCTACGACGTCGAGCAGGGCGCGATCCTGATCGACGGCCAGGACATTTCACAGGTGACGCAGGACAGCCTGCGCGCGCAGATCGGGATGGTCACCCAGGACACGTCGCTCCTGCACCGCTCGGTGCGGGACAACATCGTCTATGGACGCCCCGACGCCGGCGACGACACCATGATCGCGGCCGCCAGGCGTGCCGAGGCGCACGAGTTCATCGAGGGCCTGTCGGACGTCAAGGGCCGGCGCGGTTACGACGCGCACGTCGGCGAGCGCGGCGTGAAGCTGAGCGGCGGCCAGCGCCAGCGCATCGCGATTGCACGCGTCATGCTCAAGGACGCGCCGATCCTGCTGCTGGACGAGGCGACGAGTGCGCTCGACAGCGAAGTGGAAGCCGCGATCCAGCAGAGTCTCTACCGCCTGATGGAAGGCAAGACCGTCGTGGCCATCGCCCACCGCCTTTCCACGATCGCGGCGATGGACCGTCTCGTCGTCATGGACCGGGGCCACATCGTCGAGGAAGGCGATCACCGCACGCTGCTCGAGCACGGCGGACTCTATGCGCGCCTGTGGGCGCACCAGAGCGGCGGCTTCCTCGGCGAAGACGCAGACGACGACGAATCCATCGCCACGCCGCGCAGCGCTGCTGCGGGTTGAAGCCTGCCTGGTCTCCGGAGGACGCATGCACAAGATACTGGTCGCTCTCATTGCGGGGTTGCTCGTGACGTTTCAGCCCATTCAGGCAGCCAATCACGCGACCGGAGCCGACAGCATCGGCGCCATCGTCAGGGACTTCGACGCGTTCAACCGTGCGCAGGATCCGGTTCGCGCCGCCCAGCGCGGTGACAAGGAAGCCGCACGCATCTGGCCCGACAATTCGCCGCAGGCCATGACTGCGCGCAAAGCGGCGTACGAGGATTTCCGGCGCCGACTGCAATCCCTTCCCGCCAACGGCCTGGCCGACGAGGAAGAACTCAACCGCGCATTGCTGGTCGACCGCGTGAACCTCGCACTCGACGGCTTTGCGTTCGACGAAGAGCGCATGCCCTTCATCAGCGGCGACGGCTTCTACACTACGGCGGACTACGCCGCGCTCAACACGCCGCTCGACGACGAAGCGGCGGCCGCTGCGTGGATCGCGCGTCTCGAGGCGATTCCGGCGTACTACGCGCGCGAGACGGAAAACATGCGCCGCGGTATTCGCACGGGCATGACGCAACCGCAGCGGACGGTCGAGCGGGCCATCGCGGACGTGCGCGGCCAGATCGCGCAGACGGACGACAAGACGCCCCTGCTCGCGCCATTCCGCAACATGCCACAGTCGTTTCCCGCGGACCGACGCGCCGCGCTCGAAGCGCGTGGCCACGGCGTCCTGCAGGCGCAGGTACGGCCCGCCCAGCAGTCGCTGCTGCAATTCCTCGAGGAGGAGTATCTGCCGGCTGCGCGACCGGACATCGGCATCGGCAGCGTGCCGCAGGGCAAGGCGTACTACGCGTACCTCGCAAGTCGGCACACGTCGACGACGATGACGCCCGCCGAGATTCATGCGCTCGGCGAGCGTGAGGTCAAGCGCATCCGGGCGCGCATGGACCAGACCATCGCGCAGACGGGATTCAAGGGTACGTTCCAGGAGTTCCTCGCATCGGTGCGCAAGGATCCCCGGTTCTATGTCGGCGCAGCCGAGTACGGCGAGAAGTGCAGCGAGGTCGCGAAGCGCGCGGATTTCGCCATGCCGAAGTACTTCGGCAAGCTGCCGCGACTCCCCTACGGCGTGCTGCCGATTCCCGCCGGACTCGAGAGCAGCGCGAACGGCTACTTGCCCGGCTCGCCGGAGCAAGGAGTCGCGGGCATGGTGGTCTACAAGCCCTGGATGGCGGAGAAGATGCCGACGTTCGGCATACCGGCCTGGGTGCTGCACGAGGGCGTGCCGGGACACCACCACCAGATTTCGCTGAGCCAGGAGCTCACGGATTTGCCCGAGTTCCGGCGCGCCGACGACGTGACTGCCTACGTCGAAGGCTGGGGCCTCTATTCGGAGTACCTGGGCGAAGAGATGGGAATCTACCGCGATCCGTATGAACAGTTCGGCCGGCTCTCGCTCGAGATCTGGCGCGCCTGCCGCCTGGTGGTCGACACCGGCATGCACGTGATGGGCTGGTCACGCGACCGCGCGATGGCCTGCCTGCAGGAAAATAGCGCGCTGGCGCCGGCGGAAATCGAGTTCGAGGTGGACCGCTACATTGCCTGGCCCGGCCAGGCACTGGCATACAAGATCGGTGAACTCAAGATCATCGAACTGCGCCAGCGGGCGGCTGCAAAGCTCGGGCCGAAGTTCGACGTGCGCGCATTCCACGACCTGGTCCTGGGTGCCGGGCCGATGCCGCTCGACCTGCTCGAAGCCCGCGTCGACCGCTGGATCGAGGCAACAGCGGCCCGCTGAGGCCTGCGTCAGCGCTCGAATTCGACCGTGACGTGCACGAGTTCGTCGTGCACTGCGAGCGCTTCGCGCACTTCCGCAGCCTGCATCTCCTGCGCGCCGGCCAGATGGACGATGCAGGCGTATTTCCCGCGCCCCACCCGCCACACGTGCAGGTCCCGCAGTTGCGGCGGACCGGGCAACACGGCGATGACCTCGCGTACCTCCTGCACCACCGGCGAGTCCATCTCGGCGTCGAGCAAGACGCGACCCGTGTCGCCGAGCAGGCCGACCGCCCAGCGCCCGACCAGCACCGTGCCGACGATCCCCATCACCGGATCGAGCCACATCACGCCGAAATACTTGCCGCCCGCCAGGGCGACGATCGCGAGCACGGACGTGGCTGCATCCGCCACGACGTGGAGATACGCCGAGCGCAGGTTCAGGTCGTGGTGGTGCGCGTGACCCTGCTGGCCGTGGTCGTGATGATCGTGCCCGTGGTGCTGCTGGCCGGAATCGTGCCCGGCCGACAGCAGCCAGGCTGACAGCACGTTGACGCCGAGCCCGAGGACGGCAATCGGGATGGCCTCGTCGAATCGGATCGGCGCCGGGTTGAAGAGTCGCGACACCGACTCGATCCCCATGTACGCCGCCACGCCGATCAGGAACACGGCACTCGTGTACCCGCCGAGCACCTCGATCTTCCACGTCCCGAACGCAAAGC
>Ga0315287_10003999_pt1 | contig 14304 bp, 11 predicted proteins | sample YL17G11_0_MG_FD_205037 | JGI IMG/M metagenome (GOLD analysis project Ga0315287, IMG submission 205037) | Sediment microbial communities from Yellowstone Lake, YNP, Wyoming, USA - YL17G11_0 | ecosystem: Environmental > Aquatic > Freshwater > Lake > Sediment | place: USA: Wyoming | collected... | reverse complement strand
TCTGGCCAACTACAAGCTGAAGAGGGAAGACGTCATCCGCAAGGTAAAGGACAGCAAAGGGTTTGGTTCCATAGCCATCCTCAAGGGGAATATCGCCCCGGAAGGAGCGGTGGTCAAGTACGCCGCCGTCTCCGCAGACATGCGTGTTCACCAGGGGCCGGCCCGGGTTTTTAACCGGGAAGAGGACGCCCACAGCGCTATCCTTAAGGGAAAAATCAAACCGGGCTCGGTCATAGTCATTCGCTACGAGGGGCCGCGGGGAACCGGCATGCCCGAGATCCTGGGCACCACCGAAGCCTTGGTGACGAATCCGGATCTCCACAACACCGCGATCGTCACGGACGGCCGGTTTTCCGGCGCTACGCGGGGCCCGTGCATCGGCCATATTTCCCCGGAAGCAGCCCAGGGAGGGCCCATCGCCCTTGTCGAAGATGGCGATTGGATTTTGATCGATATCCCCAAGAGAGTTCTTGCGGTAACCGGCTGCAAAGGAAAGAAGATGAGTTTCCGGGAAGTGGACGCCGTGTTTGCCGAGCGCCGGAAACGCTGGAAGCCGGTTCTTCCGAAACATCCGCCGGGAATCTTGCGGCGCTATGCGAAGCAGGCCGCCTCGGCCATGAAGGGAGCCTATCTTATTGATTGAAGGGATTCCGTGTCCACGGGAAAAAGAGGAGTAAATGCCTTCTTTTGATATGCCTCTTTGCGGCGGGTGCCGGACCTGCGAAATGGCCTGCTCCTTTCATCATAAGGAAGAATTCAATCCCGCCATATCCAGCATTAGAATCCTGAACCAGGAGGGGGAAATCCCTTTCCGGGTATGGCTGGTCCGGGAAGGGGAAGAACAAGGGATCGCGGGAGTTTCCTGTGACGGGTGTAAAGACCTGGAAGAGCCCTTATGCCTCCAATTTTGCCGCAAAAAGGATGAATTGAAAAAGATTCTTGATGAATTTAAAAATTCAAGTTGCGGGTGAGGATCCTCTCGATTTCGGCTTTTGGGATAAGAGATGGGAAATAAAAAAAATAGACCTTATTCTTACGGCGGAGAGATACTTCGAATAAATTTGAGTAATGGCCGGGTTTCGGGAGAGCCAACTCTGAAATATGCGCGCGAATGGATGGGAGCGTCTGGAATCGCCATCAAAATCCTCTATGATGAACTGAGGTCCTGGGTTACCCCCTACGAACCGGCCAATAAATTGATCTTCGGGGCCGGCGCCCTCCTGGGCACCCCAGCCCCAGGGGCCTGTAAGATGAACGTGAGCACCTTGGGGCCGATGACGGGGGGATGGGCTACCAGTTGCAGCGACAGCTACTTCGGGGGGCAACTGAAATATGCCGGATACGATTCCATCATTTGCGAGGGAAGATCTCATGCCCCTGTTTATATTTGGATCCAAGACGACAAAATTGAGGTCCGGGAGGCCTCGCATCTATGGGGAAAAACGACCTGGGAGACTTTAGATATCCTTCGGGAGGAGCTCAAGGATCCGAATCTCCACGCCGTTTCCATTGGTCCCGCCGGTGAAAACCTGGTCCGGGGGGCCTGCATTATTCAAGACAAGGGACGAGCCTTTGGCCGATGCGGCACGGGGGCCGTCATGGGCTCAAAAAATTTAAAAGCGATCGTAGCCAGAGGCTCAAAATCAATCCCAGTTGCAGACCCGAGCCGGTTTATGGCAACTACCCTCCGCGTTCGGAAAATGTTCGAAAAGGCCAATTTAAGAGAGAAGTTTCACCAATATGGCACGCTGTTTGTGTTGCCCAGAAAACAAGAGGTCTGCGGCATCAACTATAAAAATTTTCAGGAATGCTGTCTCCCCGACGAAATGCTTCAGGCCGTCGATCCCAGGAAAACACTCGATAAGTACAAGGTGGGAAACCAAAGCGCTCCCGGGTGTGTTATCGGCTGCGGCCGTCATCTGCAAATTACCGAAGGGCCTTATGCAGGTCTCAAGACGGAATGTAATCAGTGGGAAGCCTTCGGGACCCTCCAGACCCGCTTGGCAATCTGGGAACCCACCTTCATGCTCAAGGCAAATGCCTATTGCAATCAGTTGGGCATCGATGTCGATGCGGCAGGGGGGGCGATCGGCTGGGCCATGGAGTGTTACCAGAGAGGCATTCTCAAGGAGACGGACACGGACGGGCTCAAGTTAAATTGGGGAGATGCGGATGTTTCCCTTGAAATGATAAGAAAAATATGCTACCGAGAGGGCTTCGGAGACATTCTGGCCGAGGGTTGTGCCCGAGCGGCTGACCTCATCGGCCGGGATAGCGGTTATTATGCCCTGCACATCAAAGGACAGGACCTTTACGAACCGTGCCGGGGGTCCAATGGTTGGTTGCTCGGTACGACCACGTCCACCCGAGGAGGAACGCATACCACCGGAGCCCTTGTAATTGAGACCGCCCCCAACCTCAATGCGGAAAAAGCGAAGCAGGTCTATGGCGTAGAGGGGTTGGACAAACCTCTGGAGTATGAAGGCAAAGCGAAGATGGTCACCTATATGGAAGCCGTTTCCCGAATTGCGAACTGCTTGGGAATCTGTCTCTATAGTACGACTTGCTTGGATGTTGATCAGACCGACCTACCGCAGATGGCCGAGCTGTATTCGGCGGCAACGGGTTGGGAAACATCCGTAGATGATTTAAAGCGCCTGGCGATGAAGCAGCTGAATCTGGAAAAAGCCTTTAACTTGAGATTTACCAAATTTGATCGAAAAGACGATATGCCGACGGCGAGAGATCTGGCGGAAGCGATCCCATCTGGAAATCTAAAAGGCTGGAAAATCGACCCGGAGAAATATAAAGAGATGCTTGATGAGTATTATGATCTTCATGGATGGGATCGGCAAACCAGCTATCCCAAAAGGAAAACCCTGATGGATCTTGGGCTGGGGAGCGTCGCCGAAGATCTTGCGAAACTTGGCAAGTTGCGGTAAGGATATTAGATAAAAATATTTTTGGAAAAGAGGGAAGAAATAAATCCCTGAGAAAGGAACAAAAAGTATGAAAAAAGCGTGTTGGGGTATCAACTCGATCTTCCTATTAATCTTTATGCTTCCGTCGCCGGCTCCGGCAAAGCCCATTGCTGCCCTCCTATTCCCGCTTTCCGGACCTTTTTCCGCCATGGGTACGGACATGCGGAATGGGTCCGAAGTGGCCCTTCAAGAAATCAACGCTACGGGCGGGGTTTTGGGAAAGCCAGCCGAGGTCGTCGTAGGGGATGACGAATTCAAAGCTCCGATCGCTATTCGGAAATATAAGGAAATGGTAGATGGCGCAGGCATAAAAGTAATCGGTGGGACCCTCTCTGGCGGAATCGCCGTTGCGGTCAATGAGTGGGCTTGCAAGAATAAGGTCCTTTACATGTCCTTCTGTCATTCCAGCCTTCCTTTGGGAAAGGAACGGTGCGGTTATGGGGTCATGACGGGATTGATTCCTTACCAATCAGGCGTGGCCACCGCCAAGTATTCTTTTCAAAACTTGGGAAAAACCTGGATGATGGTGACCCAAGATTATCGCTTTGGCCATGATGAGCTGGCTGCCTGGTTGACCACCAGCGAAAAGATGGGTGGAAAGTTCCTTGGGAACATCTATTCTCCGCTGGGGCAGGTTGACTATTCGGCCCATATTCCCAAGATCGCGGCTACGAACCCGGACATCTTGGTTATCAATGTCTACGGGCAGTCCATGGACGCGATTATCAAACAGCTTGGCGAGGCGGGACTCACCAACAAAAAAATGAAATTCGTCATTCCCAAAAGTCATTTGTATTCGATCAAAGCGGCGGGCGCTTTCTATAATGAAAATTTTTATGGCGGCCATGGGTTCTATTGGACCCTCCAGGATAAATTTCCCAAAGCCAAAAAGTTCGTAGAAGTTTACGGGAAAAAGCACGGAATGCCCCCCTCTCAGGATGCCGAATTGGGATATACGGGTACGCTCGCTCTTTTTGAAGCGATGAAAAAGGCAGGAACAACGACGGACGTAGAAAAATTAATCTCGACCCTCAAAGGATTCAAGATTGATTCCGTCAAGGGCTCTGAGGAAATAAGAGCCTGCGATCAGGTCCGGTTAAGCAGTTGGATCATTGTCCGGGGCATCGGCGCCAAGGCTTCGGGATGGAACTTCGGAGAAGTCGTAGCCGAGATTCCATGGCAAGAAACTATGGAAAGCTGCGAAAACAATATCAAAGATATTCCATATGGAATAGTCAAACTTCCCGGTAAATGAACTCTAAATGCAAGAATCCTTCAACGTCATTTCCGCCGAAGCGGGACCCCAGTCTTTTTAAGATATTCTGGCCCCCCTCATGGGGGTGATAGGGCCGGGGATTTTGTAAGAGCCGCATAATAAAGGCTTTTTATCTTTCCCCGGATTTATCTCGCTATTGGCAACCCCTAAGCGTTTTTTAGGGAAGTGATAGGTCGGTAAAGAAACCTTAAAGGAGGAGGAAGAAGAAATGAAGAAAATCAGTTTGCTGTTGCTGGTCGCCTTCACAGGCACGCTGTTCGTTGCGGGAATTGCATCGGCCAAGCCGATTGCGGCCCTGCTGTTCCCGCTTTCCGGGCCCTTCTCGGCCATGGGGACGGATATGAAACAGGGATCGGAAATGGCCTTGGAGGAGATCAACGCCAAAGGCGGAGTCCTGGGGCAGAAGGCGGAAGTCGTCATGGGCGACGATGAATTTAAAGCCCCGGTGGCCATTCGCAAGTATAAGGAAATGGTCGATGGCCAGGGAATCAAGGCTATCGGCGGAACCCTTTCCGGGGGGATTTCCGTGGCGGTGAACGAATGGGCCTGCAAGAACAAGGTTTTGTATATGTGCTTCTGCCATACCAGCATTCCCCTGGGAAAAGAGCAGTGCGGCTATGGATTCGTCTCCGGAATGATTCCCTATCAGACCGGTGTAGCCACGGCAAAGTACGCCTTCCAGAATCTGGGCAAATCCTGGATGATCGTTACCCAGGACTATCGTTTCGGTACTGATGAACTCTCCGCCTGGCTCACGATCAGCGAAAAAATGGGTGGAAAATTCCTGGGCAATATCTACTCTCCTCTGGGACAGGTCGACTACTCCGCCCATATTCCCAAGATCGTGGCCACGAACCCGGACATCCTAGTCATCAATGTCTATGGACAGTCCCAAGATGCGCTTACGAAGCAGTTGGGCGAAGCGGGGTTGACAACCAAAAAGATGAAGTTTGTCATTCCCAAGAGCCACCTCTATTCGATCAAAGCCGCCGGAGCGGGCTACAATGAAAACTTCTATGGCGGCCATGAGTATTACTGGACCCTGCAGGATAAATTTCCTAAGGCCAAGCCGTTTGTAGAAGCCTATGGGAAGAAATACGGGATGCCTCCCTCTCAGGACGCCGACGGGGGATATACCGGAACGCGGGCTCTGCTCGAAGCGATGAACGCCGCCAAGACGACCACGGATGTGGATAAACTGATCAAGACCCTCAAGGGGTTCAAGATGGATTACAACAAGGGGCCGGAGGAGTTCCGGGCCTGCGATCACATCCGCGCCACCAGCGCCGTCATCGTCCGCGGGATCGGCGCCAAGGCTTCGGGCTGGAATTTCGGAGAGGTGGTGGCCGAATATCCCGCCAGCGAGACCTTAGAGAGCTGTGAGAACAACGCCAAGGATATTCCGTACGGCGCCGTCAAACTTCCGGGCAAATAATTTCGCACCGATTACGAGGCCCGGGGCCGGCCCCGGGCCTCTTTCAAGGATAAAGCATGGAACTGAATTCCACCTTGTTGATTAACCAGATGCTTTTCGGTCTTGCTCTGGGCGCGGTCTACATCTTGATGGCCTGCGGGTTAACCATTATCTTCGGGTTACTGGATGTGGTGAATTTCGCCCACGGGACCTTTTATATGCTTGGCGCGTTTGCCACCTTTGTGATCGTCTCCTTGTTCGGAAATTTTTGGTTGGGATTGGCGAGCGCCGTTATCATCGTGGGTCTGGTGGGGTGGGTGACGGAAACCTATCTGATCAAGCCGTTATACGGAAAAGACCCTCTTTATCCCTTGATGCTGACTTTTGGGTTTTCCGTAGCCGTCACGGACCTGATGCGCGGGGTCTTCGGCACCGTGGGCCAAATCGTTCCCCTTCCCCAATTTTTTTCAGGTTCCCTTATGTGGGGAGGGATCTTCATCCCCAAATATCGCGTCTTCATTATCCTCCTGATGCTGGCGGTGTTGATTTTTCTCTGGTATTTTTTTAAAAAAACAAACCTGGGCATGATTATTCGCGCGGCCACGCGGGACAGTCTCATGGTTCAGACCCTCGGGATTGACGTCCCCCGCATCTGGACCTTTGGTTTTGCCCTCGGAGTTGGGTTGGCGGGGCTGGCGGGCGGAGTCAATTCCACCATCCAGTCGGCCCTGCCGGACATGGGGGTGGAAATCACGATCGAATGCTTCGTGGTCGTGGTAATCGGCGGCTTGGGGAGTCTGGGGGGGGCCATCCTGGGGGGATTGATCATAGGACAGGTCATCAGTTTCGTGTCCCTCTTCGCCAGCGACTGGTCCAATGTCGCGATCTTCATCACCATGCTTCTGATCCTTTTGGTCCGAACCCGCGGCCTCTTCGGGGAAGCGGGCAGATTATAATATAACGCGAAAACTCCAGTGAATGCAGGTAGGAAAAATGAAGGCCAATAAAGAGAACACATCCAATACGAGGACGAGAAGCAGGGTCATTTGGGTCACCCTGGCAGTATTTTTGATTGCGCCCCACATCATTTCAACGCCCCTTACGACGGAAATTCTGATTTTCGGCCTGTTTGCCCTGGGTTTCAATCTTCTTTTGGGCTACACGGGAATCCTGTCCTTCGGTCATGCGGCTTACTTCGGGATCGGATGCTACGGCTGCGGGATCGCAGTCCGGGATTTCGGTTTCTCGATCTGGGGGGGGCTTCTGGTAAGCATTATCATGGGGATTCTCTTAGCCGCCGTCATCGGAGCCATTGCCATCAAGAAGAAGGGGGTTTACTTCGCCATGATTTCCATGGCCGTAGCCCAGATGTTTTATTTCATGGCCCTGTCTCCCCTGAAGAAATGGACTGGCGGCGAGGATGGGTTGAAATTTATCCCCAAGCTGAGCCTGACATTTCCATTCCACGTGGACCTGCAAAGCTCCTTCCCGCTGTACTATTTTGTCTATTTTGTAGTGGGCATATCCATCTTAGTTATCTGGAGGATCTTAAATTCTCCTTTCGGCCGCCTCTTACAAGCCATTCGCGAAAATGAAGAGCGGACCATCGCCTCCGGGTATAACGTCACTATGGCTAAATTCGTCTCCCTAATTTTTTCCGGTCTTTTTTCCGCCTTGGCCGGGGGGTTGTTCTTTGTTTACTTAGGGTATGGGCCTCTGCAAACTCTGTTCTGGCTTACCTCGGGGACCATCCTGTTAATGACGATTCTGGGAGGAATGCATACCTTTATCGGCCCGGTCGTGGGCGTAGCGGTTTTTCTGTATGCTCAGAACAAGTTAAGCTGGACCATGGAGCGGTGGGAATTAGTGGTGGGAATTCTGTTCATGGCCCTCATCCTGATTTTTCCCGAAGGGATTGTGGGAACCATCAAAGTAAAATATCTGGCCCGCAAGACTGCGGCCCAGGAAGTTGGAGAGGCAGAATAGGCCGAAGGATCTGATTCGAGGATAGAAACCATGGCATACTTGGAAACAAAAAATCTGTGCAAATATTTCGGAGGGTTGAAGGCCGTCGATCAGGTGAACTTCCAGGTGAAGGAAGGACAGCTGCAATCGATCATCGGCCCGAACGGCGCCGGGAAAACGACCCTCTTCAACCTGCTGTCGGGGTTGTATATACCCACTCAAGGAAAGATTTTTTTCCAGGGGCAAGACATCACCGATAAAAAGATGAACCAGATTTCCCAGATTGGCGTCACCAAGACCTTTCAGATCACGCATATCTTTCCGCGGCTCACGGTTTTTGAAAACGTCCGGATTTCGGCCCAGTCGCGGAAGACTTCGTTTAATTTCTGGCGGAAAGCCGATTCCCTGGAGGACATCAACGACAAGACCATGAAGATCCTGGAGAGGGTGCAGTTAGCCGCGTCCCATGACCGTGTGGCCTCGATTCTTTCCCACGGCGAGAAGAAATATCTCGAGATTGGGATCGCGCTGGCCACGGACCCCAAGCTTCTTCTGCTGGACGAGCCCACCGCCGGGATGAGCCCGGCCGAAACGATCCTGGCGACGGAATTGATTCGCACTCTCCGGGACAAATTAAATCTGACGATCGTCCTGGTGGAGCACGACATGAGCGTGGTCATGAAGATTTCGGACGAGGTCCTCTGTCTGAATGAAGGAAGGGTGCTGGCCTGCGGGAGTCCCAATGAAATCAGCTGCAACGAAGAGGTCCAGAGGGTCTATTTAGGGGGCAGGAAAGAATGTTAAAAGTCGAAAACATCAACACGTACTATGGAACCAGCCATATTCTGCACAATGTGTCCCTCGAAGTCCAGGACGGCGAGATCGTTGTCCTCCTCGGGAGAAACGGGGTCGGGAAGAGCACGACCCTGAAGAGCATCATGGGCATTGCCCCGAGCAAGAGCGGAAAGATCACCCTGAAAGGGGATGAGATAACCCGTTTGACGCCGGATAAAATTGCGCGCAAGGGGATTTCTTTTATTCCGGAAGACCGGCGGGTCATCCCCAACCTAACCGTCTTTGAAAATCTGAAGTTGGGCATGCTGATCCGGGGGAAGAACGTAAACGTGAATGAAACGCTGGAGATGGTGTTTCATTATTTTCCCAAGCTGAAAGAGCGTCTGAACCAGATGGGGGAGAGCCTCTCCGGCGGCGAACAGCAGATGCTGACTACGGCCCGGGGTCTGGTGGCCGACCCCCAATTGATGATGATTGACGAGCCCACGGAGGGCCTGGCCCCGATCATTGTGGAAGAAATTTGGGAGATGTTAAAGAAGCTCCACGAAAAAAAGGTCACCATTCTGCTGGTCGAGCAGAATTATGAAATGTCCCTGCAGCTAAGCAAGAATTTGCGGGCCTATATTTTGGAGAAAGGGCATATCCGTCTGAGCGGCACCCGGGAGGAACTTCACGCTAAGCAGGAGGAGGTGGAGAAGTATTTGGGAGTGAAAGTATGAAAAACAAATGCCTAAAATGCGCTAAAATGCACTAAAATGCCTAAAATGATATTCGGCATTTAAGTATTCCTGGCATTCAAAAAGGAGGAAGGTAACATGAGCGACAGCGTAGTGAAGTACGACGAACGAGGAATCCTTGATGGAGCGACGGTGGGCCTGCCGCGGAAAATGAGCCGCGAGATCTGGCTCCAGGAAGTGTTCCCGGAATGGGGAACCTATCTTAACTATGAAATCGACCAGACCAAAGTCAAGCCGGGGACCGGGGCGATGTGGTATTTCGGCGGCCCGTCTTTCGCCCTGAAATCCCAGGGCGGAGCGGTGTTCACCGTGGACCTGTATGCGGGCCCGAGCCTTTTCACGGACTACTCCTACTGCGGCGTCTGCCGGACCGCCGGCGCGGACAAGCTCTACTGGATGCGCCTGAACCCACATGTGATCGACCCCTGGAAGTTCAAGCGACTGGACGCGGTTTTCATCACCCACCATCACCAGGACCACATGGATTTTTACACCATTTCCGCCGCCCTGCAGACCACAAAGTGCAAATTCGTGGCTCCGCCCGAGACCTGCCGTCGGATGAAGAGAAACATGGGCGTCCCCGAAGACCGCATCATCGTGGCGGAGGTCGGGAAGAGCATTCAGATCGAAGACATGAAGGTCGATGTGGCCCCCAACTTCGACGTCATCGTCACCAAGACGGGGTTCGAAACCCCCCAGCCGTTCAACGAAGTGGCGGCGAGCTACATCTTCAACACCGAGGGTGGGAACATCGCCTTCCTGGGCGACACCCTGTACCACAACGGCTACCGCATGGTGGGCGAGCAGTACAAAATCGACGTGGTCTGCATGGACATGGGCAACAACGGGCCCGGATACACGGACAAAATGTCTCCCTGGGATGTGTGGCGCGTGGCCGAAGCCCTCAACGCCAAGGTGGTAATCCCGGACCATTTTGACAACTGGGCCAACTGCTACGAGGATCCCCGCTACTTAGTGGATATCGTCAAACAGAAAAACAAAGAGAACCGCCCGGAGATAAAAACGGTTATCCTTCTTCCCGGCGCGCGGTACACCCATCCCGACGACCAGAACATCGGCCGGTACGTATACCCCGACTGGCGCGAGTGGATGAACTGGAAGAAGAGCGTCGAGTATGGACCCGGGAAAATTTAGAAATAAGGGTGCGCGCAAAGTGGCAAGAAATTTCAGAAATCCCCCCTTGCCCCCCTTTGACAAAGGGGGGTTGGGGGGATTTCCGGAGAATTCATCCATATGTCAACATAGCCTTTTTGGTTCCGGCTGGGCTGGGTTAGGTTTTGACGGTGTCGTAAGAAATCTTCCGCCCGGTGATCCCGCCCGGGATTACGGGCCGGCATTTGGGTAGGGGCACGGAGCGCCGTGCCCCTACTTTGTTTTTCACTGGCACTTCCACTGACACGGTGTTTTGCCCGGAGGAGATCATGAACAGCAGAGAGAGAGTTTTAACGGCCCTGAGCCACAAAATCCCGGATCGGGTCCCCATCGACTTTGGGAGTTTCCCGGGGGCCACGTCCATGAATGTCCGGGCCTACCAGAACCTCCTGGAATACTTGGGGATCAAAAGGGAAGTCCGGATCGGCGCCCTGATCATGTTTACCGCGGAGATCGACGAAGACATTTTGAACCGTTTTCACGTGGACACAAAGACCGTGACCCCTTCCCGAGCGATCAGCGATTTCGGGATCCCGGAAGAATTCGTCGACAAACCCTGGGGGGTAAAATGGCGGCGATCCTCGGACTATACCTACGCCCCGATGGAAGGTCCCTTCCAGAAACTAACAAATCCTACAGCGAATGATGTGAAGAACTATCCTTGGCCGAAACCGAAAGAGATGGAAGACTATGCGCTCTGGCGGGAGAAGGGAAAAAGACTTCGCCAGGAAAGCGACAAGGCCCTTGTGGCGCGGGTCACCCCGGGGATCTTCACCTTAGCCCAGTTCATGCGCGGATTTGAGAACTGGATGATGGACCTGATTCTGAACCGAAGCTTCGGCGACGCTTTCCATCAGAAGCTCTGCGAAATCTGGATCGAATCCGTGAGCCGGATTATCGAAGCCCTGGGGGAGAACATCGACATCATCATGTTCGGGGACGACTTCGGCCTTCAGAATCAGCCGATCATGAGTCCCGCCATGTTCCGGGAGAGCGTGAAGCCGTTCCTCAAGAAGATGATCGGGGCGATCAAACCGCTTACTAAAGCGAAGATCGCGATGCATACCTGCGGTTCCGTATTCGCGTATATCGATGATTTCATGGACGTAGGCATTGACGTATTAAATCCCATGCAGTCCAACGCCAAGGATATGGATCCGCTGCGGATTAAAGAAAAAACCGCCGGGAAGATGGCTCTTTGGGGCGGCGTCGATACGCATGTGGTTCTTCCCAAGGGCACATCACAGGACGTGCGCGAAGAAGTGAAGAGAAAGCTCGCCGTTTACGGAAAAGGGGGAGGATATATGCTTTCCGCTGACCACAACATCTTAGTGGATGTCCCCCCCGCCAACCTAATTACCATGTTTGAAGCGGCTCAGGAGTTTGGCAACTATGGAGCGCCTGCCTAGCAAGCAGCGGGTAAGATGCATCAGGGTTTTTAAGGAGTGAATCCTTGATGGTCTCATAAAAAGTCAACGGAACGATGGTTTCAATTGTAGAGGCGTCCTGCCGGACGCCCATATTGGGCGAGCGCCGCTCGCCCCTACATGCAAGGCGCGCAAAAACTGAGGAGTGAAGCGCACTTGCAAAGTGCGCTGCAACGATTCACCCCGTTAGATACTTTTCAAAAGGTTTTCCTGCCTCGAATATTAAGGAGTTTATCCTTGGATCCCAAGAGCGGGATTGTTATCTAACGGGGCAGGGTTGAAACGCAACGCCGCAGATGGACTTTTTACGAAACCATCAAGAGGAGCTTTATGGAAATCAGAGAACGAGTGGCCCTTGTAACCGGGGGGACCGGGGGATTGGGGCGCAGACTTTGCCTAACTTTGAATCGAGAAGGAGCCAAAGTTGCCTTGGTCTACCATCAATCCAAAGAGGCTGCCCAGAAGCTATCTGCGGAGCTGTCTTCATCAGGCCCTCGCTCCATTGCCGTCCAGGCGGATGTCTCCCGGGAAGAAGATGTGGCCCGCTTAGTGGAGACCGTAATGAAGGAATTCGGCCGTATCGACATTCTCATTAACGATGCGGCGTACAATACCTGGGTGGCCTTTCCCGATTTGGAGGCCCTGACCCTGGAGATCTGGCAGAGAATTCTTCAGACCAACACGACCGGCCCCTTCCTGCTGATGCGGGCGATCGGCCCGATCATGAAAAAACAGGGGCAGGGCCGGATCGTCAATATCGGATCCATTGCAGGTTTCCAGCCGGCCGGTTCCAGCATAGCCTATGCGGTCTCCAAGGCCGCCCTCACCCACCTGACCCGCTGCATGGCCGTGGCCTTAGCGCCGGAAGTCCTGGTAAACTGCGTGGCGCCCGGTTTCCTGGAAGGCACGCGCATGTCGTCCAATCTTTCGCCTCCCTACGTCGAGAAAGCCAAGAAGGCCGCTTTGATCGGCAAAGCCGCTGAAAAGGAAGACGTGATCGAACAGATTCTGACCTTCCTCCGAACCGAGAGCACCACCGGCCAGACCGTGATCATCGATGGGGGAAGGGTTTTTCATTAACAGTTTGGGGGAAGGGTTGTTTTGTCGCTCGATCCGTCGTTCCTGCGAAAGCAGGAACCCAGGCTTTTCAATATTTTCCGGATTCCCGCTTTCGGGAGTGACGACCCAAAAGAGTTTTTCAACTTCGAAGATGGTCCAGAATTCTTATTTCAAGCAGACGCCATTTTCTCCAGCCTTTTTTTTTGATGTAACCCTTCAGTGACGGGAGGGTACTCGCTCTGGACGAAGGTTCGGCGTAAAGGCAAAGGGCCTCCATGGTGGGGGTCCGGGCGGTCCGCTTGGAACCATGAGGCGCTGGTTTCTTCGTGGACGGGGCGGGGGCCAAGGCCTCCCGCCTCCTTTAGCGGAAGCTCAGTCCGTTCACCGGGGCGATGGGCCTCCCGGCCGATGCTTCCGGCGCGTACCGCCCGAACCCCCAGGCCACAACAAAGCTTGCACCCCGCCCCTCTTCACTGAAGGGTTACTTTTTGATCTCCTTTCAACTTGACCTGCGAAAATGGGGGAGTTTGTATCAGTTTGGCGTTTTGAAAAGGAACGCTGAATTTCATTGAGAAATGAAAATTGCAAAACGCAAAATGAAAATCTTTGGAAAAAACGTCATTCATTTTTCATTGTATAGGAAATTATAAAATCGTTTGTCGATTGAATATTAGATATTTCAGGCGCTTGTAGAGGCATGCCGCACGTGCCCGATAGCGGGCGCGAAGCATCGCGCCCCTACAGGCATCTTATTTTGAATTCAGCAGATCTCTGCGATCTCTGCGTGCTCTGCGGTTAGGTTTTTGTTCTTTTTCAATTTGATATTTGCAATTTGCAATGATGTTTAGCCGATTCTTCAAACGACTAAACTGTTACGGGAGTTTAATAAAGCCATATTTTTTCCTATAGGAGGATTTTGATGGCCCCATCTCCGAAAAAAGCCGCCGTCTTACGACGACTGCTGAAGGAAGAAGAAATCCTTTTGGCCCCCGGCTGTTTCAACGCCTTGTCCGCCCGATTGATCGAGCAGGCGGGGTTCAAGGCCATCTATGTTTCGGGGGCGGCCGTTGCCGGAAATTTTCTGGGATACCCGGACATTGGGCTGACCACGATGAGCGAAATGCTGGAAAACGCCCGGAACATCGTGCGGGTCACCAGCCTGCCGGTGATCTGCGACGCCGATACGGGATTCGGGAATGCCATCAATATGATGCGCACGGTCCGCGAATTCGAGAGCGCAGGCTTGGCGGGAATCCAGATCGAGGACCAGGTCATGCCCAAGAAGTGCGGACATACGGAAGGGAAGCTTCTTATTTCCAAGGCCGAGATGGTTCAAAAAGTCAAGGCTGCCGTGGATGCGCGACAGGACCCGGACTTTGTTCTCGTGGTGCGGACGGACGCCATCGCGGTCAACGGCATAGAGGACGCCTTGGACCGGGCGCTGGCCTATCAGGAGGCGGGCGCCGACGTCGTTTTC
>Ga0315287_10003996_pt1 | contig 14308 bp, 8 predicted proteins | sample YL17G11_0_MG_FD_205037 | JGI IMG/M metagenome (GOLD analysis project Ga0315287, IMG submission 205037) | Sediment microbial communities from Yellowstone Lake, YNP, Wyoming, USA - YL17G11_0 | ecosystem: Environmental > Aquatic > Freshwater > Lake > Sediment | place: USA: Wyoming | collected... | reverse complement strand
CGCAGCCGGACTGGATCAGAACAGATACGCTCGGGAATGGCGCCATCGATGTCGGTGCAAAGCTGGATGCCGCTGTCTTGGGCTTGCCGGTCGAGCAAGGTGGTGACATCAGTGATTAGCTTGGGCAACGAGAGATCCAGGCGCTGGACCTCGCACTTGCCAGCCTCGACCAAGCTGAGATCCAGGATATCTTCGATTATTTGAGCGAGTTGCCTGCCATTGCGGCGCAGGGTCGCGGTGAATTGTATTCTGTCTTCATTGCTGATGTCAGCACCGTGGTCGGCGAGGATCTCTGTGAAGCCGAGGATGGCGTTGAGTGGGGTGCGGATTTCGTGGCTGATGTTGGCGAGAAAGGCGGCTTTGGCGCGTGCCGCCTCCGCCGCAGCCGCACGGGCCCGGCACAGCTCGGCCGCGAATCCCTTTGGGCTCGTCTGGTCTTGCACTACGGCGAGGAAGGTTGGAGTCTTAAGTGTCCGGGTAGCGATTAAAGATGCTGTGACTTCCGTCCAGAAAATGCCGCCATCGCGGCGGATGAAGCGCTGCTCAAAGGTCAGGCGTTCAAGGTTTTGGCTCAATAAGCGCAGGCACGCCTGGGGTAGCATGCCGGCGTCTTCGGGATGCGATAATAAGGCGATGTTCTGCCTTGCAGTGTCCGCGCTGCTGTACCCAAGCATTTGGTAATATTTTTGGTTGCCATGGATGATATAGCCGTCTTGGCGTAGCTCCAGCATGCCCACGGCGCTTTGTTCGAAGGCTGCCTGGCAACGCTCGATGCTTTTGCGTCGTGCTCCCTGATGGCGACGGTGCGCCTTTAAGGCCGCTTTCATGCGGTCAAGCACCCTCATCGCCACTGCTCCCATGCTTGGCCAATTTGACCAATGAACGGCTTAAAATACGCAACGGGGTGTGTAATAACACCCAGGTAGCAGCGATCCTCACGCCTAGGAAATCCTTAATGATTTCGGCCAATATGTAGCATTAATGGTCATTTATCGTCAAGTAGATGATCTGCGCTGCAGCGCCGTCTAGAAATTTCGCAATCAGCAAGCTAGGACGGGGTGTTTGACCATCATCATTTTCACGTGATCAAAGCTGACATGGTATGAAAGAGCAATGGTTGCGAAATGCTGGCTGGCTGGCCAACTTGACGCTCTAGCCAACCCAATCAAATCCTGATAAACCCTCATTTGCCAGAAGAAATTAGGCATTTGGGAGGGCGCGATGAAGCTAGTGGTGGTTAAGGGTGCGCTGAGTACGTTGGCATTGGTCGCCTTAATCTCCGCTTGTGGGCGCGGCGATTTAATCAAAGGTGGTTATAGCTCCCGGCGCTCATTTCAGCCGGTAGTCGCTACACTGACCACTGCACCCGCCGAGTCGCCAGTGGCGGTTTCGGTGAACCCGCTGCCGTTTGACGAAGCCGATGCAAAAGCTGTTAAATTGAAGGTTGCGCCGGCCTCGAGCGCGGTTTCCGGTCGCGTCGTGTTCCAGAAGGACCGACTGTTTAATCGCGAGTTTCTATATGGCTTTGACCTGCAATACAGTGGTGGCAAAGACGATAAATATGCGCTGATCCCCCAGGCGCAGTCGCTCGGCCACATCCCCTGCTTGTTTCGCCGCATTGACGACCGTCTGCAGCTGGTGGCTGATCAAACCCGGCTATTTGAGAGCGACATCAATCATCCGGAATTGCTAATCGCCACCTACAAGATCATCGCCGAAGACGAGGCCACGCTGACGGTCGAGTTCCTTAGCGGCGGTCTGGTGATGAATGACGTGATGAACGGCAGTGCAGCGACAGCTGGCGCACCAGCCGCTACAGTCGACCTGCCAAATCAAGTGTGGATTCGCTCGTTGGCTTTTATTCCTGAGGGCGAGTACCTGCTCCAAGAGACGGCATTGCAAGTCAAAAATGGCAGCGTGCAAACCTTTATGGAGACGGTCTTTCCGCGCAGCAACCTGGTTCCCGAGGGCAGCGTCGGTCTCGAGGCCAATGCAAACACAGAGCCATTAGCGGCGCGCTTTCGCTTCTTAGGCGCCGAGGAGAGCTTCGTGCCACGGCAAAAGTCTGGTGTGCAGGTGCGGGAAAAGACGACCTTTGCTTCGCGTTTTTTGCTCAAAGAAGGCCAGACTATCGACTGGTACGTGACGGCCAACGCGCCCGAGCGGCTGATGCCTATTTTTAAAAGCGGCGTTGAGGGTTGGAACCGCTATTTCATCCCAGAGCTAGGCCGCCCGGTACTACGCTTTCTTGGCGTCTTGCCTGCCGGAATTAAAATCGGTGACCCACGCTACAACGTTATCAATTACGATAGCGTAGCTGAGGCTGGAGCTGCTTATGAGAGCCAGGCGACGGATCCGTTGACCGGCTATCAAAGCCACAGTCTGATCTACTTTCCATATGCTTGGTATAACATCGGTGTTGAGATGTGGAAGAAGCGTAGCACCAAGGTCGAGCCGGCCAGCGCAGATGAGCTGCGCAGCGTAGTCGCCCCGAAAGCGCCCGAGTATGCCTTCGCCCGCGGTCGCCAAATCCTTGCCTGCGTGCGCTCGATGGACCTGCTAAACCTACCGCTGGCGGTGATGAGTCAATCCCTTGATGCGGCCCCTGAAGGCCATGGCGAGGCTCTCGGCGTGCCTGACAGTGTTGACGAATTCGCCAAGCGTTTGATGATTTCGACGCTATTTCACGAGGTCGGCCACGCGCTCGGCCTGGCCCATAATTTTAAGGGCTCGCTGGCACTTGATGGTACGAAGCCACAAAGCGCTAGCAACCCCGCCTCTTGGTCGATCATGGATTACAATTACTACCAAAACGAGCAGGACATTTTTGCAGAGATCGGCGGCGTTGACGGCCCAGTTTTAGAATACGATCGGCAAACCATCAGCGCGCTCTATAACGGCGGCAAGGGCATTAAAGCCACGGACCCAGTTATACCGGCTTGTGATGATAGTGAGGCCGATAGTGTCTTGGGCGGCGTCGACCCATTCTGTTTGCGTTATGACGCAGAGAACGATCCGACTTTGGGCCTGGTGCATGCCTACCACAACGTGGTGTCTGACGGTGCTCCTCAAGGAGTATCTAGCTTGACGCTAACGCAGGCACTTCAGGGCTTGAAACCCCAGGTCGCCGCTAAGTTTATGGACCCGACCAAGGTGAAGTCGCCGGCGGCCTTGCTCGCCGAAACCAAGGCTCTGACCAGCCAGATATCTGGGTTGATCAATTTTTACCTAGTTGGGGGCGCCCAGGCTCTGCGCGTTAATCTCAACAACAATAGCAAAGCGCTGCGCGTGTGGCGGGATGGCGTGACTACCGATGAAGCGGCCTTTCGCGGACGTTATGTGCAAGTGCTGACTGATACCATGGCACTCAAGGTGCTGCCGTCAGCACCGGCGGCTGCCTTGGCTGAGGTAGTTACGGCGCTGCAGGGTAGCGTAGCGAACAATAGCGCCGTGGGTGCGGATGAGGCCAGCCGCAAGGCCGCAGCAGATAGTGCTAGTGCCGACTTTACAGCGACTGTTGCTGCAAATGTCACCGTACTGCTTAGCAAGGTACGCACGGGTAGCTACGGTAGCTTAGCCTTCGATTTGAAGAATTCAATGGCGCTGCAGTTGTCCCCTGATGGCGCCCTGTCGCATTTTGAAGAATTAGCTTTTGCGATCCTTGCAAGTGGCGTCTTGGTCGGCTTAGATCCAGCGGCGAAACCAGCGGATAGTGCCGTGTTCCAGCCTGAACGGGTGACTGCCGCCACCGCACTAGCGACCTTCAAGGCCCATGCACCAGGTTACGGCAACGTGATCGATCAGCTTAATTTACTCTATGAGAAGGCTGTGGCTGCGGGACAGATGCAGATGGTGCATGACCTGCGCGTACTGCTCGCTCTGCTGGGCTAAGGGCCCGTGAAAAAATAAAGTACCTTTCTGGCCGTCAGCAGGCGTCCAGAAAGGTACTTTATTTTTTGACGGGCCCTAACGGCTCGCTAAATCCTCGGATCGATCCATGCAGGAAAGATCCGCAGGATGTAGGCATAAACCACATAGACGAAATAGAAGTAGGCGAGTACGCCAGCGAAGACCCGTGCGCTTAGCAGGCGGGGCAGGCGTTCTAAAACGGCGCCAGCCGCGATCATGTGCATAATGATGAAGAGTGAGACGACCTTAGTCAACGTAGGCTCCGTTACTCGGCATGAATTAAGTCGCTACGATCGAGCACGAAGCGGTCGAGCTGGTCCTTGCCACTGAGCAGTTTGTAGAGGGTGGTCGCGTAGCGCTGGGTGCTACCGTTGGCGCTCTGACGCAGGAGGATGATCCGGCCGCTGGCAAAGCGGGTTAGTCCTCCTGCCATGGCCAAGCCCTGAAGCAAAGTGGTGCGGCTTTGCATGGGGAGCATGCCGGGTTTGTTTATTTCACCGGAGAAGAAGACCTGGTAGCTGTCGTGGCCGACCACTCCGACCGTAACGATCGGGCTTTTAACAAAAGGTCGTAGGGCTTTTTCTAGACGAGTGGTGAGTTGCAGTGCGGTATCTCCGGCGGCGGCGACGAACCCGACTAGCGGGAACGTCATCATGCCGGTCGGTGCGACCGTGTAGGTGCCGCTAAGGTTATCCTGGCCGAAGACCTTGACGATGATTTGGTCGCTAGCACTGATGACGTAGTCGCCGACTCGGTTAAACGTCGACCCGGCCGGAGCTTGGTTTAAATCCAGGGCGGAAATACTAGCGGCACAGCCGTTGCAGCATAGGACTAGGGCAACCATGAGCATTCGGTAGCGTCGGTCCTTAGGGCCCGTCAGGAAATAACTTGCACATTTGGGCGCCAGCTGACGGCCGTCTGCGGCCGATTTCAAAGCGAAAAATCCTCGAAATACCCGAGGTATTCCTCCGGTTTTTCGCTTTGAAATCGACCACAGCCAACCATCATCTGACACCCAACTGTGCAAGTTATTTCCTGACGGGTCCTTAGATGGGTACATAGGCAGGCTCTTTCGTGGGGTAAGGGGTAGCTAAGCTGTGAATCGTCATTCCGACTACCAACCCCAAAAGCGCCGGCAATCGGAACGCGAATAGGCCAACGTCGGTATAGGCGTAAATCAACCAGCGGATCACCATACCCCAGCCGAGAAAGGCGAGGAGCTTGGTATGGGCCTCAGACGCGATGCGGCTAAGTCGTAGGGTGACTGCCAGGCTAAATGCACAAATAGTCGCTACCGCGGCTGCAGCGAGTGGACCGCCGTTCGCCCACATAAACAAAACATTGTTGTGTGGCAGGACGTCGTAGAGTGGGTAGAACTGCGAGATATCAGTCAGGGGGAGGTGCATCTTCATGTGGTGACCAAAGCCCCAGCCGCTAAAGGGGAAGTCCATGGCTTCGTGGAACTGGTTGAAGTTCTCAACATCGCGGTAGTCGAGGTTGAAGTACTTATCTTTGATGAAAAATCGCTTAAATGGTTTGGCTAGGATGCTGAGAGGTGAGGTGCTGTTCCACAGCAAAGCTACGACCAGCAAAGACGTCACGCTCGCAGTAGTAGCGCTCATGACATGCCAGCGCCGCACTTTTTTATGGTAGATCACCGGCACTAGGGCCAAAGTCATTGCCAGACCTAAAAAAGAGGCGCGGCGGAGGTTAAGAAAATACGGCAGAACCAAGATGAGCAAGCAGGATGCCGCCAGGGCCGTATGCCAAATATGGCGACGGTAGTGCCACCAAAGGTAGCTGACTAATAGCATGCAAATGGCGATGTGCTCTGAAGTGATATGCTCGATCAAATATTCGCGCTGTCCCATGCTCATGCCGTAGACCACAAAAAATGCCCACCAGCCCTGGAGGCATTTGATCATCGTCGCGGCGATGATTAACTTGAATAGCAGCGGAATTTGCTGCGGTTGCCGGTAACCGACGTAGCCGATGTAAAGCCAAAGACCAAAGTATGGAAAGGTCCGTAGCTGCGTCAGCGCAACACTTAGCTCGCCACCGTTGAATTGGCCGCGCGCCACGGCGATGACGCCAACTACAGGCAGTAACACCACCAGGCAGGCCACCAGGCGAAACCTCGGCGATGTCAGCAGGCTGCGCAGTTCGCGCCGACCATACTTAAACATCAGCCATAAGGCCAAGGTGATCGTCAGTATTTCAAGTGGGGTCATGATAAGACCCGGTACATTGAGTTCACGCAGCCGCTCATAAAGAAGCGGGCCTAGGGTTTCAGTCAGAGGATCCCACTCGTTGTAAGCAAAGTTGCGTGGCTCATCGAAGAGGACAGTGGCTGCAATGAGCCAGCTGACTAGTGTAAAGCCCTGGACCCGGGCTAGCAGCGGTAGCGACATGAGCAAGGCGAACGTGCATAGCGGCAACAGATAGACCGGTGGTTCGTTGGCATGCCCCGCATACTGCGCCATGGCCAAGGTGCTGGCTAGTATCGCAGTTAGCATTAGACGAAGGTCCGATGTGCCGAGCATGCTTTAGGTTCCGATCATGACGAGGCCCAAGGTCTTCGCTTTGGGGGTCAGCCTCGCGGCCCTCTCGACTTCGGCGAAGGTGGCGCAGCGGGCATCGACGAGGAGTACACAGTCGCTCGCAGACTGGAGAAATGGCTCAGTTTCAAGCATGCGACGGATATCGTAAGCGCGGATGTAGATGCGACTGTAAGGCTTAGCCAAGCTAGTCAGGAGGTTCTGTACTGCGCTACGGGTAAAGGCCATCTGTGCTGCCTCGTGGCTAGGCGCTGCAACCAGGTCAAATGCGCGCTCAGCCGAGCGATTTTGGCGGACTTCGCGCCAGGTAGCATGACCGCTTAGGAAGTCGGCTAAGCTGCGCCTTGGTCCCTTCAAGTTGCCGCCGCTTGGTATGGGGTCGCGGCTATCGCAGTCGATTAGCAGCACGGGTCCAGGAGTCTCGCTGCAAATGACGTTGAGGAAATTGTAGCAAAAGTCCGCTGTGCAGCCATTTTCAGCTGCGCTTTGTAGCAGCACAACTTGACCGCTGCAGCGCTGGCGCAGCTCAAACTCAAAGCGGCGGTAAGCCTGCAAGACTTCTCCTGCGCGTAAACTTTGGCGAAGGTTCGACGAAGCGGCAGTGTCACGCAGTTTGCTTGCCAGCTGCGGGGTGATGCTCTGGTAGGACTTAAGCCCTGCGACGTCTAGGTGTGATAGCACCGGCAACTGGCTGCGCCAGGCCACCCGCCAGAGATCGCGTGCATATGGCGTGCGCAGTTCACGCAGCAACGCCGCAAGGAGTGCCCCCGCCAGGGCTAATACCAGAAACATCATCGTAGCTTCACGGCGCCCCTTCCCGGGTGGCGTGGCATCGAAGGAGGCCGGTACAAACAGGCGCAATCGGGTGCGCAAGGCCGGAGCGTCGGCCTGGCGCTCCATGCGAATCTCTTCAAGGCTTAGCTCCTTGACCCGGTCGGATAGCGCAGGGAGGAACTGGCCACGCTGCGGGCCATAATCCTCGCCGCGTCCTTCGGCTGCGGTGACGGTCATGCCCAGCGCGCGCTCCTGGTCGCGAATCCCGGCAAGCTGGCTTTTCAATTGACTGATCTTGAGCCGTTGCCCCTGGTCGCTGGTCCCATGAGAGAGTTGGCGAACTTCCTCTTGTTTAGCGATCACGTCCGGGTGCGACGGTTCTAGTCTGGTGGTGAGGCGGGCAAGGTCGGCTTCTAGCGACGCGCGCTGGGCGGCGCTGCGGCTTTTCTCTTGGTCACCTTCGGTACGCAAGCTTTGGATTTTATCGAGCAGATCGTTCTCTTGCTCGCGCAGGCGCTCTTGTATCGACATGCCTTGCGCGAGGCCTTTTTCATCTTTTTTCTTGCTTGTCTCGGCCTTGTGCTCTGCCTCGGCTGAAAGCGTCAAGGTGTGCAGGTAACCGGCGAATACCTCATGCTGGCGCCGAAATGATTCGGCTTCAAATCGTAGTTCGTTCTGGATAAACAATTCCATTGCGGCGTCCGCAAGCTGCTTTGAGAGCAGCGCATCCGTCGTCTCGATGCGTAATGAGATGATGTTTTTCTTGTCATCAAATTGTGCGTTGATGGCGCGAATAAGGTACTGCGCGTTGGCATCCTTCGCTTTGGCATCATCTCGAGCAGTCCTTTCAGAATCCAGAGGGGGAATCAGCAGACTCGCTCCAGGTACATGACGCCGGATCCACATTTTGATTGGTGAAAGTCCTTTTTTGTCCTTTTCGTTTAGTCCTACTTCGATCGCAATCTGCCAGAGAAATTCTGGGTCGGCGAGCTTGGTTTTAAAGGAATCGGCGACCTGGGCGAAGCGCGGATACATGGGATATCTCGGCACCGCTTCGGGACTGTCACGGTTGTCGTAAATAGCGGCGACGTACGACGACATGCGGTCCTTTTGGATATAGCCCATCATTAAAGCGAGCGGCGTCAGCAGGGCTATAGTGAAGAATATTGGGACAGCTTGCCGGCGTAGCGACCGCAAAAAATAGCGACCGTCCGGCAAATATACTCTTTTCGCTTCGGTGTCCTCACGGAGGCTTATGGAGTCAGGTCCTGGATCTAACATAAAGGGCCATCCTGGACGATGGTGAGGGAATTGATGGGCGAGAGCTGCGACCGGGGCGAGGGCGGAGGGTTTAGCGAGTTCCTTTTATTGTACGCTAGGCGAGGGAATAAACGGAAAACGTCGGCAAATGTTGCCGGGCAACGGCACGGTGCCAATGCAACTTTTGCTTGGATCTAATACGAAAAAGGCCGGAGGCTCACTTAGCCCCCGGCCGGCAATTTTAATACTTACAGTCAGTTTTATTTTAGGATTAGACGGACCGTTGCGAGGTTGACGCCCAAGGTGCCGGTTGAAGTTTTGACTTTGTTCTGCTTGTCGTCATTATTGTCCATGGTATAGGAGAGGCCGCCTACGTATTGGACGTTCTTAGCTAATGGTACGACAGCATTGACGGAAACTGCGATTGTCAGATCAGAGTTTTTGGACTTGGTTTCCGTTGCAACGCCAGCGACAGTCTCGGTCACTGTGCCTGAGTTGGTTTTCATGCCAATATTTAGGGAGTTTTCAAGCACGATGGTTTTGGTAAGATTTGCGTAGTAAATGCCGAAAACACCAAAGAGACTGCTGCTATCATTGTTCTTAGGCTTGTCGACCGTAGAGGCGTTAATGCCTAGATCTAGGCCGACTTCAATCGCATCGGTGACCAAGTAGCTAGGTGATATTTTTCTGCTATCGGCAAACGGATAGAGGTAAAGGTTGGCCTTGCCCCAGCTGGCTTCAAGGTATGAGCCGTCTAGGTCAGCGGTTTTGGTTTGAGTGGTTTTCACAGTCGAAGTGACACCTTCGCTTTTGGCCTTCGCTGAAGAATTCGAGTAGTTTACTAATGGTAAATGAAAGGTAAAACTTCCCTCGTCTTCAGCCAAAGCAGCGTAGGAGTTTGAAAGCCCTGCCATTAAACCCGCTACGATCCATTGTGACAATTTCATCGGTAGTCTCTCCTAAAAATCAGGAACGATTTGCCCCAACCCTCGTGCAGGTGGGAAGTTATCAGTTATGTTAAGGAATACTGGGTGGTATAGCAAGTGTGCATATTCAAATTCAGGAGAACATCGGTTTGGGCATCAGCAAGTAGGGTTGGGCTAAGCTGAAAAGGCTCGCCCTGCGGCGCCCGGCTGGGCGCTTAGCTTTTTATTGATTAAAGTCGAACTGTAGACTTCGGCTCTGGGACTAGGCAAGCTAGCCGAAGGGCTGGATGCCTGCTTATGAGTTTTGAGCGTTAGGGTGCGTCCATCGCCACCGCTTTTGGAGGGTCTTGCTGATGAGCATGTTTAGACGGGGTCATCTGTTTTTAGCTGTTCTGGGCTTGGCAACCAACGTGCAGATGGCGTCTTGGAGCTACGCGGCCGCTAGTGGCATCAGCCTTTGGACTAGGCACAGCGGATCCTATAGCGATGACCAAAATCCAACAAAATCCAAAACCCAGGTCTTTGAATTTGCGCCTGGGAAGTTGGTCCAGCGCCGTATGTTGGATGTGCAGTATGGCCATACTGCTAATTACCGCGGGCGGCCTCTGGTCGAAGTGATCGCTTCCTATAAGCATGCCGCTAACGATGATCTTGCGTTACTACACTTCGCCAACGGCATGATCGTACCTGTGCCGCTGGATGAAGCTGATATCAAGCGGCTCGACGCCTTCGTCGCCGTCGAGGTATGCCCTAAAAAGGGCGCGTGCAGTGGCGACTTCTCGGAGGTTGCTAAGGAAGACGCCTACTCGGTGACCGGTGACCCACGTCCGATCACCTTTACTTGGAATAAGATCGTGGTGCCCACCCTTTGGCATCCCGAGGTGCCTGAGGCACGGCAGCATATTTTTACGCCTTGGCATCATGTGGACACTCTTACAGGTATAGAATTCGTTAATTCCGCAGCGTACTATCGCCAGTTCGACCTTGCCGAGGCCGAGGGTCTCAGTGTTTTTCGCCAGCGCTGTCAATACTGTCATAGTGCGCGCTACGTCGGGTCTAGGTATGGTTGGGATTTTGTCACACCTTTACCGATTTTTGAAAAGCGCCCACCTGAACAGCTGCTGAATCACGTCAAATATCCAAAGACCATGGCCAAACGCATGGGACTGATGATGCCAAATCAGTCTGATGTCACTGAGCCGGAGATGAAGGCCATTTGGCGCTGGATGAAGAAGGCGGCTAGTCGGCCGCTACCTAGCTACAAGCCATGATGGTTAGGCGAATGCCTATGGAGTCCAGACGGCGTGCCTTTAGGCCGCTAGCCATAAGAAGATAACCTGTGCAAAGACTACTTTGATGATGAAGGCCAGCGGAAAAACCTCGGCGTAGCCGATTCCCGCCTGTTCGCCCCCAGGCTGCTCCTGGGCATAGGCGAGGAGAGCGGGCTGAGTCTGCAGCCCGCCGACGACACCATACAGCGTATTCAGTGGGATCTTTAAACAGCGGTGCCCTAGCCAAAGGGTCGTCATCGACGTTGAGCAGGTGATAAAAGCTCCGGCGAGGAATAGACGCCAACCATACTCGCCGTGGTTTAGGGTTTCGAAAAAAGGCCGGCCAGCACGGATGCCGACGCAGGCGAGAAATAACAATAGTCCCAATTGACGCAGCGTCAGATTTGCACCGTGTGGCAGACTCCAGAGAACCGGGCCGGTGCGTGACCGGGCGCCGAGGATTAACGCCACAACCATGGGGCCGCCAGCCACGCCTAAGCGTAGGCTCAGACCGCCAGGCATTGGCAGCGAAACCATGCCCAATACCAGGCCCATGGCTATGCCAAGGCCGAGGCTGATGACGTCAAATTCGCTGACCTTGCGCTCTGAATCGCCCAAATAGCTACTGACCAGCTTTAGATCCCGCGGTGAGGCGACGACCCGCAGTCGGTCGCCTAGCTCCAGCACCATCCTGGGGTTTGGTAGCAAGTCGACATCGCCACGCCGAAGGCGAGTGACGACTGCGGCGAATTTATGCTCAAGCTTTAGCTCGTCTAGGCTACGACCTGCGAGCTTCGGATTGGAGACCAGGATGCGGCGAAAATCAACCAGGCTGCGATCGTCTTCCAGCCGGATAGGGCTGACTTCGCCAAAAAATGTGGCGGCCCGCCGCACCTCTGCCTCACTACCAACAATCGTAAACAGGTCGCCAAGCACTAGGGTCTCGCCATCATGAACCGTCGCGACCACGCCAAGTGATCGCTTGCGGCCCGCGATCACGTCGAGTCCTTCTGCTGCCAATAACACACCCAGCGGGCGCTTCGTAGCGTTTGCATTGGTGACATGCAGAGTATGACCAACTAGCCTACAGTTTAGCAGTGAATCGATGCGACCTGGTTGCGCCGCAGACGCGCCCGCCCACAGGCGCTTTGCCAAGGCGTAGGCGGCGATGACGCCAAGGACTCCGACTGGGTAGGCGATTGAATAGGCAACCACGGCCGCCGCATCCGTACTGGCAGCCCCGGCAAGCGCCGCTCTATTTTTGATCAGCTCGGTTACCGCCGCTAAGGCCGGCGTATTAGTCAGCGCGCCGGCGAATAAGCCGGCGCTAGAGGCAGGGCCAAGGGAGCAAAGCAGGTCCAGGGCGAGGGTCAATCCGGCGGCAAACATGATCATAGCCGCGACCAAACAACTTTGGCGCCAGCCCTTGCCGCGGATCATCGCGGCAAATCCAGGGCCGCAGCTTAGCCCGACCGAATAAACAAAAAGCACCAACCCAAACGACTGGACTACTTCGGGTAACTGCAGGCGGGCGTCCCAGGCGCCAAACCCTAGGCCGACGAATAGGACAGCGGCGACACCGAGCTTGGTGCCGCATAGTTCTATACGGCCGACCAGGTAGCCGATTGCAGCGACGACAAAGAGCAGCAGCAGAGGATTTGCAGCTAGGGTATCGGCCACGGCAAACTCACTCGACGTTGCTTGGAGGCGTCTTCATAATGCGCTGCAGTTCAGCCAACAAATTATTGATGTCATCAGGAATATGGGTGCCACCCGACCCGCTAAAACTTGCGGTGTAGCTTTGTTCCAAAAGGTCGAAGGCTTTGGCTGCAAAGGGAGCATTCGGAGCCAAGCGAATAGCTGATTCAAGATAAAACTCCGAGCGCGACAACCAAAACGAGTGGCCAAGCAGCGACTCGGTGATGCCGAGCAGGTAGTAGGCTTCTGCTACGTCTTGTCCGTGGTCGGGATGGTCATGGACGTAGCGATTTAAAATGGCGCTGGCCACTAAGTAGTGAATGATGCCATCACGGTCACGCAAGTACTCCATTTGGCTGCGACCATCGTTTAAAACCTTGCGCGCCTCAGCAAGGCCGGTCTTGCGCACCGTACCGGGCTTTTCCAACTCGACCAGGGTCCCTGACCAGCGCTTCAGCTGGGCGGAGGTGGTGCCACTGACGTGTGGCCTACGGCTGATGCTGTCGATTAGGTGGCGTGGCCGAGCGAGATCCTGCTTAACATTGATGCAGATTTTTAGGTAGTCGATGAACGCACCTTGGGCCACCAGATTCGCAGGTGCCACATCACTTTGCTTAAAGTAGGCTTCGTAGCTGGTGAGGGCCTGGTCAAATTGCCGACTCATCACGTAGTAGCTAGCTCGCGCTAGTGGCGACAGCGCGTTGACATGCACCGCCTTAAAGAACGACTCAGCCGGCGGAAAACGGTGACTTTCGGGTAGGCTGGAATGGCAGGTGATGCAGTTGTCAGTAATGTTGCGCAGGGTAAATTGGGCTTCATCGTAGTCACCATGCGTGTACCAGCGATAGATGTTTTTGGCGTCGTTCTTAAAGGACTTTGCGATGTATTTAAAGCCCCTGTCCTTGCGTTTGCCGTGCACCTCGAGAACTGCGGCATGATCGCGTAGCTGCTTGAGCAGTTCGGTGATTTCAGTTTTATGCTCCGCAGATTTGAAGGCCTTGTCATCTAAGCTCAGGGGCAGAACCTTTGAAATAGGATCAAAAAGTGAATGCATTATGGAGCGTGTGAGCGCGTCATTCTTGGTGTCGTCTTCAGCCCGGGCCTGGGGGAGTTGGATCACTCCAAATATGATCACGGCAGAAGCTAAAAGACGCATGCCCTTCTCCTTGGAATCTTGGGGTACTTGTAGCAAATCACGCAGGCTGCATTTGCTGCAATTGTAATGCCATCTCAAGAAGGTCGCAAGTTGTTCAGAGCAGGCCGCAGCCCCTTATCCCCTTTTGAAATGACTACAAACGACTTGCCAGCCATAAGCTGCATCGCCCCCGCAGTATTTCCCGTGCTGCGACCTGAGGGCCGCAAGTATGAGCAGAAGGCTGCGACGCGCACCTATTGAAGGGCGGAGATAAACTTCCACACGTCGGGCAAAGTAAATTCTGGCCAATGGTGATTTCCATCCCAAGGGCAAAAGACTACGGGTAGATGGTCGGGACAGCCGGTGAGGGTCTGACAACTGCCCTCGGGGATGTAGGCCATGTTAACCGGCGTGGTACAGCCATCGGCACCAGCGTAGGAATTCACCAGGGTCGGCGCGTTGGAAGTAAAACTGACCGTCTGATCGGTATGCCCGTGGATGACCATGGCCGGAATGGTGGCGCCAAGGCCGCCGCCGGCGACTGAAATGACGCCCCGAATGGCGTCCTTACGGATCTTGACCAGGTTATTGACAAAAAAAGCCCCGTTGCTGAATCCGTGGACGAAGACCCGCTTGGGATCAATGCAGTAGATCTCACCAGTAGTCCTGACCATCTCGTCAAAAAATTCGATGTCACCAGTCGAGTTGCCGGCGTCCCAGGACCCTCCCAACGCGTTTGCATAGATAAAGATGGCTTGGTCGGCAGCCTTGGCTTCG
>Ga0315287_10003993_pt1 | contig 14311 bp, 12 predicted proteins | sample YL17G11_0_MG_FD_205037 | JGI IMG/M metagenome (GOLD analysis project Ga0315287, IMG submission 205037) | Sediment microbial communities from Yellowstone Lake, YNP, Wyoming, USA - YL17G11_0 | ecosystem: Environmental > Aquatic > Freshwater > Lake > Sediment | place: USA: Wyoming | collected... | reverse complement strand
CCCGCCCTGACCTGGTTATCCCTTGTTGGGTTGCTCTCCAGCAGAGCCCAACTCCGTGTCACCAGGCACTGCCATTGTACCCCAAAAGGAAAACTTGAATACGGGGCTTGACGAAAAGCGATCCATAATAGAAGGGGACATCACTGATTTCCGTGTACCTTTCGTGGTCGGCCAGGGCCGCGAAGCGTGAACTCAAGCCCCAAACGTGCCGCCGTCTGCCGCACCCACGACTCAGACCCCAGGGACGGTCGCGCTGCACACAGTCCCGCACAAAGGGGACATTCTACTTTATTTGGTAAAATGCGCGACCTACATCATGCGCTCAGCCGATAAAGTAGAATGTCCCCTTTGTTCCGCAGGCGGCAAGCGACCCGACCAGGTGATCCAGCCCCGCGCGGTCGATCGTCGAGCCGAAGCGTTCGCCCGGCCGGCCCTCGGCGGCGAACCAGTCGATGACGGCGTCGACCACGCGAAACAGATGCTCTTCATCGGCGATCTTCAGCGGCAGCTGATCGGCCCAGCGCGGCTGTTTGCCCATTTTTCCTCCCACGAATACGGCGAACGCCTTGCCCTGGCCCATGATGCCGAGGTCGTTCTCTTTCGGCTTGGTGCAACCGTTGGGACAGCCGCTGATGCCGATTTTGAACTTGTGCGGCAATCCCCCGCGTGCGCCTACCCGCGCTTGCAGGCGCTGCGCCAGTCCTTGGCAATCGATCAGGCCGCGGAGACACGACGATCCGGGGCAAGCCGTGATGCCGCGAACGCATCGGCCGGCCGCGGCCAACTTCAGCCCGGCCTGCTCCAAGGCGGCTTGCAGCGGCGCGAGGTTCTCGAAAGGCACGTGGGGAATCTCCACGCCTTGCCGGGTAGTGAGGTGAACGTGGCCGTCGCCAAAGCGCTCGGCCAAGTCGCCGACCAGTTTCAGGTGGGCCGCTTCCAGCCGGCCTCCGACCACGCGCAGACGCACGCTGAACCGCTCCGCCCCTTTTTCGGCCATCATGGCGTCGGCCTTCAGCGCCTGCAACTCGTCTTTCGAAAGGGTCTTCATCAGTGTAATTCGTGCTGTTTCATCACTTCGCCCACGAAAATCACCGCCGGGGGATGAATGTGGCGCGACTGCACCATTTCCGCCACCGTATCGAGCGTGCAGCGGACCACGAGCTGGTCGGGCCACGAGCAACGCCGGACGATGGCCACGGGCGTGGCCGGCGATTTGCCTTCTCGCAGCAGCGCCGCGCTCCATTGGGCCGCCGTGCCGACGCCCATGTAGAAAATCAACGTGCCGGGAAACCTGGCCAAGGCCGCGTAGTCGAGGTTGGAGGCCGTCTTGTCGCCCCGCTCGTGTCCGGCCACCAGCGCTACGGCTGAGGAACTTGTTCCCTGAGTGACCGGGATTTCCGAGCAGGCAGCGGCGGCCAGCGCGGCCGTCACGCCGGGCACGACCTCCAACGGAATCTCCGCCGCGCGCAAGGCGGCCATTTCTTCGGCGAGATGGCCGAACACGGCCGGGTCGCCGCCCTTGAGACGCACCACCGTTTTCCCCCGCCGCGCTTCCTCGATCATTCGGGCGATCACCGACTCGGCCCACGCAGCCTTGCGGTTGCCATGACGTTCCAGGCAGACCCGTTCCGCGGATTGCGGGGCATGGCCGACGATTGCCGGATTGACGAGATAGTCGAAGAGAACCAGATCGGCCTGCTGCAGGCACTCGACGCCCCGCAGCGTAATCAGCCGCGGGTCGCCGGGACCGGCGCCCACCAAATAAACCTTGCCGCCGGCGAGATCGCCCCTCATAGCCAGGCTCCAAGGAAGCCGCCCTGGGCATCGGTCGTCGCCTGGAGTTGCTGTAGCCGCTGGATGGTCTTATCGAGGTCACCCGCCGCAATGAAACGATCGAACTCGACCTTCACGGCTTCGCGGACGGATTCAGCAAACCACTGCACCACCGGGGCCACCAGCCACTCGCAGACCTCGGCGGTCAGGCGCGCTTCCAGGTCGCAATGCAGCGTGTGCATGTCGTCGGTGTCGGTCAGAACAGCGCCCTCGAAAGCGAACTCGATCATGCCGATCTGGTCGTGATTCGTCAGGTGAAAGACGCACTTGCCGTCGTGCAAGTAATACGTGTTGTGCAGTCCGTGCTTCCGCACCGCCTCGCGCAGCTTTCGGAACAGGGCCACCACGTCGTCCGCCGCATCCACCGGCGGGGCGAACGAAGCCACCGACCGCAACGGCAGGCAACGAAAGGTGATGTCAACCCAACGGTTCATTGGCCGCTCCTTTTGGCTGGAGTCGCACCCGGTTTTGGGACGATGCAACCGGTATCGTCACGCATACATCATTATGTTTATGATATTACTTATTTACAAGAGGGCCACCTTCTGGTATAATCCGTAATGTCCTGACTGGCAAGGCCCAAGGTTGTTGTCTGGAGAATAACGCGATGACTCTCGCACCCGCCACGGCGCCCATTCGCCGAGAAAATGCGGTCTGCGCCGCCGGAAAGACAGCCATCGGACCGCAATCGTCACCCCCCATTCGGGCTGCCACCCCCGAGCAACTCGAGATGATCGAACGCCAGAATGCGATCCTGGAAAAGGCTTCCGCGGAAGAGATCCTCGCCTGGGCCGTCGAAACCTACTTTCCTCGCTTTACGATGGCCACGGGCCTGGGGCCGGAAGGCTGCCTGATCATCTCGATGCTTGCCAAAATCGAGCCTCGCGTGTATATCTTCAATCTCGACACGGGTTACCAGTTTTCCGAGACGCTTGAGTTGCGGGATCGGATCGCCGAGAAATACGGCATCGTGGTGGACCTGCAGAAGCCCGAACTTTCGGTCGCGGACTACGAGGCGGCTCACGGCGGGCCGATCTATCAGACGGATCCCGACAAGTGCTGCTTCGATCGGAAGGTGCGCGTGCTGCAACGGGTATCCAAGGACTTCGACGCCTGGGCCACGGGGATTCGCCGCGATCAAAGTCCCACCCGCGCCGATACGCCGATCGTCCGCTGGGACAAGAAATTCGGCCTGGTGAAGATCAGCCCCTTGGCCGCTTGGACCAAGAGCGATGTGTGGAAGCGAATCATGGACGAGAAGGTTCCTTATAATCCGTTGCACGATCGGGGCTACCCGAGCATCGGCTGCCGGCCATGCACGCGCGCGGTCACACCGGGCGAAGACGAGCGCGCGGGCCGATGGACCGGCACGGCAAAGACTGAGTGCGGCCTGCACACGGCGAGCGATTGATGGCACGTAACACAATCGAGTTGACCAATTGGGTGGCACGTCCCTGAGCGTAGCGAAGGGCGTGGTAGACCGCCAAACCACGCCCTTCGCTACGCTCAGGGACGTGCCATACTTGGCAAGCGTTGCTGTATTTATTATGTCTTTCGACTGGCAGCAATTCCACGCGAGTGAAACCAGAACGCCCGTGGTGGTCGATCCGCGGCGCAGGCTGAGGATTTGTCTGGCAGTCTTTGTGGCCGTGTTGCTGGTCGTGTTCGGCAGGGCGGCGCAGTTGGAAGTGACGCAGGGGGCCGGGTTTCGGGCCGAGGCGTTGCGGCCGGTCGAAAAGCAGACCGTGCTGCCGGCGGCGCGGGGACGGATCCTCGCCCGCGACGGCTCGGTGCTGGCTTGCGACCGGAAAGTTCAGGCCGTGGCCGTGCAATATCGCCGGCTGCAAGAGCCGCCCGACGCGGGATGGCTCCGCGCCACGGCCCGCGCACGCATGTCCAAGGCCGAGCGGAAGGATGCGGCGAAAGTTGCCGCCGAGCAAGTGAAGGTGCTGGCGGAGCGCGTCGAGTTGGCGCGGCAGTTGGCCCAATTGTGCGGTCTGTCGCCCGGGCAATGGACGGCCCGGGCGAAGCAGATTCAGAGTCGCGTGCAGCGGATCGCCGAGGGCGCGAACCGCCGCCAATCCGAGGCCGCATCGTCAAGCGACGCTCTCTCTAACGACTCGTGGGCTGCCCGCCTGCGCCGGCTCTTGCTGGAAGACCCGCCGCCGCCGCGGATCGTCATCGCTGAAGAGTTGGAATATCACGTCATGGCCGACGACGCGCCGCCGGCTGCGGTCGCTGAGATCGAGAACCGCGGCGATCGCTATCCGGGCGTGAAGATCGTGGAACTCTCGCGGCGGTTTTATCCCGGCGGCGCCCAGGCCGCCCACGTGCTCGGGCATCTCGGGGCTGAAGGAGAAGGGGAGTTGGTGGGCCGGATGGGTGTGGAACGCCAATATGAGAACGTGCTGCAAGGACGCCGCGGCACGGCCGTCGAGCAGACCGACCGCGGCGGACGAGTCTTGGCGCGCTATGATCGGCAGCCGCCCACGGCGGGGCATGACGTGACGTTGACCCTCGATCCGGCCTTGCAGCGCACGGCGGAGGAACTTTTGCAGAGTGCCTTGCAGCGCCGGGCGATCCGGCCCGAGCCGGCGGAGCCGGCGGGTGGGGCCATTGTGGTGATGGAAATCGAAACCGGGGCGATTCGCGCCGCGGCCTCGGCCCCGGCGTTCGATCCCAACCTGTTTGCGCGCGGCAACCGCGAGGAACTGGCGGCCGTGTTGGCCGACAAGACCCATCCGCTGTTCGACCGCGTTTGCCGCATGGCGATTCCGCCGGGCTCGACGTTCAAGGTGCTCGCGGCAGCGGCGTTGCTCGAGTCGGCGACGATCACTCCGGAAGCGCGGTTCAACTGCCAAGGCTATTTGCACCAGCCCGACCGGCAGCGGTGCGATATCTATATCCGCCAGGGCGTGGGCCACGGCGAGGTGGCGCTGGCCGATGCGCTGGCCGTAAGTTGCAACACGTACTTTTTCCATTTTGCCGAACAGATGGGGCCGCGGCCGCTGGTGGATTGGGCGACGCGATTCGGTTTCGGCCGTCCGACGGGCATCGACCTGCCGGGCGAAGCGAGCGGCACGTTGCCCTGCCCGGAGAACATCCGGCACCTGGAAGGCCACGCATGGCGACCGGCCGACACGCAGTCGATGGCCGTGGGCCAAGGCTCGCTTACGGCCACGCCGTTGCAGGTCTTGTGCATGATGGCCGCGGCGGCCAACGGCGGAAGGCTGGTGACGCCGCACGTTGCGCGAGGGGTGGGGGAACATGGGTCGGGCAGTACACTGGGCGGTGAACCGCCCAGCCCTATTGCCGGTTTGCAACCGCCCAGCCCTATTGCCGGTTTGCAGAGGAAAACGCTGCGCACGATCCGCGAGGGCTTGCGCCGCGTGGTGGCCGATCCCCAAGGCACCGCGCACGGCACGTTGTACATCGAGTCGCTCGCCGTCGCCGGGAAGACGGGCACGGCGGAGACGGGCGCGGATCGGGCCAGCCACGCCTGGTTCGCCGGCTACGTGCCCGCCGAAGAACCCAAGCTGGCGCTGGTCGTCGTGCTGGAACACGCCGGCGAGGCCGCCCTGGCCGCCGGCCCCGTCGCCAAGCGGCTGGTGCTGCGGATGGAGCAGTTGGGCATGCTCTAAAGCCGCGCCCGGCGGTCGCGGCTTTGGGAGCGCAAAAAAAAGGCCCCCGGAAAGGCTGTGTCCCAGGGGGGCAAAGGACACGATACTTTTCCGGGAGCGATTGGACGCTCCGCGATCATCGCGGCCGGCGCCGAGGGCGCGGGCCGCTTCGTCGGGCGCACTGGTATGTCCGAAGCGCGCCGCTTGCATCCATGCGAGCGGACGAACGCTTCGCGGTCCGCAGGCATCCCGTCGTCGCGGGATTCCCCGATGCAGACCCATCCACGTGGATCGTTTGTCTTCTCGACGTTAAACGGTTCCCAAGAGCCAACTACCCCCTGCTCATGAGGCGGCGAGAATAGGGCTTTTATTCCGCGGCGTCAAGGCCGGTTTTTCGGAAACCGCCGGAAATCTTCCGCCGATGCTAGCATCGGTTGGGTCCCCTTCCCGCGGCGCAAGGGGGACAGTCCCCTGTGAACGACTACAGCCGCCGGTAAGCCTCCCTGCGATGGGCAATGCGGACCACAAGAACTCGGACCTTGTCGTCTTCAATGGTGTAGATGATCACGTAGTCCTTTCCCGCATGAACGCGGCGGAGTTCCGCGCGGCCTTCCAGTTGCTTGGTGCCCATTCGGCGCGGGTCCTCAGCCAGCAAGTCCAGCCAGCGGCCGATACGGCTTCGCACGTGGCGCGGCAGCCTTCGATATTCGTCGGCAGCCCGCGGCGTCAAATCGACACGATAGGCCATCAAGCAGGCTCCTGCCGCGTGCGCAGCTTATTCCAGGCAACTGGCTTCTTTCCGGACTTTTTGAACTGATCGAGAGCTTTTTGGCCCGTCTCAGCCCAATAGCGGTCTTCCAACTGTTCCAGCAACTCCAAGTCTTCTTTGCTGACCAGGTAGACCGGCTTCCCGCCGCGCCGCACGACGCAAACTCGTTCGCCTTGATAGGCCACGCGATTGAAGGCATCGGGGGGAATCCGCGTTTCGGACGCCTTGAGGGTTGTCATGATTCGGCCTCGGTCAGGGGCAAAGGGGACAGTCCCATTTTCGCGGCGGTCAAGCACTTTCGCATAGCAACGCCGCTGGTGCCGCGAAAATCGGGACAGTCCCCGGTGAATTGTACAACTTGTACGACTAGTACAATTATCGGCCACGTTTGCCCGAAGGTCAAGGGCACTCGGGGGCGCGTCGCGGAAAGCGATCCTGCACGGCCTGGACGGTCATCTCTTCTTCCCGCAGGGCTTCCATCGCCAGTACGGCGGCGGTGGCGCCTTCGAGGGTCGTGATGCAGGGGATGCCGTGCGATACGGCCGCCGCGCGGATGCGGCCCTCGTCGGTTCGCGCGCCCTTGCCGCTGGGCGTGTTGATCACCAGTTGCAGGTTGCCGTCGATCATGAAGTCCAACACGTTGGGGTGGCCCTCTTGGAGCTTCTTCAGCGCATGCACGCGGACCCCGGACTCCTCCAGTCGCAGGGCCGTGCCGCGGGTGGCCAGCAGCTCGAAGCCCATCGCCTCCAACCGCCGGGCGAGGTCGGCCGCATGTTCCTTCGAACGATTCGCCACGCTGAGAAACACCTTGCCGCTGCGGGGCAGCACCGTGCCGGCGGCCAACTGGCTCTTGGCGAAGGCGATGGAGAAGCGTTCGCTGACGCCCATCACCTCGCCGGTCGATCTCATCTCCGGCCCGAGGACGATGTCCACGCCGGCGAACTTGACGAAGGGGAACACGGCCTCCTTCACCGAAACGTGGCTGGGGATGGGCTCCTTGAAGTAGCCCTGGTCGGCCAGCGACACGCCGACCATCACCTTCGCGGCCACCTTGGCCACGGGCATGCCGGTGGCCTTCGAGACGAAGGGCACGGTGCGGCTGGCGCGAGGGTTCACCTCCAGCACGTACACGTTTGGCCGGCCTTCCTCGCGTTTTACCGCGAATTGGATGTTCATCAGACCCTTGACTTGCAGGTGCCGGGCGAGCCTGTGGGTGGCCTCGCGGATCTCGGCCACCACCGGACCCGGAAGGCTGAACGGCGGAATGGCGCAGGCCGAATCGCCCGAATGCACGCCCGCCTCCTCGATGTGCTCCATGATCCCGGCGACGATCACCCGGTCGCCGTCGGCGATGGCGTCGACGTCGACTTCCGTGGCGTCTTCGAGGAAGCGGTCGATCAAGACCGGTTGCCCTTGGGACACGACGAAGGCCGCGGCCACGAAGCGTTCGAACTGACTGGCGTCGTAGCAGATTTCCATCGCCCGGCCGCCGAGCACGAAACTCGGCCGCACCAAGCAGGGAAATCCTACTTTGGCCACTTCGGCCCGGGCCTGCGACATGGTCCGGGCGATGCCGCTGGCCGGCTGTTTGAGGCCCAAGCGGTGCAGGATATTCTTGAACTTCTCCCGGTCCTCGGCGTCTTCGATCGTGTCGACGCTGGTGCCGATGATGGGCACGCCGGCGTTGCTGAGCGCCCGGGCGAGGTTCAGCGGCGTCTGCCCGCCAAACTGCACGATCACGCCGTCGGGGTCGATGCGGTCGCAGATGTTCAGCACGTCCTCGGTCGTCAGCGGCTCGAAGAACAGCAGGTCGGAGGTGTCGTAGTCGGTGCTGACGGTCTCGGGATTCGAGTTGACCATGATCGACTCGATGCCCAATTCGCGCAGGGCGAAGCTGGCGTGGCAGCAGCAGTAGTCGAACTCGATGCCTTGCCCGATGCGGTTGGGCCCGCCGCCGAGGATCATCACCCGCCGCTTGCCCGGTTGCTTGGGTGGCGTCTCGTCCTCGTCTTCGTAGGTCGAATAATAGTAGGGCGTGTAGGCCTCGAACTCGGCGGCGCACGTATCGACGGACTTGAACGTGGCCACGATGCCGCGGCGCTTGCGTTCTTGGCGGACGTCCATTTCCGTGGCGCTCCAGATCGTGGCCAACTGGCGGTCGGAGAAACCGAATTGCTTGGCGCGGCGCAGGGTGGCGTCGTCGCAGTTGGCAAGGTTGCCCAGGCCGCGAAGGTGGTCTTCCATCTCCATGAGTTCCTTGAGGTTCTCCAGGAACCACGGGTCAATGCCCGTCAACTCGTAGATCTCCTCCAACGCGATGCCGTACTTGATGGCGTAGCGGAGATACCATGGCCGTTGATCGTTTGGCGTGGTGAGCTTGGGGTAGATTTCGTCGATGGTCGGTTGTTCGGGCGTGCCCCACAGGTCTTTGCCGTCGCAGCCGAAGCCGAAACTGCCCACTTCCAGCCCGCGCAGCGCCTTTTGGAACGATTCCTTGAAGGTTCGCCCAATGGCCATCGTTTCGCCCACGCTTTTCATCTGCGTGGTCAGGGTGGAGTCGGCCTCGGGAAACTTCTCGAAGGCGAAGCGGGGTATCTTGGTCACCACGTAGTCGATGGTGGGCTCGAAGCAGGCCATCGTCTCGCGGGTGATATCGTTGGGCAGCTCGTGCAGGCGATAGCCGACGGCCAGCTTGGCGGCGATCTTGGCGATGGGAAAGCCCGTGGCCTTCGACGCCAAGGCGCTGGAGCGGCTCACCCGCGGATTCATTTCGATCACGACCATCCGGCCGGTTTTTGGGTGAATGGCGAACTGGATGTTCGACCCGCCCGTCTCGACGCCGATCTCGCGCATCACGGCGATCGAGGCGTCGCGCATGCGTTGATACTCCTTGTCGGTGAGCGTTTGGGCCGGGGCCACGGTGATCGAGTCGCCCGTGTGGACGCCCATCGGGTCGAAATTCTCGATCGAGCAGATGATGACGCAGTTGTCGTCCTTGTCGCGCATCACCTCCATCTCGAACTCTTTCCAACCGAGAATGGCTTCTTCGAGCAAGACCTGGTGGATGGGCGACTCTTCCAGGCCGTGAGTCAGCAGCCGGTCGAACTCGTCGCGGTTATAGGCCACGCTGGAGCCGGTCCCGCCGAGAGTGAAGCTGGGCCGCACGACGCAGGGCAAGCCGATCTCTTGCAGCACCCGCCGGGCGTCTTCAAGACTGCCGACCGTTTCGCCGCGGCAGACCTCGAGGCCGATCCGCTCCATGGCGGCCTTGAACTGGTCCCTTGCTTCCGCCTTCTCGATCACCTCGGCGTTGGCGCCGATCATCTCGACGCCGTACTTTTGCAACACGCCGTGCCGCCAGAGGTCCATTGCCAGATTCAACCCGGTCTGGCCTCCGAGCGTGGGCAGCAAGGCGTCGGGCCGCTCGGCCGCGATCACCTTCTCGACGATCTCCCAGGTCAACGGCTCGATGTACGTTCGGTCGGCCATTTCGGGGTCGGTCATGATCGTGGCCGGGTTGGAGTTGACCAACACGACCTGGTAGCCTTCCTCGCGGAGGGCCTTGCACGCCTGGGTGCCGGAGTAGTCGAACTCGCAGGCCTGCCCAATGATGATGGGCCCGGAACCGATCAGCAGGATTTTCTGGATATCGTTTCGGCGCGGCACGAGATGGCTTCCCCGACGCGGATTCACAGGTTCAACACAACCGATGCGCTCGCCTTCCTGTTCTCCCGTCCTAATGGGGGAAGCGGCGACTAAAATTTCTTAATGTTACCATGTGCCCTAGGGACCGTTCAAGGGGGGATTGAACGGCTACACCGGAAGAGCCTATCATTAGGAAGAACAGCGGAGCCGGAAAACCTGCTGGGGGATACCGTGGACAAGACCAAAGGCCAAATCGAAGCTGAAATCACCGAGGCTGTCATTAGGTTTGAGAAGGAATACATGGGCCGCGGGCCTGTGGAAGCCAAGACCTACATCGTTGACGACATGGTTCTGGTCCGTCTCAAAGGCGTTATGTCCCGGGCCGAGCATCAGCTTGCTACCGAGGGCGATGCCCCCAGAGGAAGGGACTTGATCAAGCAAGTTCGGCGCGAGTCGCTGGAAAGAGGGCGCATGTTGCTGGAGGCCGTTGTGCGCGATGCTGTACGCCAAAATGTGGTCAGCTTGCACACGGACATCAGCACGGTGACAGGGGAACGGGTGATCGTTTTCACGCTGGAAAGCCCACCGCTTATCCCAGCGCAAGATGGGTGAGTTACGGAAGGCCATTGTACCAACGGAAGAATATCGTTATAATTGAGAATACGGTCGGATGAAGCAACGCGGGGGTGAGGCATCCCTGGTTGCCATAGGGCCGAGGAGGCGTTTCAGGTTCGACCTACCCCCGCAAGGGGGCGAGATTGAAAGTGAAAGCCGAAGCATCGCCGTTGATCGGCGGTCTTCGGCTTTTTTGTTGCGCAGGAGGTTTGGTTCATGCGAACCGTGGATATTTCAGAAAGATGGCCGGACTTCGGACTGCCGGATCAAATCACGGACGTGCTCCGACACTGCAAGTCGCTCTGTTTTCCTCGGAGCCGGGAAGAAGTTCTCTCGCTGGCCATAGGCGGGCAGTGCAAGGAACTGTTTGAGGTAGCTTACGACATTCCTGGGCGCGGACGAATTGTCGAGGCGACTATTACCAAGTGCAGAAACGGCTTGGCCGTCAACTACACCGAGCCGTACATGCGTCGCCGCGACCCCGAGTGTTCGGTGATCGGTGACGCAAGGCCAACGGACAAGCAGTCGTATGGAGACCGATTTGGCAATCCGTTTGAGCCTCTCAGGGACGAGACTTTCCAGTGGTTGAAAAGCCAAGACCTGGTGGTATTCGCGTTCATTCTCGGCGGCTTCGATCCAAGAACAGGCCACGGGGCATTGCTCATCGCTCCGAAGAACGCCGGTTTCTTCATCGGCGGCCTGGCGGATCTTCAGGAGATGCTGCCACCGGATCGGGTCCCCGAGAACTTTCGCGTGCGCGCAGCGGTCTACGTTGCTCCGCCTTTTCGGCACACGCATTTCGCGGGCAAGCAGGTGGTCGTGCATTATCGGACGGACCATGTCCACGAGGTGTTTTCGTACAACCTGTATCCCGGACCGAGTGCGAAGAAAGGAATCTACGGCGTACTTCTTGCCATTGGAGAGGACGAGGAGTGGCTGACTCTTCACGCCTCGACGGTTCAGGTCGTCACGCCTTACGACAATATCATAACCATTATGCACGAGGGCGCGAGCGGTTCGGGCAAGAGCGAGATGCTGGAGTACGTTCACCGGCAAGAGGACGGCCGTTTGTCGCTCGGCAAGAACTTGGTCACGGGCGAGGAAAGGCGACTTGTCCTGAACCAGGCTTGCGGCTTGTGCCCCGTCACCGACGACATGGCGATGTGTCACCCGGATGTGCAGAACGGGGCTGGGTACTTGCGGGCTTACGACGCGGAGCAGGCATGGTTCGTCCGTGTGGATCATATCCGGCACTACGGTACAGAGCCTCACCTGGAAGAGCTTACCGTGCATCCCTCTGAACCGTTGATTTTTTTGAATCTGCGTGGCGTGCCGGGAGCCACTTGCCTGATTTGGGAACACACCGAGGACACACCCGGCGTACCCTGTCCCAATCCACGGGTGATCCTGCCCCGCCGCTTTGTTCCCAACGTGCTGAATGAGACCGTGGAGGTGATGATTCGGAATTTCGGCGTCCGCACTCCGCCATGCACCGTTGAACGTCCCACTTACGGCGTCGTCGGATACTTGCACATTCTGCCTCCGGCCTTGGCATGGCTGTGGAGGCTGGTTGCTCCTCGGGGCCACGCCAATCCCAGCATCACAGCCGGTGCAGGTCTGGTAAGCGAAGGAGTGGGCTCGTACTGGCCTTTTGCCACCGGTCGTATCGTCGATCATGCGAACCTGCTGCTTAGGCAAATTCAGCAAACGCCTAAGGTTCGATATTCCTTAACGCCAAACCAACACGTGGGAGCCTGGTCGGTCAGTTTCATGCCGGAATGGATCGCCCGCGAGTATCTCGGCCGCAGGGGAATAGCCAAGTTTCCGGCGAGCAAGCTTCAGCCGGCCCGTTGTCAGCTTCTTGGATACACCCTACACTCGATGCAAGTCGAGGGGACGATCATCCCAACCTGGTTTCTTCGCGTCGATGAGCAGCCGGAAGTTGGCACGGAGGGTTACGACAAGGGAGCGGCGATTCTGGAAGGGTTCTTCTTGGACGAACTGCGCCAGTTTCTCCAACCAGGACTGGACAGTTTAGGAAGACAGATCATCGAGTGCTGTATAGACAGGGGAAGCATCGGAGAGTACGAGGCATTTTTGCCAAGTGTCGATTTGACCCCCTAGTGACGCCCAGCATGAATGGCGCTCAGGCCCATGCCCTTTCGGATGGCGGACTTCTCGCCGGCCTGGTCGCTCCCGAAGGAAAGACCATGAATGAAACCAAGCAGTTGCGCCCGGCGATATTCTGGGACCGCGACGGAACATTGATCGAGGACCGAGGCCACCTGGCCGAGCCCGGCGAAGTGGTTTTCTTGCCGGGCACGATCAACGCACTGCGGCGACTCCAGGACGAATTCCTGTTCTTCATCGTGACAAACCAGCCTGGCGTTGCTGAGGGGACGATCAGTGTCCACGACGTGGAGCGAATCAACTCGCACGTGGTTTCCCGGCTGGCTGATGCGGGACTGACAATCTCCGCCGTCTACGTCTGCCCGCACCGGCGTGCAGACGTATGCGCCTGTATCAAGCCTAATCCCCATTTTCTTCACAAGGCAGCGGAAGACTTCGGGGTGAGTCTTCGTCACTCCTTCGTGGTAGGCGATCATCCTCACGATGTGGAACTTGCTGAGCGGGCCGGCGCTCAAGGGGTTTACGTTTGCACCGGACACGGCATGAAGCATCTCGACGAGCTGGGCGAAAACAAAGTCGTCGTGCCAGATATACGGGCGGCGGCGGAATGGATGATTTTTCGGCAACCAGGTGCATCGCGTGGAGGATCGTGCAATGGGCCTTGAAGCGAACGCCGCCGGACACCATCCAGAAATCGCACCAACGGCCTACGTGCATCCTTCCGCTACAGTGATCGGCAGGGTACGCGTCGGAGATCGCGCATTCGTCGGTCCCCACGCGGTAATCCGTGCCGATGAAGCGGGGCCGGATGGAACCATCGAGCCGATCATCATCGGCGAGTGCGCCAACGTCCAGGATTGCGCCGTCATCCATGCCTTGGGCGGCACGGGGGTGTCCATTGGCCCGAGGACATCCATCGCACATGCCGCCGTAATTCATGGACCGTGCAAGATCGGCGTTGGTTGTTTCGTGGGATTCAACAGCGTAGTCTTCCGGGCCGCGTTGGGTGACGGCGTAGTCGTGATGCACCAAGCCCTGGTCGAATGGGCAGTTGTGCCGGAGGGGCTGCTCGTGCCGTCGATGACGGCCGTGCGTTGCGAGGAAGATGTGCGCCGGCTGATGCGCGTGACGGCGGATGTCGTCACTTTTGTCCAGAGAGTCAGCAACGCTAACGTGTTTCTGGCTCAGGCCGCCTTAAAGAGAGCGTAAATGAACAGACCAAAGCCATACGCAGACATCACGCTCATTGTGTCGGACACGCGGGCATCGGCTTCGGTGTCCAAGGCGATTTGCTGATGGATGGCAACGCCCTGCTCGCGGCAGAACTCCAGCCCGATCCGCTCCATCGCCGCCTTGAACTGATCCCTTGCTTCCGCCTTCTCGATCACCTCGGCTTTCTCGACGATCTCCCAGGTCAACGGCTCGATGTACGTTCGGTCGGCCATCTCGGGGTCGGTCATGATCGTGGCCGGGTTGGAGTTGACCAACACGACCTGGTAGCCTTCCTCGCGGAGGGCCTTGCACGCCTGAGTGCCGGAGTAGTCGAACTCGCAGGCCTGCCCAATGATAATCGGCCCGGAACCGATCAGCAGGATTTTCTGGATATCGTTTCGGCGCGGCACGAGATGGCTTCCCCGACGCGGATTCACAGGTTCAACACAACCGATGCGCTCGCCTTCCTGTTCTCCCGTCCTAATGG
>Ga0315287_10003991_pt1 | contig 14315 bp, 15 predicted proteins | sample YL17G11_0_MG_FD_205037 | JGI IMG/M metagenome (GOLD analysis project Ga0315287, IMG submission 205037) | Sediment microbial communities from Yellowstone Lake, YNP, Wyoming, USA - YL17G11_0 | ecosystem: Environmental > Aquatic > Freshwater > Lake > Sediment | place: USA: Wyoming | collected... | reverse complement strand
ATGGGGACCTCCTTGTCCTTTGCGATATTCCATGCAAAGTTTACAAGGAACCCCGTCCACTTTTAATATCACAATCCATCAGAAAATCTGCGAAAGTATAGTTTGATGAGTTTGTGTTTGTGTTCATACACGCGCCGTTCTAGGTCGTTGGTTACGCCCGCATAGAGCGTTCGCGACTTATTGGTCATGATGTAGACGTAGTACTCAGGCATGCGTCACTCCGTGTTTACGGAGATCCTTCGCTACGCTCAGGATGACTCACTATTCTTTTTCTCCGGCGCCGCCGGCGCGTTGTGATCGCGGTCGAGGAACGTATTGGCCCAGGACGACGTATTTTTCAGCGTGGCGTTGTAAAGCGTGACGGGGCGTTCAAGCATGTTTTCCGACTCGCCGTAATACTTCAATCGTTCGTAAATCCTGGCCCAAAAACATTCCTTGTCGTCCAGTTCGCAGCGGCCGTCGGCCGATCCGCCGCACGGCCCGTTGCGGCCGCACTTCGAGCAGTTGTGCTTGGGGCAAAGGTAGGCGCAGTCGGGCAGGCTGCAATCGCCGCAGTCCTGGCAGCCGTACATCGCCAGCTTCGACGCCTTCTCCACCCGGTAGGCCATGCGGCCGAGGAAGCCCGGCTTCCTGTCCCAGCGGGCGAAGAGCTTCTTCAACAGCGGATAGAGCGACTTGTCTCGCGTGAACGCCATGCCATGCACCAGCCGCGACAGCCGGTAGTTCAGGCCCACTTCCTTCGACTTCGGCGGGCGCCGCAACGAATCGAGGTACGCCCGGCTGATGCGCGAGGCGTCGCTCATGCCGGTGTACGAATCGTGCTCAAACAGAAAGAACTCGCCGGGCTGCGAGAACTGAATCTCCTTGAGAAAATCTTTCCAGTCGTCGGGCTTGTAGCTCTCGGCCAGTTCGATGATCGGGCGAAAGCCGTCGGCCTTGTGGATGCCGCCGAGGTATCCGGCGGCGAAGCCCAGGCCCTTGAACACGGCCAACTGCCTGGCGGCCAGTTCCTGGCAGAACTGTTTGCCTTTGTCGGGCCCGGCGGCGTACTTCTCGATCTTCCGCAGCAACTCGTCGCTGACGACGCAGCCGGCCAGCTTGCCGCTGTTGAACAGCTTGGCCACGCCCTTGCTTAACAGGTACACGTTGCCGACGATCGGCACGGTGATGCCGCGGGCTTCGAGAAACAACTTCACCTCGTGGAACTTCCGCATGTCGTAGCCGAGTTGCGGAATGACCCAGCGGGCGCCGGCGGCAATCTTGCGCACCAGCTTGAAGTACTGCGGCATCAACTCGCGCTCGTGGCGCTTGAACGGCGAGACGACGCAGCCGACGAAGAAATTGGTCTTCGGCAGCATCTCGGGCTTGCCGCCGCGGCCGGTGACGCTCAGCCCCTCGTTCATCGCCTTCAGCAGGGTTATGAGGCCGACGGAATCGAAGTCGAACACGGGCTCGGCCGTGCCGCCGAAGCCGCCGGTGGGATAGTCGCCCGTAATGGCCAGCAGATTCTCAAAACCTTCCGAGGCGTAACGCCAAGCGGCCGATTCCAGCCCGTTGCGGTTCATGTCCTTGCACGTCAGGTGCAGGACCACGCGCGCGCGGCGCTCGGCGACCAGTCCGGCGAGCCAGTCGGGCGGCAACATCGGCCCGCCGCCCGGATTGTCGGTGATCGAGATCCAGCCGATGCGCGGATCGCCGACCAGGTCCTTGGCGAACGCGGCCAGATTGCCGGGCGAATCCAACGGCTCGAACCCGCGGGTGGTGACCACCTCGGCGCCGTAGTAGAACCGGCCGGAAGTCAGCATCTCCCGGTATGTCACGCCTTCGTGGGATGGAATCATGTTGGTGAGGGCCGTTTAGCGTCGGGTGCCATGCCCACGCTTGCCGTGGGCATGTGTTGAGGGTCCGATTCCACATGCCCACGAAAAGCGTGGGCATGGCACCCCGTTGCGGTTACGCGAGTTTCCGAGCCAGAGCCACCGCGGCGCTCGCGTTGTCGCTGTAGCCGTCGGCACCGATCTCGTCGGAGTATTGCTGAGTGATCGGCGCGCCGCCGATTATCACCTTCGTCTTCTGGCGAATGCCGGCCTTATCCAATGCCTGAATAACATTCTTCATCATCGTCATCGTCGTAGTCAGCAGGGCCGACAGCGCCACGATCGTGCCGTCTTTCTCCTTGGCGGCTTCGACGAACCGCTCGGGCGGAACGTCCACGCCAAGGTCGACCACCTGGAACCCGCCGCCTTCGAGCATCGAAGCCACGAGGTTTTTGCCGATGTCGTGCAGGTCGCCTTGCACGGTGCCAATCACCACGCGGCCGGTCGGCTCCGCGCCCGCCGCAGCCAGGTGGGGCGTGATCAACTCCAGTGAGATCTTCATCGCCCGGGCGGCGATAAGCAACTCGGGCACGAAGTACTCATTGCACTCAAAGCGCTTGCCGACCTCGTCCATGGCCGGGATCATGTACTTTTGGACCAAAACGGTTGGATCGGTCTTGGCGGCCAGCGCGGCCTTGGTCACTTCCTCGGCCTTCTTGGCGTTGCCCGTCAGGATAGCGTTGTAAAGTTCCGAATAGTCGGACATGGGTTACTCCCTCAAAAGAACCGGATAGTGTGTGTAGGCAAACCATTTATGATAACGCCCCGTGGGCCGGCACACCAGCCCCCGACAACGCGGCAAGGGAGGTCATTATCTGATCGAGCGGTGACTAATCCCCCCCACGCTCGCGGGGTGGCGTGTCTCTTCCGATAGCGCCCGGACAAACTCCGCCCCCAAGAACACCACGGCGCTGGCGTAGTAGTACCATAGCATCACGCCCATCAGCGAGCCGACGACGCCGTACGCGCTGTACGTTTCTCCGATGAGCCAGGAGAGCAGGACGTATCGCCCCAAGGCCCAGATCACGGCGGCCAGCAGTCCACCGCCGAAGGCCGCTTTCCAAGGCACGCGGGCCTTGGGAAGCACGTGGTAGATCGTGGCCAAGAGCACCGTGTCGCAGCCGATGGTGGCCGCCGACTGGACGATTTGCCAGGTGAATCTTCCGGCGGGCAACTGGGCCACCAGCGGACGGATGCCCGCCAGAACGAGATCCGTCACGAACACGGCCACCAGCAGCGCCCCAATGGCCAGCAGGGTCAGGAAGGCCAGCAGCCGGTTCCACAACGCCTCTCGCACCGCGGCCGTCCAGGTTTTGACGGCCGGTTCGGGCGAACCCCAGATGCGCGCGAAAATGTTCTCCAGTTGCATGAACAGGCCGATGGCCGTCAGGACCAAGGCGAACAGTCCCAACGGCCCGCCGAGCGAAGCGTTCGTCTGGACGCCGGCAAGGATCGATGTCAATTCACTGGCCAGCCACGGGCTGACGTTCTTGGCCACGCGGTCGATCAGGTCGTGCTGTTCGGTTTGGAGGAAGGTGGAATGTCGGCCGACGAACCCCAGCCCGGCGATCAACACCAGGCACAAGGGAAACAGCGAGAAGGCCGCATAATAGGCGGTAGCCGCGCTGAGCAGGGCCCCGTCGTGTTTTTGCCAGCCGTCAAAAGTCGATCGCAAGATCGGCCAACCGCGCCGTGTGATCCAACTGAACATCTCCCTGTCTCCTTGCCGTCCTCTGGCATGAGGCAAAGTCAAAAGTCAAGTCGCCGTCTGTTGCTTTGGCCGCACGAGCGAGACGACTTGTCGCCCACTTTGTTGCTCGCGTTTTTTTGCGTCCTCCGCAATGGCGCGGAGGTCATAACCGAACTTCGCGGCACGCTGATCGCGGAACTTTCGCACTTCGTCGACAATCAGATCGTTTGGCATGGTTATTTCCTGCCCGCACGGGCAAGCAGCACTCTTTGCCCGCATGGTATTTTAGCAGATTGCCCGTGCCAGGAGTAGGGGGAAGTTCCACCCGTCAGGGCAAAACGCTCAGCCAGCCCTCCGAACTCTCTATTGAGGGCGTTACGCCCGACGACGACGCCAGGCGTAGGCCAGCAGACCCAACAGGCTGGCGCCCAGCAGGATCAGCGTGGACGGCTCGGGAACAACGGTCCGGGGGGCGGCGTTCCGCCGGCCGAGTTGCGCGCCGCGGCCAACTTGCGACATACAGCTTGAAGAGGTACACTTATGCGCATGCCTAGACCTCGAGTATACATCGACACGTCGGTCATCGGCGGCTGCGAGGACCCGGAGTTTTCGGCGGAGAGCCGGGCGTTCTTCGATCAGGTGCGGCGGGGCCGCTACGTGGTGCTGGTTTCGGAAATGACCTATTATGAGTTGCAGAGGGCGCCCGCCGCCGTGCAGGCGGTCCTCGACGCTCTGCCGAAGGACGGCGCCGTCGAGACGCCAATCGACGCCGAGGTGGAAGCGTTGGCTCAAGCCTATATCGACGCGGGCGCACTGGGCGCCTCGCGGCGCGCCGATGCCATCCACATCGCTGCCGCCACCGTCGCTCGCGCCGACCTCATTCTTAGTTGGAACTTTCAGCATATCGTCAACGTCAATCGCATCCACAAGTTTAAGGGCGTGAACATGCAGCAGGGGTATCCCGCTGTGGAGATTTACAGCCCCCTGGAGTTGGGCCATGACGACCAAGATCAAGACCTTTGATTGCGTGGAGATGAAGAACCGCATTCAGGCCGAGATTCAGGCGGAGTACGAAGCCCATCGCAACGAATTCCCTTCCTTCGTCGAGTTCGTCAGGGCCGCGGCCGCCGATTCCGAATATGCGCGGGCAATGCAGCGGAAGTTTGGCGGCGGCAAAACGCCTGCGCACACCCCTTGACCCCTGGCCCCGCGCGCATAAAAAAAGCCCCCCCGGCAGGTCGCCGGTCGGGGCGCGGGTGTTTATTGCCCCCTCGTCGGGCACCGACCGAAGGTTGGTCGGGAGAGGGTTGGGGTGAGGGCGTTAGGCCCGACGACGACGCCAGGCGTAGGCCAACACGCCGATGGCGCCCATGCCCAGGAGGATGAGGGTGGAGGGTTCGGGAATCGTGTAGATGTCAACGACGTTGCTAACAACGTAGCCACTGCCGCTGTACCCGCCGGCGAAGAAGACCTGGTTGCCTGCCGAGGTTGCCGTAAGGTCACTACGCGCCTGCGACAGAGTCGCGGTAGACCATAGATTGGTGGACGTGTCGTAGATGTCCACCACGTCACTGAAGGCGTTGAGGGTGCCGTTGTTGCCGCCAGCGAAAAAAACCTTGCCGCCAGCCGAGGCTCTCGCAAAATAATTCCGTGGCTCCGACAGGTGCGTTACGGACCAGGTATTCGCGGACGTGTCGTAGATGTCTACCACGTCGCTGGGACCGCTGCTACTTCCCCCGCCTCCGAAAAAGACTCTATCTCCCACCGTGGTCGCAAGAGGAAATTGGCGAGCCTGCGACAGGTCCGCACTCAACCAATTGCCCGTGGATGTATTGTAGATGTCCACGTTGCGGTCGCTGCTGCTTTCCCCTGGGCCGAAGAAGGCCATGTTTCCCGCCGAGGTTGCCGAAGGTCCCACGCGGGCCTTCGACAGATGCGTTACGGACCAGGTACCTGCGGACGTGTCGTAAATGTCCACCACATCGCTGATGCCGACGATGCCAAAACTGCTGCTGTACTGTCCACCGCCTCCAAAAATGACTTTGTTGTCCACCGTGGTCGCCGCAGGAACCCAACGAGCTTCCGACAGGTGTTCTAGGGACCAAGTACCCGTAGATGTGTCGTAGATATCCACTACGTTACTAGCGCCGCTGTCGGCTTGCCCGCCTCCGAAAAAGACTCTATTGCCCACCGAGGCCATCGCAATACCCCAACGTGCCTGCGACAGATTCACGGTAGACCACATACCGGTGGACGTGTTGTAGATGTCCACCACGTTGCTGGACTTGCCGCTGCTATCGCGCCCACCGGCGAAGAAGACCTGGTTGCCCACCGAGGCCGCCGAAAGATAGGCGCGAGCCTGCGGCAGGGTCGCCGTGGACCACTCACCAATAACAGCCTTGGCGCCAACAACACCACCGAAGCACACCACACAAAAGAGAACAGCAATCTTGAAACTACGAAACATGGCACGGTCTCCCTTGAGTAAAAGCTTTGGGCGCAAAATGCACCCCGTTGAATCCTGAATATGGGTACAGCATCCCTAAGAAGGTCAATGCGACTGGTTGGGATGCTAACGCTGCCTCATGGATGGGCGAATGGAGAGAAAGGGGCGAAAGCGCGAAGGGTGTAAAAGGGGCGAAAGCGCGAAGGGTCGCCTCGTTCCAACGCTCCGCGTTTTTGTGGTGCGGCCGTCCCGGCTGCACGAGCAGGCGAGACGCCTGCACCACAAGTTGTTCTTGGACAGGCACGAAGATCGCCGGCCGCGTGAAGAATTACCGGGCAGCGGCCCGGATCGGAGAGCGTCGAAAAAGGGGACAGGCACCTCGCCGACAGCGATTTTGTAGGAAAAGCGGCCCCTTTCGCGGCAAGGAGCCAGTCCCCATTTTCGGGCGAGCGGGAGTTATACCCCCCCCCAATGATTGAGTGGCGCACGGATGATAGGGTGGCAGTTCAACTGCCACCCCAACTTAGCGCAAGGCGCAGCCGGCTGCACAGCCGCAAAGGAACGCAGAGAACGCAAAGTGGCCGGCATTATGGCTGAATGGCTATTCATAGGTGGCGCACTCTGCACATTCATCCCAATTAACCCCGAGTATACCAATGCTCAAAATCATTGCAAGCTTTTTCTTACCCAACGGGAAGCTGTTTGACGCTCCTGTCGGGGAGGGGGTGGCGTAAAGCGTTATCCGCATACGGTTTAGGAATCGTTGTCGGCACGGAAAAAGCCGCAATTATTTCCCCGAGACATTGTGGTAGGATTAGGTAACATTGTAGAGCGGTCGCTTGCCGTTGGGTGGCAGTTTATTGACTCTTGGGAAAGTAATGTCGTGTCTTCACTGAAACGAATACTCGTGACCGGCGGGGCCGGTTTTCTCGGTTCGCACCTTTGCGAACGGCTGATCCAACAGGGGCACGACGTCATCTGCCTCGATAACTTCTTCACCAGCCAGAAGTCGAACGTCGTGCATTTGCTCGGCCGGCCGAACTTCGAGTTGATCCGCCACGACGTCACGCTGCCGATCTTTCTCGAAATCGACGAGGTCTACAATCTCGCCTGTCCCGCCGCGCCAGGCCACTACCAGTTCAATCCGATCAAGACGTTGAAGACTTCCGTCATGGGGGCGATCAACGTGCTGGGCATGGCCAAGCGTTGCAAGGCGAAGGTCCTGCAAGCCTCGACCAGCGAAGTCTACGGCGATCCGGAAGTCCATCCCCAGGTGGAAACCTATCGCGGCGCGGTCAATCCGATCGGACCCCGGGCGTGCTACGACGAAGGCAAGCGGGCGGCCGAGTCGCTGTTCATGGACTACCACCGCCAAAACCGCGTGAATATCCGCATCGCGCGAATCTTCAACACCTACGGCCCGCGCATGCACCCCTTCGACGGCCGCGTGGTGTCGAACTTCATTCGGCAAGCCCTGTGCGGCGAGGACATCACCATTTTCGGCGACGGCTCGCAGACCCGCTCGTTCTGCTATCGCGACGATCTGATCGAGGGCATGATCCGCATGATGAACGCCCCCGACGACCTCATCGGGCCGGTGAACCTGGGCAACCCGTCGGAGTTCACCATTCTGGAACTGGCCCGGCTCGTCTGCGAGTTGCTCGGCGCGCGGTCGAAATTGATCTTTGAACCGCTGCCCGCCGACGACCCCGTGCGGCGCCAGCCGGATATCACACTGGCGAAAAAGCGGCTCGGCTGGGAGCCGGCCGTTTCGCTCCGCGAGGGGCTCGTCGCGACGATCGACTGGTTCCGTTCGATCGACCTGAGCCACTATCGCCCTCCGACGCCGAACTACTAGGCGATTCCCAGCCGCCGCGTTATCATGGCGTGGGGGCTGTTTTGGAGCAATCGCGTGACCGACCGCCAATGGCAAGACCTGCTCCGTGTAGTGCGCGGCGACTTGCTCGACCCGCTGCCTGTCGGGCTGATCGTCGATAGCCCTTGGTTGCCCGGCTGGGCGGGCGTTGCGATGCTCGACTACTTTGCCGATGAGCAAGTTTGGCTACAGGCCAATCTCCGGGCGGTGCGGCGGTTCGAGCAAATCTTGTTGCTGCCGGGTTTCTGGGCGGAGTACGGCATGTGTACCGAGCCCTCGGCCTTCGGCGCGAAGTGCATTTGGCACGAGAATGCGTTTCCGAGCGCGGGAAGGATGCTGTACGATTACGGGGAGATCAGCCGACTGAAGAAACCCGACTGTCGCACCGATGGCCTGCTGCCGTTTGTGATTCGCCGTTTGCAGCGCTGCCGGCCGGCCATCGAGGCGGCGGGCCACCGCATCCGTTTCGCCACGGCGCGCGGACCGCTGAACATCGCCTCCTACCTGCTCGGGCATACCGAGTTCCTTATCGGCCTGAAGACGAATCCCGACGAAATCCATCGCTTGCTGGCGGTCGTCACCGAGTTCCTCATCGATTGGATCGGCTGGCAGGCAGACGCGCTGGATTCGATTGACGGGGTGTTTTTGTTGGACGATCTGATCGGGTTCCTGCGAGACGACGACTTTCAGCAGTTCGCCCTGCCGTACCTGAAGCAGATCTACGATTCGCGGAAGGCCGCCGTCCGGTTTCTGCACAACGACGCCGCCGGGATGATCACGGCCCGCCACCTGGCCACTATGGGCGTGAACTTGTTCAACTTCTCTTTCAACCATGGTCTGGAGGAGATGCGCGCGGCGGCCGGGCCGACGGTGGCGCTCTTGGGCAACATCCCGCCGCGCGACGTGCTGGCCGGCGGTTCGCCCGCGGAGGTTCGACGGTGCGTTGCCGAAATGCTCGACTCGACAACCGACAAACGCCGCATTATCATATCCTGCGGCGGCGGAACGCCGCCGGGCGCCCCCGCCGAGAACTTGGACTCGCTGTGCGCGGCCTGTCCAATAACCAAGTAGCATAACTAACATGAGCCAAAACGATTCAACTACGCGTCGCGGTTTCGTCAAACGCGCGGCGGCGGCGGGAGCCGTTTTCGCGGCACCGTGTCTGATCCCCTCCGGCGTGTGGGCCGCGCCGGGCCGCCCGGGACCCAACGACCGCATCGGCATCGCCGGCATCGGCATCGGGCGACAAGGCAGCGACGTGCTGGCCAATGCGCTGCGCGCCAAACAGTGCCGATTCATCGGCATCGCCGACGTCAACCAGCCGCGCGCCGCGGAGATGTGCAAAGAGCTGGGTGGCGGCGCGGCATGTCAGCACTACCGCAAGCTGCTGGACCGCAAGGACGTCGACGCCATCGTCACCGCCACGCCCGAACACTGGCGGGCCTTGATTTGCATCCACGCCTGCCAGGCCGGCAAGGACATTTACGCCGAGAAGCCGGTCAGTCTCACCATCCGCGAAGGCCGGTTGATGGTCCAGGCCGCCCGCAAGCACCACTGCGTGTTCCAAGTCGGCAGCCAGCAGCGGTCGATGAATGTCAATCAGGCGGCCTGCAGGATGATTCGGGAAGGGGGGCTGGGAAAAATCAACAAGATCATCGTCATGAACTATCCCAGCCCGTTCTACTGCGGTCTGCCGGGCGAGCCGGTTCCCGCGGGGCTCGATTGGGACTTGTGGTGCGGGCCGACGGAGCCGGTGCCCTATCATCCGCAACTGTACGTGCCGCGCGGCAGGCCGGGCTGGCTCTCCTTCCGGCCGTACTCCGGCGGCGAAATGACCGGCTGGGGGGCGCATGGCTTCGATCAGGTCCAATCGGCCTTGGGCATGGATGAAAGCGGGCCGGTCGAAGTGTGGGTCGAAGGGGAGAAGTATAATCCACCCACGATCGCCGCGCCGGAGTCGAACAGCCGCCCGAACAAGATTTGCAGTGAACCGAAGGTCTTCTTCCGCTATGCCAACGGCGTGGTGCTGGAGCCGGGCAAGAGTCCCGGTTTCGGGGCGGTGTTCGTCGGCGAGAAGGGGAAGGCCACGATCGATCGCGGGAAGTTCACCTCCGATCCGCCGGAGTTGGCGCGAAATGCGCTCCAGGGCGCGGCCAACAAGGAAAGCCACGTCGAGAACTGGCTCGACTGCATCAAGACCCGCCGGAAGCCCAACGCCGACATCGAGATCGGCCACCGCTCGGCCACCGTCTGCCACCTCGGCAATATTGCCCGCTGGACCAACCGCAAACTGCGCTGGGATCCGGTGAAGGAGATTTTCCCCGACGATGCCGACGCCAACCAGTATCTCGACCGGGTGCGTCGCAAGCCCTACGAATTACCTGAAACCGTCTAACTGCCGCAGCACCCAGAAAGGCAAATAAATGAGAAGAACTACATTGCTCCCGGTCCTGCTATGCACAACCTTGGCAATCTTCCTGGGGATCGTTTCCGCCCGAGTGACAGCCGCCGACGAGACTGGAAAACCGGTGTCTGCCCGCGTCGCCTTCCAATGCGACGACGCCCAGGGGCAGATGCAGATCCTCATCGACGGCAAGACAGTGGCCGTCTACCGCTACGGCAAGGACGTCGATCTGCCGCATTACTTTCCCCTGTACAGCCCGTCGGGCAAGCCGCTGACCATCCAGCAGACCGACCCCTACCCGCATCACCGCTCTCTATGGTTCGCCGACACGGTGCAACTGGCCGGTCAGCGCAAGGCGTCCTTCTACAATGCGTTGTACAGCAAGGACAAGAAGGACCCCAAGGCGCCGTATCGCGACCAGATCCGCCACGTGGAATTTGTGCCCGGCAAGGTCGCGGGCAACCAGGCCGAGATCGGCATGAAACTGCTGTGGGTCATCGATCAGCAGACGCCCGTGCTCGATGAACAGCGCCAATTGCGCGTCGTGGCCCTGGAACAAGGCCAGTACTTGCTGGACATGCAATTCACCGTCATCGCCGCGTATGGCAACGTGCAGTTTTTGAGCGACCAGGCCCACTACGCCTGGCCCTACGTGCGCATGAACCCGGAGTTCTCGGTGCAAAAGGGCGGGACGATGATTAATTCCGAAGGGGGCGTCAACCAGGCCGGCACCCACAACAAGCCGGCCTACTGGCTCGACTACTCAAACAAGGTTGGAGGCGCGACCGAAGGCATGGCCTTCTTCCTGTACGACCACAAACAACCGGCGCCTCTGTGGCTGACTCGAGATTACGGCACCTTCGGCCCGCGTCGTCCCAATCCGCAGAACGGCAAGCCGTTCGTGCTAAAGAAGGGCGAATCGCTCAAACAGCACGTCGGCATCCTCGTCCACAGCGGCGACGTGAAGGCCGGACAAGTCGAGAAACGTTACCAACAATACGCTGATGGAAAACTATGAGGATATGAACTGCCGGAGACAGTCTAGCCGCGACATGGCGCCACCCGAGTGGCCGAACAAGGGCAGACTACCGATGAAACGAACCGTTGCTTTGACCGTGCTGCTCTTAACGCTCCTGCCGGGTGCGGTTTGGGCTGCCGATGCACCACCGCCTACTGGGCGGATCAAGCTCCAGCGAGACGATCGGCAAGGGCAATTGCACATTCTGCTCGACGGCAAAGAGGCGTTGGTCTACTGTTACGGCAAGGACGTCGACCTGCCGCACTACTACCCGGTGCGTAGTCCCTCGGGCAGATTACTGACCGTTCAACAGCCCGATAGCGACCACAAGCACCACCGCTCTGTGTGGTTCGCCGACGAGGTTCAACTGAATGGCCAGCGGAAGGTGTCGTTCTACAAGGCCATTCTTAGCCGAACGGATCCGAAGGATCCCACGTCGCCGCTGCGCGACCGCATTCGCCACGTGAAGTTCCTGGAAGATAAAGCGACGCCGACACAGGCCACGATCAAGGCGCAATTGCTCTGGGAGGCAGACCTGGGCAAGATGCCGGTGCTCGACGAAATCCGCGAAATGCGCGTCGTGCCGTTGGAAAACGGCGAATACTTCCTTGACCTGCAATTCGAGGTCAAGGCGGCATACGGCGACGTGACGTTTGTCAGCAATAAGGCCGAATATGCGTGGCCTTATGTGCGTATGAACTCCAAGTTTTCCGGGCAACAAGGGGGCGTCATCGCGAACTCGGAGGGCGGGGTAAACGAAAAGGGCACCCACGACAAGCCGGCCCGTTGGGTCGATTACTCCAATACGGTGGACGGCGCGGCCGAGGGCCTGGCAATGTTCATCGCCGCGGAGAAGGAACCCCCACCCCGTTGGCTTACGCGCGAGTATGGCCCTTTCGGCCCCCGCCGGGCCGATGCCCAAAACGGCAAACCTTTCACGCTTAAAAAAGGCGATTCGCTCACGCAACGCGTCGGCATTCTCGTACACTCCGGCGACGTGAACGCCGGCCGAGTCCAAGAGCGCTGCCGGCAGTACATGAACGGCAAGTTGTGATCATGAACAAAAAAACCATTCGCACGGGCATCGTCGGCGCCGGCTTCTCGGCTTCGTTCCACTACGAGGCGCTGCGGAAGGTTCATGGGACCAACGTCGAGGTCGTCGGCGTACACGCCAAAGACGAACCACAAGGCAAAGCTTATGCGGAGAAACGCGGCATCCGTTTCTTCGAAAACCTCGATGCCTTGCTCGATGCGGTCGATGCGATCCACGTCTGCGTGCCGCCGATGGCTCATGAGCCAGTCTCCGTGGCGGGGCTGCGGCGCGACAAGTTCGTTATCTGCGAAAAGCCGCTGACGGGCTACTTCGGCGACGGCTCGAAGGATTTCCATTGGGACCGGGCCGATAAACAAGTCGCCCTGGAGGCGGCGTTGGCCAGCGTCCAACGGATGCTGGCCGCCGAGCGGCAGAGCAAAGGGCGGCTGCTATACGCGGAAAACTGGGTCTACGCGCCCGCGGTGCAGAAAGAGCGGGAAATCCTGGAGAAGACGGGCGGGCAAGTCCTCTGGATTCATGGCGAGGAGGCCCACAGCGGTTCGCACTCGGTCGATTATGCCTATGCGGCGCGCTGCGGCGGGGGCGTGCTGATCGGCAAGGGCTGCCACCCGTTGACCGCGGCGTTGTACTTGAAACGCGTCGAAGGCCGCACCCGCAACGGCAATCCCATTCGCCCCAAGAGCGTCTCTGCCCGCACCCATGCCATCACCCGGCTGCCCGGTTTCCGCGATGAAGGCCACATCCGCCGCGACTATTACGACATCGACGACTTTTCCGCGATGCACGTCGAGTTCGACGACGGCACGATTGCCGACGTGTTCGCCTCCGACATCGTGCTGGGCGGCGTCCACAATTGGCTGGAGGTCTGCGCCAACAACCATCGGACGATCTGCAACATCAACCCGAACACGGCCATGCAGACCTACAACCCGGTGGAAAAAAACTTCGCCGACGTGTACGTGATCGAGAAGATCGGCACGAAGCAAGGCTGGGCCTGCACTTCGCCGGAGGAAGATTGGTTCACCGGCTACCCGCAGGAGATCGAGGCCTTCTACCGCACCATCGCCTACGGCGAGCCGGCGGAGAGCGATAGCCTGCTGGCGGCCGACGCGATCGCGACCATCTACAGCGCCTATGTATCGGCCCAGCGGCAGGGCGCGGCCGTCCTCGTGCCCGTCAAGTGACGCAACCGTTCACGCCTCGGAAAGTAGCAGGCACACTCCGTGTGCCGTCCGCCATCCCTTCAGCGGACGGCACACGGAGTGTGCCTGCTACTATGGTGCGGCCTGTCCCCCTCCCTCGCCTATTCCTTGACAACTTTGGTTTCGCCAAACTGTTCCGGCCGGGCGCGGTCGCGGCGGCGGCTGGTGCGGCAGACGAACAGCAGCCCCAGGACAATGCCCGCTCCCGTCAGGGCGTAGGACAGGAGAAACGATCCGCCACCGTCGCTTTTCTGTTCCGCCTCTTCGGCCACTGCGGCGGCGGCAGCGTACACGACGGCGCCGTGCATGGCGAACCAGCCGGCCAGCGCGAACGGGGCAAGCTTAGAGCGCCTCCAAATCCAGGGAAGATATCTCATAAAACGATTTCTCCTGCCAGGGTGAAATGATCCCGACACATTACTTGCTACTCCGCCAAAACTAGCGAGACACGGAAGCCCAGGCCGCCGCCGCGGAACCCGGGCGTGATGAAGTTGCGGAACGCAGACCGGCAGCCCCCGGCGTAGCGGTCCCAGCCGCCGCCGCGATCCACGCGGTTCGAGCCGGATGCAGGCCCCTTAGGATCGTTCGCCGGCGATGCAGCGTAGTACTCGTGCCCGTACCAGTCCGCGCACCACTCCCACACATTCCCGTGCATATCATAAAGCCCAAAGGCGTTCGGCTTGAACTTTCCCACCGGCGACGTAAACACGTACCCGTCTCTGGCATTGATCGTGTATTTCCAATCCGA
>Ga0315287_10003990_pt1 | contig 14316 bp, 11 predicted proteins | sample YL17G11_0_MG_FD_205037 | JGI IMG/M metagenome (GOLD analysis project Ga0315287, IMG submission 205037) | Sediment microbial communities from Yellowstone Lake, YNP, Wyoming, USA - YL17G11_0 | ecosystem: Environmental > Aquatic > Freshwater > Lake > Sediment | place: USA: Wyoming | collected... | reverse complement strand
AGGCGCGACCTGCGCAGGCCGGCGGCTGACCCCGCGGGGCCGTTCTCGGGCATGATGCCGCGGTCCGACCGCACAGGTGCCCCATGTTCGAAACGCTGGACCAGCTTCCGCCCGATCCGATCCTGGGCGTCACTGCGGCCTTCCGTCGCGACACGTCGCCGCTCAAGGTCGACCTCGGCGTCGGCGTCTATCGCGACGAGTTCGGCAACACGCCGGTGCCCGCGGCCGTGCGCGAAGCGGAACGCCTGCTGATCGGCGCGCAGACGTCGAAGAGCTACGTCGGGCCGGCGGGCAACGTCGACTTCAACCAGCGGATCATCGGCCTGGCGCTCGGGCCGCTGGCGCACGGACTGGCGGACCGCACCGCGACCATCCAGACGGTCGGTGGCTGTGGCGCGCTGCGGCTCGGAGCGGAGTTGCTCAAGGTGTCGCGACCGGACGCGGTGGTGCACGTCAGTGACCCGACGTGGGCCAACCACGAACCGCTGGTCGGCAGTTCCGGCCTGCGCCTCGAGCGCTATCCGTATTTCGATGCGGCGCGACGCGACGTCGCGTTCGACGCGACACTCGATTACTGCGGCCGCCTGCCGGCGGGAGCAGTGGTGCTGTTGCATGCCTGCTGCCACAACCCGACGGGGGCCGACCCGACGGTGGAACAGTGGAACGCGCTCGCCGCAGTCGTCGAGCGTCGTGGCCTGGTGCCGTTCGTCGATCTCGCGTACCAGGGCTTCGGCGACGACCTGGAAACCGACGTGGCCGGCCTGCGGGCGCTGGCGCTGCGCGTGCCGGAGCTGCTGCTGGCGGTCTCGTGCTCGAAGAACTTCGGTCTGTACCGTGAACGGACTGGGGCGCTCGCCGTGGTTTCGGCCAATGCCGTCGCGACTGCGGCGGTCGCCACGCACCAGGCACGACTGGCACGCCGGATGTACTCGATGCCACCCGACCACGGCGCGGCCGTGGCTGCCCGCGTGCTCGGCGACGTGGCCTTGCGGCAGGCCTGGGAGCAGGAAGTGGCGTCGATGGTGGCGCGCATGAAGGCACTGCGCGCGCTGTTCGCTTCCCGCCTGGCCGCGCGGGTGCCGGGACAGGACTTCGGCTGGCTGACCCGCCAGCGCGGAATGTTCTCGCTGCTCGGGCTGACGGCAGCCGGGATTGCGCGGCTGCGCGATGAGTACCATGTCTACGTGCCGCCGGACGGCCGCATGAACGTGGCGGGCATCAGCGACGCCAACGTGGACTACGTGGCCGACGCCGTCGCAAAGCTGCTGTCCTGAGGAACGGCCAGCCCGCGCCAGGCACAGCCGGCAGCCGTCCCCGGTTCGACTAGCCGGACCGGCCGCTTTTCTATAGAATCCCGGGTCCGAGGACTCCGTGCCGCCCGCTGGGCGCGGCGGGCCTTGGCCGGTCCTGGGCACTTCGCGGCGCCCGTGGAGCGGCGGGAGATTCGCCAGAGAAGTCCCCGCAAGCGGGGATTTTTCTTTTGCGGCGGCCGGTGGGGCCGGGCGCGAGAAGAAGAAATGGGCCGCGGGCCCATTTTTCGTTTGTGGGGTTCGAGCGAGGCCGGACGATGCTCAGGGACACGCTGACGGCACTGTTGCAGCCGGTCATCGCCGGGCTCGGGTACGACCTGTGGGAACTGGAGTTCTCGCCGGGTCGTGGCAACGCGCTGCTGCGCATCTACATCGACACTGAGGCCCACGCGGGCATCACGGTCGAAGACTGCGAGCGGGCCAGTCGCGCCGCCAGCGAGGTGCTCGATGCTGCGGACCCGATCCCGGGCAACTACACGCTCGAGGTGTCGTCACCCGGCATCGAGCGGCCGCTGCGGCTGGCGCGTCATTTCGCGCCGTACGCGGGCGAGAAGGTTTTTGTGGAGATGGTGCATCCCATCGACGAGCGCCGCCGGTTCAATGGCCGGCTGGTCGCGGCGGGGGAGGACGCCATCGAGGTTGAAGTGGACGGCCGGCTGCACCGGCTGCCGATAGCGGGCATCAGGAAGGCGCATCTCGCGCCCGACTACTGACCGCGGACGATTCAGAGGACGACGAGCGATGAACAAAGAGATCCTGATGGTCGTGGATGCCGTCTCGAACGAGAAGGGCGTCGAGAAGGACATCATCTTCGAGGCACTCGAAGCAGCCCTCGCGTCCGCAACGCGCAAGAAGTACGGTGAAGAGATCGACGTCCGCGTGTCGATCAACCGCAAGACGGGCGACTACGACACGTTCCAGCGCTGGAAGGTCTTCGCCGACGACTCGACCGAACTCGAGTTCCCGGACAAGGAACTGCGGCTCGAGGACGCGCTCGACGTCTCGACCGACGCGGAGCCGGGCGGTTTCGTCGAAGTGCCCCTCGAATCAGTCGCCTTCGGCCGCATCGCCGCGCAGACGGCGAAGCAGGTCATCGTGCAGAAAGTGCGCGAAGCCGAGCGCGCGCAGGTCGTCGAGCAGTACAAGCTCCGCATCGGCACGCTGGTGTCGGGCCTGGTCAAGCGTGTCGACCGCAACGGCATCTTCGTCGACCTCGGCGGCAATGCCGAGGGCTTCATCCCGCGCGACCAGATGATCCCGCGCGAGCCGGTCCGCACCCAGGACCGCATCAAGGCCTTCCTCAAGGACGTCCGTTCCGAGCCGCGTGGCCCGCAGCTGTTCCTGAGCCGCACGGCGCCTGAGTTCCTGATCGAGCTGTTCAAGCTCGAGGTGCCGGAAGTCGGCCAGGGCCTCATCAACATCCTCGGCGCCGCGCGCGATTCAGGCGCCCGCGCCAAGATCGCGGTGCGCAGCAACGATCCGCGCATCGATCCGGTCGGCGCCTGCGTCGGCATGCGCGGTTCGCGCGTGCAGGCAGTCTCCAACGAGATCGCGGGCGAGCGCGTCGACATCATCCCGTTCGACGACAACCCGGCGCAGTTCGTGATCAACGCGATGCAGCCCGCCGAGGTGAGCTCGATCGTCATGGACGAAGAGTCGCATTCGATGGACATCGCCGTGGCGGAAGAGAAGCTGTCGCAGGCCATCGGCCGCGGCGGCCAGAATATCCGGCTCGCGAGCGAGCTCACGGGCTGGAAGCTCAACATCATGAGCGAGCAGGCGGCCGAGGAGAAAAGCGAGTCCGAGCAGAAGGTGCTGCGCGATCTCTTCATGCAGCAGCTCGACGTCGATGAAGATGTCGCGGCGATCCTGGTGCAGGAAGGCTTCTCGAGCATCGAGGAAATCGCCTACGTGCCGCAGTCCGAGATCGCGTCGATCGAGGAGTTCGACGAAGCCATCGTGCAGGAACTGCGCAATCGCGCGCGCGACGTGCTGCTGACGCAGGCGATCGCGAGCGAAGAGACGGTGTCGGCCCCGGCGGCCGACCTGCTCGAGGTCGAGGGCATGGACGACACCATGGCCGCGGAACTCGCGCGCCACGGCATCGTGACCCGCGAAGACCTCGCGGAGCAGGCGATCGATGATCTTGCCGAGATCCCGAATCTCGACGAGAAGCGCGCCGGCGAGTTGATTCTCGCTGCGCGCAAGCACTGGTTCGAACAGGGCCAGCAGGCGTGAGCGGAGGTCTGATTTCATGGCAGAAGTAACGGTCACGCAGTTTGCGGAGGTCCTGAAGGTCCCGGTCGACCGGCTGCTCATGCAGCTGGGCGAGGCGGGCATCAAGGTCGACGGCGCTGACGACGTCATCAGCGAAGAGGCCAAGATGGAGCTCCTGACCCATCTGCGCCGCTCGCACGGTCGCCAGGGCGAGGACGCCGCGGCGCCGCGCAAGATCACGCTGCAGCGCAAGTCGCAGCAGGAGATCAAGCTCGCGTCCACGCAGGGCCGCGCCCGCACCGTTGCGGTCGAGGTCCGGCGCAAGAAGACCTACCTGAACCGGTCGGTCATCGAGGAAGAGCAGCGCCATCGCCAGGAAGAAGTCGACAAGCTGCGCACGGCAGAAGAGACCGCACGCCAGGAACAGGAACGCGCCGAAGCCGACCGCCGTGCTGCCGAGCAGCGCGAGCGCGACCGCATCGAAGCGGACGAGCGGCGCGTGCTGGAGGAAGCTGCGCGGGTGCGCGCGGAAGCCGATGCCCGCGTGGCCGCGGAAGTGCAGGCGCGTGAGCGCACCGAGCGCGAGCGCCAGGACGCCGAGCGCCGCGCTTCCGAGCCGCCGCGCGCGCCGAAGCCCGTCCGTGCTGCCGAGCCGGCGCCAGGCCGCGCGGCACCGACTGGCCCGACCAAGTACGGCCGGCAGGAGCTGCACGTCTCCGCCAACGCCAAGGCGAGCTACAAGAAGAAGCAGCAGCCCGCGGGACGTTACCGTCGCTCCGGCCAGGTGCAGGTCGAGGCGCGCCACGGATTCGTGGAGCCCACGGCGCCGGTCAAGCGCGACGTCCAGATTCCCGAGACGATCACGGTCGGCGAGCTCGCCAACCGGATGGCGATCAAGGCCAACGAAGTCATCAAGACGATGATGAAGATGGGCGTGATGGCCACGATCAACCAGCCTATCGACCAGGACACGGCGACGCTGGTGGTCGAGGAATTCGGCCACACGCCGGTCCCGCTCAAGGAAGACCAGATCGAGCAGCAGTTGCTCGAAACGTCGGCCGACATCGAAGTGCTGCCGCGCCCGCCGGTGGTCACCATCATGGGTCACGTCGACCACGGCAAGACCTCGCTGCTCGATTACATCCGCACCACCAAGGTGGCGGCGGGCGAAGCGGGCGGCATCACCCAGCACATCGGCGCCTACCAGGTGCAGACGCCGAGGGGCCTGATCACGTTCATCGACACCCCGGGACACGCGGCATTCACCGCGATGCGGGCCCGCGGCGCGCACGTCACGGACATCGTCATCCTGGTGGTGGCGGCCGACGACGGCGTCATGCCGCAGACGATCGAAGCGATCCAGCACGCCCGTGCAGCGGAAGTGCCGATCGTCGTCGCGGTCAACAAGATCGACAAGTACGGCGCGGACCCGGACCGGGTGCGCAACGACCTCGGCAAGCAGAACGTGATCCCCGAGGAATGGGGCGGCGACGTGATGTTCGTCAACGTGTCGGCACACACCGGCGAGGGCATCGACAAGCTGCTCGAGTCGGTGCTGCTGCAGGCCGAAGTGCTCGACCTCAAGGCCGCGACCACCGGCCTCGCCGTGGGCGTCGTGCTCGAGTCGAGCATCGAGAAGGGCCGCGGCCCGGTCGCGACCGTGCTGGTCAAGCGCGGCACGCTCAAGACGGGCGATCCGATCATCGCCGGCCAGGAGTTCGGCCGCGTGCGCGCGATGTTCGACGCCCTCGGCAAGCAGGTGCAGGCGGCCGGCCCGGCGCAGCCCGTGCAGGTGCTCGGCCTGTCCGACGCACCGGGCGCCGGCGACGATCTGCTGGTCGTCGAGAGCGAGCGCAAGGCGCGCGAGGTGGCGCTCTATCGCCAGGGCAAGTACCGCGACGTGCGCCTCGCCGGCGCAACCAAGAAAGTCGAGGACGTGTTCTCGCAGATGGGCGAGAACGCGGGGCAGTTCGTCAACCTCATCGTCAAGGCCGACGTGCAGGGCAGCGCCGAGGCGTTGCGCGACTCGCTGTCCAAGATCGGCACCGACGAGGTATCGGTCAAGGTCCTGGCGAGCGGCGTCGGCGGCATCACCGAGTCCGACGTCTCGCTGGCCGCGGCATCGCGCGCCCGCATCATCGGCTTCAACGTCCGTGCGGACGGCGCGGCGCGCAGCGCGATCAAGGAGCAGGGCGTCGAGGTCAACTACTACAGCATCATCTACGAAGCGCTCGACGACGTGCGCAGCTGGGTCTCCGGCATGCTCAAGCCGGAGATCAAGGAGCAGATCGTCGGCCTCGCGGAAGTGCGCGAAGTGTTCCGCTCGAGCAAGTTCGGCACTGTGGCGGGCTGCCTCGTGACCGAAGGGGTGATCAAGCGCGGCAATCCCGTGCGCGTGCTGCGCGAGAACGTGGTCATCCACCAGGGCGAGCTAGACTCGCTGCGTCGGTTCAAGGATGACGTGGGCGAAGTCCGCGCCGGCACCGAGTGCGGCATCGGCGTGGTCAAGTACAACGACATCCGCGCCGGCGACCAGATCGAGTGCTTCGCCCGGTTCGAGGTCGCGCGCAGCGCGTAAGCCAGATGCCACGCGAGGTCCCGCGCGCCCGACGCATCGCCGAGCAGGTGCAGCGCACCCTCTCGCAGCTCCTGCTGCGGGAGGTGCGTGACCCGCGCCTGAAGCCGATGACGGTGACGCACGTGAAGGTCTCGCCGGACCTCACGCACATCTGGGTCAACTACACGCTGCTCGCCGGCGATTCCCACGACGAGCTGCAGAAAGAGATCCTGGACGAAGCGGCGCTCTACCTGCGCGGTCCGCTCGGGCGCGCGCTGCGCCTGCGCCTCGCGCCGCAACTGCATTTCGCGCCTGACGCGGAACTTGAACGCGGCAACCGGCTCGACGACCTGATCGGGCAGGCGGTCCGCGACGACAAGGCGCGGCACGTCGATGACCCGCCGCCGGGCGATGACAACGACAGTCTCGCCCATTACGACAGCTCCGCAGACGACGACGCGAGCCCGTGAACGCGGCCGGGACGGCTGCTACCGCCCCGGTGCGGCGGCGCTGGCGGGCGGTTGACGGCATCGTGCTGCTCGACAAACCGCAGGGGCTCAGTTCCACCCAGGCGCTGCAGCGTGTGCGCCGCCACCTCCAGGCCGAAAAAGCCGGGCATGCCGGAACGCTCGACCCCATGGCCACCGGCATGTTGCCGCTGTGCTTCGGGCAGGCGACCAAGGCCTGCGGCGCGTTGCTGGGCCGGCGCAAGGCCTACCGCGCCACCATCCGGCTCGGGATCGCGACCGACACGGGCGACGCCGAAGGCCGCCCGGTCCGGGAGAGCCCGGCTGTGGAGTTCGACGCCGCGCACCTCGAGCCGGTGCTCGCTGCGTTGCGTGGTGCAAGGCTGCAGGTCCCGCCGATGTACTCGGCGCTCAAGCGCGACGGTCGGCCGCTCTATGAACTGGCCCGGCGCGGCGAGGAAGTGGAGCGCGCGGCGCGCCCGATCACGATCGAGTCGCTGCTGGTGACGGGGCGGGGCGAGCAGACGATCGACATTGACGTGGTTTGTTCGAAAGGCACCTACATCCGTGTATTGGCTGAGGAAATCGCTGCCGGGCTGGGCACATGCGGGCATCTCGCCGCGCTGCGGCGGCTGTGGGTCGAACCGTTCGAGTCCGCCCGTATGGTGACGCTCGAGCAGATCGAGGCGACGCCCACGGCGGAGGGCGAAGAACGCGAGCCCTGGCTGGCTGCCGTCGACAGTGCATTTCCGGACGTGCCGGCGCTGACCCTGGACGAGACGCAGGCCCTCTACTTGTGCCAGGGGCGCATGCTCGCGCGCCCGGACGAGCTGCCGGACGCCGCCCGTTACCGTGCGTACGGGCCGCAGGGACGCTTCCTGGGACTGGTCGAGCCGGGCCCGGCTGGCCGCCTGCAGGTCCAGCGTCTGTTCGTCTCTGGTGCCGGCACAAGCGAAGCCAGTTCAAAGACTTGAGTAAAAGGGGGCGGTGCGGCTAAAATGCGCGGCTCATTTCAAAGCGAATATCAAGGTTTCGAGGTCACTCACCGATGGCACTGTCCACCGAGCGCAAGTCTGAGATCGTAGGCGACTTCAAGCGCGGCGCCGCCGACACCGGCTCCCCCGAGGTCCAGATTGCGTTGCTCTCCGCCCGCATCAACGGCCTGGGCGAGCACTTCAGCGCGCACAAGCGCGACCACTCTTCACGCCGCGGGCTGCTCAAGCTCGTCACGCAGCGCCGCAAGTTACTCGACTACCTGAAGGACGCCGACCCGGCGCGCTATCAGGAAGTCGTCGCACGGCTCGGCCTGCGCCGCTAACCGTCGCCACCGTCTCCGGCCCGCAGTGCGGGCCGGTTTCGTTTTCGCCCTTCGCCGGGCTATCGCAAAAAAATCCGGACACCCCTCAACGTGAACGTCCACAAGACCAGCTTCCAGTACGGTCCCCACACCGTCTCGATCGAAACCGGCCGTCTCGCCCGCCAGGCCGATGGCTCCGTCCTCGTCTCCATGGGCGACACCGTGGTGCTGGTGACCGCCGTCGGCCGCCGCGAGGCCCAGCCGGGCAAGGATTTCTTCCCGCTCACGGTCAACTACATCGAGAAGACCTACGCCGCGGGCCGCATCCCCGGCGGGTTCTTCAAGCGCGAGGGCCGTCCTTCCGAGAAGGAAACGCTGATCTCGCGCCTGATCGACCGCCCGATCCGCCCGCTGTTTCCCGAGTTCTTCTTCAATGAAGTGCAGGTCGTGGCGACGGTGGTCTCGCTCGACCCGGAGATCGACTCCGACATTCCCGCGATGCTCGGCGCATCGGCTTCGCTCGCGCTGTCCGGCATCCCGTTCAAGGGCCCGATCGGGGCAGCCCGTGTCTGCTACAAGGACGGCCAGTACCTGCTGAACCCTTCGGCCAAGGACACCAAGGCCTCCGACCTCGACCTCGTCGTCGCCGGCACTGCCGACGCGGTGCTCATGGTCGAGTCCGAAGCCAGGATGCTCCCCGAGTCGGTGATGCTCGGCGCGGTCGTCTACGGTCACGAGCAGATGCAGGTCGCCATCAAGGCGATCCGCGAGCTGGCCGCCAAGGCCGGCAAGCCCGCCTGGAACTGGAAGGCGCCGGAGATCGACCCCGCGCTCACGGCCGCCGTCGCCGCCCACGCCGAAGCGGAACTCGGCAAGGCTTACCAGATCACCGAGAAGCAGGCGCGTCACACGCGGGTCGGCGAGATCAAGAAGGCAGTCGTCGAGGCGCTCGCCACTGGCGAAGCGGCGAAGTTCGACGCCCGCCAGGTGTCTGACGAGTTCGGCCGCCTCGAATACAACATCGTGCGTCGCCGCATCATCGCCGGCGAGCCGCGCATCGATGGCCGCGACATGCACACGGTGCGCAAGATCACCGTCGAAACCGGCGTGATCCCGCGCACGCACGGCTCGGCGCTGTTCACGCGCGGCGAGACGCAGGCGCTGGTGACGACCACGCTCGGCACCGGCCGCGATGCGCAGATCATCGACGCGCTCGCGGGCGAGCGCAAAGAGCCGTTCATGCTCCACTACAACTTCCCGCCGTTCTCGGTGGGCGAGACGGGCATGATGGGTTCGCCGAAGCGCCGTGAAATCGGCCACGGCAACCTGGCCCGCCGCGGCGTGGCGGCGGTCATGCCGGACATGACCACGTTCCCCTACATCATCCGCATCGTGTCGGAAATCCTCGAGTCGAACGGCTCGAGCTCGATGGCCTCGGTCTGCGGCACCAGCCTCTCGCTGATGGACGCGGGCGTGCCGCTCAAGGCGCCGGTCGCCGGCGTGGCGATGGGCCTCGTGCTCGAAGGCGGCAAGTTCCAGGTCCTCACCGACATCCTCGGCGACGAAGACCACCTGGGCGACATGGACTTCAAGGTGGCCGGTTCCGCCGATGGCGTCACTGCCCTGCAGATGGACATCAAGATCGAGGGCATCACCAGGGAGATCATGCAGGTCGCGCTCGATTCGGCGCACAAGGCCCGCTTGCACATCCTCGGCGAGATGAACAAGGTGCTCTCGAGCGCGCGTCCGCAGATGTCGGAATGGGCGCCCACGATCATCACCATGAAGATCGACCCGGAGAAGATCCGCGAAGTCATCGGCAAGGGCGGCGCGGTGATCCGTGCCATCACCGAAGAGACGGGCACCACGATCGACATCGAGAACGACGGCACGGTCAAGATCGCGTCGGTCAGCGGCGCCGCGGGCCGCGAAGCCCAGAAGCGCATCGAGCTGATCACGTCGGAAGTCGAGGTCGGCTCGGTCTACGAAGGCCGCGTCGTGCGCCTGATGGATTTCGGCGCGTTCGTGCAGATCCTGCCGGGCAAGGACGGTCTGGTGCACATCTCGCAGATCAGCGAAGAACGCGTCGAGCGTGTCAGCGACAAGCTCAAGGAAGGCGACGTCGTGCGCGTGAAGGTCCTCGAAGTCGACCGCCAGGGGCGCGTGCGCCTCTCGATGCGCAACGTCGACGGCTGACGGACTGCACCTCTCCCGCCATGGCGGGAGAGGCGGTCGGATCTACTCCCGGTCGTCGCGACTGAACGGTCGCGGCAGGCGCGAGAAAACCTCTTCCTGCAGCGCCTTCCAGCGCTGGTAGTTCTTCTGCGCAACCTGGGTGACGGACTCGAGCGGATCGATCCCCACCACGTTCTTGAAGCGGTCGCGCAACTCGCGCTGTTCCTTGGCGAAGAGCTGGATGCTCTCGTCCAGGTAGCGTCCGACGAAATCCTGCAGCCCGCTGCCATAGCTCCTGATCACGTGCGACAGGAAGTCCCGGCTCATCAGCGACTCGCCGCCGCCTTCCTGTTCCGCGATCACCTGCAGCAGGATGGTGCGCGTGATGTCCTGCTGCGACTTGCGGTCGAGCACCACGAAGTCGATGCGCTCGACGACGAGCCGGCGGATGTCCGTCAGCGTGACGTAGCGGCTTTCAATCGTGTCGTACAGGCGGCGGTTCGGGTACTTGCGGATGACGCGCGGCCCGCCCTTGCCGCCGGCACTCCCTGCACCGGTTCCTTTCGCCTTTCTCGTTCTCGTCTTTGCAGCAGTCGTCGCCATCTTGCAGTTTCCTCAGCCGGCGGTGGTGCCGGCGCTTGCCCCCCGCGGTGCCGCGCGCAATGCGCAGCCCGCGAATTCCTCGATGCGCCAGTGTTCGCGTGCCCAGTCCCAGACATCCCGCAATGATGCGACCGCTAGCGCGGCCGGCGGCGACTGCCCGAGGAACTGCAACACCGCAACCAGTTGCCTGGCCGGCCCATGCCGGTCCGCGACCGCCGGCGCATCCCCCGACTTGGAGAGCTTACGGCCCCTGTCGTCCACGGCAAGTGGCAAATGCAGGTAGCGCACTGACGGGAGGCCGAGCGCGCGCTGCAGGAGGACCTGCCGGGCGGTGCTCGACAGCAGGTCGCAGCCACGCACGACGTCGGTGATGCCCTGGTCCGCATCGTCGATGACGACCGCGAGCTGGTACGCGTACAGGCCGTCCCGCCGGCGCAGGACGAAGTCGCCGACCGTGTCGGCCACGTCGACCGACTGCGGGCCCAGGCTGCGGTCGTCGAACGTGACAATGCCCCGTGGCACCCGCAGACGCAGGGCGTGGCCAGGTGCTGTGGACGCGGCGGATACAAGGCATTGCGCGGGGTGAAAGAGTTCCTCGCCGGTACCGACAGGACGAGACTGATTCTCAGGCAGACGCGCCAGGGCAGAGCGGCTGCAGCGGCATTCACGCAAGGCGCCAGCCGCGGCGAGGCGCTCCAGTGCGGCGGTGTAGCGCTCGAATCGTTGGCTCTGGCGGACGACCTGGCCGTCCCACTCCATCCCGAAGGATTCGAGGTCCGCCAGGATCCGGTCGGCAGCCCCGGCACGGGCGCGCGGCGGGTCGAGATCCTCGATGCGCAGCAGCCACTTGCCGCCGTGCGCGCGCGCGTCCAGATAGCTGCCAACGGCAGCGACCAGGGAACCGAAATGCAGGGGTCCGCTCGGGGAAGGAGCAAAGCGCCCGCGGTAAGGAGCCATGCCCTCACCCGCGCTGCGCGCAACCTCTCCCGCGACAATGAGAGAGGTGGGGGATGGCTCAGCGGTAGAAGTCGTCCCGGTCGCCAAATTGCTTTTCGCGGCGCTCGCGGCGCTCCTGCGCCTCGACGCTGAGCGTGGCCACGGGCCGCGCTTCGAGGCGCTTCACGCCAATCGGCTCGCCCGTTTCGAGGCAGTAACCGTAGCTGCCGTCTTCGATGCGCTTCAGCGCCTCGTCGATCTTGCGGATCAGCTTGCGCTCGCGGTCACGCGTGCGCAGTTCGAGGCTGAACTCCGATTCCTGCGTGGCGCGGTCATTCGGGTCCGGGAAGTTGGCAGCCTCGTCCTTCATGTGCAGCACGGTACGGTCGACTTCCTGCATCAGGTCCTGCTTCCAGCTGGAGAGGATGGTGCGGAAATGCTCGAGCTGCTCCTTGCTCATGTACTCCTCGCCCTTCCGGATCTGGTAGGGCTGGACGTTGCGCGGGCCGGACAACAGGGCCGCATTCTTTGCGAAATCGGTGTCTGCGGGACGCGGCACGACCGCGACCGGCTTGGGTGCGGCGGCCGCCTTGGTCTTCTTGCTGGTCACCGGTTTGACTGCTGCCGGCTTGGCGGCGGCGGCGGACTTGCGGGGCATGGCCTTATCCCTGGCAGGCAGAAGCCTTGGAGCGGCCTTGGCGCCAGGCTTCGCAGCCGGCTTGGCGGCCTTGGCAGAAGCGGCCTTGGCAGAAACAGTCTTCTGCGCCTTCAATGGCTTGGCAGACGGCTTCTTCACTGGCATCGACGAACTCCCCACTCCGGTTGGAGGCGCGGGATTATACAGGCGGAACCCCCGTCGTCCACCCCGGAAAAACAAGGCGTCCGTTCGGCTCGCACGGCTGGGCCGGGCGTCGGGAAATGCTGTGACGGGAGTCCGATTCTTCTAGAATTCACGTTTCGCTCCGCCGCTGCGTTTCCCCGGGTGAATGATGCGTCTGACCAAGATCAAGCTGGCCGGTTTCAAGTCGTTCGTGGACCCGACGTCAGTCGGCTTCCCGACGAACCTGGTCGGCGTGGTCGGCCCGAACGGCTGCGGCAAGTCGAACATCATCGACGCGGTGCGCTGGGTCATGGGCGAGATTTCGGCCAAGCACCTGCGCGGCGACTCGATGGCGGACGTCATCTTCAACGGCTCCGGCACGCGCAAGCCCGTGGGCACGGCCTCGGTCGAACTCATCTTCGACAACAGCGACGGCAAGCTCGGCGGCGAGTATGCCGGCTATTCGGAAGTCTCGCTGAAGCGCGTCGTCTCGCGCGACGGCCAGTCGTCGTACTTCCTGAACGGCGTGCGCTGCCGGCGCAAGGACATCACGCAGCTGTTCCTCGGCACGGGCCTGGGCTCGCGCAGCTACGCGATCATCGAGCAGAACATGATCTCGCGCGTGATCGAGGCCAAGGCCGACGACATGCGTGCCTTCCTCGAGGAAGCGGCAGGCATCTCGCGCTACAAGGAACGCCGCAAGGAATCGGAGAGCCGGATCGCACAGACGCGCGAAAACCTCGCGCGCCTCTCCGACCTGCGTGACGAAGTCGAGAAGCAGCTGCGCCACCTGCAGCGGCAGGCCGCGACGGCGCGCCGCTACCAGGCGCTGAAGGGGGAGGAGCGCCAGGCGCATGCGGAACTGCTTGCGCTCAAGCTGCGTGAAGTGGAAAGCGAATCCTCTGCCCGCCAGGCCATCCTCAACGAACGCGACCTGGCGCTGCAGGCGGCGATTGCCGACCAGCGTTCCATCGAGGCCGCGATCGAACGTGCGCGGCAGCAGCACGACGCGCAGGCAGCCGTGCTCTCGGAAGTGCAGGGTCGTTACTACCAGGTGGGCGCGGAAATCTCGCGCACCGAGCAGGCCATCGACCACGCGCGCGAGATCCGTGCCCGCCAGCGGCAGGAGCTCGACCAGATTGCGCAGGGCATCCAGGACGCCGACCTGCACCGCGTGCGCGATCGCCAGCTCGCCGCCGAACTCGAAGCCGCACTGGCCGAGATGGGCCCGGGCCTCGAGCAGGCGCGGGCCGCAGAGCTGGCGGCGGCGGCCGAACTGGCGGCGGCAGAAACCTCGATGTCGGGCTGGCAGGAGAACTGGGAAGTCTTCAACCAGTCACTGCGCCAGGCTTCTTCGGCAGCGGGCGCCGAGCGCGCCCGCCTCGAAGTCATGGAGAACCAGCTGCGCGGATTGCTGAGCCAGCGTGACCGGGCGACCCAGGAGCATGGCACGCTGTCCGCGGCCGATGTTGCGGCGACCCTGGCGGGTCTCGATGCGCAGGAAGCGGATGCGCGGCGCGAACACGAAGCCGCGCGGCAGCAGATGGACGAACTGGTCGCCACGCTGCAGGCAGAGCGCGGTCGCGAGCGTGAGCTGGCTGCCGCCGCCCAGGCCGCGCGTCGCGAGACGCAGGAAGTCGAAGGCCGCATCGTCTCGCTCGAGGCGCTGCAGCGCGCGGCGCTCGGGCAAGGCCAGGGCAAGGTGGTCGACTGGCTCAAGTCCCGCGGCCTCGAGCGCAGCCCGCGCCTGGCGCAGCAGCTCGCCGTCGACAAGGGCTGGGACCGTGCGGTCGAGACGGTGCTCGGCAGCTACCTGGAGGCGGTCTGCGTCGAGTCACTCGATGACGTCGCCGGCACACTCGAGAGCCTGACGGCAGGCACCATTACTTTTTTTGCGGGTGCCCAGGGCCCGGCATCCTCGGGCTATGGCCCGG
>Ga0315287_10003988_pt1 | contig 14317 bp, 11 predicted proteins | sample YL17G11_0_MG_FD_205037 | JGI IMG/M metagenome (GOLD analysis project Ga0315287, IMG submission 205037) | Sediment microbial communities from Yellowstone Lake, YNP, Wyoming, USA - YL17G11_0 | ecosystem: Environmental > Aquatic > Freshwater > Lake > Sediment | place: USA: Wyoming | collected... | reverse complement strand
CGAGGAGCTGCTTCGGGGGCTTCTGCACGAGGGCCAGGAAGTCCGCCGCGTCCATCTGGAGGGCCGCGATCTCGTCGGGCCGGGCCTGGATGTAGGCCGCCATCTGCTCCAGGCGAAGGCCGCTCCGGAACTGGAGCAGGAAGGACGGGTCCTTCGCCTCGAGGAGGGTCCCGACGAGCTGGTCCGGGGTCAGGTTCCGGCGCAGCAGGAACGTCCCCGCGGCGAGCTGGCCCGTCACCCCCCGGTCGATCGCGATGAGCAGGAAGGCGCGCCGGTCCCGCAGCAGGCCGTCGTCGACCAGGCGACCGGCGATCCCCGCGGCGGTCTCCCCGGACGCCACCGCGAACTCGACCGGCGTCGTGTCGCTGCTGGCGGGCGCGTTGATGGCCTCTCCGAGGTCCTCGCGCACGAAATCGGCCACGAAGGCCAGCTCGAGCGCCCCGGGGTTGGCGTCCGCGAACCCGACGACCAGGCTCCGGGTCAGCGGGCGGAGCACGGTCCCGAGGGCGAGGAGGACCACCGCGGCGGCAATGCCCACGAAGACGAGGAAGCCGACGAGGCCGGCGCTGCCGCTCCGGCGGCGCCCGCGGGCAACGTCGTGCGCCGAGACCGTCCCGGCCCGGGCCGCCGGACGGCGCGGGGCGGCGCCGGACGTGCCCTCGTCGTCGACGCGACGCGCCATCGGCGGCCGCCGGTCCCCCGGCTCCTCGCCGTCTCGGGGCCCGGCCCCTCCGCGGATCGTCATGCGTCCTCCTGTCTCGTGTCGTCCCCCGGGACCCCGACCCGTTCACCGGGCGCCTCCCGCCGGCGAGCCTGCAGCTCGTCCTCGAGGATCACGGCAGCCGCCTCGCGGTCGATCCTCGCCCGATGCGCCGCGCGCCGGACCGGGCCCGGCGGCCCCCCCGCCCGGCCGCGCCCGGGCGCGCCGACGCGCGATTCGGCGACGTGGCTCGAGAGCCGCTCGTCGCGCAGACGGACCACGAGGCCCGTCTGTTGCGCAATCGCGGCTGCCCATTCTCGCGCCGCGGTCGCCATCGCGCCCTCGGAGCCGCTCATGTCGAGGGGCAGCCCCACGATCACCTCGTCGATCCCGTTGGCCGCCGCGATCCGGGCGAGGGTCTCGGCGTCCGCGGCCGTCGTGCGGCGCCGCGCCAGGGTGGCCAGCGGTCGCGCCCGCTCCTCTCCCGCCTCGGCGACGGCGAGCCCGACGCGGCGCGTCCCGAGGTCGACCCCCAGGAGGCGCGTCACGGGGCTGCGGACGCGGGGGGCGGCCCGCTCTGGCTCGGAGGTGGCGACGTCATCGCCGGCGTGGCCGTCGGCGCTGGCTCGAGCGTCGGCTCGGCCGGCGGCACGCCTTCCACCGTGATCACGAGCCGCCCGTCGATCGTGGTGATCGTCGAGACCCACTCCGGCCAGACGACGATCTCCACGCTCCCGTAGTCCGCGAGGAGCTCGCGGGCGTCGGCCGGCGTCATCCCGCGGACCAGCCCCCGAACCTTCTCGGCGGTGATGTCGCGAACGGCCTCGGCCCGGGCCACGACCGGGTACCGGATCGTCTCGCCCTCCACGATGCCGGGCCCGACCGCGACCCGGAGGGAGCCCTCGCGGAGCTGCATGCCCTCCGGCACGGCCGCAGCGACGCGTGCCGCCGCGATCGCTTCGAGGGGCGTCGGGTCGGCCGCAACCACCGACCCATCGGCGGTGAGGGTCAGGTCGAAGGTGCCGGCCTCCCGGCCCACGATGTCGGCTGATGGCTCGGAAGGCACGGGCTCGCCACGGCGGGCCGTCTCCGGGTACGCCGTCTCATTCGTCGCCAGGCCGGGCGGCGACGAGGCGGCGGCGGTGAGCTGCTCGTCGAGCTGGGCCGTCAGGGCGGCCACCGCCGCCGCCACGTCCTTCGCGACGACCTTCGGAAACTCCTCGCGAATGCCGCCACTCGTCGCGGCGGGGTTCGTGACGAGGACGAGCCCGGGATCGTAGGTGCCCGGCACGACGCGGATGGCGCCCGGCGCGACGTTGCCAACGGGGCCCTTGCGGACGGCGACGACGTCGACGCTCCGCACCTGGCATTTCACGCGCAGGTTGGGCGGAGTCCCCGAGAGAATCGCAACCGGGACCAGGATCCCGTCGCTCGTCGCGAAGCCCACGCCCCCGGCTGTGCGTGCGACCGTGCCGGACGGGATGGTGTACGACCGGCTCGGATCGCAGTTCTGCCACTGGACCGATCCCCTGGCGGGCGCCTCCACGACGCGCTTGCCCGTGGCCTTGAAGGTGCCCGTCGCGGACAGGGGCAGCGTGATCCGGGAGGCCGGGATGGTGGCGGTTGCTGCGTCGGCGACGACGGCGTCGGGATCCGCCGTTCCCGTGAAGACGATCGGGCCGACGGAATCGACCGCGAGCCGGAGGGTGACCGTCGTCGTCGGGAGGAGGACATAGCCGACGGCCGCGCCGGTTCCCGCCACGAGGATGACGGCCAGGACGATGGCGGCAACCAGCGGCCAGCGCCGCCGCGGGGGCGGCCCCGGCCTCCCCGCCGAGAGACCGGTCGACGCGCCGACGGCCGGCCGCGGCCGGGCGCCCTCCCGCAGCGAGCCCGGGACGCCGTCCGGGGGCCGCGCAGCCGGCGGTGAATCGCCAAGGGGCGGGGACGCGATGACCGACGCGCTGGCGGCCACCGCCGGCACCATCGGAGCAGCAGCCGCGACCGTCGGCTCGACCGGCGCCGGCACGACCGGCGCCGGCGCGACCGCCGGCTCGGCGTCGGACTGGCCGCGCGCCTCCCCGTACTCGACCACCGAGGCGAAGGCCGGCAGTCCCGCCGACGCCGCGAGCGCCCGCGTGGACGCCTCCGGGGCCACGATGGCGAGGCGCCGGCTGCGCGACGACGCCTCGCGGGCGAGGAGGCGGAAGTTGATCCGGCTCGTCGCGATCCGCGATCCGGCCGGCAGGACGAGCGCGACGTCGACCTCCTCGGCCGTCCGGATCCGCGCCGCCGCGGTGGTGATCTCGTCGTCGACGTCCAGGTAGACGATCGCCATGCCCGCGCCTACAGCTTCATCGAGCGCAGGACGCGGCGCAGGGCGGCGTCCAGCGGGTCCTGCTCGGCCTGGAGCTCGATGGCCTGGTTGGCCAGCCCCAGCGGCGTCACGTCCTGCTGGTCGACGAGCAGCTGCGTTGCGTCGTCCAGCGACTCGACCATGTCCGGCGCCATGACCGTCACCTCGGGCGGCCGGCTGAACGGGAGGCGCTTCCAGAACGACTCGGCGCGGAGCGCGGCCGCGGTCTCCGGCAGGCGCGATCCACCACCGCAGAGGTAGATCCGCGAGGGCAGCATGTCGCCCCCGCCCAGCTCGTCGAGGACGAGCTCCATGCCGGCCGCCCAGACCGCCACGTCGTCGGCCACGATCGCGGCGATCCGCTCCCGCTCCGCGAGCGCCAGGCCCCGCGCGTAGTCCACCTTGAGCGCCTCCGCCCGCGGGAAGGGCAGGTCCAGGCGATCGGCGAGGGACTTCGTGAAGGCACGCCCGGCAAGCGCGAACATCCGGGTCCCCTCGATCCCGCCGGAGCGCACGAGGGCGACATCGGTGGTGCCGCCGCCGATGTCGACGAAGAGGGCGCCGGCCTGGCGCACCTGCTCCGAGCCGACCAGGCGGGCCACCGCGTAGGGCTCGGCCACGATCTCCAGCAGCTCCAGGTCCAGCTCCGCCGCCACGCTCTCGAGGGCGCCGAGGTGGACGAGCGGGGCAAAGGCGTTGAAGATCCCGATCTTCACGTGGCGACCCTGGAAGCCGACCGGGTTCGTCACCGCGTAGCCGTCGATACCGGCCGACGTGACGGCGGCATGGACCAGGCGGACATCCACGTTCGGGAGGCCGGTCTCCCAGGTGATCGCCCGCTCCGCCTCCTGCAGCGCCTCACGCTGCACGCCGTCGATCAGCTTCTGGAGCTCGGCGTCGGTGATCGGGACGTCGGGCTTGCGGCGCTCCTGGGTGTGCGCCGTCGTGAATCCCTTCACGAGCTCGCCGGCGATCCCGATGACGACCTGGGTCGGCCGGAAGCCGGCCATCTCCTCCGCTTCCTGGAGGGCCACGGCGCAGTTGTCGACGACCGCGCCGATGTCGGCGACGGTGCCCGACTGCATGTGGGCAAGACCCTGGCGCTTGCGCCCGACGCCCCGCACGGTGCCGTGGCTCTGCTCGTCGATCTCGAAGACGAGCGCCTTGGCGAACTCCGTGCCGATGTCGAGCGCGGTGCACGCGACGAGCTGGTCGCCGACGTCGCGCTGCCAGAAGCGCCGCAGGAAGGCCATGCCGGCTCCCCTGCCCTACCCGCCCGCGGGCGCGGCGGCCAGCGCCGTGCGGATCGACGCGAGAGCGTCGGGGAGCCCGTCGCGCCGGCTCCCCTTCCCCTGGGCCATCTCGGGGCGTCCGCCACCCTTCCCCCCGAGCGAGGTCATCGCAGCGCGCACGAGGTCGCCGGCGGAAACGCCGCGCGCCACGAGGTCGTCGGAGACGGTGACGAAGACCTGCGGCTCGGCGGCGTCGAGGGCGAGGGCGACGACGCCCGAGCCGAGGAGGGCGCGGACCTCCTTCGCGGCGCTCCTGACGGCGTCGATCGACTCCCAGGGGCCGGCCAGCGCGACGAGCCGGATGCCCGGCGCTACCTGCTCGGCCCGCCCCACCAGGTCGGCCGGCCGGGGCACCCCGCCCCCGCCTTCGCGGAGGCGCCGCTTCGCCTCGCGCAGGTCCGTCTCGAGCGCGGCGATCCGGTCCAGGACCGCGTCGGCCCCCTGGGCGCCGAGTCGATCGGCGACGGCGTCCAGCAGTCGGGCGCGCTCGCGCAGGTGCGCGTCTGCGCCGTCACCGGTGAGCGCCTCGATCCGGCGCATCCCGGAGCCGATGCTCCGGTCGCTCGTGATGACGAAGCCGCCGATCTGGCCGGAGGCGTGGCAGTGTGTGCCGCCGCACAGCTCGAAGCTGTAGTCGCGGACGCGGACGGTGCGCACGCGCTCGCCGTACTTCTCGTCGAAGAAGGCGTCCGCCCCTGTCGCGATCGCCTCGGCCATCGACAGGTGGGCGACGCTCACCGGGCGGTCCTCGCGGATGACACGGCGCACCTCGTCCTCGATTCGCCGCTTCTCGTCGTCGGTGAGGGCCCGGTTGAAGGGGTAGTCGAAGCGGAGGTAGTCGGGCGCCACGAGCGAGCCGGCCTGCCTCGCCGACGGCCCCGCTACGTTGCGCAGGGCGCGGTGGAGGAGGTGCGTGGCCGTGTGGTTGCGCATCGTCCGGGCGCGCCGCTCGGGGTCCACCGCCGCCGCGACCAGCGCGCCCACGCGCAGGCGGCCGTGGAGCGTGCCGCGGTGGACGATCAGCCCGCCGGACGGCCCCTGGGTGTCGGTCACGCTGAAGAGCGGCGATCCGCCGCCCGGCTCCCGCATCTCGCCCCGGTCGCCGACCTGCCCGCCGCCCTCGGCGTAGAACGGCGTCCGGTCCAGGACCACCTCGGCCTCGCCATGACCGGTCAGCTCCTCGTAGGCGACCCCGTCGCGGATGATCGCCACGACCGTGCCCTCGGCCTCCGTCGCCTCGTGGCCGGCGAATGCCGTGTCGCCGGCGCGGCGCACGATCGACTCGTACAGGGCGGTCAGCTCGGCGTGGCGGGCCAGCTCGGCCTTGCGCCCGCCGCGGCTTCGGTCGCGCTGCTCCGCGAGGGCCGCCTCGAAGCCGGCCAGGTCCACCCGCACGCCGTACTCCGCCGCGAGCTCGATCGTGAGATCGATCGGGAAGCCGCAGGTGTCGTGGAGCTTGAAGGCCGCCGCCCCGGGAAGGACCGGCGCGTCGGCGGGCACGTCCCCGGGCCGCCGGCCCACGACGCGCTCGGCGTCGGTCAGCGGGATCAGCGCCTCCTCGAGCAGGGTCGTGCCGGCGTCCAGCGTCCGGGCGAACTGCGCCTCTTCGCGCCCGACCGTGGCGAGGATGCGTTCGCGCTCGTCGCGCAGCAGGGGGTAGGCCTCGCCCATCACCTCGATCACCGTGCCGACCGTCTCGGCGAGGAACGGCTCGTCCCGACCGAGCAGCCGCCCGTGGCGGGCGGCGCGGCGGATGATCCGGCGCAGCACGTAGCCGCGCCCCTCGTTGGACGGGAGCACGCCGTCGGCGATGAGGAAGGTCACCGCCCGGCTGTGGTCGGCGATCACCTGGTAGCTGAAGCGCTCGGCCTCGAAGGACTCCGGGTCGTGGCCCAGGAGCCGTCGGAGCGTCTCGTGGATCGGGGTGAAGAGGTCCGTATCGTAGTTGGAGAGCACGCCCTGGAGGACGGCGGCGAGGCGCTCCAGCCCCAGCCCCGTGTCGACGCTCGGGAACGGCAACGGCACCCGCGGGCCGTCGGGCAGCTGGTTGAACTCCATGAAGACGAGGTTCCAGATCTCGACCCAGCGCGGGCACGTCTCGGAATGGTCCGGCACGCACTCCGGCCCCTCGGAGAGGTCCGCGCCCCGGTCGTAGTGGAGCTCGCTGCAGGGGCCGCAGGGCCCGGTCTCGGCCATCCGCCAGAAGTTCTTGTCGTCGCCCGCCTCGACGTTCCCCCAGCGGGCCATGCGCTCGGGCGGGAGGCCGATCTCGTCGCGCCAGATCGCCCAGGCGACCTCGTCGTCGGAGTAGGTCGTGGCCGCCAGGCGCTCGGCGGGGATGCCCAGCTCCCCGGTAAGGAACTCCCAGGCCCAGTGGATGGCCTCACGCTTGAAGTAGTCGCCGAAGCTCCAGTTGCCCATCATCTCGAAGAGGGTGTGATGGCGCGGCGAGCGTCCTACCTCCTCGAAGTCGTTGTGCTTCCCCGCCACCCGCAGGCAGCGCTGCACGTCGACGGCGCGCGTGTAGCTGCGCGTCTCGGCGCCGGTGAAGACCTCCTTGAACTGGACCATCCCCGAATTCGTGAACAGGAGGGTCTGGTCGCCGGCCGGGATCAGGCCGGCGCTGGGCACCACCGTGTGGCCGCGCGCGGCGAAGAAGTCGAGGAAGCGCCGCCGGACCTCGGCGGCGGGCAGCGGCGCGGGACGGGTCTCGGGGGTCGACATCCGGGCTAATGGTAGCGAACGGGGCGCACTGCACGAGGTGGAGGCGCGGGCGCCGACGTCGAGGCCGTCCGCGCCTCAGCGGCGGCCAAGCCTGCGCAGGGCGGCAGAGCCCGCGATGAGCGCGCCCACGAAGGCGCCGATGACGAGACCGCGCAGGAAGACACCGAGGCGATCCTCGGGGGTCGGGAGGCGCGGGCGCGGCCCGCGCGGCCGCCACTGGCCACTCACCGGCCGCTCCCCGCGGAGCCGCCCGGCCCGGCCGTCCGCGACGGGCCGAGGACCGAGACGAGGACCACGAGGCCGATGCCGGCCCATGCCCCGAGGGATGCAGCGAGGAGTCGGAAGTCGCCGATCCGGAGCAGGTCGACGCCGAGCCGGCCTCCGAGGGCGTCGCCCGCCCACGCGCCGAGGACGGCGAGGACGACCACGAACGGGAGCCGCGCCCCGGCCACCCCGGTGACGAGGACGGCGAACGCGGTCCAGAACGCGCCGACCAGGAGGGCCAGGATGAGCGACGGGCCGATGAGCGGCATCGCTCAGGCCTCCGGGCCGGGGCGGGCGATCCGGCCGCCGCCGAGGACGACATCCGGCTCGTGGGGGTCGAAGAGAACGCAGGCCTGGCCGGGCGCGGCCGCCCAGACGGGTGCCCCGGTCTCGACGGCCCACGTATCGCCGCCGCCCGCTGTCCGGCTGACCGTCGCCGCCACCGGCGCGGCCCGATGACGCACCTGCGCCAGCGCCCGGAACGACGCCGCCCCCGGCGGCCGACCCGCGACGAAGGTCGCCTCGTGGATCGCGAAGGCTCGCGTCTCCAGGTCCGCGCGCCGGGCCAGCACGATCGTGTTCGAGGCCGGGTCCACCCGGCTCACGTAGCGCGGCTCTCCGATCGCGACCCCCACGCCGCGCCGCTGGCCGACGGTGAACGAGGCCGCCCCGCCGTGCTCCCCCAGCACCCGGCCGTCCGCAGCATCCACCGCGGGGCCCGGCGCCGGCTGCCAGCCCGCCTGTGCCTGGAGGGCGGCCCGGACGTCGCCCTCGGGAACGAAGCAGATCTCCATGCTCTCGGGCTTGTCGGCCGTGACCAGGCCGGTCGCCCTCGCGATGGTTCGGACCTCGTCCTTCACGAGATCCCCGAGCGGAAAGAGCGCCCGGGCCACCTGGTCCTGCCGGAGGCCGTAGAGGAAGTACGACTGGTCCTTCGCCCGGTCGACGCCGCGCAGGAGCCGGTGGACCGGCCCGCCCGGGGTCTCCACGACGTCCGTGCGCACGTAGTGACCGGTCGCCACGGCGTCGCACGCATAGAGATGGCGGGCCCGCCCCAGGAGCGCCCCGAACTTCACGTAGCTGTTGCAGTCGACGCAGGGGCTCGGCGTCTCGCCGTCGAGGTAGGCCGCCAGGAAGGGACGGATGACGGCGGCGTCGAACTCGCGCTCCAGGTTGAGGACGTAGAACGGGATGCCCAGCTGCGCTGCAACGCGTCGAGCGTCCTCCGCGGCGTCGGCGCTGCAACAGCTCTTCCTGACCTCGGAGTACGCCTCGGCGCCCTCGTGCACGCGCATCCAGACGCCGACGACGTCGTGGCCGGCCTCGACCAGGAGCGCGGCGGCCACCGAGGAATCCACGCCTCCGGACATGGCCACGAGCACGCGCACGAGACGGCCCTCAGGCGATCCGGCTGCCGAGCGGGTCGGCGGCAAGAGCGGCCGAGCCGTCGCGGATGCCGGCGAGAACGCGCGGGACGAGGGCCACGGCAGCCTCGATCTCCTCCGTCGTGGTCCCCCGCCCGAGGCTCAGCCGGAGCGCCCCCATCGCCTCCGCGCTGGAGATGCCCATCGAGGTCAGGACGTGCGAAGGCTCGGGCGAGCCGGTGGCGCAGGCCGAGCCCGTGGAGCAGGCGATCCCCTCGAGGTCGAGGGCGACCGAGGCAGCCACGCCGTCGGCGCCGCGGACGAGGAGCGAGAGGAGGCCCGGCAGCCGGTCGGTCGGGTGTCCGGTGAGCTCGACGCCCTCCAGCGCCAGGCAGGCCGCCTGCAGCCGGGTTCGCAAATCCAGCATGCGCGCCCGCGTCTCGGGCTTCGCGGCGCAGGCGAGCGCGTAGGCTGCGGCCATCCCGACGGCGCCGGCGACGTTCTCCGTCCCGGCCCGGCGATGGCGCTCCTGGCTCCCGCCGTGGACCTGGGCGAGGAGCGGCGTGCCGCGTCGCACCCAGAGCGCGCCAACCCCCTTCGGCCCCTCGAACTTGTGGGCCGAGATCGCGACCGTGTCCGCGCCGAGGTCCGCGACGTCGAGGTCCAGGTAGGGCGCGGCCTGCACTGCGTCGACGTGGAGATGGATCCCCCGGCGCGACCGGACGCGGTCCGCGATCGCCCGGACCGGCTGGATCGTGCCGACCTCGTTGTTGGCGAGCATCACCGCGACGAGGACCGTTCGCTCGTCGAGCAGGTCCTCGACGGCGGCGGGGTCCACTCGCCCGGCCCCGTCGACCGGTGCCGAGGCGATCTCGAAGCCCCACTTGGCGAGGTGCTCCGCGGTGTGCCCCACCGCGTGGTGCTCGACCGCGCTCACGACGATCCGGTTGCCGCGTGCCTTGCCGGCCCACGCGGCACCCTTGACGGCCAGGTTGTTGGCCTCGGTGCCACCGGACGTGAGGACGACCTCGCGGGCGCTCCCGCCGAGGTCGGCCGCAAGCTGCTCGCGGGCTTCGTCGAGCGCATTGCGCGCCGCACGCCCCAGCGCGTGGGCCGACGAAGGGTTGCCGAAGGCGCCGACCAGGTGCGGCAGCATCGCCTCGAGGGCCTCGGGGCGGAGCGGGGTCGTGGCCGCGTGGTCCAGGTAGATCGACATCAGGCGGCGATTGTACGGCCGGCGCCCGTCGGGGCCCCGCGCCGCTATCCTCTCCCCTCGTGACGGACGAGACCACCCCCGCCGAAGCCGCCCCCGCCCCGGCTCGCCCGAAGGGCTGGCTGCTCGGCTACCCGACCGACCACCTGATGGGCGTCCTCCCCTCCCCAGCGGCGGCGGACGCCGCGATCGCCGAGCTCGAGCGCGCCGGCATCGCCCGCGACGGCATCCGGGTCCTCGTCGGAGAGGAGGAGGCGCTCCGGATCGACGGCCGCGGCATGCACCACGGCCTGGTCGCCCGCCTCTACCGGCTCATCCAGTTCACCCAGATGGACCAGGCGCCCGACTTCCGGCGCTACGAGCGCGAGGCCCGCCGAGGCTGTCCGGTCATCGCCGTGAAGGAGGTCGATCCGGCACGGAGAAAGACCGTGCGCGCGATCCTGCGCGCCCACGGCGCTCACTTCACGAACTTCTACGGCCGTTTCTTCACCGAGACGCTGGACCCCTACGCCGGCCCGGACGAGGGCGACCTCCCGATCTGAGGGCGCCGGCTTACCGTTCTGCGGTGCGTCGGGCGTCTTCGCGCTGCCCCGCCTGGCGCCGTCGATCATGCATGGGCAGCAGCCGCTTACGGAGGCGGATCGACCCCGGGGTGACCTCGACGAGCTCGTCGTCGCCGATGAACTCGATCGCCGACTCCAGGGTCATCGGCCGGGGCGGCGTGAGCCGCAGGGACTCGTCGTGGGCGTGGGTCCGGATGTTCGTCAGCTTCTTCTCTTTCGTGACGTTCACGTCCATGTCGCCCGAGCGCGCGTTCTCGCCGACGACCATCCCTTCGTACACCTCGACGCCGGAGCCGACGAGGAGGTCGGACCGCTCCTGGAGGCTGAAGAGGGCATAGGCGTTGGAGGTTCCGGCCCGGTCGGCGACGAGCACCCCGTTCGTCCGGTGGGTCACCTCGCCGGCCCAGGGCCCGTAGCCCTCGCCGATCTGGTGGAGGAGCGCCGTTCCGCGGGTCTCGGTGAGGAGCTGCCCGCGGTACCCGATGAGCCCGCGGACCGGCAGGACGAACTCCAGGCGGACCCGCCCGTCGGCGTCGGTCGACATCTGCTCCAGGCGGCCCTTGCGCCCGGCCAGGGCGGTCTGGATCTCGCCGATGTAGTCGGGCGGGATGTCGATCGTGATCCGCTCGTAGGGCTCCTGGACCGCGCCGCCGATGGTGTGGAGGATCACCTCGGGCCGGCTCACCTGGAGCTCGTAGCCCTCGCGGCGCATCTGCTCGACGAGGACGGCCAGCTGGAGCTCTCCCCTCCCCCGAACCTCGAAGGTGTCGCCGGTCTCGGTCGCGAAGAACTGGATGGCGACGTTGCCGAGGATCTCTTTCTCCAGCCGGGCGCGCAGCTGGCGGCTGGTGAGGTACTTCCCCTCGCGCCCGGACAGCGGCGAGGTGTTGACCCCGAAGGTCATCCGCAGGGTCGGCTCGTCGACCTCGATCCTGGGCAGGGGGCGCGGGTCGCCCGGCTCGGTCAGGGTGTCGCCGATGGTGACCTCGGGCAGGCCGGCGACCGAGACGATGTCGCCGGGGCCGGCCTCCTCGATGTCGATCCGCTCGATCCCGTGGGCGGTCTGGAGGCTGGTCACGGTGCCGGAGAGCGTGACTGTGCGACCGGGCTCGACCGACCCTGCCGTGTCGTCGGGCTCCTCGCGGACGACGGCGATCCGCTGACCCACCCGGATGCTCCCGTTGACGACCCGCCCGACCGCCATCCGCCCGACGTAGTCGTTCGCCGAGAGGTTCGTCACGAGCAGCTGGAGCGGGTGGCCGGGCGTGTAGGACGGCGGCGGTGTGACGGCCACGAGGAGGTCCAGCAGCGGCCGGAGATCCGTCCCCGGAGTGGCGAGGTCGCGGGTGGCGGTGGCGGCCTTCGCGTTGGTGTAGATGATCGAGAACTCGATCTGGTGCTCGTCCGCGCCGAGGTCCATGAAGAGTTCGTAGACTTCGTCGAGGACCTCCGCCGGGCGGGCGTCGCCGCGGTCGATCTTGTTGAGTGCGACGATCACCGGGAGCCGCCGGGCCATCGCCTTCTGGAGAACGTAGCGCGTCTGGGGAAGCGGGCCCTCCGCCGCGTCGACGAGGAGCAGCACGGCGTCGACGAGGTTGAGGGAGCGCTCGACCTCGCCGCCGAAATCGGCATGCCCCGGTGTGTCCACGATGTTGATCCGGATCCCGGCGTAGTCGACGGTCGTCTGCTTGGCCAGGATCGTGATGCCCTTCTCACGCTCGAGGTCGCCGGAATCCATGACACGATCGACGACGGCCTGGTTGGCCCGGAAGGCGCCGGTCTGACGCAGGATCCCGTCGACCAGGGTGGTCTTGCCGTGGTCGACGTGGGCCACGATGGCGACGTTGCGGATGTCCGCGCGGATGGCGCTCGACGGCGCGGCAGGGGCGGCGGTGGGCACGGCGGGGCGAAGCTCCTGGTCGGTCATGGGGCGGTGGGATCGTCGCACATCGGGCGCCCGCGCGCGCCCGAGGGTGCTGAGCGCAGCGGCCGGCCCATGGCGCCTCGCTCCCCGCCTCGAGCCGCGACTGCTAGCATCGCGCCATGACCGTCGCCGCCGTCATCCTCGCCGCCGATTCGGCGAGCGCCCTCCGGGACGTGGAGGGCGTGACGAATGTCCGCCGGCTGGCCGACACGGCCTGGGCCGGCGGTGCGCTCCCGATCGTCGTCGTCTCGTTCGACCCGGATGGCGCCGTGGCGAATGCCCTCGCCGGCTCCCCGGCCGTCCTGGCCGCACCCGCCCCCCACGAGGCCGGGCCCGTCGGGCAGATCTGTCGCGGGATCGACGTCGCGCAGGCGGGAGTGGACGGCACGGACGCGGCCCTCGTCTGGCCGGCCCGGTTCGGCTGGGTCGACGCCGAGACCGTGACCTCGCTCATCGAGGCGCACGGGACAGACCGCGCGACGGTGCTGCGCCCGGCGTTCCGGGGTGAGGCCGGCTGGCCCGCGCTCGTCCCGGTGGTCCACCTGGAGGCCCTCCGCGCCCTCCACGCCGCGCTGATGCCGGGCCCGCTGGTCGAGGCGCTCATTGCGGCCATTGGGGGCCGGCTCGTGGAGCTCGGAGACCCGGGTACCGTCCACGACCTCGACACGCCGCGGGCGGAGCTCCCGCCGTTCGAGGCGCCGCCCGAGCCTGCCTCGGCACACCACCACGAGTGGGGCTCCCCGGCTGCCGCCGGTCCCGACGAGCCGCCCGAGCCCGCGCGGACCGTCGGCTGAGGGCCGATGTCCGTCCGCGGCCTGTGTCGACACGAACGGGCGCGTTCAACGACATCCTGATCGCCTGCCTGGAGAGCACCCGATGACCGATCCGACCCTCACTCCCGGCACCGCGCGGCGTCGTCCGCGCCGTCGCACGGTCGTCCTGGCGATCGTCGGCGTGCTCGTCGCCGTGCTCGTGGGCGGCCTGGCCTTGTTCTTCAGCCCCCAGCCGCTCCTTCCCGAGGCGACGGCCGCGCTGGCGTCAACCGCGGCTGCCACCTATAGCGACGACGACGCGGGACTCACGTTCACCCCGACGGCCGGACCGGCCACGACCGGGTTGATCCTCTACCCGGGCGCGAAGGTGCCTGCCGCTGGCTACGCCCCGACCGCCCGCGCCATCGCCGAGCAGGGGTACCTCGTCGTCGTCGTCCCGATGCCGCTCAACTTCGCGATCTTCGACGTCGGCGCGGCGGACCGGGTCATCGCGGCCCACCCGGAGATCGCGCGCTGGGCGATCGGCGGGCACTCCCTGGGCGGGGCGATGGCGGCCCAGTACACCGCCGACCATGCGGGCTCGATCGCGGGGCTGGTCCTGTGCGGCGCGTACAGCGCGGCCGACCTCTCGACGGGGAGCCTTGTTGCCTCCTCCGTCTACGGATCCCTCGACGCGGCGGTCGCGAAGATCGAGGACCCGGCCACGAAGGCACTCCTGCCGGCCGCCACCGCGTACGAGAGGATCGAGGGAGGCAACCACGAGCAGTGCGGGTGGTATACGGGTCAACCGAACGACCCGCCGGCCACCATCTCCCGCGAGGAGCAGCAGGACCTCATCGTGGGAGCATGGGTCTCCCTGCTTGCGGGGATCACGCCGCCGTGACCGGCTGATCGTCCCCGGGCCGCCCCGGATGGCCGCCGGCCTCGCTCAGCCGAGACCGAGCGCCTGTCGCGCCGGCGCCCAGATCGCGCTACCCTCCGTGCCAGAAGGAGGACCTCATGCCGCAGGCAGACCGAATCGCCGATGTCTTCGCGGGCCGGGCGGCGGTTGGCGCGCGCGCGACGGTCCAGGGCTGGATCCGGACACGTCGCGACTCGAAGGCAGGGCTCTCCTTCCTGGCTGTTCACGACGGGTCCTGCTTCG
>Ga0315287_10003987_pt1 | contig 14325 bp, 12 predicted proteins | sample YL17G11_0_MG_FD_205037 | JGI IMG/M metagenome (GOLD analysis project Ga0315287, IMG submission 205037) | Sediment microbial communities from Yellowstone Lake, YNP, Wyoming, USA - YL17G11_0 | ecosystem: Environmental > Aquatic > Freshwater > Lake > Sediment | place: USA: Wyoming | collected... | reverse complement strand
GGACCCAGATGGGGGTGAGCGATGCGTTGCCTGCTATCTCTGCGCTGTCGCCTGCCCGGTCGACTGTATCGCGCTGCAGGCGACGGAAGACGAACACGGGCGGCGCTACCCCGAGTTTTTCCGCATCAACTTCTCGCGGTGCATCTTCTGCGGCTTCTGCGAGGAGGCATGCCCGACATATGCGATCCAGCTGACGCCCGATTTCGAGATGGGTGAATACGATCGGAGGAAGCTGGTCTACGAGAAGGAGGATCTTCTCATCGCTGGCACCGGCAAGTACCACGACTACAGCTTCTACCATCACGCAGGTGTGTCGATTGGCGGCAAAGACAAGGGCGAGGCCGTGGACGAGTATCCGCCAGTCGATCTGAGGGATCTGCGGCCATGACCATCATCTGCTACGCCGGATGCGCTGTGGCCCTGATATCTGCGCTGATGGTGATCACACAGAAGAACGCGATGCACGCCCTGCTCTACCTCATTCTCATGCTGCTTGCGCTCGGGCTGGTATTCTTCACGCTGGGCGCGCCCTTTGCCGCAGTGCTGCAGGTGGCGATCTACGCGGGCGCCATCATGGTGCTCTTCGTGTTCGTGGTGATGATGCTCAACCTTGGGCCGGCGACCGAGCGGCAGGAAAGGCGATGGCTTGGCGCCCGCATCTGGTCGGTTCCCGCCCTGCTGACGGCGGTGCTGCTTGCGCTCAGCATCTACGCGATCACCAGCGCGAGCGAAGCCCGTGTGACAGCCGGCGTAGTGACGCCCAAAGAGGTCGGGCTCAGTCTATACCGGGAATACGTGATCGCGGTCGAACTCGCCTCTCTGATCCTCTTAGCCGGCCTGGTGGGCGCCTTCCACCTAGCGCCCGCGCGGCGCGAGCTCGACCTCAGTCGCTCGGCCCCCGGGACCGCTTCGACGGCTGTGGAGACGACCCAGGGTGAGTGAAGTATCCACTATTTCCACGCCGGCAGTGATCGGCATCTCGTTAGCACTTTTCCTCATCGGCCTGCTTGGGGTCATGGTACGGCGAGACCTGCTATTCGTGCTGATGTCGCTTGAGATCATGCTGAACGCCGCAGGACTGGCTTTCATCGCCGCCGCGGCCAAGTGGCGACAGCCCGACGGACAAGTGATGGTCTTGCTGATCCTGGTCGCGGCCGCGGCCGAAGTGGGAGTCGGGCTATCGCTCGTGTTACGTCTGTACCACCAGTTCGACACCGTGGATGGTGACGAGATCAGCCTGATGCGAGGTTAGCGGATGCAGCTCCTGTGGTTGGTGCCGGCATTGCCTCTCCTCGGCGCGCTCGTGCTCGCGCTGATGGGAGGCATCATGGGTCGCCGGGCGGGGGCCGTCATCGGTTGTGCCTCGGTCGGCCTCTCGTGCCTGGTGAGCGTCGCTGTGGCCGGCCGTTTCGTCACCACGCATGTCTCTGTATTCCACCAGATCCTGTTTCCGTGGGTCACTGTTGGTTCTCTCCAGGTCCCAATGGGGCTATGGCTGGACCAGCTTTCCCTGGTCATGATGGTTGTGATCACCCTTGTCTCATTCCTCATCCATCTCTACTCGGTCGAGTTCATGGGCGGTGAGGCGGACTATAGCTTGTTCTTCTGCTACATGAACCTGTTCGTCGGCAGCATGCTGATCCTCGTTCTCGGAGATAGCCTTCTTTCGCTCTATCTCGGCTGGGAGGGGGTAGGGCTCTGCTCATACCTGCTAATCGGCTTCTGGCATCGGGACCGAAACAACGGGATCGCGGCGCAGAAGGCGTTCATCGTGACCCGCGTAGGTGATACGGCGCTGGCGATTGGGCTGTTTCTCTTGTTCTGGAAGACCGGGACGCTGGACATCCGACAGGTGATGCAGGTGGTCGCCGCGCCCGAGATGCGCGCCGTCGCCTTCGCTGCTGGTCTGCTTCTGCTAGGGGGTGCGGTTGGGAAATCCGCCCAGATCCCCCTTCACACGTGGCTGCCGGATGCGATGGCGGGCCCGACTCCCGTGAGTGCGCTCATCCACGCGGCGACCATGGTCACGGCCGGCGTCTACCTCATTGCGCGCACGAATGCGGTCTACCGCGCCGCCCCGACTGCCATGCTCCTGGTTGCGATCGTGGGCGCGGCAACTGCGCTTTACGGGGCGCTGTGCGCGCTGCCACAGCGGGATATCAAGCGGGTTCTCGCCTACTCGACGATCAGCCAGGTCGGCTACATGGTGCTCGCCCTCGGGGTGGGGGCCTGGAGCGCGGCCATCTTCCACTTCGTGACGCACGCATTCTTCAAGGCGCTGCTCTTCCTATCCGCCGGCATCGCGGTGCAGGCGCTGGGCGAAGAGCGCGACGTCTACCGAATGGGAGGGCTGTTCCGCAGGCTTCCCTGGGCCGGATGGACCTTCCTGATCGGCGCAGCTTCGCTGTCCGCTCTGCCATTGGTTACCGCCGGCTTCTACAGCAAGGACCGGATCATCTGGGCAGGCTGGTTTTCGGACCAGGGGTCGGCCGTTTTCGGCGCGGCAGCTCTTCTTGCGAGCTTCCTGACTGCGGTCTACATCTTCCGGGTATTCTTCCTCGTGTTCCTCGGCCATCCGCACCATGAGATCGAGCGGCTTCCCGGTAGACCGATGAAGCTCGCGGTGGCCGTGCTGTCCTTTTTCGCCATAACGGCCGGGTTCGTGGGCATGCCTCAGATCCTCGGCGGATTCAGCCCGCTGCTCGACTTCTTATCGCGCGCAGTGGGGGCGTCTACACCGATCTCCAGCCGCGGCGAAGCTGGTTTCCTGGTCCTGTCGGCCATCGAGACGCTCACCGCCATCTGGTTCGCCTACGCGCTGTTCGTTCGAGTTCCCGCATGGGTGGTCGGCCTCGCGAAAGCGCCAGGCTATGAGATGGTGAGGCAGTTCGCGCTTACGGGCATGGGATTCGACTCGCTGTACGACCGTGTGGTCGTCCGACCGTACGTAGCGGCAGCGCGGCTGGGCCGCGGGGACTTCGTGGATGTGTTCTACAACATCCTGGCCTTCTTCGTCTGGATGAGCAACCGCGCCCTATCCGCCACCGAGTCCGGCCGCGTCCGAAACTACGCGACCGGGCTACTGCTGGGCGCGGTGCTGGTGACCGTTCTCCTACTTTTGCGATAGAGCGATTGCCGTGATATTGGCGTGGCTCATACTTATACCGTTCATCGGAGGTATGGCGGCCTGGTTGGCAGGCGGCAGGCCCGCGCGGTGGATCTCACTCGCCGCGTGTGCCGTGCAGTTCGTCTCTGCGCTCGCCTGCTGGCTCTCACTCGGCGAAGCAGCATCGCCGGGGGGCATCGTCATCGAGCAGAGAGCGAACTGGATCCCGGCTTGGGGGATCAGCGTGCACCTGGTGATGGATGGTCTCAGTCTGATCTTGGTGCTGTTGGCGGGGTTCCTCGGTGTGATCGCCGTGGTATGCTCGTGGCGAGAGATCCAGACTCACATCGGCGCCTTCCATTTCAGTCTGCTGGCCGTTGTGACCGGCGTGACTGGAGTCTTCCTGGCACGTGACTTGCTCTTGTTCTACTTCTTCTGGGAACTGATGCTCGTCCCGATGTACTTTCTCATCGGCCTCTGGGGACACGAGCGGCGCATCTATGCGTCGGTCAAGTTTTTCATGTTCACTTTCGTCAGCAGTCTTCTGATGTTGGCCGCGATCCTTGGTCTCGTGTTTATCCATCAGCGGTCGTCCGGCAGTCTTACTTTCGACTCTGCTGAGCTGATCCGCACGCCACTGGCGCCGGCTCAGGCGGCATGGCTGATGCTCGGGTTCTTCCTGGCGTTCGCGGTGAAGCTGCCTGCCGTGCCATTCCACACCTGGCTGGCCGATGCCCACACGGAGGCACCGACGGGCGGGAGTGTGCTGCTCGCTGGCCTGCTGCTGAAGACTGGGGCCTACGGGATGCTGCGTTTCGCGCTTCCGCTGTTCCCGGCCAGCTCCCTCAGTTTTTCATCCGTTGCAGGTGTCCTCGGTGTGGTCGGGATCCTCTACGGCGCTGTGCTTGCCTTCGCGCAGACCGACTTCAAGAGAATGGTCGCGTACAGCAGCGTGAGCCACATGGGGTTCGTCCTGCTGGGCATATACGCCGGCAACGAGATCGCACTCCAGGGAGCCGTGATGCAGATCGTTTCACACGGCGTAAGCACCGGCGCGCTGTTCTTCCTGGCAGGCAGCATACAGGAGCGGACAGGCACGCGGGATCTGCAGCGTCTCGGAGGACTCTGGCAGATTGCCCCGCGGCTTGGCGGAATGACGATGTTCTTCGCGCTTGCCGCCCTTGGTCTCCCGGGCATGGGGAACTTCGTCGGTGAATTTCTGGTCCTGCTCGGCGCGTTCAAGGCGTTCCCGGTGCTGGCCGTGCTCGGCTCTGTGGGATTCATCCTGTCTACAGCGTACGCCCTTCGACTGGTGCAGGAGTCGATGCGCGGACCGAACCATGAGCGATGGCAGCTGAATGACCTGTCGGCCCGAGAACTGACCGCGCTCGGGATCATGGCCACGGTGATACTGTGGCTCGGCCTCTACCCGCGGCCTCTCTTTCTGGCGGCACGAGCGCCCCTCACGTTGATCGAGCATGCAGTACCTCGAGCGACCGAGACGGCCGCCGATATCAGTGAACCGCCTAAACGGAGGCCGCGGTGACCAGCGCCGACATACTCGCTCTGCTGCCGTTGGTCATCGTCGCCTATGGCGCTGTCGTGGTGCTGCTCGTCGGGGCGTTCTGGCGAAACCACACCGCGGCGGCGACGATCTGTCTCTTCACCGTCGTTGCAGCATTCATCTCGCTCTTCACCGTCGCGCCGCTCGCGCCGCGGCAGATCACGCCCCTGCTCCGCATTGATACCTTTGCGCTTGCCTACATGGGTCTCTTCCTACTCGGGGCTCTGACCATCATCATCTTTTCCCATGGCTACCTGGAGCGAACGGAGCTGGCTAGCGAGAAATACTACGGCCTCTTTCTGCTCGCCGTCTCGGGCATGCTCGTGTTGGCGGCGAGCACCCATTTCGTCTCCTTCTTCGTCGGTGTGGAAGCGCTAAGCGTCGCACTGTACGGGCTCATCGGCTATGCAGTTCGGCGGCCCTCGTCACTCGAGGCGGGACTGAAATACCTTGTTCTGGCAGGGGCGGCGCTGGCGTTTCTGCTGTTCGGCATGGCCATCGTCTACTCCGAGTTCGGTGCGATGGGCTTCGCCGCGTTCCGGGGTGGAATGCCCGGCGCCCAGGGCTGGACCCCACTCGTGCCTCTTGGGATCGGGCTGATCATTGTGGGATTCGGGTTCAAGCTCGCGGCAGTGCCATTTCATACATGGGCGCCAGATGTGTACCAGGGCGCTCCCGCTCCCATCAGCGCGTTGATAGCGACCGGCTCGAAAGCAGCGGTGTTCGCCCTTCTCATCCGTTTCTCTTCAGCAGTCGCGCTCCAGGATCACGCGTCTCTCGTTATGTTGGTGCAGGTGCTGTCTATCATCACCATGTTCGGCGGGAACCTGCTGGCCCTGCTTCAGCGCAACATCAAGCGCCTGTTGGCCTACTCATCGATCGCGCATATCGGCTATCTCTTCATCCCTCTTCTTGCCGGCGGCAAGGAAGGCATCTCGTCCATCGGGTTCTACTTCGTGTCATACTTCATCACGACCATCGCGGCGTTCGGAGTTGTGTCCGTCTTGTCGGCGGGGAACAGCGAAGCCGAGGATCTCGACGGTTACCGCGGCCTCGGCCTGCAGCGCCCGTGGCTCGGCGCCGCACTCGCGCTCACAATGCTGTCGCTGGCCGGTATCCCGCTGACTGTCGGCTTCATCGCGAAGTTGTACATCTTCGCCGCCGCCGCGCATTCCGGTCTCTGGGCGCTGCTTGTAATCGGCGTCGTCAACAGCGGCTTGGCCGCGTACTACTACCTGCGAGTGCTGGCCACGCTCTACCTGCATCCATCTCGCGCTGGTGTGCAATGGCCAGACACAGATCCGGCGAGCATGGTGGTGTTGGCGACTCTGATCGCCGCTCTCGTGTTCCTCGGTATCTTTCCCACACCGCTCATCGGCCTTGCGCTTTATGCATCCGGGCTGTCGCTCCCGTAACGGTGCCCAAGTCGGCGCCGGGCCAAAGAGGAACGCAGGCCGAGGGGGAACGGCTCTACACCGGCATGAAGGCTCCCCCGATGCCTGCGCCGAATCAGGGCCACGATCTGGCTGTAGCAAAGGAGCGACAATGATAGCCGACCAACTCGAGAACTGGCGTCTCTATTCCGGCATAGCCGAGTTGGGAGCCGCTTTCGAGTTCCTGCAGCGGGCCGGGGATAGTTGCTCCGCTGCGGGGCGTATCGACATTGATGGCGACCATCTCTTTGCCCTGCCCCAGGCGTATCAACCGAAGACGATCGAGCAGGGACGGTTCGAGGCGCACCGCCGCTACGCAGACATCCAGTATGTGGTCGAGGGAGTTGAGATGATGGGGTGCGCCGCGCTGGATGGATTGCAGGCTGAGGACACATATGACGCGGGGAAAGACCTTGCTTTCTACAGAACGCCGCCGGATTTCTCCGCCATCGTTGTGCCGGCCGGCTCTTTCGCGGTCTTCTATCCGACGGACGGGCACATGCCTGGCATCAGGATTGGCAGCAGCAATGCCGATGTGCGGAAGCTGGTAGTGAAGGTTCTGCTGCCCTGATCCCCACCTCTGTGGAAGACATGGGCCGCGTCCGGGAGCACCCATGAGCATGGAGCGGTTCACCTACGCTGTCACTGACGGTTGGCTGCGCGATCTCGCGTCTGACCCGACACCGGGCGATCCCTGGCCCTGCGTCCGCTGGGACGACCGATTGCTGGCCGACCAGACCAGGTTCCTCGATGTGCAGGCCGAACTGGGCGTGACGTACAACCTCGTCTGGGGCCTGTTCGTCGACCGCGCCTGGCCCGTGCCATTTGAGAACATCATCGACGCGGAGCGCGGGCGACGGCTGCGTTCTTTCGTCGACGCGGTGCACGAGCGCGGTCTGAAGGTGCTGCACGGCACGGGCATCTACTCATGGGGGTTTGAGGAGACCATCCGCAAGGTGCCAGGGGTGTCTGCCGGCAGCTCGCAGGCGATGTGCCTGCACAGCGCGGAGGCGTGGGACTGGCAGCGACGCGTGCTGGATTTCTTGATGGAGCCACAGTGGGACCTCGACGGGATCAGCATGCAATCCGCCGATCTGGGGAGGTGCGAGTGCGCGGAATGCGGCAGGCTCTCGCCCGCTGAACACCATGCTGCCGTGCTCATTCGTAGCGCCGAGCACGTGCGGGCAGCGCGGCCGGATTGGGTGATTGGGCAGGCATCGTGGGGCCTGAGAGTGGACGAGCCAGACGAGTTCAAGCACCTCCAGCGGGTCTCGCAGGTCGTCGACTACATGGTCGAGGTACAGGAGCGATCGGCCTGGAGCGGCCGCCGCCGAGAGATCGCCGCAGGACTGTCCTGTGCCTTTGGCTCGGTGGGCGGAGTGTTCGTGGAGCCACCGCAGCACTGGGACAGGCTGCGCTGGTTCGTCCCCTGCGGATTGGGCTCGGCCCGTGCCCTGGCGGAACTCTACAGGGATGGCGGTCGGGCGTGCGAGTACTTCTACCGGCCATTCTACAACCCGGTGGAGGAAGTGTCTTGGCGGACAGGCGCGCGCCTGCTTTCGTCTCCGGCCGCGATCCCGGAAGTCGCGCTGCGTGAAGCGTTGGAGGCAGTTTACCAGGTAGACGGCGTCGCGGCAGAGGATCTCGCGGCGCTGTTCACGCGCGGCGAGAACGCCTATTTCTCACGATCCGACTTCAGGGTCGGTCAAGGGCCCTTGTCCTTGGAGCCGCTGATCTGGAAGGAGGACCCGGCGACGCCCGGACCTCCGGTCTACCTGCGGGATCGGATGCCTGCCGATAGGCGGCCCGAGTATGCCCGCGAACTCGAGCGGCTCAAGGGAGAGTTGGAGCGGATGCGGTTACCGAATCAGGAGATGCAGCGGCGAACAGTTGCGGCGATCGACGGAACACTCCACGATATCGCCATTCTGGGGTAGGCGGAACAGCCGCCCGCACGCTCGCTCGGCGTCCAGCGACAGGCGCCTCTGGCGATCAAGGAGATTCGTGCTCGTTCGGGCAATTAGTCCTATCCAGTCTCGTCTCGGAGTACTTTGAATCTCAGCTTCCACCACCGACAAGCAGGCTGCCCCTGTCCGCGACGTCCGGCGCGCGATGATCGCCTTCGTCGTCGTCGTGGCCGCATTGGGATTCACGAGCGGCATTTTCGAGACGACGTTCAACAACTTCCTGAACGACACGTTTCACATAACGGCGGAGGCCCGCGGGAAGCTCGAATTCCCGCGTGAATTGCCAGGCTTTCTCGTAGCGCTCTTGGGCGGCGCCCTTTTCTTCCTGTCCGAGGTGAGGCTGGGGGCGTTCGCGGCGTTCGCGACCGCTCTCGGCATTGCCGGGCTGGCGAGCGTTGGCACCACTTGGGGTCCGATGGTGTTCTGCATGCTCCTCTGGAGCGCGGGCAATCATATGCTCATGCCCGTCAATAACACCATCGCGCTCAGTTTGGCGCCACGGGAGAGGCGAGCCGCGCGTCTCGGCCAGATTGGCGCCGTCGGCATGGCCGCTACCATCGTGGGCTCGGGGCTGGTCTGGCTCGGGCTGGAGTATCTCCATATCAGCTATCGCGGCATCCTCAGCATCGCAGCCTGCGGCGCGCTCGTCGCGGCAGCAGCCCTGACACGCGTCCCGCCGCTCCCGTCCCGGGGCGCTCGGCGCCCGAAGCTTGTGCTGAAGCGACGGTACTCGCTGTACTACCTGCTGTGCGTGTTCTCGGGCGCTCGGAAGCAGATCTTCATCACATTTGGCCCGTGGGTGCTCATCAAGGTTTTCCACGAACCGGCGCCGACCATCGCTAAGCTCTGGATCGTCGCATCCACCGTCGGCATCTTCTTTCAGCCGGCGTTAGGAAAGGCGATCGACCGCGTCGGAGAGCGGGCGATTCTCATGCTCGACGCGATCCTGATCATGGGTGTTTGCCTGGGATATGGCTTCGCCCATGCGGCGCCACTGGCCCGGCCGGTCCAGTTGGTGTATGTCTGTTACGTGCTGGACAACATCCTATTCGCGATGGGAATGGCCAGGGCTACGTACATCGACAAGATCGCGGAAAACGAACCCGACGTCCATGCCTCGCTCTCAGTCGGTGTCTCGATCGATCACGCCGTCTCTATGTCCATACCGACACTCGGCGGCTGGCTGTGGGTACAGTATGGCTTCCCTCACGTTTTCGTCGCGGCCGCTGCGATCGCGTTCTGCAACCTGATCGCGGCCAGCTTCATCCGAGTGCCGCGCCGACATGTCGCGATAGAGGCGCTGCCGGCCTCGGAGGTGACGGGTCCGGACTAGGATCCGAAAGGAGCGACTGATGGCCCAGATTATCGAGCGTTCCACACGACTGTTTGCGGAAGCGCAGATGTTGATACCAGGTGGCGTCAACAGCCCCGTACGCGCGTTCAAGGCTGTCGGAGGGGACCCCCGTTTCATCGCGCGGGGCGCCGGCTCGCGGGTGTGGGATGTCGACGGGAACGAGTACATCGACTGCGTAGCGTCATGGGGCCCGCTGATACTGGGTCACGCTCGGCGTGAAGTGGTCGACGCGGCCTGCGAGGCCGCGCGACTGGGTACCACCTTCGGCGCACCGACTGAGACTGAGGTCAAGCTCGCCCGCGCCATCGTCGAGGCCCTGCCATCGGTTGAGTTGGTGCGCCTTGTCAACTCCGGGACCGAAGCGGTGATGAGCGCGATTCGCGTCGCGCGTGCGTACACGAATCGGACGAAGACTGTGAAATTCGAGGGCGGATACCACGGTCACAGCGACGGCCTGCTCGCTCAGGCCGGCTCGGGACTGGCGACACTCAGTCTGCCTGGCTCTCCAGGCGTCCCTGCGGCGTGGGCAGCCGAGACCATAGTCGTCCCCTACAACGACACCGGCTCAGTCGAGCGGTTGATGAAGAGCCACGGTCAAGATATCGCCGCGATCATCGTTGAGCCCGTCGCCGGAAACATGGGCGTGGTACCGCCGGCAGATGGCTTCCTACAGGTCCTTCGTACGCTGACTTCGGAACACGGAGCGCTCCTGATCTTTGATGAAGTCATCACTGGATTCCGGGTCGGCTACCACGGCGCGCAGGCGCTATATGGCATCCGCCCGGACCTCACCGTGCTCGGCAAGATCATTGGCGGCGGATTCCCGATCGGCGCCTTCGGCGGAACCCGGAAGATCATGGAGCTGCTTGCGCCGGTCGGCCCGGTCTACCAGGCCGGAACGCTCTCCGGCAATCCCGTCGCCTGCGCGGCCGGCCTCACGATGCTGGACCTGCTCGAGCGCGAGAATCCTTACCCCAATCTCGAGCGGAAGGCCGCGGGGCTTGAGAGTGGGCTCCGCAAGGCCGCCGAGGCGGCGCATGTGCCTGCCACGGTCAACCGCGTCGGCTCAATGCTGACGCTGTTCTTCGCCCGCGATCCCGTGACGGACTATCAGAGCGCTGCGGATAGTGATGTCTCGCGCTACGCGGCGTTTTTCCGCGAGATGCTCTCTCGCGGTGTCTATCTCCCGCCCTCCCAGTTCGAGGCGCTATTCGTGTCCGCTGCGCACAGTGCCGATGACATCGCCCGTATCTGCGAGGCGGCGGCAGATGCCCTGCAGGTGGTTGCCTGACCGACTGCCGACCGATCGAGCCTCTGCCCTCCTATCAATACGGAGGCAGAAGGGACAATGTTGTGAGCCCCGAATTCCCGCTAACGGCGTCGGAGAGGCGCCCATGACCGCCGTTCACAAGGAGCAACGATGAAGCCTGTTCGCCTGGGGATTATAGGTGTAGGCCAGATCGGCAAGTCCCATCTAAGGAATTACGCGAAGATCGAAGGGGCCGAGATAGTGGCGGCCGCCGATGTAAACGAGACCGAACTGAAGCGGGTGGCCCAGGAGTTCGGCATCCCGAATACGTACACGGACTTCCGGGAGCTGCTGCGCCGGGACGACCTCGAGGCGGTGGACGTCTGCCTACACAACAACTACCATGCCCCTGTCAGCATTGCCGTGATGCGCGCCGGCAAGAACGTCTATTGCGAGAAGCCGATGGCGGGATCCTATGTTGATGCCAAGGCAATGTATGATGCCGCCCAGGCGACAAAGAAGCATCTCAGCATCCAGCTCGGCACCCTGTTCGCGAAGGAAACCAAGGCGGCCAAGCGGCTCATCGATGCCGGCAAGCTCGGGAAGGTCTACCACGGTCGCTCGACCGGCTTCCGCCGACGCGGCCGCCCGTACGTCGATGGGTACGGCACGGCGTCGTTCGTGAAGAAGGAGATCGCTGCGGGCGGCGCCCTCTACGACATGGGAGTCTACCACATCGCCCAGATGCTCTATCTCTTGGGCTTGCCGGAGATCCAGCGGATCAGTGGGAAGATCTACCAGGAAACCGAGATGGATCCGACCCGCAAAGAGGTCAGCGGCTATGACGTGGAGGAGCTAGGACTGGGCTTCGTTCGCTTCGCAGGCAACCTCACGCTCGACATTATAGAGTCGTGGGCCATTCATCTCGACGGGTTTGAGGGCAGCAGCATCGTCGGGAGCAGAGGCGGAGTTCGATTGCGGCCCTTCAGCTTCCACTGCACCGAGAGCGATCTCGAGATGAACGCCACCTTCGACCTGGACTCGGCAGACTGGCGCTGGGGCCAACTGGTCGAGGAGCACAGCGCTTACCAGTCGGCGCAGCACCACTGGGTCGCGGCGCTTCAGGGCCGGGTGAAGCTGCTTCCGACGGCTGAGCTGGCGCTGCAGACCATGCTCATCAGCGAAGGCATCTATCTCTCTGACAGACTCGGACATGAAGTGTCGGCCGATGAGGTGTTGGAGGCTTCCAAGTCGACGGCCGTGCAACTGTAATCGCACGGCGTGTGTGCCCTGCATAGAGGAAGACGCGGCATGAGCAAGCTCGCCCTACTCGGTGGAGACGCCGTGCGGCGCGCGTCCTGGCCTCCGTGGCCGGATCCCCGTGAGGAAGACATCGCGGCCGTGTCGGAAGCTCTCCGCTCCGGCCAGTGGTGGTCGTACGCTGGTGAGCACACTGCGGCATTCGAGAACGAATACGCCCAGTATCACGACGCTCGTCACGGCATCACGGTCAACAGCGGCACGACCGCGTTGCTGGTCGCGCTGGAAGCGCTCGAAACCGGGCCGGGCGACGAGGTCATCGTCCCGGCCTATACCTTCCAGGCGACTGCGACGAGCGCGCTTCTCGCGAATGCCATTCCGATTTTCGCGGACGTCCAGCCGCACACGATGAATATCGACCCCGATTCCGTCGCCGCGCTGATCACGCCGCGGACGCGGGCGATCGTGCCCGTGCACATTGCCGGCCTCCCGGCCGACATGGCGCGCCTGGCGGAGATCGCGGAGCCGCGTGGGATCGCTCTGCTGGAAGACGCGGCGCAAGCGCACGGGGCCGTGTGCCGGGGCAGGAAGGTCGGTTCGATCGGACATGCAGGCGCCTTCAGTTTCCAGGCCAGCAAGAACCTGCCATCCGGCGAGGGCGGGATCGTCCTCACGAATGACGACCGGGTGGCCGCCCGCGCTGCCGGTCTGCGTGACTGTGGCCGCGTTGAGGGGCGGCCATTCTATGAACACCACCTGCTCGGCTACAACTTCCGCATCACGGAAATGCAGACAGCCTTGCTACGGTCACGACTGAAGCGCCTCGAACCTGAGACGGACCTGCGGTGGCGAAACGGACAGCGGCTCACGGCACTGCTCAGATCGCTCCCGGGCATAGAGCCCCTGGACCCCGAGCCAGGCCCGCGAGACCGGCGGGCATATCATCTCTATGCAGTCCGCCTGCGCTCCGAACAGCTCAGCGGCGTCTCGCGCGACCGGTTCATGGAAGCCCTTTCCGCCGAAGGGATCCCCTGCTCCGCAGGCTATGGCCAGCCCCTTTACAAGAACCCCGTCTTCCAGGAGAAGAGCTTCCGCGGCCGGGGCTGCCCTGCCACCTGCGGGCATTATCCGGGCGCAGTCGACTACCGCGATGTGTGCTGTCCGACGGCAGAGACGCTCTGCAACGAGGTGATCTGGCTGTTCCACAGCTTGCTGCTCGGCTCCGATCAGGATATTGACGATATCTACGCGGCGTTCGAGAAGGTGACGGCTGGGCACGAGCATCTCGTCTAGCAGCCGGGGCGATCGGAATCGCCGATCTGCCCGGTCGAGGTCACGCCCGGCGAACCGCCTATGGCAAACGGTTGATCCTGCAAGAGGAGGAGCAGCGCCCACTGTAGAATGCCGCAGGCAGCGCCGGCCAAGAGGGGTTGCGGTGTCCTCGACATTTTTCGACTTCAGTTCGCGATTGGTAGAGCGGTTCTGTCGAGGCGATAAGGCCGCCTTTGACGTCCTCGTCGCGCACCACAGGCAGCGGATCCTGGAGCTTGTTTCCAGGATGACCGGCGACCACGAGTGGGCGGAGGAGATCACCGACGAGGTATTCCTCGAGACCTACCGAGCCCTGCCCGGCTTTCAACGTCGATCCGCCTTCACGACCTGGCTCCATCGGGTTGCCGTCAACGTCTGTCTGGAACACCTGCGCAAACGGCGCTCCGACCCTCGTCTGACGGAAGTGCCGCTTCATGACGGCCACGAAACCGTCACCGAAAACCCGGTTGACATTGCGATGAGTCGGGAGCAGGCGCAGCTCATCGCTGCTGCCATCGATTCGCTGCCAGAGGCCCAGCGCACCACGGTTGCGCTCTATTACCTCAAGCAACTGAACTGCGGCGAGATCGCCGAGGCCCTGCGCGTGCCCAGGAACACTGTCAAAACCCGGCTCTTCCACGGCACCCGCGCCCTTCGAGACAAGCTCAAGGTGGACGGTGTTGTGCTGTTGCCCGGAAATGGCGGCAAGGCGTCTGCGGCTTCGCCGCCGCCTCACTAAACTGAAATGCGATGCGAACAGGCACAACCGCGGTTGGTCGCATTCCTGCTCGGCGAGACCTCTCAGCGGGAGGCTGAGGGCATTGCTTCCCACCTGCCCCAGTGCGACGAATGCCTTCGGGAGCTTGAATCCCTGCAGGCGACGACTCGCCTGCTCGCCGAGTTCGCCGAAACGGAAGTCGGCATGGTCGCAGGAAAGGAGATGACGGCCGGACCTGCAGAGCAGGCCGGGCGCCGAAGCGACCGCGCCCCCATGTTTCCGTACCTGCAAGTTCTGCGCTGGGCGCCAGGGGCCGCGGTGCTCGCGGCGGTGGCTCTGCTGCTCCTCCTATTGTCGAAGCCA
>Ga0315287_10003986_pt1 | contig 14326 bp, 14 predicted proteins | sample YL17G11_0_MG_FD_205037 | JGI IMG/M metagenome (GOLD analysis project Ga0315287, IMG submission 205037) | Sediment microbial communities from Yellowstone Lake, YNP, Wyoming, USA - YL17G11_0 | ecosystem: Environmental > Aquatic > Freshwater > Lake > Sediment | place: USA: Wyoming | collected... | reverse complement strand
TCTTTTTTATGGAACTCTGCGGCATGGCTAACAATTTAGAGATATTGCCACGACCTGTCAAGGAACTGGATTCCTCCAAAATTAATCAATAACTCGCCCCTGCCCCGTCAAAATATAAACGGGCGGCCAAAAGCCGCCCGTTTTTCCGCTAGGTGCGAGGGACTTTAGTCCCGATTTGATGCTATATCTTGTATTCCCCGGCCGCGGTCAGGAGCTCGGCAAGGCGGTGCTTGGCCTTGATGAAATTGAACGGCGAGGGCTTGGCCATCTTGTCCATGTTAGCGAGATGTTCTTCCAACTCGGTGGGCGTGGCCAGCGCCGCGATCAGCCTCCTGGTCATGTCCGCGACCCGCTGGTGCGATTCAAAGCACCAGATGTCGTTGAGCAGGATCCCGAGTTCCGCGTCTTTCTCGCCCTTGCCCGCAACCAGTTGCATGGTCCGGGCGCAGACCGAGTCCGTGACATAGCACTCGATGATCATGTCCGCGAGGATTTCCGCCACGATCTGCTCGTCCATCATCTTCTCGCCCAGCTTCTGAAAGGCCAGGTTGGTGGCGTAGAGAGTAAGGCACTTGGCGAGTTCGGTCTCAGCGATGGCCATTCCCACCGGGCCTTTTTCCGGCTGGGGCATGCTGCCTTTTTTCAGGTCCGCCATCAATGCCTGGATTCGGGGGAGCAGCGGGATTTCGTTTTTCATGGCGGAGCGGATCAGGGAGCCGATGGCGATGGTGCGGTTGATCTCGTTGGTGCCCTCGAAAATCCGGTTGACGCGGCAGTCGCGGGAAACTTTTTCCGCGGGATATTCCTCGGTGAACCCGTACCCGCCGTAGATCTGCAGGCACATGTCCGAGGCCTTGCCCAGGCCCTCGGAGCCGAACACCTTGACCACCGAGCACTCGGACGCGTAGTTCCCGATCGCCTGCAGCTTCTTGGTGTTGATATTTGGGTCCCCGGCGGGTATGGCCTCGAGCGCCTTATCGATCAGGTCCGCGGAGCGGTAAGCGATGGTCTCAATCGCGAAGATCAGGCAGGCGGTGTCAGCGAGCATCCTCTTGACCATGCCGAACTCTATGATCGGCTTCCGGAACTGCTGGCGGTCCTTGCCGTATTGGATCACCTGCTTCATAAGCCACTTGGCAGCGCCCGCGCACGCGCCTCCCACCTGGAGCCGGCCCAGGTCCAGGACGCTGAAAGCGATCTTGCCGCCCTCCCCGACCTGCCCCAGCAAATTCTCGACCGGGACTTTGCAGTCTTCAAAAGTCAGCGATGTGGTGGAACTGCCCTTGATGCCCATTTTCTTTTCCTCGACGCCGTAGGAAAATCCCGGATATCCCTTCTCCACCAAAAACGCCGCGCACTTCTTGCGGTCGCCGTCGACGTGCGCGAAGACCGTGAACAAGTCCCCGATCGCGCCGTTGGTTATGAACTGCTTGCCGCCGTTCAATGTGTAAAATTTTCCGTCCGGGCTGAGCACGGCCTTGGACTTGAGGCCCATGGCGTCGGACCCGGCCCCGGTCTCGGTCAGGCAGTAGGCCGCGATCATCTCCGCGGTGGCCAGCTTGGGAAGGTATTTCTGCTTCTGGGCCTCGTTGCCGAAGAAGATGGTGGGCTGGGTGCCGATGCAGGTGTGCGCGGCCATGGTCACGAAGGTGCTGGCCTCGGGCGCTAGGCACTCTCCGACCAGCACGAAGGTCTTCTTGTCCATGCCCATCCCGCCGTATTCGGTGGGGATTGAGACCATCAGCAGCCCGACCTCACCGGCCTTCCTCAATATTTCCTTCATCAGGCCCGGCTCTTTGTGGTCGATCTGTTCTTTCTTGGGCAGCATCTCGTTGTCGCAGAACTTGCGCGCGGTATCGGCCATGGCTTTTTGCTCGTCGTTGAAATCCTCGGGAGTAAAAACCTTCCGGCTCCCCACCTTCTCAATTATGAAACTTCCGCCTTTTGGTATCGCGTCTGACATTTTTTATCCTCCTTTAAAGAATTTTTTTCTGACAAAACCTTGGAAAAAGATAAAAACATATCCTTGGCGGATTGTCAACTTGCAATTATTAAGCGTTATCGCTTTGCCGATCCCGAAGACCGCACTGTGATTGCGTGCATCGGGGATGCTGAAAATTCTTATCAAGGGCCAGGAAAGGAAAACATTATTGAATAAAGAATAGCGCTAGTCCCCAGGTCAAACCGCCAGTTCTTTTTTATCGGAAAGACTTTTGCCGGCCGCCAGCGCCAGGCTGATCCCGGTTTTGGCGAGATCGAGACCGGAAACCACCGGCTGGTTTTTGCGCACCGCGCAAAAGGTTTCTTCCACCAGGGAGGGATAGACCAGGTTCCAGTCGTCCTTGAGCATCTCCCAGGTCCGGCTGTAATCCTTGGCCCGAAGCCACAGGACCGGCGCGCGCCAGAGCTGTCCCTCGCCCCGGTTGACCATGATCACTCCCGCGGTGCCGGTGGCCCAGACCTGGCGGAACACCGGCTCGCCGAAGCTTCGGATCTGCAGTTCCGGGACGAAATCGATGAGCACATATCCCATCCGGTGCGGGATTTTGAATTTCAAGCCCACCAATATTGATCCGGGGTTGGACTGGCTCCTTCCGGCCAGCATGAAAATTTTTTCCACCGGCCCGTATAGAAATTCCGCCAGCGCCAGGTACCCGCTTTCCTTTTCCAGGAGCCAGGAGCCGCGGTTAAAATCTTTTCCCGGTATCTGCTTGTGCTTGACCACCAGCTTAAGCATGGTGCCCCAGCCGATTTTTTCCTCACCGATCAGTTCCCGGGCCTTTTGATAAGGCTCGTAGTAAAGGCATTGGTTCCTGACCCGGACAAACCTGGACCTCTGCTCCGCCTGGCTTTTCAAGAAGTCAATTTTTCCCGGCTCCGCCGCCGGGGGCATTGCCACGGACACATTCACGCCCGCATCCAGGCAGATGCCGCATAAGTCCGCCCTCTGCTCGACCGGCGCGAAAACTTCGACCAGCTCCACATTGCTGGTCCTGACGACTTTCTTGAGGTCCTCCGCGGCGCCGGAAAAAATTATCTGCGTCTTCGGGTCCGCCAGGTACGAGGCCTCCAGGCGCTTGCGCTCTTCCGAGTTCTCCCCGATCAGGGCCACCCGCACCGGCTCGACCTTGTCTTCCAGTTTGATCAGTCTTTGCCAGAATCCCATTAGTCCTCCCGAATAGCGGCTTTAACTATCGCCACCGAGTAATCGCGGTCAGCCTCGCTGAACATCTTGCGCGCGATCTCAGCGGCCCTCCCGTCTTCCCCGAAAATATCAACAAGTTCGCCCATGACTTTGCAAAGGAATTCATCCCCGCTCAGCGCGAAAGCCAAACGGCGGGCCAGTTTAAACTGAAGCGACAGCGAACGGTTTGAGCAATGCAGGAGCCACCACCTGCCCACCAGCCATAGCAGCCGGGCCGCTTTGTCCGCCAGGAAATCAGGCATCAGGCTTGGCCTCCTCTTCCTTTAACTCATCCAGGAAAACCTCCCGGTTCTCGCAATGGCTCTTCCAGATCGCTTTCCAGAACCGCATCAGATACAAGCCGTCCTCGCCGGTGAGCATAGGCTGGCGGCCATCCAAAAGCGAGTCGATGAATTCCCAGCCCGCGTCGTGGAAACTGTCAGCCCAGTCGTCCCGGATGTCATCGATTGCGACATGTTGACCGTCCTTGTACATGATCAGCGGCGGGATTTCCATGACCCGGCTCGTGCAGCGCGTGGCAGTGAGCACGCCTTTGGCGCCGGTGACTTCAACCCATTCGTCCGCGCCGTAATATTTCCCGTTGTTGAGCAGGTTGGGCGCGGTGGTCACCTCCCACAAACCGAGCGCCCCGTTTTTGTATTTCCAGGTGACCAGCGCGGGCGTGTCCACTGCGCCGAAAGTGAAATCGATCCAGACCTTGACCTTCTCGATGTCGCCCATGAAATATTTGGCGATGCTCAGTTTGTGGTAGCCGTCGTCATACACGGTGGGGGTGCCCCCGCATTCTTCAAAGTCCAGGCGCCAGAGCCAGGTCTTGAGCGGCACCCACCAGCCGCCCGCGGCCCCGCAGAGCCGGATGTCGATGGAGAGCGGCTCGCCGATCTCGCCGGCGTCCAGCCACTGCTTCTGCAGCCGGTATGGAGGATAGAAGAAAAAGTTCTCAGTGACGCGCAGCCAGACCCCGGCCTGTTTCGCGGCCTCGATCATCCTGCGGCCCTCCCACAAGTCAACGCACATCGGCTTCTGGAGCGAGATGTGTTTTTTCGCCTTGGCCGCGGCTTCCACCGCGGGCAGGTGCAGCCGGTGCGGAAGCAGTATCTCCACCGCGTTGATCTCCGGGTCATCCATAAGCCGGTTGTAGTCGGTGTAATATTTTTTCGCGCCCCACTGTTTCATCCTGGCCTTGGCCAGATCTTCGGAGATGTCGCAGACCGCGACCAGGTCGCACTTGGGATGGTCGAGATAGCCCAGGATGTTCAGGTCCGAAATCCTTCCGCACCCGATTATGCCCATCTTCACCCGGTCCAGTTTTTCCATCAGTGCCTCAATCCGCCCTCAAAATCGACCTTAAAATCGCAACCGCATATTCAGGGGTCGCTTCCCTTAAAATCCTTCTGACCAGGTCCGTGCTCCAGCCGCCTTCCTCAAATACCTCGCTCATTTCACGGATGGCGTTGCTCACCGTCTCGTCGCCGCTGACCGCATAAACTATCCTCCTCGCCACCTTCAAGCTGCGCGCAATATATCTGTCCGAGCGGTTGAGCACCCAGTAGCGCGCGAACCGGAAGGCGAGCTTGGCGACCAGGTCCGCCATGAACTCAGGCATTTTTCGGCGCCTCGCCTTCTTTGATCTCTTCCATTTGGACCTCCCGCTTTTCGCATGTGCTCTGCCAGATCGCTTTCCAGAATTTCATCAGATACAGGCCGTCCTCGCCGGAAAGGTCGGGCTGTTTGCCCGCGACCAGCGAGTCCACAAAGTGCCAGGCCGCGTCGTGGAAGCTGTCGCCCCAGTCGTCGCGGATGTCATCGATGGCGATGTGTTGTCCGTCCTTGTAGAGGATCAGGGGCGGGATTTCCATGACCCGGCTGGTGCACCGGGTGGCGGTGATCACGCCCCTGGTGCCCGTGACCTCAAACCATTCGTCCGCGCCGTAGTATTTGTGGTTCATCATGAGATTGACCCCCAGCCCCACTTCCCAGATGCCGAGCACCCCGTTCTTGTGCCGCCAGGTGACCAGCGAGGGAAGGTCGAGCACCGCGAAGGAAAAATCCAGCCAGGCCTTCACGGTCTCGATGTCTCCGAGCAGGAATTTTGCCATGCTCAGTTTGTGGTAGCCGTCGTCGTAAACCGCGGGCGTGCCCCCGCATTTTTCCGGGTCGATGTGCCAGAGCCAGGTCTTGAGCGGCACCCACCAGCCGCCCATGCCCCCGCCCAGCTTGATGTCCAGGGAGACCGGCTCCCCGATCTCGCCCGCGTCCATCCATTTCTTGGCCAGACGGAACGGCGGGTAATACATGAAATTTTCCGTCACCCGCAGCCAGACCCCGGCCTTTTTGGCCGCGTCCACCATCCTCCGGCCCTCCCAAAGCTCGCTGCACATGGGCTTCTGGAGCGAGATGTGTTTCCCGGCCTGGGCCGCGGCCTCCACCGCGGGAAGGTGCAGGCGATGAGGCAGCAATATTTCCACCGCGTTGATGTCCGGGTCCGCGAGCAGCTTCTCATAATCGGTGTAATATTTTTTAGCGCCCCACTGCTTTACTCGTTGCTTAGCCAGGTCTTCGGAAATATCGCACACCGCGGTCAGCTCGCACTGAGGATGGTCGAGGTATCCGAGGATGTTGAGGTCCGCGATCCGTCCGCAGCCGATGATCCCCATCCGCACCCGGTCCAACTTTTTCATATCTCCTCTTATAGCACGAAATCCGCCGGGGAGAAAATCTGCTGTGCGTAGGGGCGGGGCTTGCCCCACCCAATTAACAGGGCAAGGCAAGCCTTGCCCCTACAAAGAACGGAATCCGCCGGGGAGACAATCCGCGCCATAGACTTGACAGCAAGTAAAAGTCTGATACAAATATTCGGGTAATGTTCGGCTCCGGCAACCTGTTTTTCCCTTTCAGCAGTCGCATCAGCCAATAAAGCGAGAGGGTCTCAAAATAATCGAAAAGGAGAGTTTGCATGATCAAGTTCAGTAAACGGCAATTGCAAGTGCCGCGCTTCTTGCGGCCGGTCTATCTGGTCACCGGTGGTCAGAGCCAGTATGCGCGTGCCTTCCCGGAGAAGCGCACCGAGGAGTTGTGCATCGACGCCTTAAACATGGCGGCGGAGTTCATCGGGATGAGCGCGGCGGAGTTGAAGTCCTACATCCACACCTGCTACTACGGCCATTTCGCGGACCACTTCGGCGACCAGCTCCTGGGCGAGGCCGCGATCCACGACCGGCTCGGGCTTGACCCGCTGGGCAACATCGGCGTGAAAACCGGGGGCGCCACCGGCGGTTCCGCCATCTGGGAGGCGGCCAAGGCCGTGGCCTCGGGATACTCCGACTGCGCGCTGGCATTGGGCTGGGAGCGGATGGACGAGGTCCCCACGGACGAGGGCAACAACTACATCGCGTGCGCGGCTGACAAGGACTGGGAAACCCCGCTCGGCCACATCTACACCGGTTATTACGCGACCATGGCGCAGCGCTACTGGCAGGTGTTCGGCAAGAGCCAGGACAGCTTCCGCCGCACCATGGCCGAAATCTCGGTCAAGAACCACGGCTACGCGCGCTGGAACCCGTTCGCGCAGGCGCCCATGAACATCACGGTTGAAGACGTGCTCAAGTCGCCGGTGGTGGCCTATCCGCTGCGCGCCCTGGACTGCTGCCTGATGAGCGTGGGCGCGGCCTGCGTGATCGTGGCTGACGAGGAGACAGCCTATAAGATGTGCAAGAACCCGCTCCGGATCTACATCGCGGCCGGCTCGCACAGCCTGAGGGTGGCGGACCGCCGCGACATGGAAATCCCGCTCCTGCCCAACGAAACCCCCGACCAATACAAGGACCTGGACGAGGTCTTCCCCGGCGGGCACCGATACCCCGGGTTCACCGGGTTCCTCGCCGCAAGGATGTGCGCCTGGTACGCTTACCGGATGGCGGGCGTGAAGGACCCGACCGATGACCTGGACTTTGTCGAGCTGCACGACGCGTTCACCATCTCCGACATCCAGACCTACGAGGACATCGGCATCCGGCCCTACGGACGCGGCCGCGACTACGTGGAGTCCGGCGACTGCTATCTGAAGAACCCCAAGACCGGCAAGCAGGGCAAGCTTCCGGCCAACCTGTCGGGAGGACTTATCGGCTGCATGCACGCCGTGGGCGCGACCGGCATCATGCAGGTGGTTGAGTGCGCGCTCCACATCTGGAAGCGGCACGCCGAGATCCACGGCAACCCCAAGCTGTGGAAGTCATTCGGCAAGCAGAAACCCAAAAACTGGGTTGACGTCCAGGTCCCCAATGCCCGCCGCGGCCTGGCCATCAGCCACGCCGGCGTCGGCTCCCATGTGACCTGCACAATTGTCATGCACCCCGACCATCTCTTAAAGGAGGATTAATATGAGTAAGCAAGCCAAAGTTTGGATTGAAAAGAAAGCCTACAGGATCAAGGGCGAGTTCCACACCATGGCGCCGAACACGCCGATCCGGCGCGAGGACGGCAAACTCTGCGGAGTAACCAACCCGCGCGGGCTGGTGCACATGCATTCCTACGGGGCCGAGGCGCCTTTCTTCGAGGGTCTGGCCGAGGGCAAGCTCTTGGGGACCCAGTGCGTGAACAACAAGTGCGAATACAAGGGCTCGATCTACATCCCCTTCCGCATCTTCTGCCCGGACTGCCTGTCCAGGATGAAGATCGTGGACCTCACCGCCAAGGCGCGCAAGACCGCGCGCATATATTCCTTCATCGTCACCTCGCGCACCGGCGCTTTCAACACCCTGAAAACCCCCATCCGCTTCATCGACGTGGAGTTTGACGGCGTGTGCACAATCCTCAAGAGCTACCAGCTGGTGGGCGAGCCGGAGATCGGACAGCAGGTGATCCCGGTTTTCCGCAGCAAGCCCACCTACACCATCACCGATCTCGCCTGGGTCGCGGCCGACACTAAAAAACCTCCCAAAGGCTTCCGCTTCTGAGCGAGCGAAACTCCGTTACCTTTCCAGGGACGGGTGCGAACTCGCCCCTTTTCGTTGCCTTGGCGGCTCGCTCCGAGTTTGCGGGCGACGGGAAAATTATTAGACTATTATTGTCATGAAAAAAGCGTTGACCATCGCTGCCTCCGACCCCTCGGGCGGGGCGGGCATAGAGGCTGACCTGAAAGTTTTCAGCCGGTACCGGGTCTTCGGCATGAGCGCGATCACCGCGATTACGGTGCAGGGGCCGAAGGGTGTTGAAAAAATCATTCCCACTCCCATAAAAGATTTCAGCCGGATTCTGGAAATCATCGCGTCGCAGATGCCTTTGAACGCGGTTAAAATAGGGGCGCTGGCGAGCGCCGGCCACATCCGGGCGGTGGAAATTCTTTTGAAGCGCGTCCGGGTCCCCTGCGTCCTGGACCCGGTGTTGAAAGCGAGCGAAGGGTCTTTGCTGCTCGAAAAGAAAGGTTGGCCGAAAATTTTTTCGCTGCTGCCTTTCCTGGATTTGATCACGCCCAACATCCCGGAAGCGGAGGCGCTCCTGGGAATGAATATAAAAAGCCGCGCGGACATGGTCCGGGCGCTGGAAATTTTTTCAAAAAAGGGCGCTCGCGCGATCCTGCTCAAAGGCGGGCACCTGGATGGCGGGCCGGTTGACTTGCTTTGGCGAAACGGTAGGGTCCGCGCTTTCCCGAAGCAAAGGATGGCGGGAAAATTTCACGGCACCGGCTGCGCCTTGTCGTCCGCGGTCGCCGCTCAACTGGCCTTGGGCATGGGCCTGGAGGCTGCGGTTGCAAAGTCGGAAAGATATGTGCAAAAATGTTTGCGTGGCGCTGAGATTATCGGTGAATGCAAATACTTGACGCACATCTGACAATTTGAATCGCGACTGACTTGTCCGCCGAAGTTTCAACGAAGGCGGGAGTCCCTCGCACATACGAGATAAGAGTAGGAGTTTATGTTTGTCAAAAGGAAAATTGATAGTATTGGAAGGCATAGACGGCTCGGGCACGACCACCCAAGCCAAGATTCTATGCCAGTCCCTGGTCAGGAAAAACTACAAGGCGGAGCTGACCGCGGAGCCGAGCGAGGGCCCGGTCGGCAAATTGATCCGGAACTATCTCCGTTCCGGCGCCAAGTCCAAATTCGCGGACACCGGCCTGGGCGCGCACGCCCTGGCACTGCTCTTCGCCGCGGACCGGCTCGACCACCTGAGCAACCAGATCAACCCCTGGCTCAACCAGGGAAAAGTGGTGATTTCCGACCGATATTTATTTTCCAGCCTGGCTTACCAGGCCCTGGAATGCGACCTGGAATGGGTCGAGAACATCAATTGCCAGGCGCCGCACCCGGACCTGACCCTGGTCTTGGACCTGCCGGCCGAGGTCGGTTTCAAGCGGGTGAGCCAGCGGAGCGCTTCCCGCGAGCTTTTTGAAAAACTGGAACTCCAGAAAAAAGTCCGGGACAACTATTTGAAATTCGCGCAGGACCTGAATTTGCAAGGCCCGGTGCTGGTGATCGGGGCAGAAAGGCCCATTGACCAGATCGCGGCTGAAATCCTGGGCAGGGTAATTGATTTTCTGGAAGGTTCAGGGAATCCCTAGCAGGCTTTTGACCACTTCCAGGACATTCCCGGCCTGGATCGGTTTGGTGATGTAGGCATTTGCGCCCAGCGCGAGCGCGCGTTCGCGGTCCTCGGCCCCGCCTTCCGTGGTGATGACCATGATCGGAATGTTCCTGTATTTAACATCGCGTCGCACCAGGCTGATCAGTTTCAACCCGTCCATCACCGGCATGTTGATGTCGGTGATCAGGAGGTCATAGTTATCCGCGTTCAGCTTTTTCAGGCCTTCCACGCCGTCCGCGGCTTCCATGATATCCGCGTCTTTCAGCCGCTTGAGCGCAAAGCTGATCAACTGCCTCATGGTCGGAGAATCTTCAACTACCAGAATTTTCACTTTTTCCCTCTTAAAGTCCTAAATTATATATCATCCTTCTAATGAGTCAAAAGCTCCATAAACCCCTGGATGGTGCTTAATTTGCGCTGGGCGTCGGTGTAGAGCCTGGAAGAGAAGATCGCGGTCGCGGCGTGCCCGGCCAGAAGCGTGAACAGCTCATAGTCGACATTCGCGAACTGGGTCTTCTGGGGCAGCAGCTTGTAGAGCACGATGATGCCGATCACCTGGTCCTTGATCTTCAGGGGGATGCACACCAGCGGCTCGTCGGGCTTGCGCTCGCGCTGGGTGTCTTCGATATCCGCGGCATAATAGTTTGTCCCGTTCTCCGCGCTTTTGCCCACCGGGCCTTGCCCGATCGGGATGGTGGGAACGGCGTTAAGCTCCCGGCCTTCCATGGCCACGGGCCGGAGCGCGTGGATTTTGTCGTCCAGGAGCAGCACGCCGAATTCCTCGGCGCCGATCAGGTTGATGATGATCTCCATTATGATCTGGAGCACCTCATGGAAATCGAGCGTGGAATGGAGCTGGTAGGAGCAGACATAAAGGTTGGCCAGGTTGTTGTTTTCAAACTCGACCTCGACATAGCGGTTGGCGTATTCCAGGTTCTGGCTTTCAACCTTATTATATTCATCCAGCAGTTTTTGCTTTTCCTCTTCCAGGCGCTGCAACTCTTCCTTGAGCCTCTGGGCCAGGCTCGCGGAACTGGACTGGCGCACTATTTCCTGGTTCTCCTGCTGGGACTGGAACACCTTGAACCGAAGCCGCTCGTTCTCCTGAAGCAATTCCTTGGTGAACTCGATCCCCCGGTTCACCATGGTGATGATCTCTTCCGCCTCCTCGGTCTTGGCCAGCTTTTCCGGCTTGTTTTTATCGTCCTTATCTTCCGTCATCTTCGCTCCCGACTTAACAAAATTTCAATATCTCCCGCGGAATTTCCTCAAGGTTGGCCACCTGGTCCACTTTCCGGGTCGCGATCGCCTCGCGCGGCATGCCGAAGACGATGCAGGTCTTTTCAGACTCCGCAATCACATAGCCGCCCGAGTCCTTGACCGCAATCACACCGTCGCGGCCGTCCGAGCCCATCCCGGTCAACACCACCGCGATCATCCTGGACCCATAAACCCGGGCCGAACTTTTTAAAAGCTTGTCCACGCTCGGCACATACCTGTCGTCATCGCACTTGTTTTCAACCCGAGCAATTACTTTACCCTCCAAGCGCTCAATTAGCAAGTTTTTTCCGCCCGGCGCCACCAGGACTTTCCCTTTTTCAACCGGCTCCCCTTCTTCCGCCTCCTTGGCCGAAAGCTGTCCCAGCCTTCCCAGCCGCTCGGCAAAGGCCCTGGTGAACCCGGGCGGCATGTGCTGGCTGATGACCACGCCCGCGGACAGGTCCCGGGGCAGACGCGTGATAATGCTCTGGATCGCCCCCGGCCCGCCCGTGCTTGCGCCGATGGCGATAAGTTCCGCCTTGCGCACCGTTTCTTCAACCGGCTTGACCGCGGGCGCGACCCCGGGAACCATCTGGATCGCGGCTTCCTGGCTGATCCTCCTCTGGACATTGCGCATCCGGATCTGGCGTGCGATTTTTAATTTCTGGAGCAGTTCGGCCTGGAACTGCTCGATCATTCCCAGCTTGTTATCGGGCTTGGACACAAAATCCAAGGCTCCCAGCTCCAGGGCCTTGAACACATTCTTGTCTTCATCCAGCGAGCTGACCACCACCACCGGGGTGGGCAGACTTTTCATCATTATTCGCAGGAAGGTAAACCCGTCCATGCGCGGCATTTCCAGGTCCAGGGTGATCAGGTCGGGCCTGAGTTCGAAAGCCTTTTTCAGACCTTCTTCTCCGTCCCGGGCTATGCCCACGGTCCGGGCGAAGCCGCTGTGGTCAATAATATCCCCCATCATCCGGCGGTTATAGGCCGAGTCATCGATGACCAGGATCCTGATCAGCTCTTCTTCCAATCCTTCTCCTCTACCAGCGGCTTCTGATAAACCAGGTCGTGCTTGAAATGCCGGAGCTGGAACACGGTTGACAGGTTCATCAGGCTTTCGGAATGGCCGAGCATCAGAAACCCGCCCGGACGCAGCGTATAAAAAAATTTGTCCACCAGAGCGCGCCGGGCCTCCAGGCTGAAATAGATCAAGACATTCCGGCAGAAAATGACCTCCAGGTTCTTGAGATAAGGCTGGTTATTGAGCAAATTGCCGTGCTCGAACTTGACCATGTTCCTGATCTCGTCCCTTACCCGGTACTGGTGGTTGAAAGGCACGAAATATTTTTCAAAGTAATATTTATCGATGACTCGGAAGGAACTGGAACTGTAGACGCCCTTTTGCGCCTTTTCGATCATCTGCTCGCTCAAGTCCGAGCCGTAGATTTCAAACTTCATGTCGCCCAAGTCCCTGCGCTCAGAGATCAGCATGGCCAGGGTGTAAGGTTCCTCGCCGCCGGAACAGCCCGCGCTCCAGATCCGGATCGTGTCCCGGCCCGCCTTGCGCGACCGGCCCATGAGTTCCGGCAGGACCTCTTCGGCAAAAGTCTTAAGCTGGAATTCCTCGCGGAAGAAATAGGTCTCGTTGGTCACCAGCAGGGTGGCCAGCCGGTAGAGTTCGTCGCCGCCGGTTGCGCTGTCTTCCATCGTCATGATGTAATCCGAAACCCGGACCAGCTTCAGGTCGATCATCCGCTGTTTGACCCTGCGCTCGATCACAAATTTCATTTCCTGGTCGAAATTCATGCCGTAGCTGGCGGTGATCCGGCTGCTGATCAAACCGAATTCTTCCTCGCTCAGCCCCAGCCGGGATTCCGCACTCAGGGGCGAGATAACCTCTTCCTCCTGGATCAGCCGCCGGACCGCGCTCCGGATTTCTTCAGACTCCCGGCTCAGTTCCTTCTTGAACCAGTCGGGCCGGCGCTGGGTGATGGTTTCCAGAACAATGGCCAGCTCGTCATGGATGGCGTCATCGAGGCTGGCGCGGAAAAGTCGATGAAGGGCTTCCTCGCTGTCCACCAGGCCCAACAGCTTGACCACCGCGCGCTTGGTGTGGTAGTGGTTCCCCTCCAGGAATTCGAACATGTGGCTCAAATTCTTGTTTTTCAAGACCTTCTGCATGCTCTGCGCGATCCGCTCCTGGATGTGGCCTTCCTTGTCGTTTGAATAGATGTTGGCGAGGGACCGGATCGCGGCCTGCCGGGCGCTCTTGGCCGGGTCCGAGATGCCCTCGACCAAATAGTCCACGCTGGACGCGCTGACGCTTTCACCCAGTACTTCGAAGACGGCGCGCCGGAACATCCGCTCTTTAAGCAGGCGCTCGATCAATTCCGGCGGGAACGGCTTCCCGAGCCGGCCCAGTATGTGGAGGGCGCTGAACCGAAGGGTCATGTCCTGCCCGGAATGGACCAGGTCGATCAGCTTTTCATGGGCTTCCTGGCCTCCGACCTTGCCCAGGGATTCCACCGCGGCGATCCGGACGTTCTCATCCTGGTCGTTGATCGCGCGCAGCAAAAAGGGGATGGCCCTCTTGCTCGCGATTTCCCCGATGATATCGATGAGGAATTTGCGGACGTCAACATCGTAGGTCGAGAAGGAATTGATCAGGTCTTCCAGCGCGCTCTCGCCGATCCGGACCAGGGACTCGATGGCGCTGGTGCGCCGTCCGACATTGTCCGAATCGTAGAGGGCGTTGACCAAAGTCGCGACCGCGGCCCGCCGTTCCGGGTAATGCACGATGACGTCGGTGGCGGTCTTGCGCACCCGCCAGCTGGCGTCCCCCAGCGCCTCGCTGAGCAAAGCCAGGTTCTCGTTGCCCGGGGTGCGGTCGAGTTCCTCAATCGCCCGGCGGCGAATCTCCTCCTCGGGATGGTGCAGGCGGCGAGATATTTCTCCTGAACGATCCAATTCGCTATCCAGCTCCAGGTTTAGGAGAACCCGAGTTTTTTGCGGCGTTTGGCGATTATGTCATCGAGCGCCAACTTGAAATAGTCGGCAGTGGCTTGTATCGCAGGGCTCACTTTGGACATGTAATGCTTTCTGCCGTCATCTATATCTTTAGCCAGAAGTTCGTAAAAATTGCCCTCTTTTGCGCCCCGATCAACCAGGTCCGGATTGTAAAGCGCGATGTCCGAAGCGATGGTGCGGGCCAGCCGGGCCGCTTTTTGATAAACCGGATCATCCGGGACCGCTTTGGCCCAGTCCAAAACCGTT
>Ga0315287_10003985_pt1 | contig 14326 bp, 9 predicted proteins | sample YL17G11_0_MG_FD_205037 | JGI IMG/M metagenome (GOLD analysis project Ga0315287, IMG submission 205037) | Sediment microbial communities from Yellowstone Lake, YNP, Wyoming, USA - YL17G11_0 | ecosystem: Environmental > Aquatic > Freshwater > Lake > Sediment | place: USA: Wyoming | collected... | reverse complement strand
GCGCGGATGACAATGCCAGCGGAACGGCGGCGGTTCTCGAGATCGCCCGCATCTTTTCCGGACGATCCTTCGACTTCACGGTCAAATTCATTTGTTTTTCAGCCGAGGAATGGGGCCTCTACGGATCCAAGCATTATGCCGGGGCGGCCCGGGCCCGGGGGGAAAAAATATTGGCCGTCCTCAACCTGGATATGATCGCCTATACCGACCGCCTCCCGGAAGATCTGGATCTGATCGTCAATTCCCGGTCGGCCTGGCTCTTTAATCGTTATGCCATCTGCGCCTCGCTCTATGCCCCCCTCGGGCTTCTCAAGGTTCTCAACCCCAACATGAGGTACAGCGATCACGCCCCGTTTTGGGACCAGGGATACTCCGCGGTATTGGGGATCGAGGACGTCGATGTGCCGAATCCTTATTACCACAAAGCGACGGATTTAATTACAACCTTAAATATGAATTTTGCGGCCGCGGTTACGAAACTGACCCTGGCCGTGGCCGCCGGATTGGCTCAACCGGTCGTCCGCTGAGGCTGAACGGGCCGGGAACATCTGTAATCGGCCGGCCGCTCCTTGAACGCGCCCTCTCGGCTAAGGCCCATTCTCCGGGTGGGGATGCCGGGGATTTTTAATTTTTTCGTTTCGATTGACACCGCGCTAGGGGGGCGATACACTTTCAATAGGGATAACCGAAGAGTCCGCTCCCGATTTCCGGTCAAGCGGGGGTTTGCGGCGACGCTCTTCTGCGGTTCCGCGGCGTCGTACCCCTACCGAACATCAAAGGAGTCCTCGTGCCATTCAGCAGTTTGCGTCTACATCCGACTCTCCTCAAAGCCCTCAAAGAGCTCGGCTTCGCCCGCCCAACCCCCATTCAGGCCGACGCCATCCCGCCGGCGATGGCGGGGCGCGACGTGCTTGCCAGCGCCGTCACGGGCAGCGGCAAGACCGCGGCGTTTCTCTTGCCGATCCTGCACCAGCTTATCGATAAGCCTCGCGGAACGACGCGCGCCTTGGTCATCACCCCGACGCGCGAGCTGGCGGCCCAGATCCTCGAGGATCTTAACGACCTCGCGGTTCACACGCCCCTCAGCGCCGCCGCGGTTTACGGCGGCGTCTCGGTAGGGCCGCAGGAGCATGCGTTCCGCAGCGGGGTGGATGTCCTTATCGGCACGCCGGGCCGGCTCCTGGATCACTTCCGGGCGCCGTACGCCAAGCTCGCCGGGCTCGAGCATCTGGTGCTGGACGAAGCCGACCGGATGCTCGACATGGGCTTTCTCCCGGATATCCGCCGCATTCTGCGTCACGTGCCGGCCCGCCGGCAGACGCTTTTTTTCTCCGCCACCATGCCCGGGCCGATCGGCGTTCTGGCCCGCGAGATGCTGCGCAATCCGGCCGCCGTGAATGTCGGCCGTGTCGCGGCCCCGGCCGTGGGCATCACCCAGGCGGTGTATCCGGTCGCCCAGGAGCTCAAGGCGGCCCTGTTGGTCGCCCTCCTCAAGCGCGGCGACATGCGCGATGCCCTGGTCTTCACTCGCACCAAGCATCGCGCCAACCGGCTGGCGGAACACCTGGTTCGCCATGGCATCAAGGCCGAGCGCATCCACGGCAACCGCTCGCAGGGGCAACGCACCGAGGCGCTGGCGGGCTTCAAGGCGGGGAAGTACCGCGTTCTGGTAGCCACCGACATCGCCGCCCGCGGCATCGACGTGGTGGAGCTTGGGCACGTCGTGAACTTCGATGTGCCGCTGGTGCCGGACGACTACATCCATCGCGTCGGCCGCACCGCCCGTGCCGAGGCCACCGGCGACGCGTTCACGTTTGTCTCGCCGCAAGAGCAAGGCGACCTCGCCCAGATCGAGCGCGCGATCGGCAAGCGGCTGCCGCGCGTCACGGTCCCCGACTTCGATTACAGCGCCCGGACGGAGGCGCGCCTCGAGGTCCCGCTGGCCGAGCGCATCGCGGCCATCCGCAGCCGCAAAGCCGACGAACGGGCCCGGGCAAAAAACAAGGCCGAACGTAAAGCTGCGCGACCGACACCGGAGCCGGCGCCCCGTGCGCCGAAACCGGAACCGAAGCGCGGCGCATCAGCGCCAACCGGCCCCGGTTCACGCAGCCGCGACCGCCGATCAAGGGGAAGAGGGCGCTTCAGGTGATCGGCCGGGCAACGGGCGGATTATTTCCCCATTTTTTATAATGGTCCACTCTAAAGGCACCACCGACAATTGACATTTCAAAAAACTGCTCATAAAATGCAGCCAGGAAGAAAGTTGATTTTCCAATCGTTGAGGTGAACATGCGTCCAACCGTTTCTTTTGTCCTCTCGGGATTGATCCTCGCGGCGCTCGCGGGGGATGCCGTCGCCCAGCTCGATCCGCGCAAGAGCCCTGGCGTCCTCACCAGCATCAAGCCAAGAATCACGTCTGTCACCCATTCGTGGAATCAAGCCGCGCTGTCGATCATTCTGGACGTCAGGGGGATCGCCCTGCCCGCTAACCAGACTACTATGCAGCGCTTGTACCGCCTGAGGGCGCCTGCCCTGAGCGGCAGAGAGAATGTTTATTACGCCGGCCAGCCGTCGCAGATTTTTGAATGGACATCCACCCATGCCGAAACCTGGTTGCCTTATTTCCCGGTGGGAAGGACATTTACGATCGGCGTCGGGGAGAAACCGATATCCAGTCCCGACTCGGCGTTCGTCCTTCTGTCGAATGAAGTCCAGTATTTTATCCCGATCGAGATCGCCCAGACGACGCCGCAGCCCATCCCGCTCGGGACATCTGAGATCGTGGCCCGTACGAGAAGTCCTCTCGGGCCGCGCAGCAGTCGCGTCGTCAAGGTGGGCGGAAAGATCGTCACTGTGACGACGTGGAACCCGGACGAATGGAATTTCGCGTTTTTAAGGCCGACTGGACTCGCCTACCCGGGCATCTATGAGCTCTGGGTCGAATCCCCCGGAGGGCTTGTTATTTCGACCAAGCTCCGGGTCAGGTTCCTGGGCCCGAACGTCCACTAGCCCGGCCGTGGCCGGAAGGGCCATCCGGATGGGAAGGCCGTATTCCCCCGCCCTTCCTATTTCGGCGGGATGACGGACAGGTCCTTTCCCCTCTCCTCCCCCGGCCCGCGGTCTTGGCCGTAAAATCACCGCACTTTTCGTTATAGAATCCCTCAAAGGTTGACAGCCCTCCGGGCCGTCGAATATAGTCCGGGAGAATCGCCCGTGACCGTCGAATCAAAGGAGTCCGCCCCGATGATGACTCGAAAACTCCGTCCGATCTTTCCCCTTCTGCTGGGCCTTGTCCTAACCTGGGCCGCGTCCGCTCTCCCGCGTCTTGAGGAAGCGAAGCTGTTTGTCGATCCGGCCATGTTTTCCGGGCTGAAATTCCGCAACATCGGCCCGTCGCGCGGCGGCCGGGTGACGGCCGTGACCGGCGTCGCCCAGGAACAGGGAACGTTCTATATGGGCGCGACTGGCGGCGGCGTCTGGAAGACGATCGATTATGGCCAGAATTGGGCCAACATCTCGGACGGATTTTTCTCCACCGGATCGATCGGCGCGATCCGGGTCGCTCCATCGATCCCGGCGATCATCTACGTGGGCACAGGTTCGGACGGCATCCGGAGCAATGTCATCACCGGCCGGGGCGTCTACAAATCGATCGACTCCGGGCGAACCTGGACGTTCATCGGCCTCCGTGATGTCGGCCAGATCGGCGCGGTCGAAATTCACCCGACAAATCCCGATATGGTTTTCGTCGCCGCCATTGGTCAAGCTTTCGGGCCGAATCCGGAGCGGGGCGTTTACCGGTCCAAGGACGGCGGTCTCACTTGGGAAAAAGTCCTCTTTCTCTCGCCGACGACCGGCGCCTGCGACCTCGAATTCGCCCCCGGCGATCCGACGATCGTGTACGCGAGCATGTGGCACGGCCTGAGGAAGCCTTGGACGATCGAGAGCGGCGGGGATAAGGACGGATTTTACCGTTCGTCCGATGGAGGATCGACCTGGACGGAAGTGAAAGCCGGTCTTCCGACGGGGGTGAAGGGCAAAAGCGATCTGGCCGTATCCGCGGCCGATCCGAAACGCGTCTATCTTCTGTTCGAAGCGCCTGAAGGCCAGGGCGGCGTCTACCGCTCGGACGATCTTGGATTGAGTTTCCGGCTCGTCTCGACCAACGCGCCCCTGCTCGACCGGCCGTTCTATTATTGCAACATCGACGCCGACCCGACGAACGCCGACGTCCTCTACGTCAACGCCACGTCGTTCTTCAAATCCGTCGATGCCGGAAAGTCCTGGGGTCGGGCCTCGACGCCCCACGGCGACAACCATGACATGTGGATCGACCCGAATGATCCGAAAGTTTTCATCCAATCGAACGACGGCGGGGCCAACATAACCCGGGACGGCGGCAAAACCTGGTCGACGCAGGACAACCAACCGACGGCCGAGCTGTACCAGGTCGCTGTCGACGATCAGTTTCCCTTCTGGGTCTACGCCGGACAGCAGGACAACTCGACCATCATGGTCCCGAGCCTCCCGCCGTACGATCCGGCCGTCGGGCCGTCCGGGTTCTGGCGGGCGATCGGCGGCTGCGAAACCGGGCCGGCTGTCCCCAAGCCGGGAAATTCCGACATCGTCTACGCCAACTGCAAAGGGCAGTTTGGCCGTTACAACAAGAAAACCGGTGAGGAGAAGCGGTATTGGGTCGGGGCACAAAGCCTCTACGGACATAATCCCAAGGACCTGAAATTCCGCTTCCAGCGGGTGTCTCCGATCCACGTTTCGCCCCATGACCCGAACGTCGTTTATCACGGCTCGCAGTATCTCCACCGGACGACGGACGAGGGCGTGACCTGGGAGACGATCTCGCCCGATCTGACGGCGAATGAGCCGGACAAACAGGTGATTTCCGGTTCACCCATCACCCGGGACGTCACCGGCGAGGAATACTACAGCACGATCTACGCCGTCCAGGAGTCACCGCTCCTCAAAGGACTGATTTGGGTTGGGGCTAACGATGGCCCCGTCCACGTCACCCGCGACGGCGGAAAAAACTGGGCGAATGTGACGCCCAGGGACATGCTCAAGGGCGGCCGCGTCCAGACCGTTGAGCCTTCGCCCCATCGGCCGGGGAAAGCCTATTTTGCCGCTTACCGATATCTTCTCAACGATTGGAAACCCTATATCTACCGCACGGACGATTACGGCAAGACCTGGACGCTGTTGACGACGGGGGAGAACGGGATTCCGATCGACAGTCCGACGCGCGTCATCAGGGAGGATCCGAACCGGGAAGGCCTGCTTTATGCCGGCACTGAATTCGGCCTGTTCATTTCCTTTGATGACGGCGGGCATTGGCAGCCGTTCCAACTCAACCTTCCGGTGACGCCAGTGACCGATATCCAAGTGGTTCGAAAGGATCTTGTCCTGTCTACGATGGGCCGGTCGTTCTGGATCATGGATAACGTCACCCCGCTTCATCAATTTCAGGTCGGAGGAAGCGGCGAACCGGCCGCGCTCTTCGTCCCGCGCGACGCTTATCGGATGAGGATGCGCGGCGCCGGGCGATCAAACGCCGGTCCGGAATATCCCGCGGCCGGAGCGATGATCGATTATGTTTTGGCCGGCAAGCCTCAGGGTGATCTGAAACTCGAAATCCTGGACGAGGCCGGGCTCATTGTCCGGACGTTCGGAGGCGGCGCGGGGGCTCCGCGGCTCGATTCCGCGCTTGGAATGCACCGGTTCGTTTGGGATATGCGGCGGGAGGTCAAAGCCGCGGCGCCGGCCCCCACAGCCCAGACGGCGGCCGCGGGGGGAGGGGGCGGCGAAGAAGGCGAATTCCGGCCGACGCGGTCCCGAGGCCCCTTGGTCCTTCCGGGGGCGTACCAGGCCCGGCTGACGGTCGGAGATTGGAGCCGGACGGTGGGATTCAAGATCTTGATGGACCCCCGAATCGAAGCGGATGGGGTCACGCAGTCCGACCTTAAAGCCCAGGAACGGATCATCCTGGACGTTCTCGCCCTCCAGGCCCGGGCGCGAGAGGTCGCGGCCAAGGTCGAAAAGGAAAAGACCCGGTTGGCGGCGGCCGTCGTCGCCGGCGGACCGGCGGCTAAAGCGGCCAAGGCCGAACTGGCCAAAGTCGAAGCCCTTCGGGCGCGGCTGGTGACCGCCGGAGGCCGTTATCCCCAGGGGATGCTTCTCGATCAGATCGGATATCTGGCAAGCCTCCTGGACGGAGCAGACCAAAAACCCGGCCGGGACGCCTATGTCCGATTGGAGGAGCTGACGGCGGCCTTGGACGAAATCGCCGCGGTCATTCGTTGACCGTGTTTCTTTTCGATTTTCGGTCCTCGGGAGGGAGAGGGAATAGGTCCCATAGATCAATATTCTTGGAGCTTCAGCCCTTTCGAACGAATTGACAGGAAGATCCGCAAAATATAAACTGCTGGAATTAAAGCAGATCTGTCAGCCGGCTTGTGTCTTAAGAAGACCGGCGGGAGAACATGTTGCCAAGCCATGCCGGATCGGTTCTCTTAGATGACAGGGCGAAGGCCCACCTTCAGATCTTGCTTGATGCTCTCCCTTCCTACGTCATTCTCCTTGATGAAGGACATCATATCTTGATGGCTAATGAGGCCACGTCCTTGGCCGTCGGGTTACCGACAGCTGAAATCATCGGCAAATATTGCCCTCGTCTCATTCATGGGATCGACGGGCCTTTCCCGGGATGCCCTTTGGAAGAAGCCGTTACGACAAAGAAAAGCGTTATTCGCGAGTATTACGATCCCCGGTCCGAACGCTGGATGGAATCTTCCATATTTCGCACATCCTTTCATACGGAGGCCGGCCGCTCCGTTTTTTATCATGCGACACGGGATATCAGCGAGAAGAAGCAGAACGTCGCTAAAATTCAGCAGAATTATGAAGAGCAGTCGGTTCTCCTTTCGCTGTCCCATCTGGCCCTGGAGAATGTCTCGCTGGAAATTCTGCTTGACCGGGCACTCAACCTTCTCCTTTCGATCAAGTGGCTGGAATTGGAATCGAAAGGGTGCATCTTCCTTGCTGATTCCGATACCGGAGATCTCGTCATGACGGCCGTCTCCGGCCTCAGTGAGTACATCCGCAAAGAATGCGCCCAAGTCCCCCTCGGCCGATGTTTATGCGGTCGGGCCGCAAAAACACAACAGCCGGTCTTTGCCGGACATCTTACCGACGAGCATGAAATCGGGTATTCGGGGATCAGTCCGCACGGACATTATTGCGTTCCCATGGTCTTTGAGGGAAAAACCCTGGGGGTGATCAATACCTATATAAAAGACGGCCATCCCCATAATAAAACGGAGAACGACTTCCTCACGCTCTTCGCCAATACAATGGCCGGGCTCATCGTTTGGAAACGCGCGGAAGACAAGCTGGAACAGAGCTTGGAGAAGTTGGGCAAAGTTTCGGACGGCATGATTCACGTCATTGCCAAAATTGTCGAACGCCGAGATCCCTATACGGCGGGGCATCAGAAACGCACGACCCAAATCGCCTGTGCAATCGCCGGTGAACTAGGAATGTCCGAAGATCGAATTGACGGATTGCGAATGGCCGGCATCATCCATGACATCGGAAAAATCTATATTCCTGCGGAAATTCTGAGCAAACCGGGGCGGCTTACGGACCTGGAATTCTCCATGGTCAAAACTCACGCTCAGGTCGGCTTTGACATCCTGAAAGACATCGATTTTCCTTGGCCGATCGCCCAGATTGTGCTCCAGCACCATGAAAAGATCGACGGTTCAGGATACCCCCAAGGTTTAAAAGAAAACGCGATCCTACAGGAAGCCGGAATTCTCGCCGTCGCCGATGTCGTTGAAGCCATATCCTCCGACCGGCCGTACCGACCGGCAATCGGATTGGACAAGGCGTTGGAAGAAATCGAAGGGAAATCGGGTATTTATTACGATGCCGCGGTCGTCACCGCCTGCCTCGGCCTTTTCCGCAAAAAAGGATTTAAAATCGGTTCGTCGTTCTGATCAGGTCGTCAAAAGGTTTCTGAAAAAGTGGGCGAGCGGAATTGCGCGGCACGCGTCGGCGATATTCCGGATCAGTTTTTCATCGGCCGTCAGCAACGGCAAATCTTCCAGAAGGGCCAAGGCCGCAAAAACGATGATATCCGGCCGGTGGTTTATGCCTTCCGGGTGTTCTTCGAGTTGCCGTTTACAGCGACCAAGGCCCCGCCCTGATTCGGAAGCCTCAATAAGGACGGTGAAGCGACGGGCTTGCCCGCCCTCTTCGCTTCGCGAATGAGGACTGCAAAGCCCGGGGGAATTTCTGCAGTACTCGCCCGTGGTTTCAGGCCACGGGTGAGTGGCGAGCCGAAGGCTCGTCCATTGACTTTATTTCGACTTTTGCGGCTTTGGCCTCGACGCCTCGAGACGACAGAGAGAGCGTACAGCCCGTGATTTTTTTCTGATCATTCTGTTTAAAGGCGAAGGAAACCTCGTCGCCGTTGGGGTCGAGGCTCGTGAACGTCAGGTCTTTACCCTGGACGGGGGTCAAGGGTTGAGGATCCTGTCCCGGGACTTGGGCGTCAAAGAAGAGCTTCGTGTCTTTAAGCACGATCTTGAAGGGAAGCATCTGGTTTCCGAGATCGAGGTTGTAATCCCCGGCGATTTCAGCGTAGATTTTTTCTTGAGCCGGCGCTGAAAGGGGAATCATCCCGAAGATTGCGACGAGAAGAGCCATTGTCCATACGAAACGAGCGTGTTTTTTCATGAACCAATCTCCATGTCTCAATATGTGAATGCACTCCCGAAAATATCTCCCCGCGGAATCAGGGGGACCTATCCCCGTGAGTGTCTTCTTAGGATTAGACGAATTTCGAGGTTCGAATGTTTCATGGACCGAAAAATATTTTTCTTGCGGATCGGCCGTCAAGAGAAAGCTTTATTGGCCTGAGTTATCGGAAATCAGTCCGCCCTTCGACGCCTGATGGTCCGGCCGGCTGGAAAAACTTCTCGGTCCGGATTTCCGGACGCAAAGGGGCCCTACCTTGAATGGCCGAGATAGGGGATTGATTATTTCTTGGGTTCCTGAAGATACGGCTGGAGATGTTCCTCCAGGAACGCCCAGATCAGGTTGAGGGAATCGCGCTGGGCCGGGGTATTCTGAAGCGCTTTCCGGTCATTCGTCAGCAGACGCTCGAAATCGTGCCCGCCCGGCGGATCGATGTAGATTTTTGTCTCGGCCAGACGGGGGATGTGGTACGCGAGAGCGTGGATCAGCATTTCGCATTCGACGAAATTGACGTCTTGGTCATTGGTCGCGACATGCACCCGGACCGGGACTTTGATTTTCGAGACGTGATAAACGGGCGACCGCTCGATATAAATATCTCTTTTTTGGTAGACTTCGCCGCCGATCCGCTTTTGTCGGGCGAATTCGGCCTCATAATAAGGCCCTTTAAAGGAAAGGCGGAAGATGAGATTGGTCACGGGAACGCCGGCGTAAGCGCACTTGAGGGTCCGGCCCTGGTCCCGAATCAGGGAATGCAGGGTGATGAATCCGCCGTGGCTCCACCCGATCATGCCGACGCGGGCCGGATCGACCTCCGGCACGTTGGCCTTGAGATAGTCATATCCCCCCATGACGTCGTCGACTTCGTACCCGCCGTAGTCGATTGCGTCGTAAAAATCCTTCCCGTACCCGATGCTGCCGCGGTATTCGGGGGCTAGAACGACATATCCGCGGCGGACAGCTTCCTGGACGAGGAGGAACGAATCCGAGTCGAAGCTGCCGTGGATCATCGGGTGGATCCACAGGAGCGCCGGCTTCGAATTCGGCCCGGCCTGGGCGGACGATCGAAAGAGGTACGTCGGAATCGAGAGGCCGTCCACCGGGCTGGGATATGCCGCCTTTGCGAAAACGATCCCCGCCTCCCGGCTCCATTTTTCGAGAAGGGCGTCATCGATCTTTTTTTCGTCGAGGTCGGCTTGATGCCGGCCTTCCATCCCCAGGCTCTGGAGTTCCAAGACGCGCGCCTGCATCTCCTTGATCTGATCTTGGAGTTTAATAAGCTCTCGGCCCCGATTCTGCCTTTCCTTCGCCTGCTCTTGTTGAGCGGCGGTTTGGGGGGAGGAATTTTGAATTGCCGTCGTCTGAAAGGCGGGCGTGCCGGCGGCCGAGATTCCTATGATGGTTATTAATGCCGACGGCCCGATGAAGCGGGCCAGCGATCGGTTCTTCGTCATGACGATCTCCTTCCCGAAAAAATACGGAGATTCATGCTAACCCCCCCTTGATTTGGTTGTCAAACGAGCCAGGAAATTATTTTGAGAGATTTTGGATTCAACCGGGTTTGCTTACGGCCCGGGCTTCGGCCGAAAAGCCGTTGAAGGCCGGATTCCGCTCAGATTTCGGCCCAGTTGGCGATCTCGGGATTGTGGGTTCCGACGAATTCGGCGTTGCGATGGGGTTTGAGGACAAGCGCCGGCTTCGGTTCCTTCGGATCGGGCAGGGGGAAGACGCGGGCGCTTTCGCCGTACTTTTTCTTCAGATCGTCCAAGGCCCCGAAATCCAAGGCCCGGTTGGGACAGGCGGCAATGCAGGCCGGGGCCAGTCCCCGGGCCAATTTGTCGGCGCAGAAATCGCACTTGGACATGATCGCCGCGACCGCGTCATATCGGATTGCGACGTAAGGGCAAACGGTTTCGCAGAGGCGGCAGCGGGTGCAGTTCGTTTCGTCGATGAAGACGATCCCGTCTTCCCTCTTCCAGATGGAATTGGTCGGGCAGGCGGGAAGACAGGGCGGGTTCTGACAATGGCAACAGGCCATCGAGACGTTGTAGGCGGCCACGGACGAAAGCCACAGGCCGTTTTTGAACTCCCATTTCCCGCCCGTGACTTCGGTCACCTTCCGCCAATGGACGCCTTGGGGCAGGTCGTTCTTGTCCTTGCAGGCGACCTGACAGGTTTTGCATCCGGAGCAGGCGTCGGAGTTGAAGAAAAAAGCCCATTGTCCGGCCATAGCGCGCCTCACCCTTCCTTTCGGATTTCGACCATGATCGTATGCTGGGCGTTGCCGTAAGCCAGGGGCGTCCACCGGGACGATGTCAGGACGTTGATCGATCCGCCCCGGTCGACGCCTTTATCGTCGGGAGCCCACCATGCGCCCTGGGGGATGGCGACGACGCCTGGGCGGATTCTCGCGGTGACCCGGCAGGGGAGGATCAGAGCTCCCCGGTCGTTGAACACCCGGACCGAATCGGCGTTCTGCAGTCCCCGGGCGGCGGCGTCGACGGGGTTGATGAAGACCCTTTGCGGGAACGCTTCTTCAAGCCAATCCACTTTTTCCATGGTCGAATGGACCCGGGCCAGGGTATGGTGGCCAAGGGCTTGCAGGGGAAAGGCCTTGGCTTCGGGTCCGAAGGGGCTCTCCCATTCCTGGATGTATTTCGGAACCGCCGGAACCGTGTCCGGCTTTTTCAAGGCGTAAAGGGCGGGGGAGAAGATTTCGATTTTTCCCGAGGAGGTGGATAGCGGATATTTTACCGGGTCCCGCCGGAAATCGGCCAGGGCGACAGCCGGCGCGGTCACGGGGTTGGAGTGAACGCCGGCGTTGCTCTTTTCCATCTCCGCCATCCCGGGGAGATTGGGAAATCGCATTTTTCGGAATTGCGCGAGCGACCATTCCACCCAATCCCGCTCGTTCCGGCCTTCCGTATAGGCCGGGCCGATGCCGAGCCGCTCGGCGATGTCGGCGCAGATCCGGTAATCGCTCTTGGTCTCGAAGGGTGGGTCGACGATCGGGGGCATGAGAAGGACTTCGTCGCCGTATTTCCAGCCGTCCTCGACCCCCCAGGTTTCAAATTGGGTGCAAGCGGGAAGGACAAGGTCGGCGAATCGGGCCGAGGGCGTCAGGAAATTGTCCTGGACGGCGATGAATTCGACGAGCGATTCGTCGCGGAGGATTTTGACCGTCCGGTTGATGTCGGCGTGCTGGTTGACGAGGATGTTCGAGGCTACGGCGTAGATCAGCTTGATGTTATTGTCGAGTTTATCCGTACCGCGGACGCCGTGCTCCGGTCCCATGTCCTTGCCGTGGAGGACGGCTTCGGTCCAGAGAAATGTCGGAATGCTGGCTCGGACCGGGTTTGAACCCGAGGGAAAGACCGTCCAAGCCGGACCGCCGTCCGGCGCCTGCAGGCCCATCCCTCCGGCCCAGCTCCCGGGCAGGCCGACGTTTCCAGTGAGGGCCGCCAGGACGCATCCCGCCCGGACGACCTGTTCGCCATACGCGCGTCTCTGCATACCGTAGCCTTGGTACAAGACGCCGGGTTTCCGGGTCGCGTATTCACGGGCGAGCCGGGCGATCGTCTCGCGGGGAATTCCGGTGATGGGTTCGGCCCATTCCGGAGTTTTAGGCTTTCCGTCGTGTGTACCGAGGATATAATCTTTATAGCTTTCCGCTCCGGGGGCTCCGGGCGGCATCTGGGTTTCGTCGAAGCCGAGGCAATGGGCCCGGACGAAGCCGGCGTCGATCAAACCGTCCTTGATCATGACGTGGGCCATGGCCGACATCATGGCCGTGTCCGTTCCCGGTCGGATGGGGATCCATTCGTCGGCCAGGGATACGGCGCTCATGGTCAACCGGGGATCGAGGAGGACGATCTTCGCCCCTTTCTCCCGCGCTTTCCGCAGGAAGAATTCGGTGTTCGTCCCGTCGCGCATCTCGGACGGATTCCAGCCCCACATCAGAATGAGCTTGGCGTTGACCCAGTCCTGGCGTTGGTTGCCGGTGACGTTCGTGCCGTAGACCGTCGATGTGGCGTTGGCCATGCAGGCCCAGGAATAGTTGTTGTAGCCCCCGAGACTGCCGCCGAACAGGTTGAGAAGGCGTTGGGCGGTCTGGCGGCCGTTGGTCTGGCTGTAGCTTCCGGTGCCGTAGGGGACGAACAGGGCCGAATTGCCGTACGTCGATTTGACCCGCTTGAGTTCGGCGGCCATTTCATTGAGCGCCTCGTCCCAGGAGACACGCTTGAATTTTCCCTCGCCGCGTGCGCCGGTACGTTTCAGCGGGTATTGAAGCCGGTCGGGATGGTATTGGCGCTTGCGGTAGGCCCGTCCCCGAATGCAAGCCCTGAGTTGGGGATCGGCGATTGTGTCAGTCGGTCGGTCGTCGGTCTCGATCCGGATGATTTTGCCTTCCTGGACCGAGATCCGGAGCAGGCAGCGGCCGCCGCAGTTGTGGGACGGGCAGCCCGCCCTGATGATTTTAACGGCTGCGTCCTGGGCGACTCCGGCGGCCGGGGGGATATCGCCTCCCGGGCCGGCGGGCTCGATCAGTTCGCCCAACGCCGGCATGGTCAAGGCTGAAGTGCCGAGGAGGGCGCTCCATTTCAGGAAGCAGCGCCGAGTCAGGGCCGTCTTGTCCATGGGCGTATTCTAGCAAGAGCGCGGAAGCGCGTCCACCGGGCTATCCTTATCCTGATCGAGCCGGAGAGAATCGTTGGAGTTGAGATCTTTTGCGGGAATAGGATAAAATCCGGGTCAATGCGTCGTTCAGGAGGAGAACCGATGGGTCGGAGGAAGTGGATCATCAGGATCTGGACTTTGCTCCTGGCGGTAAACGGTTGGGCCGTCCAAAATCCCAAGGTTCTCATGAAGACGGAAAAGGGCGACATAACCGTCGAGATTTATGCCGATAAGGCTTCGGGAACGGCGGACAATTTTTTAAAATACGTGGATGCCAAACTCTATGACGGTTCGACTTTTCATCGGACCGTGACCATGGAGAACCAGAGACCCGAGGAAATTAAGATCGAGGTCATCCAGGGCGGCGCGCTCTCTGGGGAAAAATCGTTCCCGGCCATTCCGCTGGAACGGACGAATCTGACCGGTTTGAAACACGTGGACGGGACAATCTCTATGGCCCGCGGCGGGGCCGATAGCGCGACGGCGAGTTTCTTCTTTTGTATCAACGACCAGCCGGCGCTTGATTTCGGAGGTCTGAGAAACAAGGATGGGCAGGGATTCGCCGCCTTCGGAAAAGTCGTCGCAGGGATGGACGTCGTCCGGAAAATTCAGCAAGCCCCTCACGAGGGCCAGACCTTGAAACCGCCGGTGAAAATCATTACCGTCGCTCGAATTCCGGATTGATGGGGATGGTTCGCGGTTTGATGGCGTTCCGGATCGATCGATGGTAGAGAGGTTCAAGATGAAAATCCGAGCGCGGGCGATGACGGCGGCGGGCGTGGTTCTGTTGGCGGCGGCCGCGATCGCTTTCCAAGAGACTGAAAAATTTCCGACCCGGAAGCCCGATGGGGAGCCGGACCGGGTGAAGGTCCGG
>Ga0315287_10003982_pt1 | contig 14330 bp, 16 predicted proteins | sample YL17G11_0_MG_FD_205037 | JGI IMG/M metagenome (GOLD analysis project Ga0315287, IMG submission 205037) | Sediment microbial communities from Yellowstone Lake, YNP, Wyoming, USA - YL17G11_0 | ecosystem: Environmental > Aquatic > Freshwater > Lake > Sediment | place: USA: Wyoming | collected... | reverse complement strand
GGAGGCCACTTTCATGGAAGGGATAAAGAAGGAATATCAGCCGGAGTTCATGGCCGCGGTTACCAGACCGCCTTCGGTATACAGGGGCAACCCGTTCCAGATAGAGGTGGTCATAGGCTACGGGGGACCTTCGCTGCAGAAGCAAGGCACTGCAAAGATAATGCGGTTCGCCAACAGGGTTCCTTTGCTATACCAGGCATCCGGCTGCGCGACGATAAAGTCCGTGCAGAAGGTAGACTGGAGGCACTACGGAATGGAACAACAGTCGGGAATACCATGCGGGCCGGTCATAGTCGCGGTGCACATGGCCAGCGTCTGGATACCTTACATCAGCGAAGCGAAGGAAGCGATAGACCCTTACCCGGCAATAATCAAGGAAATGAAGCTTGCGCTGCAGGAAGCGGGGAGAAGGCTGCAGCACTACATGGCCGGCAGGAAGAGGACGGCGGATGCCGCGCAACGAGCCAACCTGTTCGAGCGCTACATACCGATAGCTGCCGAGGCGATAGCGAAGTTGGCGGAGATGCAGCAGGGCAAGCTCGAAGCGGCGCTGCTGGGAATGCTCAAGAAGGGCGACGCAATAAAAGAGGCCGAGCAATCAACGGATGCCGAAACGTTGCCTGAACCCGAGAAGAAAAAAACGGAAGGGGAAGATTGAATGGTAAGGGATGAAGCAAAAGGCAAAATCAAGCTGGTTGGAACCAAGCTGGCGAAAGACATAGAAGATGCAAGGAACCCGACGCTGGACGTTCCGGTAAGGGCGCTGAGCAACGTGAGCTACGATACGAAGAGCGGTTTCATAACGCTGGGAACCAAGACGGCCAAGCGGTTCTTCTTCAACGTGGCCCACGTGCGCAAATTCGTGCAGACGATAGAGGCCGCGGCAAGCGCGAAGGATTTGCTGGAAGTGGGAAAGCACCTCAGCCTCAGGGAAGTTTTCTATAGGATGAAACGGACAATACCGGGAACCCAAATCAACGTGGTCGATGAACAGGAAGAGAGCAACAAGGCGATAGAGGATCTAGAGCTCATCACGGGCGTGAGCAGGGAGCAATTGCACATCAACGCGAACAAGAACGGAAGCGCAGCGGGAAAAATAATAATAGAGGACAAGGGAGACAGCATCGATTGGTCCAAACTTGGCTCCGGCGGATGGAGCATACCGAGCAACGTCGAGGATATCAAGTTCAAGAAAGTGGATGCGAAATTCGTCATCTATGCTGAGAAGGCGGCCGAGTGGGAACGGATGCACGAGGACAGGGTATGGGAGAAGCTCAGTTGCATAATCATCGCGAGCCAGGGACAGGCCACCAGAGGGGTCAGAAGACTTTTGCAGAGGCTCCACGAGGAGCACAAGCTCCCCATCTATGTGCTTGTTGACTTGGACCCTTGGGGAACATACATCTACAGCGTGCTCCGCTCGGGAAGCATAGGACTTGCACACATCAGCGAGAGGCTGGCAATACCGGACGTCCGGTACCTCGGGCTCACGCCGGACGACGTCAAGAAGTACGACCTTGGCAAGCACCTCATCCGCTTCAACGAAATCGACCTCAAGAGACTTGAACAGATACGGAACTATCCGTGGTTCAAGGACGACAAACGGTGGCAAGGCTTCTTCGACAAGATGCTGGCGCTGAAAGGCAAGGTCGAACTTGCGGCACTTACCAGCAAGGGCATCACGTTCCTCTCGGATAAATACATACCGGACAAGATCAAGAACAAGGACTGGGTTGGCGATTGATTTGACTTACCTGAAACGATTTGAGGGTCTGGAAACGGAACTGATTCAAAAATACGGAATACCAAAAGGGCCGATAGTAGCAATAGGTGGTCTGTCTGGAACAGGAAAAGATACTGCCGCTAACAACCTTCAAAAGCTGTTCGAAGAAAAAGAAAAAATAAAAGGCATACCGGTCAACATTGCAGGCGAAATCATACGCGCAGCGGCAGAAAAAGCCGGCTACAAAAAAGACCAGATGGAAATGTTCTCTCAATATCTGACGGAACACGGTGAAGGAAAGCTGGACTTCTACGCCGAAAAAAGGACAATCGAACTGGCTATATCAAACGGCCGGGGGATTTACGTCGGCAGGATAGCACCGCTCGCGCTCTATCACCTCCAGACCAAAATGGGCAACGTCGTAACCATATGGATGGAAACCGACCTACGTGTCATCGCAGAAAGGCTTCAGAAGGACCCGAACCGCAAGGATTACTACGAAAAGCCTATCGAAGAAATCATGCAGAAGGTGACTGCGAGAGACGAAAAGGACACGAGAAGATTTAAAGATCCGAAAGTCTACGGGCTGGACCCGGCGGAAAAGAAGGGCATGTACGATCTTGTTCTGAATAACAGCCACTACACAAAAGAACAAACCGCCAACAAGCTCCACGATTTCGTCATCTCACGGCTGAAGGCTTTTAAATAATCTCGGGCTCGATAGCCAATGGGGTAGTAGCTCAGCTCGGGAGAGCGAGCGGCTGAAGATCAAGCGAACTTCATTCGCAGATTTTCGCTGACGCAAAAACCGCTATGTCGGGCGTTCAAATCGCCCCTATCCCACCATCCAGTTAGGCAATTGACGTCATTTTAATCCGCGCTTTTAACCTCTATGTTCCAATTTGTATCATGCTGGTCCGGGTCATCCCGGTCGGGCGGCCGCCGCAAGCGATTGTGGATGCAATAGCCAATGAACTTCCCATGCGGACTGCCGTGAGTACGAGAGTTCTGCCGGTCCTCAACGTCCCGAAGGAAAGTTGGAACCAATGGAGGAAGCAATACAATGCAGAGAGCATGCTGTCCTCCCTGAACGGGGCCGCGGCTGCAGCGTTCATAGACAAGAGCATACCGAGCCTGTTCGTGACCGAAGTGGACATCTACTACGACGGTCTGAACTTCGTGTTCGGACTTGAAGATCCGACCCTTGCAGCTTGCATAGTATCAATAGCGAGGCTGAGGCAGGAATTCTACGATAAGGGCCCCAGCATCGGGCTGCTTACCGAAAGGGCGGTCAAGGAGGCCGTACATGAAATCGGGCACATGTTCGGAATCGAGCACTGCAGACACCCGCACTGCGTGATGGCATTCAGCCCGTCAATAGTGGACGTGGACTCAAAAAAGAACGAATTCTGCGCGGACTGCCAACTGAAAGCAAGCATCCGCGGCGTCGCGCTCGAATAGTGATTTATTAAGGGCGCAGCGAATTGCGGTTATGGTCGAAGGAACGCTCAAAGAAAACAAGGTTATAATAAGCGACCCCTCCGGGCGCGAGCTTTACGACAGCGTCTGGTACGGAGAGCTTGAGGGGGAAAACGTTGTCCTGGACATGATTGAAGCCGTGCTGCTGGCAGAAAGAGCGAGGGTAGAAGTCAAGCATGAGGACAGGAAAATCAGTTTCCGTGAACTGTACCATCTGGCTGCCAAGCGCGACCCGCAATTCGCCGCGCGGTTCGCAATATACAAGGACCTGCGGGAGCGCGGTCTTCCAGTCAGGCTCGGATTCAAAGGCAGCGATTTCAGGGTGTATGACAGAGGGGCGAAACCGGGCTCCGCGGCGGTGGCAAAATGGATGGTGTTTGCCTCGGCGGAGGACTGGCCAGCTGCACTGGAGCAGCTCGGGAAAGCGATGAGACTCGCCGCAAACATCCGTGCCTTGGCTTTGTGGGCAGTGGTTGACAACGACCTGGACGTCACGTACTACATAATCAACGAACTGGTGCCATAGAAATGGGAAAGAAAAAGAAGGAAGAAAAACAGATCGAAGCCCACCTGATAGAGGACAGGGCTATAATCTGGGATGCGGAGGAAGGCAAAAAGATATTCGAGAGCGATTACTACGGAAAATTCAGGGAGGACAGGCTGGAGCTTGCACTGGTCGAAACCGTGCTATTGCTTGAGAACGGCAGGATTGCCGTCCTGGATTCGGAAGGAAAGCGGATGAATGTTGATGAACTCAAGGAGTCCTGCAGGAAGATTGACAGCAGGTTCGATGTAAAGTACACGGTCTATACGGATCTCAGGAAGAGGGAGCTGCCCACCAGAACGGGCTTCAAGTTCGGCTGCGATTTCCGCGTTTATGCAAGAGGCGTGAAACCGCTCAGGAGGGGCCCGAAGGATGCGAAGGAGCACACCAAATGGATTGTATTTGCCGTGCCCGAGGGCTACACATTCAGCTTCCCCGAACTCAGCAGGGCGGTAAGGCTCGCTCACAACATCCGGGCGAACATGCTCTGGGCAATTGTATCTGAAGCAAAGGAAGTCAAGTACTACCAGGTCACTTTCTTCAAACCTTGAAATCCAGCTTGGTCTCCCCCAGCCAGCGGGGGCAGTTCCTGAAGTACGAACGCATATCACGGCGAAACGTCTTCAGCAGGTCGGGTGAAAGGAACCAGACCCTAGACGCTTCCTCCAAGCTTAGCCAGCGGATGCACGCCGTCCTGGCAATATCATCTTTGGCCACACAGGGCCGTAGCTTTCCTCCGACCGGTCTTGCCAAGTGAACAAGCTCCAGAGTCATGTCAAAGTCCCTATGCTCGCCGTGTTTCCATCTAGTCGGATGTTTCCACTTTCGCACGTACAGAAGACGCTCGACCTTTATTTTCAGGCCGGTCTCTTCCATTGCTTCACGCACGGCACATTTCTCGGCGGTCTCACCGGGTTCCATTCCGCCGCCGGGAAAATACCAGTAACCCGCGTGCCTCTGATAGAGCAGTATTTTGCCACTCTTCCTGATCATTGCGCCACTTCTGATGCGACATTTCATGGCCAGAATGCGATTCGTGCACCTTTATATTCCTCTTTGGAGAAAGAAGTTTCATGCTGGTTTCTGAAATCATGTCCAAAGAGCTTCTGGAAGTTTCCCCAACGGACCCGGTTTCGGTTTTCATTTCGATGATGGAGAAGGAACGCGTGCACGATGCTCCCGTAATCGAGAAAGGGAAGCTCGTGGGGCTGGTCAGGTTTGACAGCCTGCTCAAGCGAGGGGTGACGGACCCGACCAAGCAGAAGATTTCCAACGTGATGGAACCGGTACCGCCGACGCTGACACCAAAGAACACGATCGAAGAAGCGACCGACCTGCTGTGGAAGAGCGGGCTCAGGGCGCTGCCTGTATGCGAGGGCAAGAAAATCGTGGGCATGCTGTCTGTCTGGGATGTGATTGATGTGGCCGCGCAGACAAAGGCGTTCAGGCAGACCCGGGCGGAGAGCATAATGTCCGTAGCGGAAGTCATACCGAGCCATGCGGACATCGGAGCCGCAAGGGTACTCATGCGCGAGCATGGATTCAGCAGGCTGCCTGTCATAGACAATGACGGGAAGATGATCGGAATAGTCTCCGTGAATGACCTACTCAAAGCATTCAAGACCCCGAAGGAAAAGATGACATGGTACGGAATGGCGGCGGAAATGGAACGCATGACCAGCCTGCCTGTCAGTAACATAATGGATGACCGCCCGCAGACCGCAAGCTCCAAGGACAGCCTCAGCGACGTGACAGAGAAACTGGTAAAACGGAAGGAATCGGGACTGACGATAACGGAGAACGGGGTTCCGATTGGGGTGATAACAGTCAAGGACCTGCTTGACGCCTATGCCGCCGGCATGATGCAGAAGGGCGTCTACTACCAGGCAATAGGTCTCGAATCCGAGGATGAAATGGTGATGGAGACCGTTCACCGCATGATAGGGGACGCGATACGGAAGGTCTCTTCGATAGTCCCTGTCCAGTTCGCGGTAATCCACTTCAAGCGGCATGAAGCGGGAGGATTGAGGACGAAATGGTCGGTCAGAGCAAGGTTCAGGACGGACAGGGGGACAGTAATGTCCAAGGCGTGGGCATGGGATCCGCGCGACGCGACCGGGCACGCGATGGACAACCTTGAAAGGGAACTCCTCAAGAAACGGGAGACCGTCAGGGACAGATCAAGGGAAAACGCCCGAAAACTCAAGGAAATGATTCACTCGGGGACCGGTTGATGCAAACCATCTGCGACGGGTGCAAACTTCCGGTGAAAAAGGTCGGCAGGCTAAACAGGATTACCAAGCGCGGGCTGTCTCAGATGCTCTGCCGCATATGCAAGAAAAAAATCGATATGACGTTCACCTGAGGTAACGGTCTTCCCATTCCCGCCACCTTGACTCCGGTATGTCAGGGTCGTATCGCTTTCTTGCCGAAGCAGCCTCACCGAACTCCTTTCTCCACATGAAGCCGGCCAGCAAACCTATGACCAGGCCCGCCAGGTGTGCCGTGTTGGCTATACCGGACGGGACGAACAAGCCCAACAGGTCGCTCGCCGCCCAGAACACAACCGCAACGTACATCGGCAGGGGGACGTAAGAAACGTAGATGACCATGCGCGGCCTGAGCACTGCGAGCGCGCCCATCAGGCCAAAAATCGCCCCGCTGGCACCGAGCGAAGAATCATAAAACGGGACGGTCGCAAGCCCGCCAAGTATGCCTGCAACAAAGAAAACGATCAGCCAGCGCCTGCCGCCGATTATGTTCTCGAGAAGCGCACCAAAAAGGAACAGCGCGAACATGTTGAACAGCAGATGCTCGAAACTCGCATGAGCGAAGATGGAAGTCACCAAAATCCACGGGTGATACAGAACTTCTGCGGATACCAAAACGAGCTGATCGGTAAGCGGGGAAAAAACAAGCTGCAACAGGAAAACGAACACGCAGACCAAAAGCATCCGGACGGACCAATAATCCAGTATCATTTCAGTCGCTCGCGGAGCCAGTTTTCCAGCTCTGTTATCTTGACACGCACCTGCCCGGTAGTGTCACGGTCACGGACGGTGACAGTCCCGTCCGTAAGAGTATCGTGGTCGACGGTGATGCAGGCAAAAGTCCCTATCTCGTCCTGCCTGTAGTAACGCTTGCCGATGCTCCCCGAGTCATCATAGAAGCAGTCGAAATGCTTCTTGAGAGAATTGTGCACTTCCATGGCTTTTTCCGGCAGACCGTCCTTGTTGACCAGCGGGAACACAGCCACGGTGAACGGGGCAAGCGAGTGCGGCAGCTTTATGAGAGCCCTTTCTCCGTCCTTCGCATAATGCAAATCGAGCAGGCACAGAAGTATACGGTCGATACCGAACGAAAGCTCGAGCACATGGGGCACGAACCTCTTGCCGTCGAAGAAGATATCCTGACTTTTACCCGAGACCTTCTGATGCCCCGCAAGATCATGATCGGTCCTGTAATGCACCCCGCCCATCTCCTTGAAACCTCCGAGAGCCTCGGAATCCAATTCCATGTCCCAGTGATACTTGTTGTAAAAGGCCTTTTCCTCGTCCGAGAGCTGCCTGAACCTGAACTTCCGGTAAGGAACATGAAGCACATCCAGGAAGAACTTCTGTACAATCGCCATATGGTACACGTAGAACTTTGGAACGTCCTTTGACAGCTGCTCGCAGGTCACCTCTTTTACCTGTTCGCCGACACGCATGGCAAAAAGCTTGTAATCTTTGACCGAGTTCCAGTGCGGGTGCTCGGCAACCTTCTCGGAATCGAAGAATATCTGCAGCTCGGCCTGCGTGAACTCCCGCATGCGTGAGGTCAGCTGCCTCGGAGAAATCTCATTCCTAAAGGCCCTTCCGACTATCGCCAAGCCGAGAGGGAGCCTCTTCCTCAGAACCTCGAAGCACTGCTGAAAATTCACGTAAGCGCCCTGCGCGGTCTCGGGCCTGAGATAAGCAACGGTTTCACCGGTGGAACCGACGCCGAGCTTGAACATCATGTTGAACACCTCGGCTTCACCCAGCTGGCCACTGCACTTCGGGCATTTCACGCCGTGCTTTTTGATGAGCTCGGTCAGCTGCTGAGGAGCCAACCCTTCGAACTTTTCGTGCAGCAGCTCTTCCATTATCTGGTCCGCACGGTGCGCGGTCCGGCACTTCCTGCAGCGGACTATCGGATCGACAAAATTCTCAAGGTGGCCGGACGCCTTGAAGACCTTCTCGGGCATTACGGTGGTAGCATCAATTTCAAAAAAATTCGAATCCAAGCCGAGGAAATACCTCTTCCACGACAGCTCGAGCTTCTTTTTCAGCAGGCAGCCTATCGGGCCGTAATCGTAAAAGCCCGCGGCACCGCCGTAGAGCTCGGACGATATCCAGAAAAATCCCCTCCGCTTGGCAAGGGCCTCCATTTCGTCTATACCCGGCATCCTAATGCACCTGCCGCCTCTGGCCGAGAGGAGCATAGCTCCTCGAAGCGCGTGAACCTAGGTTCACGCTGCGGCCAAAACCTCTCTTGGCAACTCTGTTGCTCATGCTAGATTACCACTTCAGTCAATCCTTATAAGACCAGATATATAATAGGCCGCTCTAGGTATTCGTATGGCGGAAATGAAAGTCACGCCCTGGGAGGTTACGGGGGACGTAGATTACGACAAACTCAGGCGCGACTTCGGGCTGGACAGTATAGACCAGCCGCTCCTGGACAGAATCAGGAAACATACAGGCCAGCTGCACTTCATGCTGAGGAGAGGCATATTCTTCGCGCACAGGGACCTAGGCTGGATTCTGGACGAGTATGAGAAGGGGAACAAGTTCTACCTCTACACCGGAAGAGGACCTTCAGGCAACACGACCATCGGCCACCTTATCCCGTGGATGTTCGCCAAATGGCTGCAGGACAAGTTCAACGTGGAAATGTGGTTCCAGATAACGGACGACGAGAAGTTCCTGTTCAAGGACAAACTCAGTGCCGAAGAAACACACGATTATGCGCTCGAGAACGCGCTGGACCTGATAGCGCTCGGGTTCGACAAGAAGAAGACCAAGATATTCATAGACACGGACTATGCAGGCAAGCTATATCCGCAGGCAATCAGGGTGGCGAAGCACATCACGTTCAGCACGGCAAAGGCCGTGTTCGGCTTCACCAACGAGACCAACGTCGGCAGCATCTTCTTCACAAGCATGCAAGCCGTGCCCGCTTTCCTGCCTTCGGTGCTTGCGAAAAAGAACATCCCGTGCCTGATACCGCTCGGCGTGGACCAGGACCCGCACTTCAGGGTAGCCAGAGATGTGCTGCCGAAGCTTGGCTACAACAAGCCCGCAATAATGCACTGCAAGTTCGTGCCCGGCCTGGGGCCCGGAGGGAAGATGTCCGCCAGCGACCCGAACAGCACAATCTACACCGTCGATACACCGGAGACGGTAAAAGCAAAGGTCAACCGGGCGTTCACCGGGCAGCAGGCAACCATGGAACTGCAGAAGAAGCTCGGCGGCAATCCCGACGTCTGCTCGGTCTGCCAGTTCTACAGGTTCTTCTTCGAACCGGACGACAAGAAGCTCGAGAACATCTTCGAGAGCGAGAGGGACGGCAGCATGATGGCCGGCGAGCACAAAGCCGACCTGACCAAGAAAATAAACGCGTTCCTGGCCGAGCACCAGAAAAAGAGGGAACAAGCGAGAAAAGAGCTGGACAAATGGCTTCTGAAGGATTGATATGTGGAGGCTGACCCCGGAAGGGAGGAAATACCTGACGGAAGGGCTGCCAGAGAGAAGGCTGATAGAAGCGATAAAAAACAGGCCCCAGGAAATGGGAGAAGCGGCAAAGAGCATGGATTTCCCGATAGCTATCCAATGGTCCAAGAAGAACGGCTGGATAACCGTCAGCGGAGGCAAGATTTTCCTCACGGATTCCGGACATGCGGCGCTGCGCGAAAGGGACCCCCTGCAGGTCGCTATGGCAGAGACCGAGCGGAACGGGAGCACTTCCCGCGAGATATTGAACATTCTACTTGAGAGGAAACTGATAGAGGAACAAAAAAAAACAACCGAGGTATCAGAGATAACGCAACTCACTCCGGAGATAATCAAGAGCGGTACGTGGAAGAATACAAGCTTCAGACAGTACGATCCGACAGCGCCTGCACCCGTCATCCATCCCGGAAAGAAGCAGGCATACCGGGCTTTCTTGGACGAGGTAAGGGAAGAACTCGTAGCCCTAGGGTTCGAGGAAATGACCGGACCGCTGGTGGAACTGGCATTCTACAACCTGGACGCTTTGTTCGTGCCGCAGGACCACACGGCCAGAGGGATGCACGACATCTATTATGTGAAGGACCCGAAGTACGGCGGAATACCGAGAATGAACTCAAGCTTCTTGCCAAAAGTGAAAGCGGCGCATGAGAACGGAGGAAGCACGGGAAGCACCGGATGGAGGGTGCCCTTCTCTGAAAGGGAATCGGCGAGGCTGCTTTTGAGGAGTCATGGAACATCGCTGAGCGCCAGGTGGATGATGAAACAGAACATCAGGGCACCGGGAGCCTACTTCGCGATAGCACGGACGTTCAGACCGGACAGGATGGACACGACGCACATGCCGGAATTCAACCAGCTGGAAGGGATAGTGCTGGACAAAGACGGAAACTTCAGGAAAATACTGGGACTGCTTTCCGAATTCGCAAAACGGATTGCCGGAACGGACAAGGTCAAATTCAGGCCGGCCTATTTCCCGTTCACGGAACCGAGCGTGCAGGGGATGGTCTGGCACCCCGGAATAAAGAAATGGCTGGAGATGCTGCCGGCGGGAATGTTCAGGCCGGAACTTACGGCGGCATTGGGCATGAAAACCCCGGTGATGGCTTGGGGAATAGGGATTGATAGGTTGTTCATGGTGAGAGAGAACATCTCCGACATCCGCCAGCTGTTCAGTCAGGACATAGGATGGCTGAGAAACAGGGAGGTAACATAATGCCAACCATCGAAGTCAGCATGAACGACCTCGAAAATCTTATCGGAAGGAAGCTCCCACGGGACATCGAAGAACTGAATGATGTGCTCCAAGCGGCAAAAGGTGAAGCTGAAAGGATTGAAGGCGACAGGCTCACGCTCTCCATGGAAGACAAGAACCGGCCGGACCTGTGGTCGGTGGAAGGATTCGCGCTCGAGATGCGCGGCGCACTGGGAATCGGCAAAGGACTTCCGTCAGTCCAGATGAAAAAATCCAACTTCACCGTCAAGGTGGACATCGGACTGAGGGAAACCAGGCCGTACATAGCAGCGGCGGTCGTCAAAGGAATCAAGCTCACGGATGAGATAATCAGGGGGATGATGCAGACTCAGGACAAGATAGACGGAACCTATGGGAGAGGCAGAAGGAAGAGCAGCACAGGGCTGTACGATTCCAGCATGCTCGCGTGGCCCCTGTCCTATGGATTGGGGAGCCCCCACGAAAACGCTTTCGTACCGCTGGGCTTCGAAGAGAAGATGACCCCGGCGGATATAATCAGGAAACACCCTAAGGGGCAGGAATACGGAAGCCTGCTTGCAAGCTTCCAGAAGTGGCCGATATTCAAGGATTCTGAAGGAAAGGTGCTGAGCCTGCCGCCAGTAACCAACTCGGCGGACCTTGGGAAAATCACCGAAGCCACAACAGACGTGCTGATAGAGGTTACAGGAACTGATTGGCCGACGGTCAGCAACGTGCTCAGGATAATGACAGTTGCCCTTGCAGAGCGCGGCGGACAGGTGTTCCCCGTGACAATCGAATATCCGTACTCGGTCGGCGGGAGCAGAAAACTTATCACACCTGATTTCGAACCGAGGAAGGTGAAAATAAAGGTTGATGAAATAAACCGCCTGCTCGGGACCGAGCTGAGCGGCACACAGATGGGCGCCCTTCTATCGAAGGCACACTGCAAGACGCGGTCAAAAGGAAACGTGCTTAACGTCCTTGCCCCCGCATGGAGGACGGATGTGATGCACTGGGCGGACATAGCAGAGGACATAGCAATCCATCACGGCTATCAGAAGTTTGAGCCGATACCGCCCGCCCTCCCGACCGTGGGAGCAGCTGCACCGAAGGAGCGGTACAGCGACCGCGTACGGGAGTTGCTGATAGGACTGAAGATGCAGGAGGTACTGAACTTCACGCTGACGAATACAAACGATTTGCTGAAAAAAATGAGCATGCCGGCCGAGAAACTGATTGAGATCGAAAACCCGGTCAGCAGCGAATATTCGGTTCTCAGGAACTGGCTGCTGCCCGGCCTGCTGAGGTTCCTTGCCGCGAACCGGATACATGATTACCCGCAGAAGGTTTTCGAAGTCGGGGACTGCGTTGTAACGGACACCATTGCCGCAGAGCGGAGCAGAACGGTCAGAAAAGCCGCTTTTGCAGTGACCCACGACAAGGTGAATTTCACGGAAATGAAATCCGAAGTCGAGTCCATCCTCAGGAACCTCGGGGTGGAATGGAGCATCTCCCCGCAAAGCCACCCTTCGTTCATAGAATCCAGGTGCGGCGAAATCAAGGTCAAAGGGAGGGCGATAGGCTTCCTCGGAGAAATAAAACCTGAAGTGCTAGCAAATTGGGGCATGGAAATGCCGGTCATAGCAGCAGAAATTGATTTGGAAACGCTAGCGCCCCAGAATGCCGAGCAGGCTTGAGAAAATACCTGCCTCGGGCTCGGCTTCTCCGCACATTGTTGCCGCAAGCTTGTTGAACGCGCGGGCGGACCTGCTCCTCGGCTTCATCACAACGACCGGCATGTGCGCCGCTATCGAAGCCGGCACGGACTTGTCCTCGGGTATCGTTGCAAAAACAGGTACCTCGAGCATGTCCGAAATCTCTTTTGCGGACATTTCGTGCTTGTGCGCGCCTGCACGGTTTATCACTATTCCGACAATCGGCTTGCCGAGCCGCTGGGCCAGCTTAACGGCCTTCAGTGCATCCGTGACGGCCGGCATGTCCGGATTGGTGACAATCAGCAGGCTGTCCGCGCAATCCATGGCTGCTCGGGCCTCCCTACCCAGACCGGCGGCGCCGTCGACCAGGATGAGGCCGGGCCTTGATGTCAAGGCACGAACGGCGTCCGAAAGCCGGGAAGGTTCGACGGCGTACAAATCATCAACCGAAAGGGACGCGGGAACCACATGGAACCCGGCCGGGTGCCTGTATATCGCCTCTTCAATCTTCGCTCGGCCGGCCAGGACATCATGCAGGGTTACCGGATAGAGCGCGCAGCCGAGGTGGATGCTCAGGTTTGGAGTGGTTACATTACCGTCAACGGCGGTCACGACACATTGCCGTTTAGCGAGAGCGGCGGCAATGTTGGCTGTTGTGGTCGTCTTGCCAACCCCACCCTTGGCAGAAATTATCGAAAGCACCATGGTCATACGCTGTGCTCTTGGCTGAGTTCACATTTAAGCGTGCTTCGTTTTCAGGTAGGCTTCTATGGTTTCTCGTGTGTAGGGGTCTATGTCCTTCTTCAGCGCTTCTTCCGGTCTCACCCATTCGAATGACTGCATCTCGTCATTATCAAGCTTCACTTCCCCCCCCCCTTCAAGTAGCAGAGATAATCGAGACAAACGAAATGCTTACGTTTTGCGAACTCCGGGACAAACACCAGCTCCTGAAAAATCAGCATCGGGCCGACGTCAATCTCCAATCCCGTCTCTTCCTTGATCTCTCTTCGTACCGCCTCCTTGGCGGTCTCGCCAAGCTCGATGTGACCACCGGGAAGCCCGAGCTTGCCGAACCACTTATGCGAACGGCAAAGCAGCAGCTCTCCCTCCTTGTTTAAGATCAGGGCCGCAACCGTCGGCTCGGGATACTTTTGCTCGGACATATGGCGCCCCTGAAGGGATTCGAACCCTCGACCTCCTGATGTCTTCCTCTTCATTGGACCGTGTCCTCGGTTCTTCTATCGAGAGATAGAAGTCAGGCGCTCTATCCATGCTGAGCTACAGGGGCAAACGCAATTTCTCCAGCAGAACTTATAAAGTGCGGCAACGATTTTGGATTCATGGCAGCCGAAAGGAACGAGCAGACAAGCTGGCAAAAGGCATGGTACGACGGTCACGCATTCGAGACCGAGCCGGACAGGAAGAAACCGAAATATTACATGATGTTCGCGTATCCCACCGTATCCGGAACGCTCCATATAGGACACGCGCGCTCATACACCATACCGGACGTGATAGCAAGATACAAGAGAGCCAAAGGATTCAACGTATTCTTCCCGCTGGGCTTCCATGCGACCGGAGGGGATTGCACGAAGATATGCGAACTCAGCAAAAGCGACCCGATGGAACTTGCAAAGTACGGGATATCGGTGGAGAGGGCAAAAACGTTCAGAAACCCGCTTGATGTGGCCAACTACCTGCAGAATCGGATGATTGTTGATTTCAAGAGGCTCGGACTCAGCCTGGATTTCAGACCGGTGATAAGCACCATCGATCCGAAATACGGCAGATTCATACAATGGCAATTCAGGAAACTGAAAGAGAAAGGGTACCTGATACAACGCGACCACAGGCTCGCATGGTGCCCGGTGGAGGACCACCCGGTCAGCCTCGACCCGGC
>Ga0315287_10003976_pt1 | contig 14335 bp, 7 predicted proteins | sample YL17G11_0_MG_FD_205037 | JGI IMG/M metagenome (GOLD analysis project Ga0315287, IMG submission 205037) | Sediment microbial communities from Yellowstone Lake, YNP, Wyoming, USA - YL17G11_0 | ecosystem: Environmental > Aquatic > Freshwater > Lake > Sediment | place: USA: Wyoming | collected... | reverse complement strand
CGCTTCCGGATTTGACGATAATCGCATCGAACCTCGAGCTCTTCCCGGCGCATCCCAATCCGGGGGACAGCGTGAAGATCAAGTTTGTCGTGGAGAACATCGGCACCGCAGGCGCCGCCGGCAACATAGCGATGGATGTGACATGCAACGGCACGCTACTTGCCAGAAAGCTCGAGAACGTGCTCGCGGCCGGCGCGAACACCTCCATCGAGGTCTACTGGACCGCAAACATAACCGGCAACATCACCGTCACGCTCGCGGCGGACGCGCAGGACCAGATACGCGAGCTCAACGAGAGCAACAACAACCATACATTCTTCCTGGAGGTGAACATCCCGCCCGTGCCGTCCTTCACGGTATCCCCCGCCGGCCCTGTCCAGGTCATGGACGAGCTCGCGTTCAACGGGACGGACTCGACAGACAAGGATGGCACCATCTCTGAGTATTACTGGACCTTCGGGGACGCTTCGGCGGCATCCACCATGGTGGCGCACCACCACTATGCCAATCCGGGAACCTTCATGGTGACGCTTAGGGTCACGGACAACGACGGGGCCTTTTCGGAATCCCGCGCATATGTGACCGTTACCAAGCGCGACCCGTCCGCCACAATTTCCTGGAGCCCCCAGAAGGGCAACATCACGACGAACTTCGGCTTCTCGTTCGCGCTCTTTGACCCCGACAACACCATGAGCGGTTTCTCGTGGTCCTTCGGGGACGGCGCCAATTCCACGGACAAATCCCCGAGCCACAGGTACGCAGACGACGGGCTCTACAATGTCACACTGTCAATAAAGTACAATTCGGGCGCCAACGTCACCGAGATATCCAAAGAGCTCAGGGTGGACAACATCGCGCCCGTCGCAAGCATCGCCTTCGCGCCCGAGGAGATGCTCAAGGAGACCGAGGGCAACTTCTCGGCCTGCGCCACGGACGCGGACGACCCCCTCTCCGCACTGATATTCCACTGGACGTTCGGCGACGGAACGAACGCTTCGGGAAGGGACGCAAGGCATTCCTATGCCCGCAACGGGATGTACAAGGTCAACCTCACGGTATCCGACGATGACGGGGCCAATTCCACCGTTTCGGTATTGGTCCATGTGGTCAACATGCCGCCCATACCCCAGTTCGCATGCCCGCCTCCCGGATATGCCAACGCCTCCTACCGCTTCGACGCCACCACGGCCCGCGACCCGGACGGTTCGATAGTCAACTACACGTGGGATTTCGGTGATGGTTCCAAGGGCTACGGCATAGCGATAGACCACAATTACACGATGCCCGGCAACTACACGGTCCGCCTCACAGTAATGGACAACGATGGCGCATCCTGCTCAACCAGCTCGCTGCTCGTGGTCCGCGAGATACCCAGGCCCCCGCCGCCCCCTCCGCCTCCTGAGAACAAGATCTCCAACCTTGTCTACATAGGGCTGGGGGTCGCCATCGGCGCCGTTCTGCTGGGAATAATTCTGTTCGCAAGGCCAAAAAAACACGACCCGGCAGGCGCTCAGGACGCTGTCGCCCCGCTGGACGACGATTCCATGATGCAGGGGCCCGGGACCTTTCAGGGCTGACGGTCTGGAGCCATCGCATCCTATGTCCGCGCATCGCTCACCGACGGTAACCGTTCAATGTCCCGTGCAAAGCCCTTAAATGGGGGGATTCCACTTGGGATGACTTGAGAAACGGAAGGTGTGATGAATGCCAAAGAGGATAGGAATTCTCACGGGAGGCGGGGATTGCCCCGGATTGAACAACGCTATCAAGTGGGTCACGAGCGCGGCCCTTGATGAGGGGCTTGCGAAGAAGCGCGGGTTCGAGTTCGAGGTGGAGGGCATCGCCTACGGCTGGAAGGGCGCGGTCAGGCTCGCCAAGAACCCCGAAGACGAGAGCGCGTTCAGGATACCCCTCGACATGGAGATAGTCCGCAAGATAGACCGCGACGGCGGGACAATTCTGGGCTCCAGCAGGACGAACCCGTTCAGGGTCAAGGAAGAGGGCGTCGCGGAGCCCGTGGACCTTTCCCAGAAGGTTGTGGACGCGCTATCCCATCGCTATTACTCGGTGGTGGCCATCGGAGGCGAGGACACTCTGGGCGTCGCCGCCAAGATGAGCCGCATGGGCCTCAACGTCGTCGGGATACCCAAGACTATAGACAAGGACCTGGGCGGCACGGATGTGACGCTGGGCTTCGATTCCGCGGTCAACTTCGTCAAGGATGCGCTCACAAGGCTGATGTACACCGCAGGCTCGCACGAGATGAACTACTTCGTGGAGATAATGGGGCGCCACACGGGCCACCTCGCCTTCAACGGCGGCATGGCCGGCGGGGCGCACTTCATCCTCGTGCCTGAATGCGAATTCGACATGCAGGAGCTGTTCAAGATGATGGTGGCGCGCAAGGAGAGCAAGAAGAGGTCCGAGCGCTACACCATCGTCGCGGTCGCGGAAGGAGCCAAGATAAAGGGCCTCGGCGAGATACTGCAGGGCAAGAAGGACTCATTCGGCCATCCCTACCTGGGCGGGATTGCGCAGCACCTCAGGCACGAGTTCGAAAGGTTCGTGGCGTACAAGTACGAGGCGAGGGAGCTCGTGCTCGGACACCTGCAGAGGGGCGGAACGCCATCGACCCTCGACATGATATTGGGGCGGTTGTTCGGCGTGAAGGCCATCCAGCTCATAGACGAGGGCCTGTTCGGCCGCATCGCCTGCCTGCGGAACAACAGGATACTGGACGCTCCGATGGAGGTCGTCGAGAAGCTCAACTACCTGGATGTCAAGAAGTGCTACGACTCGAAGAACTTCCGGCCCAAGCTGATAGCCGAGACGGTGAGCTTCAACACGACCTAGTTCATTTCAAGCGGCGTCCTTTCCGGCGCCGAGGGCCTCGATGAGCTCGTCCAGCGTTTCGGCCAAAAGGCCGTCGTCCTTTGCCTTGAGCTCCTTGAGCATCTCGAGAGCGAGCTTGTCCAGCTCCCCTTCGAGCTCGTCGAGCTCGTCCTTGTCGCTGGACGGGCTTTGGCTGGCGATATGGGACACCAGCGCAGCCGCAACGGAGCTCCCGAAAACCATGAGGGCGCCCAGCGAGGCGGCAGAAACCTCTTCGGGCCTCTGCTTCCCCTTTCCGAAAAGCGAAACGGAGCGCGCGCCGATTATCTGCGCATGCAGCACGATACGCTCAACGCCCTCCTCCAATCCCTCGAGGGCCGTATCAAGAAGGTCCCATGCAAGCGCCTTTGGGAGCAGCGTGGCCAGCAGGTCGAGGCTTTCGAGGCAACCTTTCTCCTTGGGGTCGATGCGCAATGCCAGATATTCATCCTCGGGCGGGATATTTCCCTCCAGTTTATCGAGGCCCAGCCGGCCGTAGCACTTCTGGCACACGAAAGAGCCGCAGAATCTCAGTGCGCTATTGTCCTTAGTCCCGCAAAGCCCGCAAGAAGCCATGGTCATCCCATCAGTTGCACGTCCGAAGCGGGTCGATGAAGTGCTTGAAGGAGCCCATGATGCCGCCGACGGTGTCGAGGCAGCCGTCCCAGGACTGGAGAACTCCGGAATGGGCGCTCTCGACCTCCTTTATGGTCGACTGGAGCTTCTTCCGCGCCTCGGAGCCCAGGGTGCCCTTGAGCGTCATCGCCACCACTATGTGGTTCCCGTGCTCGAACGCGATTTCCTTGTCCTCGAACCGGATGGACGAGAGCATCTTGCCCTTGCCCATCGTCTTGAACGAGGATTGGACGAAGTTCGTTATCGCCATCAGCATGGAGCCTAGAATCTCCTTGTCCATCTCCTCGGGAACGTCCGTGGTCCAGCTGGTCATCAGAATTCCGTTCTTGTAAAGAACGAAGATGTCGTCAACGCTGACCTCGGAGACCTTGGCGCCGTGGACGGCATTGTTGACGTTGCGCGCCACGTCCAGTTTGAGCAAGGTTTCGTTGACCGCCTTGTTGCCGGGCTCGGAATCGACTATGAAAGAGAACGAGGCCCTGTCCGAGTGCACTATGTTGCAGCCGGGGCAGAACTCTATGTCGGCGCCCTTCACATTGGCGCGGGACATCTCTCCGTGGCAGCCGGGGCAGTTGTGGACATGGCCATCATCCTTGGCGTGCGTGTGGCCGTCGAGCTTCGCCTTGGGTGTCCCGAGTGCGGCGGAGTCGGCCGCCTTCTTGCACTTCGAACTCTCCTCCCTCATGACGGCGCCTCCGGCGCCGGGAGGGACCAGCGAGGGGCCCTGGACCTTCGTGCCGACGAGGCCCTCGAAGCCTGCCTTGGGCATCACGAAGTCGCCGCATGAATTGCACAGGAAGACCTGATTGCTCTCGACGCTGGTCGGCTGGAGCGGATGACTGCACGAGGGGCAGTTGAGCTGTGGTATTTCGGACATCATCAATCAAAACCGCCTGTGAGATATTTATGGGTTGCGACCACGCGTGTGAAGGTCCGCAGTATTATCCACAGCGGAATGTCACCCATGTCACTAGGGGATGATATCGCACCGTGCACGGCGCCCCATGAACAGTTCTATTGACGATAGAATTTAATAGCCACGGATAAATGATGATGCCTGAGAATTGGAGTGGAGACGATGGTACGGAATCGAAGGTCCTTGTTTGGCAGGTCGATTGCGGGATTGACGATGCTTGTTCTGGTATTCCAGGCATTGATGGTCGCGGCGCCGGCCGGAGCGGCCGGGCTGAAGATGGACACGCCCATCCTGAAAGCGAATGCCACATTCACGGGCGAGCTGAAGGCTGACTATTCCGGGATGTCGGTCGCGAATGCCGGGGACGTGAACGGCGACGGCTACGATGACATGGTCATCGGAGCCCCAAGGAACGACGACGGCGGGAATGACGCCGGCCAGGTGTACATCATCCTGGGCGGCCCGTCGGGCTGGACGACGGGTGTGGACCTCGGAAAGGTGGACGCTTCATACAGGGGAGCGGCTGCAGACGATTATGCTGGATATTCGGTCGCTGGCGCAGGCGACGTCAACGGCGACGGCTACGATGACATTCTGATAGGCGCATACGGGAATGACGACGCCACGACCGACGGGGGACAGGCATACCTGATATTCGGCATGGCCACCGGCTGGAGCACGGACCTGTCATTGGCCAAGTCGGCCGACGCATCATTCCTCGGGACGGAAAATGGAGAGGCTGCAGGCTTCTCCGTCGCCGGCGCCGGCGATGTCAACGGCGACGGCTACGGCGACATGCTCATCGGCGCGTACCTGAACGACATCAATGGAGCGGATTCGGGAAGGACCTACCTGTTCCTGGGAAAGCAGAACGGCCTGTCAACGGGCACGAAGGTCGACTCGGCCGACGCGTCCTACGATGGCATCTATGACAATGATTATTCGGGCTACAGCGTTGCGGGAGCCGGCGATGTGAACCGCGACGGATACGATGATTTCCTCATCGGGGCCCCGATGAACAGCATCACCGACAAATTCGCGGGCGCATCATTCCTGGTCTTCGGCAGGGCGGCAGGGTGGTCCTACGGCACGAACCTGATGTCCGCGGACGTTCGGTTCGAAGGGGAGCTCGCCGATGACCAATCTGGAACCTCGGTGGCCGGCGCCGGCGACGTGAACGGCGACGGATACTGCGACATCCTGATAGGTGCGCTCATGAGCGATTGCGACGGCGCCAGGCCGGACGCTGGCCAGACATACCTGTGGTTCGGGAGGGCTTCGGGCTGGGCCCCCAACTACAACCTGGGCTCCAGCGATGCGTCCTTCTGGGGCGAGGACGTCAAGGACCGGTCAGGCCTGTCCGTATCTGGCGCGGCGGATGTCAATGGCGATGGCTACTGCGACTTCCTCATCGGTGCGCCCTTCAACGCGGGCGGCGGCTCCGAGAGGGGGCAGACCTATGTGGTCCTTGGCAGGTCCACCGGTTTCATGATGGACATGGACCTGACACTGGTCGCAGGCGCGTCCTTCCTGGGCGAATTGGACTCCGATTATTCCGGGTATTCCGTGGCCGGCGGCGGAGATATGAACGGCGACGGTCACCCGGACCTTGTCATCGGTGCCCCCAACTTCGACATTGGAGCGGACGAGGGCAAGATTTACGCGCTCTTCATGTTCAGCCTTCCGCCCATCCCGAACGGGCTCACCGCAACGACCGCTAGCGATGCCTCCCAGATAAACCTGGCCTGGAGCGACGCCGACACCTGGCCCGAGCCCATCTCGGCCTACAGGGTGTACCGCTCGATGGACGGCACGAACTACAAGCACATCGGAACAGCATTCCCGGGCAACCTGAACTTCGCCGACGCTAACGTGGTCCAGGGGAAGACGTATTACTACGCCGTGGTCACGGTGGACGGGACCGGGGCGCTCTCGGAAATGAGCGAGACGGCGTCCGCCACCTGCGACGTGGACACGGACAAGGACGGGCTTCCCGATGGTGTCGACCCGGACGATGACGGCGACAACATACCGGACTTCTCCGACGCGTTCCCGCTCGACTCCAAGGAGTGGCTGGACACCGACGCTGACGGCCTTGGCAACAACAAGGACACCGATGACGACAACGACGGCGTGCTTGACGTGCAGGACGGCGAGCCGCTGAACCCGCTCAACATCATTCACAACGATGTGAAGTTCATCAACACGACCCTCGGAAATGTCCACACAGAGGTAACGGCGATGATGACGGATGTCGCCCTGATGAACGGTAATCTCACCGCATTCACCGCCGACTTCGCCCTGTTCAAGACGAGCGTGACGGATGCTCTCGGGAGCGTGCAATCCGATATCGCCGGCATGAACGGCAGCCTGCACAAGCAGGTGCAGTCGCTCAGCACCGAACTGGATGCCGTGAACCGCTCGCTCCGGAATGCCATCGCGGGCCTCGAACAGGACATCAGCGATTTCCAATCGGAAACGGCTGCCACCCTCGCTCAGATAATCAACATGCTGGCCCAGCATGACCGTAATCTGACGAAGGAGATATCGGGCCTGAACAGGACGATGAACCAGCTCGCGGCGACCTCGCTCAAGCAGATAACCGACCAGCTTACCGCTATCGAGAACAGACTCCGTGCGATGGGCGACAACGACACTGTGCTCCTGGCCAAGATATCCGAGCTGAAAGCGGATATCGGGACGTTCAGGACGGACACGGGGCTGGGGCTCCAGAACCTAAGCACGCAGATGGTGAAACTGGACTCGATACAAGAAAGCATCAACGCCCTCCAGAAGAGCCAGAGGACCACCACCAACAATGTGGAGGCGCTGGGGTCGAGGGAGATGGTGCCCATCGGACTGATGGTGGTGCTGCTGGTGATTTCCGTCATCATCCTGGTGCTCGGCCGGAGGAAGCAGCCCCCGGCGGCCTAGCCGAGGGCGGGCATAGAGCCTGCGCGGCCCGCCGTTCAATCCTGGTTGTTGATCATGACAAGCGCCATGTTCCACTCGTCGTTGTCAACGACCAGTTTGGTCGATCGAGTGCCCTCGTTTTTTGCCACGAGGGCCGTTGCGCTGCCGTCCAGGACGATATCCGCGTGCAGCTCATGGGACCCGTTGACGATGGTATCGTTGATACGCATCCTGCCGGTCACGTTGGTCGCGCCGTTGAACAGACCGTAGGCCGAGATTGAGGGGTCGCTAGACGCGAACTTCACCTCCAATGTGAAATTGGTCCAGTTGGTCGTCGAGAATTGATGAAGATAGGTATCGCCTTCGTGACGGGTCCTGAAATATGTCAGGAAGAGCTTGTCCTTGTTCGAACCGTCAGGGTCCTTGGAGGAAAAGGTGTAGTCGTAGGCTATGGAGACGCCGGTGCCGGCCGTGAACCGGACGTTTATCTGGGTCTGGGTCCAGTTCGTGACCTGGGGGCTGTTCTTGTCGATAATGTGGCCTAAGTTGAGGCCCGATGAGAAACTGGTCTTGTTGTACGGCCCGACCTGGGGCGGGGGCTTGTCGGGCAACCCTCCCGTCGCGTAATGGCGGGGCGTGCGCCAAAAGGCCAGCCCGTTGTCGCCCGAGAACATCACCGCTGCGGAAAGCACCGAAACGACGGCCACGACGATCACGATGACGGCTACAATGACCAGGGTCCTGTTCTTCTCGGCCATGTTTTTCTCCCGCTCCTGGACCAAACACATTATATGGATATATAAACACATCACAAATGTTTGGCCATTGCCAAATGCGCGGGCACAGTTAAAGTTGACCCATTAAAATGGAGTGGGCCCGCCCGGACCGCAGACGAGCGAACGAACCGTGGTCGAGCAAGGCTCGACAAGGCGAAGACGACCGAAGGTCGTCTGTGGTGAGCTCGTCAAGGTGAGGGCGGACCCTCTCAATATAACCAATTAAAAATATATTGTGGGTCCGCCCGGACCGCAGAAAATGGCCCGAGGCCATTTTCAAGGTAAGGGCGGACCCCCGCAAATTAACCGATTGGATAAATTAAACAATGGGTCCACCCGGATTTGAAAATCGCCGATTTTACTATCGGTGGACGAAAAATCAATTCGCACATAATTGAACCGGCCGGATTCACGAAACAGGGCCCGGGCCTTTTTTTGATGGCTCCCACTCAGACCCGCGCTATATTCATTGGTTGCGACAGACATGGCGCGCTTTGCCGATTTCAGTTCCCGAGCGCCGCTATCTCCTTGTTCGTCTTTTCGAGGAATTCCTTGGCCCCGACATCGGAGAAGATCTTCGCCGCCCGCTCCAGGGCCCGCCTTGCCTCGTCCTTGTCCCCGGCCCGGGCGAGGGTTATGCCGTATTCCATGGTATACTCTGCAACCGCGAGAGGCATCTTCAGGGGCTCCGCCATCGTTATGCAGTCATGTCCCATCCTCCTCGCCAGGTCCCATTCGCCGGCATTGCGGTGGACCACGCCCCGGACCATCACCATGCGGCTCGTGAAGAGGGCGTCCCCGACCCTCTCGAAAATGGCCCTGGCCTTTTCCAGGTAGGGCATTCCCTTCTCGGAATCGCCCGTATGGACGAGCGACTCGCCGATGTTGGCGTATATGACCGCCCTGATGGCCGTGTTGCCGGACCTCTTGACGGGCTCCAGCCCCTTCTCGAGGATGGGTATCGAGTCGGCGTAGCGCCACTGCCTCATCCTCAGGTCCCCCCAGTTATTGTAAAGGCGGGCCAGCTTGGATGGGTCGTCCAGCTTCCTGGCCAATGTCTCGGCCTGGGCATAGTACTTCTCCGAATTGTCAAAATCGCCGAGCTCGGAATGGACGCCCGCCATGTTTATCACAGCCGTGGTGTAGTCGTCGTCGTCGCCGATGCCCTTGCTCAGCTCCATCGCTCGGTCGAGCTGCTCCAGCGCCTTCCTGTGCTCGCTCTTCCTGAAGCTCGACATAGCAATGGAACAGAGCGTCCTTGCCTGGCCCTCGACATCCTTGAGGTCCGTGTAGATCCTGAGCGCCTTTTCCAGAAATGCGTCTGCGGTCACGATGTCGGCGCGCCGCAGGCCTATGAAAGCATTCCTTTCATAGGCGATGGCAAGCAGCCTGTCGTTCCCGGTCTCGCCGGCGAGGGACATGACCTCGTCGAGCCCCTTGAGGGCGCCTTCGATGTCGCCGGAGGTCGTGTGGATGTTCGCCAGGGACAGCAGGCATTCCATCCTCAATGACAGGTTCTCGGTGGACCTCTCCAGGCCGTCCGTGGCCTTCACGGCGGCGCGGAAGTAACCTGACGCCTCCTCCAGCGCCAATGCCTTGAATGCCCTGCTCCCCGCCATGTGCATGTACCTGAGGCTCTTTGCCTGTTCACCGCCCAGGTTGAAGTGGTGTGCGAGGGCGTAGACCTTGTCGCCAGGGGACTCCCCGAACCTTTTCTCCATTGCGGCCGCAACCTTCCTGTGCAGCAGGCGCTTCTTGGCCGTGGAGAGCCCCTCGTCGAGGAGCGTGCGCACCACATTGTCCGTGAACCTGTATACGACCTGGTCCCCCCTAGAATCCTCCCTCAGTATCTTGGCCTTGAGCAGCCTGTCGAGCTGGTCGACGAGCGCCTCCTCCTTCTCGTCGCTGACCGCCTGCAGGACCTCGAGCTGGAACTCCAGGCCCAATATGGCCGCCATCTCCAGCGTCCTCTGGGTCTTGGGGTCGAACCTCGACAGCTTCTCTGAAATTATGGCCTTGATGGACTGGGGCAGCCGGAGGGCATCGAGGTCGATGCGGGAAGTCCAGCTCCCGTCCCGCGTATCGATGTGCCCCTTGGCCACGAGGTCTTTCACTATCTCCTCTATGAAATAGGGGTTCCCGTTCGTGCGGTCGTATATCTTGTCGACGAACGAGTCGGGGAGATCCCCCGTCCCCAGCAACCGGACGAGCATCTCATTCGTGTCGGCCCTTGTGAGGTGTTCCAGCGGGATGAGCCCGAATATCCTCTCCCTCTGCATCCTGTAAAGCACATCCCTGAGAGGGTGGGGCTTGCCGTCCACATCCAGAATCTCGTCGAACCTGTAGGCGCACAGGATGAGCGCGTGTGCATCATGGACACTGTGCGAGAGATAGAGGAGGAGCTGGAGGGACGCGCTGTCGGCCCACTGGAAGTCGTCCAAAAACAGCACAAGGGGCCTTTCTGCGGCAATCCCGAGGAGTGCCGAGGATATCGCCTCGTATATCCGGTCCCTCTCCCGCCCCGCGTCGGCCCTCCAGAGGACCTCCATCCTGCCCTTGTCATGGGCGCCCCGCTCTTTTGCCCCGTCCTGCTCGAAAAGCTCGGAAACGCCTATGAGCCCGACGGGCATCGGGCCGTCCATGGAGCCCGCCTCGAAGCCGCCCGCGCCGGCTTCAGGTCTGCCGCCCGCGCGCTGAGCACCTGTGTCCTCCTGGCCTTGCCCCCCTGCCGATTTTGCGTAGGCCCTGAGGGCGTCCAGGAAGGGCAGGTAGGGGTCCGAGCCGGTGATAGACAGGCATCTGCCGTAGAGGTAGGTCGCGCCCTTTTTCTGCGTGATGTGTTCCATCTCGCGAGCCAGGCGGGTCTTCCCTATCCCCGCCTCGCCCGATATGAATATGATGTGCCCCTTTCCGTCCGCGGCGCTGTCCAGGAGCTGGCCGAGCTGCCTCAGCGGCTCCACCCGGTCCACGATTTCGATGGGGGGCCTCTCCGACGCCATGCCCGAACGAATGGGCGGGCCGGATATAAAGATAATCGTGCCGGCGGCGGCCGCAAGAGAGGAAAATGGAGGCGAGATGCATTATTGGCGGGGAGGACCGGACCGTAAAAAGCGACACAAATTGCATTTACGCTTTTTGACGGTGAGGGCGGACCCTCATATACTAACCAACGGCAACCATCTGAGCATATGGGAATCTTGCGGTGCGTTTTGTCCATTGAACGGTGTGCATTCCAGGCCGAGATTCAGCGGCGTCCATTCTGAAAATCGTAGCCGGGGTCTTCCTGCTGGGCATTCCGGCCCCGCCTGAGCACTACCGCAAGGACTATGATGCTTATTGCCAGCATGATGATTGCTATGGGAAGCAGGAAACCGAAGTTGTCGCCGGTGGTAGTGTTGGTTCCCGTGCCCTCCTGGACCCTGATTCCTATGATCGCCGACGAATTGGACACGCCGGCCAGGTCGCTGACTCGGAGCTGGATGCTGTGGACCCCGGAATCCAAGCGGGCGCCGGCCCCGCCGACCGTGAGGTTGCTGCCGCGGCCGACCTCCTTTCCGTCCATGTACCATACGAAGGTCAGGACATCACCGTGCGCGATATCCGCGTCATCGGCCGCGCCCTTGAGGGCGATTTCTGTATTCGAGGGGAAACTGGCGCCATCGGCCGGTGAGATGATTCTGACGTTGGTGGGAGGGGCGTTGACATCGCCGATCGTGAGATTGAAGGCGGTTTTCGCTTCCGCCCCGACAGAGTCCCTGACGGTGATGGTGATGCGGGAGGTGCCCACCTGGGCGTTAACGGAGGTGAATGATATGGTCCCGGAGGGGCCTATGCTGAAAAGGGGGCTGTCGTCGGAATAGGAAATGACATCGCCAGAATCGAGGTCTTCGGCCAATACACGATAGGTCCAGGACTGACCCTCCTGCAATATAACGTCCGGGATGGCCGTTATCGTGGGGATGTGATTTACCCGGATGTCCTTCGAGCCCACCGATGTGCCGTTCACCCCGCACCATATGGTGAAGTTCCCGCCCACCGAGAGCCAGGATGTGGATACCAGGAAGGTCTCCCGTGCACCCTTGGAGAGAATCGCAGTGTATATCTCCTTGGAGCTTCTGAAGTCCTTTCCCCTGGAGTCGACCCGGATGGAGACGCTCAGGCTAAGGGCCTCGTCGAGGGGGTTTCTAAGTTGCGCTGTGATGTTCACTAGGTCGCCTTCCGATGGATGCTGGGGGGAATAGTCCAGCCCTACGAAAACGCCCTCCAGCCAGGACAGGCGCGTTTCCTCGGCCAGGACGCGGTACGTCGGCTCCGGCGAGGCGTATTTCGTGAAAAAGACATAATCCATGTAGAATTCCATTCGGCTGTTCCGGTGACTGCATTCGGTATAAACAATGCCGTTTGTGCCGCCATCCCATGATATTCTGTTGGGCCCGGGGTTGCTGCTGATTCCGTTGAATGTGCTCATGTAGAAGTATCTTGAAATGTCCGTCATCATGGGCACGCTTGGGCTGAAAAGGACATTGTCGCCGTCGGAGACACGTGCGGAGGTGATACCGCTGGCGGCCGTGATGCAGTAATCGTAATACTTGTTTTTCTCGATGCGGACCATTGGCCGGTCCGAGCTGTTGGATGCCGTGGCCGCGGCGGTGGAGAGCAACATGGCAGGATAACTGGTGGTTGCCGTGGTGTCCAGATTGGCGTAGATGTTGAAGCTGGTGAGGTTGGTGCCGTTCATGGCGTCGGAGCCGTTCTGGGTGAACCCCCAGGTCCAGAATGCACCCCAGCCTTCGGCCTGGTACTGGGTCATCTTCATGCTCCAGACCATCCTCCCCGGCGGGTGGAGCGCGTCCTCGCCCGAGCAATCACGCGTATGGTATGTCAGGACGGAAGAGTACGGGCCGGTTATCTTCATCAGCTTGGTGTATCTGCTGGAGGTGTCATTTATGAAATCGTCGAAGAACTCGAAGGTTGTGGTGCCGTTGCTTCCGGCGGTTGCTGAAGGATTTCCGTAGTACATATCAACGGACGCGCTCCCTGTGGATATCTTCTCCACCCTCACCCAGACCATGGCCCACTGGCCGTCCATTTTTCTCTGAATCCAGTGGCCAAGCACCCTGGTCTGTCCCGAAACGGTCTGGGTGAACCGGAGGTCGGAGAAGTCGGCGCTCATGTTGGGGCTGTAGGAGATGTTCATCATCACCTGATAGCCGTCGAGCTGCCCGGGCCCTGTGTAGTTGAGCTGGATTTCGCGGCGGCACCGCCAGTCATTGTCCCACCAGGGATCGCCGGCCCTTCCCGTTCCGCCGACGGCTGAAGGAATGGCCGGAAGAAGCATGATAAGAATCAGGGAGACAGCGATAACCCGCGTCCAGCTAGAAGACATCGAACTCATGCATTCCCCTCCAGAACGGATTTAGAACTCAGTTGCGGGATATTAAAGATTTTGCTGCAATAATCACGCGCAAATATGACCAATCGCGTGATTATGGTGTCAGAGAACCGGTCTGCTTCGGAACATTCTCCCATCGTGTAGAAAGTGTGTCGAGCTTCCCATTCTACACACGCCAAAGTTACACCGTTCTATTTGTCCGTAACTTTCTCGTGAGGAGCAGCGGCGGCGGGGTTGCGACCTCTGCGGGTCGAGGGAGGGGTGCGGGCGGGGGGTGTAGGGACGGCTCTTCCGGGAATTGAGTGGGATTGGCGTAAGAACAACCGGGACCCCTCACGACCGGAAGACCTCATGGCCATCATTACACGGTCTTCCTCTCCTAAAACGAGCTCCCAGAGGTCGCTCGTTCACGGACCCAGTGGCACGGATAGGAGCGTCGCCCCGGGCCGCCCTGCGGGCGGAATGGATATTGGCCGACTAAACAAAGGGGTCACCGATGCCAACGACGATGAACGACATTGAGGTTGTTACACGGCATCAACGAGGAAAGATGGTAGTGGGTCCGAGTGAGTAGTAAAATATTATTGGTGGGTCCGACCAGACCGAAGAAGACCGGGACAGCGTGCATTGCGGTCTTGAAGGTGAGGGCGGACCCCCGCAAATTATCCAATTGGATAAATTAAACAATGGGTCCGCCCGGATTTGAAAATCGCCGATTTTACTATCGGTGGACGAAAAATCAATTCGCACATAATTGAACCGGCCGAATCCGCAAGAAAGTCGGGCCCAAAACCCCCCGGAATCCGGCCCCAAACACCCCCCCATCCCAAA
>Ga0315287_10003972_pt1 | contig 14344 bp, 10 predicted proteins | sample YL17G11_0_MG_FD_205037 | JGI IMG/M metagenome (GOLD analysis project Ga0315287, IMG submission 205037) | Sediment microbial communities from Yellowstone Lake, YNP, Wyoming, USA - YL17G11_0 | ecosystem: Environmental > Aquatic > Freshwater > Lake > Sediment | place: USA: Wyoming | collected... | reverse complement strand
TCACCGAGTGGACTCAGATTGGCACGAGGTCGCTGATTCGAGCATCGCGACACTTGCCGAATCCGGCGCCGCGTGGGCGATCCCCTGGCCATGCGTGCACGAGTTTCTCTCGATCGTCACTCATCCGTGCATTTTCGACCCACCCACCCCTCTGGCCGACGCGATCGCACAGGTCGCGTGCTGGCGTGAAGCCCCGCGGTTGTCGTTTATCGGAGAAGCCCCCGGGTATTGGGATGAACTGCGCGGACTGCTCGAGCGCGGGCGGGTGCAAGGCGCGCTGGTGCACGATGCCCGGATCGCAGCGCTCTGCCTGCAGCACGGGGTGACCGAGCTCTGGTCAGCTGATCGCGACTTCGGACGTTTTCCGTCGCTCAAGGTCATGAATCCACTGGCCCGCGCCTGACCCCGTTTTCCGGGGGGCAGGCCGTGCGTTCGCTATACTTCGCGGCCTTGCAGTGACCGGACCGCGGACGCCCGATGGCCAAGACCGTCTCGACACCTCCTCGCACCTTCCAGGATCTCGTCCTGACCCTGCAACGCTACTGGGCGGATCGCGGCTGCGTGATCCTGCAGCCCTACGACATGGAGATGGGAGCGGGTACTTTTCATACGGCCACGTTCCTCCGCGCCCTGGGCCCGGAGCCGTGGAGCGCCGCCTATGTCCAGCCCTCGCGCCGGCCCACCGACGGGCGTTACGGCGACAACCCGTTCCGGCTGCAGCACTACTACCAGTACCAGGTGGTGATCAAACCCTCGCCTCCCGACATCATCGACCTGTACCTCGGCTCGCTGCGGGCCGCGGGTATCGACCCGCTCGTGCACGACATCCGCCTGGTCGAGGACAACTGGGAGTCGCCGACGCTCGGCGCCTGGGGCCTCGGCTGGGAGATCTGGCTGAACGGCATGGAGATCACGCAGTTCACCTACTTCCAGCAAGTGGGCGGCCTCGACTGCCGGCCCGTGATGGGCGAGATCACCTACGGACTCGAACGCCTCGCCATGTACCTCCAGGGAGTCGAGAGCGTGTTCGACCTGGTTTGGACTGACGGGCCGCTGGGCCGCGTCACCTACGGCGACGTCTATCACCAGAACGAGGTCGAGCAATCCAGGTACAACTTCGAGCTCGCGGACGTCGATGCGCTGTTCCTGCAGTTCGACGCGCACGAGAAGGAGTGCCTGCGGCTGCTGGAGGCCAGGCTGTCGCTGCCCGCCTACGAGCGCATGCTCAAGGCCTCCCACACGTTCAACCTGCTCGACGCGCGCAAGGCGATCTCGGTCACCGAGCGCCAGCGCTTCATCCTGCGTGTACGCACGCTGGCCCGCGGGGTGGCCGAAGGGTACTTCGCCAGTCGCGAGGCGCTCGGGTTCCCGATGCTGAGATCAGACTCGGCCGAGGTTGCGGGAGACGCGGCATGAGGGCCTACCGCGATTTCCTGGTCGAGATCGGCACTGAAGAGCTGCCGCCCAAGTCGCTGCTCACGCTGGCCGCCGCGTTCGCGGACGGCATCGGCAAGGGCCTCACAGACGCAGGGCTGACGCATAAGGGCATGGAGCACTTTGCCACGCCGCGACGGCTCGCCGTGCGCGTGCGTCGCCTGATCGAGCAGCAGCCGGACCGTCCGCTCGAGCGGCGCGGACCGCCTCTGAAGGCTGCGTTCGATGCCCAGGGCGCTCCGACACAGGCAGCCATCGCGTTTGCGAAGAGCTGCGGCGCCGAAGTGAGTGCACTCGAGAAGCTCGAGACCCCGAAAGGCGTCTGGACGGTGTTCCGCGGCACCGAATCGGGAGCCCGCACCATCGACCTGCTGCCCGGCGTCGTGCAAGCCGCGCTCGACGCGTTGCCGATCGCCAGGCGCATGCGCTGGGGCAGCGGTGACGCGCAGTTCGTGCGCCCGGTGCATTGGGTGCTGATGCTGTTCGGCAAGGACGTGGTCGCTGCGCAGATCATGGGTGTGCCGTCGTCCAACATGACGTACGGCCACCGCTTCATGGCACCGCGGGGATTGCGCATCAGCAACCCCGCCGCCTACGTAAAGACCCTGCACCAGCGCGGCAAGGTGCTGGTGGACATCCATGCACGGCGCGAAAGCATCCGCCAGGGCGCGGCTGCCGCCGCACAGCGCCTCGGCGGCCAAGCCGTCATCGCGGACGGCCTGCTCGACGAGGTAACGGCCCTGGTCGAGTGGCCCGTGCCGCTCGCCGGCCGGTTCGAAGTGAAATTCCTCGCGCTGCCGCCCGAGGTACTGATCGCGACCATGCAGGATCACCAGCGTTATTTCCCCATGCGCGATGCCGATGGCCGGTTGATGCCATGGTTCGTGACCGTCTCCAACATCGAGAGCACCGATCCCGCGCAGGTGATTGCCGGTAACGAGCGCGTGGTGCGACCGCGTCTCTCGGATGCAGCGTTCTTCTGGGCAACCGACCGCAAGAACCGCCTGGAGGATCATTGCGAAGCGCTGCGGAAGGTGACGTTCCAGAACCAGCTCGGCTCGCTGCACGACAAGACACATCGCGTGCGCGCCCTCGCGATCGAGATCGCCAATGCAATTGGCGGCGATCCAGTCATGGCCGATCGGGCGGCGCAGCTGTCGAAGTGCGACCTGCTGACGATGATGGTGGGCGAATTCCCGGAGCTGCAGGGCCTGATGGGGCGTTACTACGCGCACCACGACGGCGAGGCCGAGGATGTCTGCGAGGCTCAGCAGGAGCAATACCTGCCCCGCTTCGCCGGCGATTCGCTGCCGGCCACTCGCACGGGCATGGCTGTCTCCCTGGCAGACAAGCTCGACACGATTTCCGGGATTTTCGCCATCGGCCAGAAGCCGTCCGGCACGCGCGATCCTTTCGGTTTGCGCCGTGCAGCGCTCGGCCTGTTGCGGATTGCGATTGAGCGGCGGCTCGATCTCGATCTTCGCAGCCTCATCGTCCAGGCGGTGGAGTGGGCACGGGCCGACATCGCCCGGGTCGCCGCCGATCATGGGCGGATGGTCGGCGTCCTGGACGCGACCAAGCTGCACGATGAGGTGTACGACTATATTTTCGACCGCCTGCGCGCTTACTACCTCGAGGGCAATCCCGGCTTTGGCGTGACCTCGGAAATGTACGACGCGGTGCTGGCCACGCGGCCGGGCTCGCCGCTCGATTTCGATTCGCGCCTGCGTGCCCTCGCGCAATTCCTGAGCCTCCCCGACGCTGCGAGCCTTGCGGCTGCCAACAAGCGCATCGCCAACATTCTGCGCAAAGCCGCGGAACCGGTCGGCGACCACGTCGATGAGGAATTGCTGCGCGATCCGGCGGAACAGGTGCTGTGGGAGCAGGTGGCCGCCATGGCCCGGCTGGTCGAACCGAAGTTCGCTGCCCACGAGTACACGGCGGCGTTGCGGATGCTCGCGGCGTTGCGCAAGGCTGTGGACGACTTCTTCGAATCGGTCATGGTGATGGCCGAAGACGCGGCCCTGCGCCGCAACCGCCTCGCGCTGCTGAAACGCATGCAGGGGCTTTTCATGCATGTCGCGGACCTGTCGCGGTTGCCGGGGTAACGGGTCGTACCGATGCTGGTCATCCGCTCGCTGATCTACACGACGCTGCTGTTCCTGACGACGCTCGTCTTCGGCGTGATCGTGCTGGCCAGCGCCCTGCTGCCGCTCAGCATCGAGCAGCGCTACGTGATTCCGCGCACCTGGGGTCGCTTCCTGACCTGGCTGGCCGGCGCGGTGTGCGGACTGAAGTATGTCGTCGAGGGACAGGAGAACCTGCCGAAGGAACCGTTCATCTCCCTGTGGAAGCACTCGTCGGCCTGGGAAACCATGGCGCAGATGTTCGTGGTGCCCACGGCTGCGTGGTCGCTGAAGCGCGAGGTCATCTGGATCCCGGTCATCGGCTGGGCCGTGCGCACCTTCAAGCCGATCGCGATCAACCGCAGCGCGGGACACTCCGCCGTGAACCAGGTCATCAGCCAGGGGCGCGAGCGGCTGAGGGCCGGCATGGGCGTGATCGTGTATCCGGAAGGGACGCGCGTGGCGCCTGGGCAGACGCGCAAGTACGGCGTCAGTGGCGCGTTGCTGGCAACCGAGACGGGGGCGCTCGTCGTGCCCATCGCGCACAACTCCGGTTACTTCTGGCGCCGCAACAGCATCATCAAGAGGCCGGGCCTGATCCGTGTCGTCATCGGTCCGCCGATCGATCCGCAGGGGCTGACCGCCCGCCAGGTGAATGAGCGCGCGCAGCAGTGGATCGAGGCGAAGGTGGCAGAGATCGTGGCGCAGCCCGGCGGCCAACCAAATTAGTAAGTAATTCCAGGTAATTATTCCTTATCTGGTTTGTGCGAGATCGATTCATTAATCTGGACTTGTCAGTCCATTAGGCTCGATTTGGCCGCGATCCAGCCGGCGAGCGCTGCCTCGGCGAGGTCGCCCGCGGCGAGGCATAGAAACGGCGCGACTCAGGCAGCGTCGGTGGAGTTGAGTTCATGGCCGACGCGCGACCATGTGCTCACCATAAGAGCCAGGGCGGTTCGTTCACCTGGCCGTGTAGATCGTCTTCCCTTCCTTGATCGTCTCGACGACCTTGATGTCCCTGATCGACATCGGGTCCACCTTGAGCGGATTCTTGTCGAGAATCACGAGGTCTGCGAGCTTGCCTGGCTCCAGTGATCCCTTGGACGCTTCCTCGGAATACTGGTGCGCGGCATTGATGGTGATCGCTTGCAGCGCCTCCAGCGGCGTGACGCGCTGGTCCGGGCCGATGACCACACCGTTGCGGGAGATCCGTACAACGGCTGTCCAGATCAGGAACAGCTGATCCAACGGGGTCACGACGAAGTCCGTGTGGTTCGTGGGGCGCAGCCCCTTGTCGATGGCGGCCCGCATCGGGCTGAGGAAGAAAGTCGCTTCCTTGCCTCGGTTCAGGAGGTGCGTATCGGCGAAGTAGTAGGCGTGTTCCGTGAAAAACGATGGCGTGATCGAATACGCAACGTACTTGTCCAGCTGGTCGGGCCGGACGAATTGCGAGTGGATGACGGTGACGTGCCGTTGTTTGGAGAGATCTCCGGCAGCGGCGTACTCGTGCGCCCGCAGGACCATGTCGATCGCCGCATCGCCGTTGGCGTGAATATTGAGCGGCAGCCCGAGGTCGTAGATTTTCCTGACGAACGCCTTCACTTCGTCCTCGGGGAACCCCGGTTCGCCGCGCCAGTTCTTCTCGCCACCCGGGCCGCCGGTCAGGTACGGCGTCGTGAAGTAGCCGGTCTTGCCCTGGATCGAGCCGTCGAGGGTGATCTTGGCTCCGCCGAGCTTCACGCGATTGACGTACTTGCCCCAGGTGTCGACCGGATTCTTCTCCAATACTCTGTCGAAGTCGGTCACGAACGGATAAGCAACCACGTCGATGATGTTGGCACCCGCCGCGGCCGCGCGCTGCATCAGCGCGAGTTCCGGCGCGTGCGTCGCGCCCTCCTGTGCCGTCGTGATACCGGCTGCTGCGTAGAGCATCTGTCCGGCACGACTCCAGGAAACTTCCTGTTCGGCGTTCGGCTTGGGCAGCGCAGAAAAGATCGGCAGGAACGCTGTTTCCATCAGCAGGCCGGTCGGTTCCTCGGACCCCGGTTTGCGCACGATGACGCCGCCCGGCGGAGTCCTGGTCTGAGCGGAAATGCCGTACTTCTTCATGGCCCCCGAATTGAGTACGGCACCGTGCATCGACACATGGCCCACGAGGACCGGATTGTCCGGGAAGTCCTCGTCCAGGTCGTCGCGCGTCAGGCCAACTCCATTCGGCATGGCGTTGTTGTCATAGCCGTAGGCCTGGATGAGTTCGCCCTTGGGAATTCTGCGGTCGTCGCGGAACTTCTTCAGCGCGGCGACGATGCTGGGGATGTCCTTGCCCGGCCCGGCGGGCGGCGCAAAGACGTTGACCTGGTTGGCCACCGAGAGCGAACTGAAGTAGTGGCTATGGGGATCGATGAAGCCGGGCAGCAGGGTCTTGCCGTCCAGGTCGACGACCGTGGTCGCCTGCCCCTTGTAGGACTTTTCGATTTCGTCGCGCGTGCCGACGGCGAGAATCCTGCCCTCTTTCACCGCGAGCGCTTCAACCGTCGGCTGGGCGTCGTTGACCGTGACGATGTCGCCGCCCGTGTAGATGGCGTCAGCCACAACCTCGGGTGCCGCGACCTCGACTTGGGGTTTGCTGCACGCGCTGGCAAGCGCCAGGGCCGTAACCCCGACGAGTATCAGGATCGGTCTTATCGTCACGGTCGCTCGCCTCCGCTGAGTGCGGTGCCTTGATCAGGGAAGGGTAGCGTGAAGGCGGGCCGGAATCCCAGTCCTTCCGGCCCACTGTTTGGGCTGTCTGCCTGGTAGCCGGCCTATTCGCCGCTGCGCGGTGCCGGCCTGCCGGCTGCGCTTTGCAGCGTTCCAGTGCTAGTCGATCAGGTCTCCCGGCGTCGGCGGCAACCGCGGCATCTCCTGCTTCGGGAATGGCCCGGACAGCGTTTCGAGGAACGCCACGATATCGGCCACCTTGGCGTCGGTCAGCGACTGATTGAGTTGCGTGCTCGCCATTACGCGCACGGCCTCATCCATCGTGTGAACCTGGCCGTTGTGGAAATACGGCGCCGTATAGACAAGGTTACGGAGGCCAGGCACCCGCCAGATGTTCTTGTCGGTATCGCTCTTGGTGACGGTCGCACGACCCGTGTCACTCAGGAAGTCATATTTCGCGACATACGGGCTCTCGGGGAAGGTCGGGAATTTCATGAAGAAGCCGGTGCCGACCGGCAATGCCGGGCCGCTGAACGTTGCGCCTTGATGGCAGCTGGTGCAGCCGACCTCGGCGAAGGTCGCCAGCCCGCGAGCCTGCTGGTCCGTGAGTGCCTTGACGTCGCCCTTCGCATACCGGTCATAGGCGCCATTGGGGGTGATCAACGTGCGCTCGTAGGTTGCGATGGCTTTGGCCGCGTTGTCCATGGTCACGACATCGCCGGCGCCAAATGCCGTCTCGAAGTACGGCTTGTAACCCGGAATGCGGCGTATACGATCGATGACCGCGTCGAGATTCGGCATCCCCATTTCGATCGGGTTCGCCGGCGGTCCCACCGCCTGGGCCTCGAGTGACGCGGCTCGGCCGTCCCAGAACTGGCTGGAGAGAAAGGCCGCGTTCCAAACCGACGGCGCATTGCGGCCGCCGACATGGCCGTGGACGCCGATGGACGTCGGCCGGTGGTCGTCCCCGCCTTCCATCACGTTGTGGCACGAGAAACACGAGACGTTGCCGCTCGAGGACATGCGTGTATCGAAGTACAGCATCTTGCCCAGTTCAACCTTCGCGGCCGTCGTGAGATTGTCGGCGGGCGCCGGAGCCACCTCAGGCAATGGCTGCCACTGGCCGGCAGCAGCAGCGAGGGCCGTCGTGGCAAGGAAAAGCGAAATCAGGGCGAACGCTGGGACTGCGACGAGGCGCATGGCTTACTCCCTTCATGGAGAAACGATGCAGCCAAGCTAGTGTTTTCCGAGCCGCTCCATAAGTCGGGCAAGTACCGAGCCGAGAAGCTGCCTGTAGGGCTGCGGTGAGCGTGTCACTGGCTCCATGACGCCCATTGTTTTCGACGGCCTGCTGCTCTGCTGGACAAAGGGGCCGGAACCTTCACCCGCCCGTTTGGGCGACCTCTCCCACTGACGTGAGAGAGGTAGAGGCAGTTACACGTCGAGGTTGGAGACGGACAACGCGTTGCGCTCGATGAACTCCCGACGCGGTTCAACCTGATCACCCATCAGAGTCGAGAAGATCTCGTCAGCGCCGAGCGCGTCCTCGATCCGCACCTGCACCAGGCGGCGCATCTGCGGATTGATGGTCGTGTCCCACAGCTGCTCCGGGTTCATTTCGCCGAGCCCCTTGTAGCGCTGGATCGACTGGCCCTTGCGCGCCTGGTCGAGCAGCCACGCGATCGCTTCCTTGAAAGTCGAGACTTCCTGCTTCGCCTCGCCGCGCTGCACGTGTGCGCCAGGGCCGAACAGACCCGCCAGCGTCCGTGACAGATCCGTGATCCGCCGGTACTCGCTCGAGCTGAAGAATTCCTTGTGCAGGTGCTTTTCGACGGTAAGCCCGTGCTCGATGCGCGTAACCACCAGGTGCGGTGGAGTGCCGTCGCGGAGGCTCACGTTGTAGGTGCGGCCCGCGGAGATGGTCGCATTCAACAACGTCTCGAGCTGCTTGCCCCAGGCGGTCAGCCTCGCGGCGTCTTCGCGCTCCGTCGGACTCAACTCCGGCAAGTGCAGCATCTGCTCGAGCACGTGCTGGTCGTAGCGGCGCGGCGAGCGGCGTACGGCATTCTGGAAATCCATGTACTTGCGTGCAAGCGTCTCGAGAGCCGTGATCGTCATCGGCGCGGCGGCGGCGGAGACCTGCAGCGATGCGTCCTCGAGCGCCGTGCGCAGCAGCATCTGGTTCAGCTCGAGATCGTCCTTCACGTAGGTCTCGGTCTTGCCCTTCTTCACCTTGTAGAGCGGCGGTTGCGCGATGTAGATGTGGCCGCGCTCGATCAGCAGCGGAATCTGGCGGTAGAAGAACGTGAGCAGCAGCGTGCGGATGTGCGAGCCGTCGACGTCCGCGTCCGTCATGATGATGATGCGGTGATAGCGCAGCTTGCCGATGTCGAACTCGTCCTTGCCGATGCCGCAGCCGAGTGCGGTGATGAGGGTGCCGACTTCGACCGACGACAGCATCTTGTCGAAGCGCGCGCGTTCGACATTGAGGATCTTGCCCTTGAGCGGCAGGATCGCCTGGGTGCGCCGGTCCCTGCCCTGCTTGGCGGAGCCGCCTGCCGAATCGCCCTCGACGATGAACAGTTCCGACAAGGCCGGATCTTTTTCCTGGCAGTCCGCGAGCTTGCCTGGCAGGCCCGCGATGTCGAGCGCGCCTTTGCGACGCGTGAGTTCCCGCGCCTTGCGCGCCGCTTCCCTCGCACGCGCTGCGTCGATGATCTTCGCGACGATGGCCTTGGCCTGCAGCGGATTCTCGAGCAGATATTCGCCGAGCTTCTCGGCCACGAGCGATTCGACGACGCTCTTCACTTCCGACGAGACCAGCTTGTCCTTGGTCTGCGACGAGAATTTCGGGTCGCCGAGTTTCACCGAGAGCACGGCCGTGAGGCCTTCGCGCGAATCGTCGCCGGTGGTCGGAACCTTGTCCTTCTTGTTGGCGAGTTCGCGTTCGATGTAGTCGTTCAGCGTGCGCGTGAGCGCGCCGCGGAAGCCGGCCAGGTGCGTGCCGCCGTCTTTCTGCGGTATGTTGTTCGTATAGCAGTACATCGTCTCCGCGTACGAGTCGTTCCACTGCAGCGCGAGTTCGACGGCAATGCCGTCCTTGTCGGCACGAAACCAGAACGCGGATTCGTGAATTGAAGTTTTGCTGCGATTGAGATAGCGGACGAACTCGCGGATGCCGCCTTCGTGGTGGAAGACCTCGCGGCGATCGTCGCGCTCGTCGATCAGCTCGATTTTCACGCCGGAATTCAGGAACGACAGTTCGCGCAGACGCTTTTGCAGAATTTCGTACTCGAACTCGATGTTGGTGAAAATTACGTCGCTCGGCTTGAAACGGATCGTAGTGCCGCGCTTATCGCTGCGCCCGAAGACCTTCAACGGTGCCACGGGCTCTCCGAGGTGATATTCCTGGCGGTGCTCCTCGCCGTCGCGATAGATGGTCAGCTGCAACGTCTCGGACAGTGCGTTGACGACCGACACGCCGACGCCGTGCAGGCCGCCGGAGACTTTGTACGAGGAGTCGTCGAACTTGCCACCGGAATGCAGAACCGTGAGGATCACTTCGGCCGCCGACCGGCCCTCCTCCTCATGGATATCCACAGGAATTCCACGGCCGTTGTCGGACACGGTCACCGACTGATCGGCGTGAATGGTGACGGTGACATCCGTGCAATGCCCGGCGAGCGCCTCGTCCACCGAGTTGTCCACGACCTCAAAGACCATGTGGTGCAGGCCGGTGCCGTCATCGGTGTCGCCGATGTACATTCCGGGGCGCTTTCGGACAGCGTCAAGGCCCTTTAAGACTTTGATTTTGCTTGAGTCGTAGACGTCGGCGCCGCTCATGAGATACCCGGTGCAAAATGACAGCGGATTATAGCAGACGGGTCAAAACGCCGTGTTCCACGTGAAACATATGGCCCTGCGGCAGAGCGCGAATCGACGGGTTTTGGGCATCCAGCGCGGTCACAAAGAGCTGGGCGGGCAGGTCGAGCACCTCCCGCAGGAACTTTTCCAAGTGGGCCGAATCGAGCTCCGCCGCCGGGTCATCCACAAGCAGCGCAGCCACCGCGGACCCCTGCTCCGCGTCGCAGCGGAGCTGCCCGAGAAGCATCGATGCCGCAGTCAGCTTTTGCTGTCCGCGTGAGATCCGGTCCCGAGCCAGTTCGCCCCCGACCCGAATGGAGAGATCCGCCCGATGAGGGCCCACGTGGGTCATGGCACGCTCCGCGTCGCGGGGCCAAGCCGCCTCCAACGCATCCGCCAACGTGGCGTCCCCCGCCCAACCTCGACTCAGGCCGAGTTCTAGCGGGAGTCCAAGCAGCCGCTCCCCGACTGCCGCCACATGAGGCCGCAGCAGCTCAAGATATCGCTGACGAAACTCGGCCACCCTCTCGCCCGCCTCTACCAGCTCCGGATTCCACGCCTGGACCACCGTCGGGCCCTGTCCGGCGCGGAGGGCCGCATTCCGCTGCCGAAGCGCACGCTGGTACCGCCGCCAGTGATCCACGAAGCTTGGTTCCACGTGGAACACTCCCCAGTCCAGGTAGCGGCGCCTTTCCTGAGGGCCCTCCTCGACCAGGCGGTGAACCTCCGGGTCGATGGCTTGGACTGGCAGAACACGCGCGAGCTCCGCCAAGCTGGCAATACGCTCGCCCCCAGCTCGAGCTTCAAACCGCTCGCGACTGAAGCGCACACCAACAGCCTGGCTACGCCCGGCGCGGTGCACGCGCCCCGTCAGCAACAGCTCGTGGCCGCCTTTGCGAATGAGGGTCTCGCTGCGCGCCGTGCGGAATGATCGTCCGCGGCCCAGATAGAAAATCGCCTCGAGCAAGCTAGTCTTGCCCGAGGCGTTTTCGCCACTGATGACGTTACAGCGGCCGTGGAGTTCTAGATCGGCCGTCTGGATGCAGCGAAAGTCCCGGAGTCCGAGTCCCTGCAGGCTCATCGAATGCCGGTACCAGGCGCCATTACAGCCGCATCGGCATCACGACAAATCGGGTCGAACCGTCCGCGATCGAGCTGATCAGGCAACTGCTGTTGCCATCCGTGAGCCCGACCTGCACATCCGGTCCGTCCACTGCAGCGAGGGCGTCCAGGAGGTAATTGACGTTGAAGCCAATCTCGACCTCTTCGCCTTCGTAACCAACCTCCACTTCTTCCTCCGCCTCCTCCTGCTCCGGATTGTGCGACTGGATGGTCAACAGATTCGGCTTGAGCGCGAAGCGAATGCCGCGGTACTTCTCGTTGGACAGGATGGCCGCCCGCTGCAGGGCCTGGCGCAAATCTTCGCGTACGGCGGCCACCGTCTTGGGCGGACTGGCTGGGACCACGCGACTATATTCCGGGAAACGGCCATCAATGAGCTTGGAAGTGAACCGAATCTCGCCGATCTGGACGCGAAGGTGGTTATTGCCGATCGACACTTCGAGCGCGTGGCCCTCATTGCCAAGAATCCTCTGCAGCTCGAGGACGCCCTTGCGCGGCACGATGACCTGCTGACCGGATTTTGCTCCCTCGGCAAGTTCGACTTCACACAAAGCCAGACGATGTCCGTCAGTCGCGACAGCTCGAAGCATTTTCGCAGACGTTTCCAGCAGGAGGCCATTCAGGTAATACCGCACATCCTGCTGGGCCATCGAAAAATGGGTCTTTTCGAGCAGTTTCTTGAAATCCTTCTGCGGGACCTTGAGCGTCTGCTCGGCATTGATCTCGTCGACGGTCGGGAACTCTGACGCCGGCAACGTCGAGAGTGTGAAACGGCTTTTTCGTGCGCGAACGAGCATCCGCTCGCCTTCGAGCGTCAGGGTAATCTCGGCCCCTTCCGGCAGCGCGCGACAGATGTCGAGCAGCTTGCGGCCTGGAACGGTGACGTCACCGCTGCGCTGCACGTCCACCTCGGACGTGGCGACGAGCTCGACCTCGAGGTCGGTTGCCGTGACCGAAAGTTTGCCGCCCTTCGCTGCCAACAGCACGTTGGCGAGAATCGGCATGGTCTGCTTGCGCTCGACGACACCGATGACGGCCTGGAGCGGGCTCAGAATCGCTTCACGTTTCGCGATGATCTTCATCTTAATTATTCCAAAGACTCTTATTTAAGATATCTATATCTATAGTAATTAGCACAGTACAAGCCTGTGCAAAACGCCATTTTCCCCTGCCTGCGCCGGCAGTTGCGAGCCCCATAACCGGGCTGACAACCCCCCTGCTGCCTGTCCGCACGCTGTGCATGAAATGTGGAGAACCCCGTCTCCGATTTCATCCACAGGTTGATCACATCACCCCGCCAGGGTTCTCAACAGGTTTGAATAGTCTTCGCCGAGACGCGTCTGCGCTACGCGCAATTCCTTCACGACGCGGCACGCATGCAGCACCGTCGTGTGATCGCGGCCGCCGAAGGCATCGCCGATTTCCGGCAAGCTGTGATTCGTGAGTTCCTTCGACAACGCCATCGCCATCTGCCGCGGCCGGGTAATCGAACGACTGCGACGCCGGGACAGCAGATCGGCCACGCGGATCTTGTAATACTCTGCCACCGTCTTCTGGATGTTCTCGATCGTGACCAGCCGTTCCTGCAGCGCGAGCAGGTCCTTGAGCGCTTCCTTGGCGAACTCGAGCGTGATCGGGCGGCCGGTGAACTGCGAGTTGGCGATCACGCGGCGCATCGCGCCCTCCAGTTCGCGAACATTCGAGCGGATGCGCTTGGCAACGAAAAAGGCTACTTCTTCCGGCACTTCCACACCGCTGGCCGATGCCTTGCCCATCAGGATGGCGACGCATGTCTCGAGCTCCGGCGGCTCGATTGCCACCGTGAGGCCCCAGCCGAAGCGCGACTTGAGGCGCTCTTCAAGCCCGTCGACTTCCTTCGGATAACGGTCACAGGTGAGGATGACCTGCTGCTGGCCTTCGAGCAGCGTGTTGAACGTGTGGAAGAACTCTTCCTGCGAGCGTTCCTTGCCGGCGAAGAACTGGATGTCGTCGATCAGCAGCGCATCGAGCGTGCGATACGCCTGCTTGAATTCGTTGATCGTGTTGTGCTGCAGGGCGCGGACCATGTCGCCGACGAACCGCTCCGAGTGCACGTAAGCGACCTTCGCATCCTTGTTGCGCAAGCGGATCTGGTTGCCGACGGCGTGCATGAGGTGTGTCTTGCCGAGCCCGACGCCGCCGTAGATGAACAGCGGGTTATAGGCGCGGCCCGGATTCTCCGCCACCTGCACAGCCGCCGCGCGGGCGAGCTGGTTGCTCTTGCCCTCGACGAAGTTCGCGAATGTGAAATCGGGGTTGAGCCGCCCGCCGAACTGCAGCACGGGCGTGTCGCGCTTTGCACGCGGGTCCGGCGCCGCCGTGCGGGGCGCGGGCTGCGTCGGCAGAGAAATGCCTGCAGTGATCGGTGTGGGCGCCGGGGCTGCCTTGCGGGAGCCGACTTCGAGCACCACTTGGGGCGCCGGGGCCGGCACCAGCTCGTCGACCAGCTCACCGATGCGCGTGGCGCAGTTCTGGTTCACCCAGTCGACGACGTAGCGGTTCGGCGCGAGCAGCCGCAGGCGGCTCCCATCCTCGACGGCCTGCAGCGGGCGAATCCAGGTGTTGAAGGATTGTTCCGTAAGCTCCGCTTCGAGACGGCGGAGGCATTGATTCCAGAGCGAAATCTCCACAACCGGCGGGCCTTTGGCAGGGACGGTGAGCGCTTGCTAGCGGGAAAGGGGCCGGAGTGTATACCGCCCACCAGCCTGTGGATATCTTTGCTTGCGGTTGACGGTGGCTTGGCTGATGCGTATTCTTGCCGGCCCTCTGCAGACCAGCGCATCTTGTTGTTTCTGGTCCAGATTCGGGCTACACGGAGCCGACGATGAAGCGCACTTTCAACCCGAGCAATCTGCACCGCAAGCGAGTCCACGGTTTTCGTGCGCGCATGGCCACCAAGGGCGGCCGTCTCGTGCTGAGCCGCCGTCGCGCGAAGGGCCGCAAGCGCCTCGCGGTCTGACCGCTTCCAGGCAGCGCGCCGCCATTACGTTCACCGCGCGCAGCTTTCCTCGCGAGCGACGCCTCACCGACAAACCGGAATTCGACGCCGTTCACCGTGA
>Ga0315287_10003971_pt1 | contig 14346 bp, 11 predicted proteins | sample YL17G11_0_MG_FD_205037 | JGI IMG/M metagenome (GOLD analysis project Ga0315287, IMG submission 205037) | Sediment microbial communities from Yellowstone Lake, YNP, Wyoming, USA - YL17G11_0 | ecosystem: Environmental > Aquatic > Freshwater > Lake > Sediment | place: USA: Wyoming | collected... | reverse complement strand
TTCATCCAAGTACGGCAGTTCCCCGGTGCGCACCAGATGCGCGATCTTTTCGGCAATGCTCGTGCCGACCCCCGGAAGCTCGTCCAGGCCGCCCTTTTGCAGCAACTCATCCAAGTCCTCGCCGACGCCGGCCAGCGTGCGGGCGGCATTCTCGTAGGCCCGGACCTTGAACGTATTGGCATTGGTGAGCAGCAAGAGCGTGGCGATTTCCTGCAACACCTCGGCGACCGCCGCGGGACTCTTCCACGCCGCGGTGCGCACCGCCGGATCCTTGGCGGCATGCGCCAACTCGGCGGCGATCTCGGGCGGGAGCGGCGGCGGAGCCACCACGGCCGCAGGAACGACGGCGGGCTTGGCAGGAGTGCTGCGGCGTGCAGCCATGGGGAACTCCCTCGTCGGGTTTCTCAGTACCGCGGCAAGCTGGGGTCGATTTCCGTCGACCAGCGGTCGATGCCGCCGCGCAAGCTGCGGGCATCGGCGAAGCCGCGCGACCGCAGCGCCAACGCCACATTCAGACTGCGGATGCCGTGGTGGCAGTACACGACGACCGGCTTCGTGGGGTCCAGCTCCTGCAGCCGCGCTGCGATCTGGCCCATCGGAATGTGCATTGCCCCCGCCAGGCGGGCGATGGCGGCTTCCCAGTCCTCGCGCACATCGACCAACTGCAGGTCCGGCGTGCTCGCGCGCAGCGCGGCCAAAGCGGCGGCGTCGATCTCGAGTTCGGTCATGACGAACCTCCCAGCGCCGCGTCGATGCGGCGGCGTAGCTCCAATGCATCCAGACCCCGCACCCGGACGCGCTTGTCCTGCGATGCAGTACCGGACTCCAGCGCGAGGGCGCCCACCGGCAGATCAAGTGCCGCCGCCAGCACCGTCATCACTTCGTCGTTCGCGCGGCCACGCTCCGGTGCGGCGCGTACCGCGAGCTTCAGTGCATCGCCGTGCCAGCCGATGAGCCCGGCGCGCTTGGCGTGCGGCTTGACCCGCAGAACGAGAACGGATTCGGGAACATCCATGACCATGAATCAGCGGCCCGCCAGAGCCGCAGCCTCTTGGGGTGCAACGCCGGCGGCAGCGCGCTCGACGCGCACGGCAATCGACTTGAACGCCGGCGTCAGGGAACGCGGGTCGATGCGCCGCGGCACGAGGACGTTGGCCTCCGGGTAGTACGCCGCCAAGTTCCCGGGCCGGATATCCCGCAACAGCACGCGCACCGGGCCGTAGCGCCCGGTGCCGGTCACCAACATCACGCGGTCGCCGGCGTGCAGGTCCAGGTCGTGCGCATCGTGTGCGCTCATGAACACGACATCGCGGCCATCGGCACCGCGGTAGACGTCCTCGTAGTCGTACACGACCGAGTTGAACTGGCCTTCGGAGCGGATCGTCGCCAAACGCAGCTCGCCGGGGCCGATGATCTCCGGTGGCACCGCGGTGACGTGGAATGCCGCCCGGCCGTCGGCCGTCGCGAACTCCGGGGTGTGGCGGATGCGCCCGGCGATCGTGAAGTCGCGCTTGCTGGCATCGATGGACGCAATTTCAGAATAGCCCGGCACGACTTTCGCCATTTCTTGGCGGAGATCCCGGTGGCTCTTCCAGCGTGACCAGTCGACGGCGCCCTGCGGCAGAACCCGCGCCGCGAGCGACGCCACGATGTCCACTTCCGAGCGGGTTTCGGGAGTTGCGGGCCGCGCGCCGCCCACCGACAAACGGACGTAGTTGAACATGCTTTCCTGCGTCGTCGCCTGTGACTCCTCATCGCGGGTGCGCGCCGGTAAGATCAGCGTCCGCTGTCCGCGGCCGTGGAAGTGCCCCGGATTGAGTTTGGTCGAGATGTAGATGGCGGTCTGAACGCGCTGCATCGCCCGCGCCGTGAATTCCGCATCCGGGTTGGCATTGTATAGATTGCCGCCGAGATAGACGGCGGTGCGGATGCGGCCGTCTTCCATAGCGAGCATGCCGTTGTAAGTATCGTAGCCGGGTTCGCGCGGCATTTGGACGCCATAGGCCGACTCCATGGCGGCGATGAACGCTTCCTTCAGGGCTGGGGCCACGCCCACGGAACCTACGCCCTGGACGTTGGAGTGGCCGCGAATCGGCAGCAACCCGGCGCCGGGCTTGCCCGCCATGCCGCGCAGGAGGGCCAGATTGACGATCGCCAGCACGTTGTCCACGCCATGCACGTGATGCGTCACACCCATGGCCCAAAGGAACATGGCGCGCTCGGCGCGCATATACCGCGTCGCGACGTCCTCCATGGTGGCGCGAGTCACGCCGCTGGCGCGTTCCAAATCTTCCCAGCGCGCCGCGGCCAAGTCCGCCTCGATGGCGTCCCAGCCGGTCGTGTGCGCCGCCACGAACGCCCGGTCCACGGCGCCGCGCTCCAGCACGATCTTGGCCACGCCCTTCAGAAAAGCCACATCGCCACCGATGTGCGGCTGAACATACACATCCGAAACCCGCGACCCGAACAGCATGGACAATGGCCGGGACGGCACCCGGAAGCGCTCCAAGCCCACTTCCCGCAACGGATTGACCACGACGACGCTGCCGCCGCGCCGGCGGACGTCGATCAACCGCGAGATCATGCGCGGATGATTCGACGCCGGATTGGCGCCCACCAAGAGCACGAAGTCGGCGTGCTCGAGATCCTCGAGCGACACCGTGGCCGTGCCCGTGCCCAACGACAAGCTAAGCGCCACCCCGGACGCCTGATGGCAGTAGTACGAGCAATTGTTGACGTTGTTCGTGCCGTAGACGCGGGCAAACACCTGCAGCAGAAATGCGGCTTCGTTGCTGCTGCGACCCGACATGTAGAACATCGACGCACGCGGCGGCGTGGTTCGCAGCGCTTCGGCGGCGATGTCCAGCGCCTTGTCCCAGCCGATACGCTGGAAATGCCCCGCGCCGGGCTCCAGGAGCACCGGGAAGCCGATGCGGCCGGCATCCTCGAGCTGCTTGTGATCCATGCGCAACAAGTCCGCGAGTGAGCGGCGCTCGAAGAAGTCATCGGTGAGAGGCGGCTGCATATCGGCCGCCTGCGCTTGGAAGGATTTCTTGCAGACCTCCAGGCCGCCGCCCGCCTCGTTCTTCATGCCGCCCATGCCGAGCGCGCACGTCTTGCACGTGTTGCGCTCGCGCATGCGGCGGTAGAAGGACCACAACCCACCCGACTCGCGGGCTTTGCGCAACGAATAGAAGATGGCCTGCAGACCGCCGCCACTCCGGACCACGAATCGCCTCCCGGGGCCGGTTGGTTGCGGCCCGCGGCGCTCAGTCTAGGCGGCCCCGCCCGGCGAGGCAACACACGGAGTGCGGAGTGCGCCCGGCAAGGCAGCACACCGCGCGCCGGCCGCAGCCGGTATGGCGACACACCGCGCGCCGGCCGCAGCCGGCGCCGTTTGTGCGTTGGATCGGCCCTTGGATTCGGAGTATGCTCCCTGCCAACAGCGGGGGTGCGGAATGCTCGGGCGGTTTTTGCGGCTTCTCTTGGCGATGCTCATCTGCCAAGTCTTGATTCTGTGCATGGGATTGTTCTTGATCGGCGCCGCCGTGGTCTCGCGCGAGGGCGGCGCCCCGGTCGTCCACGAGCACTCGACCCTGCAGCTCGAGATTTCGGGCGACCTGGTCGAGTACGCCACCTTGCCCGATGTGCCGTTCCTGAACGACAGCGCGCCGTCGCTGACCGCAATGGTCGAAGCGTTGGACCATGCCGCCACCGACCACCGCATCGAGTCGGTGCTTCTGGATCTGGACTTCGCCGCCCTGGGCTGGGGGTCCGCGGAGGAATTGCGCGGCGCGATCGGCCGCTTCCGTGCCGCTGGCAAGCCGGTGTTCGCTTTTGGCCCGGTACTGGATGAAGTCAGCTACTACCTCGCAGCAGCCTGCGACTCCGTGTATCTGCCTCCGCAGGGCAAGTTATCGATGAATGGGCTCGCGATGGAGTCGATGTACTACAAGGGCCTGATGGACAAGGCGGGCGTGCGCGCCAACATGCACCGGATCGGCGCCTACAAGAGCGCGGTCGAGCCGTACGTGCGCGACAAGATGTCGGACCCGGCGCGCCGCAATGCCGAGTGGCTCCTGGACGATCTGTGGACGGAATTCCGCGATACGGTAGCCCGCGACCGCAAGCTGGGCCCGGGAGCAATGGACGAAGCCGCCGAACTGGGTACGCTGCAGCCCGAAGAAGCGCTCGACGCCAAGCTCATCGACGACATCCGGTACCGGCAGGATCTGGAAGATTCTTTCCGCGACGACAGCGGCAATTCACGCCTGGTGGACGTCTCCACCTACGAAAAGGCGATCAAGGCCAAGCGCGGCGGCCCGCTGATCGCCGTCGTGCACACCGCCGGATTCATTCAGAGCGGCAGGAACGGCTTCAATCCCGCTGTCGGAACCACGATGGGTGACGAGTCCGTCGTCAGCGATCTCCAAGATGCCGTCGACGACGACGACGTCAAAGCGATCGTTTTGCGCATCGACAGCCCAGGCGGCGAGGTGCTCGCGAGCGACGTCATCGGCAACGCCGTCGAACGCGCCAAGGAAGAAAAACCGATCGTCGTTTCGATGGCGGATGTCGCAGCGTCGGGCGGCTACATGATGGCCTATCGCGCCAGCCGCATCGTGGCGCTGCCCAACACGCTCACGGGCAGCATCGGATCATTCACCGGCAAACTGAATCTGCACGGCCTCTACAGCAAACTGGGGCTGACCAAGGATTTCGTGACCCGCGGCTCGTATCCGCTTTTGGACAGCGACTACCACGATTGGTCGGCCGACGAGGAGACGCTGGTGGTCCGCCAGCACTGGGAGGACTACGACCGCTGGATCGGCGACATCGCCGTGAATCGCGGCTTGGAACCCGCGCAAGTCGACAGCGTCGCGCGCGGCCGGGTGTGGAGTGGCCGGCAGGCGTTGGACCGCAAGCTGGTCGACGAATTGGGCGATCTGCACCGGGCGGTCCAGGTAGCGGCGGAATTGGCGTCGCTGCCCACCGACGCCAATGTGCACACCACCCACTATCCGCGGCCCCTGACGCTGTTCGACCTCTTCGAAGAGCGCAACCAGTTGTTCTCGGCCGCAGCGGCGCATTGGACCCGCGGCGTGAAAATGCCGCGCGCGGCCGCCTACAGCATCCTGGACTGGCGCCTCTCCCGCTGACCCCGGCCGCGAGGGTTGACGGCCCGGGCGGGGCGCCGCGATACTCCTTGGCTGAACGGTTTCCGGCTTCCGGAGTGCGGGGCCAAGCCCCTTTTCTTGGGACACGCCATTGGCTCGATTCGAGGAGTTGCCGTGAGTATTCAAGCCACGCAGTTGAAGGTCGGCATGGTCATCATGCACAACGGCAAGCCGCACCGGGTGAGCAGCTTGCTGCACGTGACGCCCGGAAACTGGCGCGGCATGGTCCAGACCAAATTGGTCAACATCGAGACCGGCTCGAACGCCGAACACCGTTTCCGTTCCGAAGACCGCGTCGACCAAGCGGCCATGGAACGTCATAAGCTGCAGTTCTCGTATCGAGCTGCCGACGAATACCACTTCATGAACACCGAGAACTACGAAATGGTCATGTTGAGCAACGAGGTCCTGGGCGATGCCGTGAACTATCTCCTCGAAGGCGCGGAGATCGAAGCCCTGTACTTCGAGGGCCGCGTCGTCGGCATCGACGTGCCGATCTTCGTCATCTTGACGGTGACCGAGACGCAGCCCGGTCTGCGGGGCGCCACGGCGGCCGCTTCGCCCAAGCCGGCCACGCTCGAGACGGGACTGCAGATTCGCGTGCCGCAGTACGTGAACGTCGGCGACAAGGTGAAGATCGACACGCGGACCGACGAATTCATCGAACGCACCTGAGCCACGCAAGCGCAGCGCCGGCGCACGACGGAAAATGCAAAGGGCGGAGTCTGTGACTCCGCCCTTTTGCATTGAGGTGCGAGGTGCCCGCTGGGGGCGGATCCTTCCGCGTCGGGGACACCTCGCGATGGGCACTCAGGCGGAAGCGAGGGGGAGCTTCCGGATCCGAGCGCGCAACTCGTCCAATTCGAATGGCTTCTCGAGCAAATCGGCACCCAGGCGTGCCGCCTGTTCGAGGACCCGGCGGTCCCCAAACCCGGTGATGACCAAGACTGGAACATTCAAGACGCGGACGTGTTGCAGCCAGTCGAGGGCTTGCAGGCCCGAGATCCCGGGCATCCGCACGTCGGTCACGACGGCGTGCACGTTGCGCAACGCGTCCGGGCCGTCGAGATAGTTCAGGAGTTCGCTGCCGTTCTTGGCTTCCGTGACGTCGTAGCCGTCCCGGCGGAGCGCTTCGGACAGCATGCGGCGCATCTCCAGATCATCCTCGGCGAGCAGGATCCGCAGGCGGGTCGCACGAGCGGTCGGCGGCAAGGCGTTGTGATGGCGCGTCGGAATGGTTTCGGTTTGCACGGCGGCATCCTTCACGGCTTCGGGTCCCCGCCGGCGCGCCCCGGGGGAAGGAGCCTGGCGCCAGCGACACGGCCTGCAAAGCAGTCGGCGTGCCACTCCTATCTTGTTGTTTTGCAACGGTTTGTAGATCCGGCGGCATGGGGCAATCTGCCCCGCCCGTGGCCGGCTGCCGGTAGAGCGGCTGAAACCATCGCTGCGCCAACGGATTACACGAACCTGAAGCGGCGTGAGGCGTTCTGCCCCACGGGGCGTAGCGCCCCACGGATCAGCCGGCGTCGGGCTCCGCACCCCCGGCGGCGCCCCAGCGCTCGAGCTTGCGGTACAGCGTCTTGCGGTCCAGTCCCAGAATGCGCGCCGCCGACGCCTTGTTGCCGCTCGAAGCGTCGAGCACACGCAGAATATAAAGGCGCTCCACCTCTTCCAGCGGCACGAAGTCCGCGGGATCGTCGGTCGCCAACACGACCTGGTTGCGACGCGCGGCCTGAATCTTCTCCGGCAGATCGGCCAGGGTGATCTGCTCGAACTGCGTCAAGGCGACCGCACGCTCGATACAATTCCGCAGTTCGCGGACGTTCCCCGGCCAACCGTACGCGAGCAGGCGCTCGGCCGCCGGACTGGTGAGTCCCACGACGCGCTTGGCGTTCAATGCCGCGAACTCTTCCACGAAACGCTGCGCCAGCATCAACACATCATTGCCGCGACGCCGCAGGGGTGGAACGTCGACCGTAATGACATTGATGCGGAAGAACAGGTCCTCGCGAAAACGCCCGGCCTCGATCGCGGCCTCCAGATCGACGTTGGTCGCGGCCACCAGGTGGACATCGAACGGCACCTCGCTTTCGCCGCCCACCGGACGCACGGTGCGCTGTTGCAGCGCCCGCAACATTTTCGGCTGCAAACCCAGCGGCATTTCACCGATCTCATCGAGGAACAGAGTGCCGCCGTGCGCCTGCACGAAGAGGCCCGGACGCGGTGCCTTCGCATCCGTGAATGCCCCGCGCACGTGGCCGAACAGCTCACTCTCGAGCAAAGTCTCCGGCATCGCCGCGCAGTTCACCGCGACAAATGGGCCGCGCTGGCGACGGCCGCGCTGATGCAGCGCCTGCGCCACCATTTCCTTGCCGCTACCGCTCTCACCGGTGATCAACACGGACGCGTCGGTCTGCGCGACGCGCTGCACCAAGTCGAACATCTGTTTCATGACCGGGCTCGCACCTACGATCTCGCCCAGGTGCTGCGTTTCGCGCACGGCGTTACGCAAACGCCGCACCTCTTCCCGCAGCTCGCGGTGCTGCAGCGCCCGGTCCAGCGCCAGGACCACCGTGTCGATTTCCACCGGCTTGGTCAGGAAGTCGTACGCGCCGGCCCGGATCGCTGCCACCGCCGTCTCGAAGCTGCCGAATGAAGTCAGGACGATCACCGGCAAGTCCGGGCGGTTGGCGGCAAGGCGCGTGCAGAGTTCGATCCCGTCCACGCCGGGCATCTGCAGGTCCGTGAGCACCACGCCGTAGTCCTCTTGCCCGGCCATCACGAGCGCCTGCGCGGGAGACGTAGTCGTCTGCACGTCGAATCCGCGCCGGCCGAGCGTTGTCGCCAGCATATCGCACATGACTTGTTCGTCGTCGACCAGCAAGACGCGCTTCGTCATGCCGGGACCTCCGAGCCGATCTTTGCGAACGGCACGAACACCGAAAAGGTCGTACCGCGGCCGGCTTCGCTCTCGACATCGATCCAACCGCCATGTTCGCGGACGATACCCCACGACACCGCGAGTCCCAGGCCGGTGCCCTCCCCCACGTCTTTGGTGGTGAAGAATGGCTCGAAAATGCGGGGCAGGTGTTCGGGGGCGATGCCATGGCCGTCGTCGTACACCTGCACCCGGGCGAACTCGCCCGGGGCGGCGGCGACATCGGCGGGTGGAGTGGCCTGGACCCGGTCCAACCGCACGCGCACCACGCCCTGGGCACGCAGCGCGTGCATCCCATTCATGACGAGATTCGTGAGCACTTGCTGGAATTGGCCGGCGTCGACGTCGCAGCACAAGGGTTCCGGGAAAACCTCCAGGTGCAATTCCACGGATTGCTTCTTGGCCAGCGGCCCCAGGAACGCGATGGTCTGCGTGGCGACGTCCCGCAGATCGTAGACCGCGGTCTGTGGCACCCGCCGCCGGGCGAAGTCGAGCAGTTGACGGATCACGCCGGTGATGCGCTGCGACTGCTCGAAGACGATGCGCGCACCATCGGCGGCCTCGCGCCCCATCACATCGCCGCTGGCAATCATCTTGGCGCGCTGGGACACGACGTTCAATGGCGTCCCCAGTTCATGAGCGATCCCGGCCGCCAATTGGCCGACCGTTGCCAAGCGGTCCGCATGCCGCAGTTGTTCGAGTGCCGTAATGCGGGCCGCGGTTTCGGCCGCCAGGCGCTGTTGCGCCGCGGCCAACTGCTCGCACATCGAGTTGATTTCGGCGGCCAGCTCGCCAATTTCGTCGCGCTGCGCCAGCGCCAGGGGACCCGACAAGTCGCCGCTCCCCACGCGGCGGGACTTTTGCACCAGCGCCCGCATGGGCCGTCCGACGATCCAGGCTCCCAGGACCACCGCCAAGAGCGCCGACAACAGCGCGATCACCGTCGCCGTCACCATGCGCTGCAAGATCAATTCGCGGACGTGCGCATACTCCTCCGCCAGCGACTCCGACATTTCGAGTGCACCCCGCTGGCGGCCGTCGACCCGCACGGGAACGTAGGTCCAAAGGCGGCCTCCGCCCGGCGCGTTGCGCTCCACGACCCAGAACGTCTCGCCGGCGGCGACGCGGGCCCGTACATCCGGACGGCGAATGGCTTCCGGGCTTGCCGTTGCAATCGCTGGATCGACCCACCGGACCGCGACCCGGCCGGAGTCTAGCCGGGCGTCGACGAGCAACTGCAATGCCCGGTCTTTGCCGTCGCTGCGCCAGAATTCCGAGAACGCTGCGGCCAGCGCTTGGCCGGAGTCGCGCTCGTCCGCATGCATGTCGAGTTCGAGCAGGGCAGTCTCACGCCGCACGCCCACCCAGGCATCCAGGCTCAGCGCGGCGATCATCACCGCGATCAACACCAGCGAGAGTTTGCGGGCGACCTTCATGAACGGTCCTCTCTCAACGTGGCTCGCGGCCAGCGGCGGCGCCTGCCGCGGCGCCCGCCCCGGCGCCGGCGTCCGGCGGCAGGCCGTCGGGACGCAAATTCTGGTCGAAGAATGCGGCAATTCGCCGGTATTCGTCGATCCAGCTCGCGGCTGCGGTGAAGCCGTGTGGCTCGTGCGGATACATCATCAGATCGAACCGCTTGCCGTAGCGGATGAGGCGCTCGGTGAGCTGCGCCGCATCCTGAAAGTGGACGTTGTCATCCCGCATGCCGTGCAGGATCAGTAGCGGGCGACGCAAATTGCCGGCAAAATGAATCGGCGAGCTGCGCCAGTAGGCGTCCGGATGCGCATCCGGCGTGCCCAGCCGCTGAACGCAGTACCACGGGTTACCCCGGAAGTAGTTCTCCCAGTCGCTCACGGCCCGCAGCGCCGCGCCGCACGCCCAGCGGTCCGGGGTCGTGAACAGTGCCATCAGCGCCATGAAGCCCCCATAGCTCCCGCCGTAGATCCCCACCCGCGCCGCGTCGACGAACCCGGTGCGGTCCAGATAGTCCAAGCCCGCGACCTCGTCCTCGAGATCCTTGCCACCAAGGTGCATGTACACGCCGGCCCGAAAATCGCGCCCATATCCCAGGCTGCCGCGATAGTCGACCTCGAAGACCACGTAGCCGCGCTGTGCGAGAAGCGTGTGGAACTTGAAGTTCGGGGCGTAGAACGTCCAGCCGTCGACGACGTTCTGGAGGATGCCGGCGCCGTGAACGAACACCACCGCGGGATACTTCCGCTGCGGATCGAAACCAGCCGGGCGATAGAGCAAGCCCTTGAGCCTGGCGCCGTCACGGGCCGGAAACTCCACCACCTCCGGCACCACCCAGTCCACGGCATCGAATGCGGCGGGAACGCTGTGCGTCAACTGGACAGGTGTCGCGTTCGCCTCGAGCGCGATGGAGTACAGATCCGCAGGCCGATCGAATCGCGAGTGCTCGTACAAGATCCGCCTGCCGCGGCCGCTCATCGCCGGCTGCACGGCCATTCCAGGGCCGGTGGCCAGTGGGCGCCAGGTCCCCTGCGCCGTGTCGAATACTTCCAACTGGCGTTCGGAGGTGCGTGCCCGTGCCGTCTGCGCCACGAGATAGCGGCCGTCCGGAAGCCAGCGCGCCCAGCCCACTTCCCAATCGCCACGCGTCAATTGCAACGGCGCGCCGCCGGAAAGCATCACCCGCCAGAGCTGCCGGAAACCGGTGCGCTCGGTCGCGATCAAGAGCGACCGGTTGTCGGGCGACCAATCCAGAACCGGTTGGCCGGAGATGACCCAATCGAACTCCTCGACCCAGGCCGAATCGGTTTCCGTGTACACGGCGCGCGCCTGGGCGGAGTCCGCCGCCGCGACCAGTACGCGGCGCGTGCGCATGTCGGGCGTCACTTCGGTGATGGCGAGATGCCGGCTGTCCGGCGACCATGCGAGCGCCGTGATCGACGGGTGCTTGCCGGCACCCAGCCGTAGTGCGGTAACCGGAAACGGTTCGCTGGCTTCGAGCTTGCGGCGCGGATCTCGCAGCCAGCGCACGTCCACCACTCGCACGCCGTTGTCCGTGTAGCCTTCCTTGACGTGGCCGGTCCCGACCCGCTCCCCCAGAAAATTGGGCACCAGCAGGTCACGCAAACCACGTTCGTCACGGCCCAACAGCGCCAACCGGCTGCCGTCGGGGGACCATTGGAGCGCGGACGGATCCAGAGAGTCCCCGCCCGCAGGCGTCAGTTGCAACTCACGGCCGCGATCCACCTCCAGCGCCCACACGGCGTTGTCGCGCGTGAATGCGAGGAAGTGCCCGTCGGGCGACCAAGCCGCATCGCTTTCGGCGGCGCGGGTTGCCGTCAAGCGTTCAAGCCCGCCGCCCACCGCGGCGAGATAGAGATCACCACGCACTACGAATGCGATGCGGCGGGAGTCCGGTGACCAGGCGATCCCGCCGGCACGGTAGTCGACGCCACCGTCGTCGAAGTAGCGCGGCAGTTTCTTCCCCGGCAGCGAGTCCTCTGGACCCGGCGTACGCGCGAATGCGTCGCGCAGGGAATCGGCATGCGCGTCACGCGGAAACGCCGTCAACGCTCGCGCCCGCCCGCCGGCGGCCGGCGTCACCCACAAATCCAGCGGCGACTCCAGGCCGCCGGCATTCCACCCGTACGCGACCCACTTCTCGTCGGGCGACATCGCAGCGCCATGCGGACGCGTGCCCTCGACATGCGGCTCGCGAAAGATCTCTTCCACCGTCAGCGGCGATGCGCCGCAAGCCTCGCGTGTCAAAGCCGGAATCAAAGCGCAGACGCAGGCGAACGTCCGGGCGAGGCAAGTGACCGGACGGTGCGATCGGGCTCGAGCACGCATGCCGTTCATTTCTCTTTCGTTTCGCCGCTGGGCTTGGCCAGGGCCGGATCGTCCTCCGGATGGACCCAGTGGAAGTCCACCGCGCCAGTGCGCGTTTGCGACAGGATGGTCTGCTCCTTGGTCCACGCATAGTGCGGCGCCCGGGCGGGAATGCGCAGGAACGACCCCGGCCCGAACAGGCGCCCCGCTTTTTCATCGAACGTCTCGCCTTGCCCGAAGAGCACCGTGCCCTCGACCACCGTGACCCATTCCTCCGCCGAGTGCCAGTGCGGCGGAACGCGCGCCCCCTTCGGCAGCAGCAAGTACGTGTGGTGCATGCCGGTCTTGGGATCGCCGGCCAGGGTCGCGACGCGGCTGCCGGGAAACGGCCCCGGTTGCCATTCGATGTCGAGGAGCCGCTGGCCGGTGATCGCGCCGACTTGCACCGGCCCCTCGTCGTGCGCTTCGACTTCGGGTTTCACGGGTTTGTCGTCGGCACGCACCCCATCGTGCGCGACGACTGTGAACGCCAGAGCACCTGCACACATCCATCGGCGTGGCATCACGCGACCTCCTTCGGCTGGTTCGCAGCTGCGGGTAGACGGGCTACGCATCACGATGCACCGTGTCCGGAGAGAAGGCCGGCAGGCAAACGGCGATGTACTCGGCCCCTTCGGGTCCGGGAGTGCTGTAACGAATCCATTCACCGGGAGCGGTAATCACGGCCTCACCTGCCGCCACGTCCAGTGCCCCGGCTTCGTGCTCGACATGCAGGCTGCCGCGCAACACCACCGTGAGCTCCTCGAATGTGGGCCGCTGGCCCGGCTCCACCCAACCGCTGGGCGAGATCATCCGGGCGAGGCTCACGTGCGCGTCGCCGCTGTTGACGCGGCCGACGTATTCCTCGATCCGCTTCGGCTTGGTGCCGGCCGCGGCAATGATCGTGGGCTGCTGGATCTTACGCGGCATGCGGGACCTCTCGAAAAATGACCTTGTTGCGACAGGCGGGCGGGCGTTTCCTAGTGCACGCCGCCCATGAGTTTCTTCACCGGCCGGGCGATGGCGAACGCGATCAACGTAAAGACCGCGGTCACGCCCACCACCGATCCGAACAAAGACGGCAACGGCATCTTCTCGAACAACCCGGAGATCGAGCCGCCCACGAAGTTGCCCACCGAGGTCGCCAAGAACCACACACCCAGCATCTGCCCGGTGACACGCGCCGGCGCGAGTTTCGTCATGGTGGACAGACCGACCGGGCTCAAACACAGCTCGCCGATGGTGTGAATGAAATAGACCGACACCAGCCAGAGCGGGCTCACCCGGCCGTCCGCGCCCGCGAGTTTGGACGCCGGCACCATGATCAGAAACCCGAGGCCCGCGAACAGCAAGCCCAGTGCGAATTTGATCGGACTGCCCGGTTCACGGCCGCGGCGCGATAACCGGCCCCAAAGGATCGCGAACACCGGCGCCAGCAGAATGATGAATACCGAGTTCACCGACTGGAACCAGCTCGAAGGAAACCCCAGACCAAGGACCGTGTTGTTGGTGTGGCGGTCGGCGAACAAGTTGAGCGTCGAGCCCGCCTGTTCGAACACCGACCAGAACAACGTCGCGAACACGAAGAATGCCGGGATCGCGTACAGGCGCCGGCGCTCGACCGGCGTCCAGCCGCGCTGCAGAAACAGCATCGCGAAGTACACGAACGGCAGCACGATCAGCACCCATTTCATCGCGCCGACGATCGACTCGAGCGTGGCCTTCGTCATCAGCGTCAACACCACCACGCCGATGGCGACGGCGGCGCCGACGAGCAGGCTGCGGCGCTCCCGCGTCCGTGCCGCGGGGTCGGAGGGCGGCGCCGGCCGCTTGCCCGACTCGCCCAAGTGGCGCCCGGTCAGCACGTACTGCAAGAGGCCGAAGAACATGCCGACCGCAGCGGCGCCGAAGCCCCAGTGCCAGCAGTTCTTGGGATCCAATCCCCAGTGGGTGAGCCAGCCGCGGAACACCGGGCTTTGCGACAAGAAACCGGTGATCAACGGGGCAGCGAACGCGCCCAGGTTGATGCCCATGTAGTAGATGGAGAACCCGGCGTCCCGGCGGTTGTCCTCCGTCGAATACAGGGAGCCCACCATCGCGCTGATGTTGGGCTTGAGCAGCCCAGTGCCGATGACGATGAGGAACAAGCCCAGGTAGAAGAAGGGCATGCCGTGCATCGCCAGACTGATGTGGCCGCACATGATGATGATGCCGCCGGCGAAGACCGCATTCCGCAGACCGATGAACTTGTCCGCCAGCCAGCCGCCGGGCAGCGACATGAGATACACCATGGCGGTGTACAGACCGTACAACGGGCCGGCCTTCGCCGTCCCCCAGCCCAGGCCGCCCACGTCGGCGGCCGAGGTCATATACAGAAGCAAGAAGGCGCGC
>Ga0315287_10003969_pt1 | contig 14349 bp, 11 predicted proteins | sample YL17G11_0_MG_FD_205037 | JGI IMG/M metagenome (GOLD analysis project Ga0315287, IMG submission 205037) | Sediment microbial communities from Yellowstone Lake, YNP, Wyoming, USA - YL17G11_0 | ecosystem: Environmental > Aquatic > Freshwater > Lake > Sediment | place: USA: Wyoming | collected... | reverse complement strand
GCCAGACCACGGCCACCAGGACGCCCGCCCCCCGCCGCGGCGGCGCCGTCGGCGTGGTCGTCGCGGCTTCCCTGGCGGCGGCCTTCGTCGGCTCGCTGGGCACGTACGGCCTCCTCTCGGCCACCGGCGCCCTCGACCGCGAGGTTGCCACCGCCGCCCCGATCGGCCAGGGTCAGCAGGTCACCCAGGCCGTACCGGTATCGATCGACGAGAGCTCGGCGATCACCCGGGCGGCCGAGAAGGTCTCGCCGGCCATCGTGACGATCGCGGTCAGCGGTGCGGCGGCCGACCCGAGCGACCCGTTCTCCGGCATTCCCCAGTCGGGCGTCGGGTCGGGCGTCATCTTCGACTCGAACGGCTGGATCATCACCAACAAGCACGTCGCCGAGGGCGCCAGCACGCTGACCGTCACCCTGGAGGACGGACGGACCTTCGAGGGCACGGTCTACGGAATCGACACGCTGACCGATCTCGCGATCGTCAAGGTCGAGGCGACCGGCCTGCCCACCGCGCCGGTCGGCGACTCGTCCACGACCAAGGTCGGCCAGCTGGCGATCGCCATCGGGAGCCCGCTGGGGACGTACACGAACTCGGTCACCTCGGGGATCGTGTCCGCCTTCGGACGCACCATCACGGTCCAGGACGGGACGATCATCCGAAACCTGATCCAGACCGACGCCGCGATCAACCCCGGCAACTCCGGGGGGGCGCTCCTCGACTCCGGCGGCAACGTCATCGGCATCAACACCGCGGTGGCCCAGACGGCCGAGGGGATCGGCTTCGCGATCCCGATCAACATCGCCCGCCCGATCATGCAGCAGGCCCTCGCCGGCCAGAAGCTGGCCCGCCCGTGGATCGGCGTCTTCTACGTCGCGATCACGCCCGCGGTCGCGGAGACCAACAGGCTGGCGGTCGAGAAGGGCGCCTGGCTGAGCGCGCAGGACGCCGGCGGCCAGCAGAAGGACCCGATCGTGGCGGGCAGCCCGGCCGCGGCGGCCGGCCTCCGTGACGGGGACATCATCACGGCGGTGGACGGGACGGCAATCGACGCGGACAGCCCGCTCGACGACATCCTGACCCAGTACGCGCCCGGGCGGACAGTCGCCCTCGACGTCCTCCGGGGCGGGCAGAAGCTCACCCTCATGCTCACCCTCGGGACGCGCCCCGCCGCGGTCCAGTAGTCAGCGCGACCGCCGAATCTCCACGCCGGCCCAGGCCAGCTCGCCGGGGAGTGGCGCCTCCGGCTTGCGCACCCTGACCGTGACGCTGCTGGCGGGTGAGCTGCCCGCCAGCAGCGCGGCGGCGATCCGCTCGGCAAGCGTCTCGAGAAGGGCGGCGTGGGGGCCCTCCACGACCGCCCGGGCCGCGGCGTAGACGGCCCCGTAGTCGACGCTGCGCGCCAGGTCGTCGGTCGTGCCGGCCGGCGCGAGATCCAGCTCGAGGACCACGTCGACCTCGAAGGGCTGGGGCCGCTCGGCCTCGAACGGGAGGACGCCGTGGCGGCCGGCGAAGCGCATGGCCCGCAGCTCGATCCGATCGGTCACCGGTCGCCCTCCCAGCCCGGGGGCCGCCAGCCGCGCACCACCGCGTCGGCCATCCGGGCGGCCCGCACGTTGGACCGGACGTCGTGGACACGCACCAGATCGACGCCGGCCGCGACCCCCAGGACGGTGGTGGCGATCGTCGCCTCCACCCGCTCGTCCGGCGGCAGGTCGAGCACCCTGCCGAGGGTCGATTTGCGCGACGTCCCGAGGAGGACCGGGCGGCCCAGCAGGCGGAGGGCCGCCAGCTCGCGGAGGAGCGCCAGGTTGTGCGCGGGCGCCTTGCCGAACCCGAACCCGGGATCGACGATGAGGTGCTCCCACGGGACGCCCGCCCGGACGGCGCGCTCGAGGGCGCGCTGGAGGTCGGCCATGATCTCGGCCATGAGCGCCGTGTAACGGGCCTCGGCGCGGTTGTGCATGACCACGAGGGGCACCCCTCGCTCGGCTGCGACGCGGGCGAGACCGTCGTCCTCGGCGACGCCCCAGACGTCGTTGATGAGGTGGGCGCCGGCCTCCACGGCGGCGTCCGCCACGGAGGGCTTCGTCGTGTCGACCGAGAGCGGAACGCCGGGCAGGGCCTCGCCCAGTGCCCGGATCACGGGGACGACGCGGCCGGCCTCCGCGGCGGCGTCGACCGCGGCGTGGCCGGGCCGCGACGACTCGCCGCCGACGTCCAGGAGGTCGGCGCCCTCGTCGACCATCCGGCGGGCCAGGACGAGGGCCGCGGCCACGGGGTCGCCCCCGGCCCCGAGAAGGCCGTCGCCGGAGAAGGAGTCGGGGGTCACGTTGAGGATCCCGACGACGAACGTGCGCGTTCCCCAGGCGAAGGTGCGGGGGCCGATGGCCAGCGGCGCCGGCGTCCCGGGCAGGCCGGCACCGGCGTCCGCCGGCACGGCGAACGAGGGGGTTGCGGCGCCACCGCCGCGGCGCGGGTCCGGGGCCATGACACCGCGCCCGGCGGGGACGGCGCGGTCGGGCGGTCGGAGGGGTTCGCTCATTGGCGCGATCCTACGCCGGGTCGCGGAGGTCCGGATCGTCGATCACGAGCGCGCGGGCCGCCCCGACGAGGTAGAGCGACCCGGCGACCACCACCGGTCCTTCGGCGCCGGCGACGGCTTCCGCAACGGCCGCGGCAGGCTCGGGGATCACGACGACCGGTCCGGACCGGGCGCCCGCGACCGCCGCCCAGCGCGCCGCGAGGCCGGCGGCCGGCAGTGCCCGCGGCCCCTCGACCTGGGTGGCCACGACCCGCGCCCCGGCGAGAGAGGGCGCGGCCGCCAGCGCGCGCAGCACGCCCTCGACGTCCTTGTCGCCCATGATCGCGAGGACCAGCGTCGCCGGGGCCGGATGCGCTCCGCCCCCACCGCGGAGGAGCGGGCGCAGCTCGTCGAGCGCCGCCGCCAGGGCGGCTGCTCCCGCCGGGTTGTGGGCGCCGTCGAGCAGCAGCTCCGCTTCGGCGCCGGCCGGTCCCGCCCCGGGGAGCGCCACCAGCTCCAGGCGTCCCGGCCAGCGCGCCGCCGCGTAGCCCGCCCGGCGGGCGGCGGGCGGCACGACGGCGATCCCCGCCGCGCCGAGGGCGTCGAGCAGCGCGTCCGCGACGGCGACGTTCGCCGCCTGGTGGCGGCCCAGCAGGCCGACCCGCGTCCCGGCGAGGCCCGGCAGGTCGACGACGAGACCGTCGCGATCCATCGCCAGGACGGGGGCCGGGGCCGCCTCGACGAGTGACGCGCCGACCCGGCGCGCCCGGCGCCGGACGATGGCGAGCGCCTCGCCGGCGACGCCGCTCACCGCGTGGTCTCCGCCGAGGATGATGGCGGCCTTCTCGCGCGCGATCGCCGCCACCGTCGGGCCCAGCCACTCGGTGTGGTCGAGGTCCACGTTCGTGATCGCCACGACCCCGCCGTCCCAGGCGTGCGTCGCGTCGAGCCGGCCCCCGAGCCCCACCTCGACGATCGCGAGGTCGACCGCCTCGGCCGCGAACCAGCTGAACGCGAGGGCGGTCATCAGCTCGAACTCCGTCGGCGGGCCGTGGCGACGGCCGACGCGGTCGGCCGCGGGCAGGGCGTCGCGCACGAGGTCGGCGAAGGGCGCCGGGTCGATGGGGCGCCCGCCGACCCGGAGCCGCTCGCGGTACGTGACGAGGTGGGGTTTCGGCGCATCGCCGGCCCGGCGGCCCGCAGCCGCGAGGCAGGAAGAGACGAGGGCCACCACGCTCCCCTTCCCGTTCGTGCCGCCGATGAGCGCGCCGCGGATCCCGAGCTCCGGGCTTCCCAGCTCGCGCAGGAGGGCGCGGGTTCGACCGAGCCCCAGGCGGATCCCGAAGCGGCCGCGCGCCTGCAGCGCGGCCACGGCGTCCGCGTACGTCACGGGGCGAGCCGGCGGGGGCAGGTCCCGGGGTCCGGGAGCCCCCGGCGTGGTCACCGGGACAGCTCGTCCTCGTAGAAGACGCACTGGTTGAAGCGCGCCGAGAGACAGACGTCGTTGACGAAGCCCTGCTCCAGGTGGACCCCGCCCCGGAGCTGGCAGCGCGACATGTTCGTCTCCTGGCGCACGAGCGCCTTGAGGAGATGCGGCGCCTGGATGGGGATCGCCCCGCGGGCGCCACTCATGAAGAAGTGCGGGCACACGTTGCGGCGCAGGCTGGGCATCCCGAAACCCAGCCGGGCCCCGGCCGTCGCGCGGGGGGCGGCCGCCGGGCCCGCGGCCGTCATGGGCGCGGCGCGCCGCGCCGCCGGCGTTCCCAGGCCGTAGCGGGCGGCGGCGGCACTCGCCTGGAGCGCGGCCGCGGCAACCCACGGCGAGGTCATCACCCGGGCGATGGGAGGATGCATCGGGCGGGGCGGCTGGGTCCGCACGGCGCGCGGAGCAGCGGGCCGTCCCGGGCCGGTCGCGATGGGCGAGAACCGGGCGGTCGGCCGGGTGCCGGGACAGACGCCGAGCACCGTGCGCGCGGTGCCGAGCATCGCGGGATCGGGGTTGCGCGCGGCCTGCGGCGCGAGCGCATCCGCCCGCGCGGTCGCGGCCGGCATGGCGGCTCGCCGCGGCCGTTCGCGCTCTGTCACTGCCCAGCCTCCTCACCCGCGCGGCCCTCTTCCTGCGCCGGGACCCTCAGCGTACACCGGACCGCACCGTCCGCGGGCGGTAGTCGCCCCCCGGTCGGGCCGTGCGACAATGCCCCGCGATGACCTCCCGCCGCGACCGGCCGAGCCAGGTGCGTCCACGCCCGCCCTCCTCCGGCAAGCCCCGCCAGCCGCCGCCGGCGCCTCGACGCCCCGTCGTCGCGCGCTCGATCGGGCGGCGCGCCCTCGAGCCGGCCCGCGGGATGCCCCTGGCGGCACGGCTCGCCCTGGTGGTTGCCGTGGTCGCGCTCGCGGCCGTCGTGGTCTCCACCGTGACCGGCGGCCTGCCGCGCGTCGTGTCGGCGATCGGGACGGCGCTCGGGGGAATCGCCGACACGGTCCTGCCGACCACGAGCCCCAGCGCGAGCCTGGCGCCGATCCCCGCCCCGCCCACGCTCGTGTCGCCGGAGAAGGCCTACACGAACAAGCCGACGGCAACGCTCCTCGGGACCGTGCCCCTCGAGGTGGTCGGGCGGGGCGGCTTCCTGGTCCGGATCTACGTCGCGCTGCCCGACCAGGAGCCGGTGGCGGTGCGCGACGTGACCGTCGGCGAGACGCCCTCGTTCGTGGTGGAGAACCTGCCGCTCGAGCCGGGCCGCAACGACGTGACCGCCACGTGCGTGGGCCCGGGCGGCGAGAGCGAGACGTCATCCGTCATCACCTACGTCCTGGACACGTCCAAGCCGAAGATCACGGTCACCGCGCCGGAGGACGGCGCCACGGTCAACGGAGCGACCGCCACCGTCACCGGGAAGACCCAGGGCAACTCCGTCGTGGTCGCTCGCAACGAGGCGAGCGGGACGTCGGCCACCGCCACGGCCGACGCGAAGGGGGCATTCGCTCTCAGGGTGACCCTTCGGTCCGGCGCCAACGGGATCGCCCTGACCGCCACGGATCCCGCCGGCAACGTCGGCACCGCGATCCTCACCGTTCGGCGCGGATCGGGCAGCCTGGACCTCGCCCTGGGCGCCTCTGCCTACCGGATCAGCGCCGCTCGCCTGCCGCGCGTCATCGAGCTCCGCGCCCGGGTCACCGACCCGGACGGCGGCCTCCTCTCCCGCCAGGTGGTCACCTTCACCCTCTCGATCCCCGGCGTGCCCGTCATCACCGGCGACGACACGAGCGACGGCTCGGGAATGGCCACGTTCCGGACGACGATCCCGGCCGGGGCCACCGCGGGCAGCGGCCTCGCGACCGCCTTCGTCAGCACGGCGGAGTTCGGCGAGGCGTCCGCGCAGATCTCGATCACCATCATCGAGTAGGCGCGGAGCGACCCTCGCCCGGACCGATCGTCTGTTCGAATCGCACGCCCGTTCGTCGTGCTCGCAATACCCCTCGACATTCGGTGCGTGCGCAGCTACGATCCGGCCATGTCGAACTGGCGCTGCCCGCACTGCCGGACGCCCCAGCGCGAAGCCGCGCGCTGCTGGGTCTGCCGACGGTCGAGCACCAGCTGCGCGACCTGCGTCCACTACCGTCGCTCGGTGGCACCGCTGATCGGCGGAACCTGCGGGCTCGACCCGCCGGCCGTTCCGCTCCGGGGCAACGAGCTGCGCGGGTGCTGGCGCCCCGTCCCCGCCGGGCGATCCGTGGGTCCCGACGCGCTCCCGGTCGTCGATCCGCTCGGACCCGCGTTCGCGGTGCCGGGCGGGATCTGGGCCGACCCCGAGGCCTGAGCGGCGCTACGGGGCCGGGGGCGGGGCGCTCGCGGAAAGCAGGATGGTCGATCCCGGCGCGACGTCGGTCCCCGACGCCGGGTTCTGCGCGGTGACGACATCGGTGTCGGCGGGGGTCGCCCCCTGCCACTGGATGACGAGGGCCCCGGAGGTCGCCAGGGCCTTGGCGTCCGCCGCGCTGAGCCCCACGTAGTTCCCCACCGTCACCGTCGTCACCGGCGTCGGCGTCGGGGCGGCCGTGGGGGGCGGCGTCGGCTCCGGCGTCGGCTCCGGTGTGGGGCTGGGTGTCGGGCTGGGCGTCGGGCTGGGCGTCGGGCTGGGCGTCGGGCTGGGCGTCGGCTCGGGGCCCTTCGAGACCTCGTAGTCGATCGGCGTGCCCGTCGGCACCTCGGTTCCGGCGGGGATCGCAGTGCCGATGACCGAGCCGGCCGCGATCGCCGGGTCGAACGACGCGGTCCGGATGCCGAGTGTCAGCTTCGCGTCGGTGATGGCCCGGATCGCGTCGGCCTCCGGCAGGCCGGTCAGCTGGGGAACCCTCACGATCTCCTTGCCGGAGATGACCTCGACCTTGACGACCGACGCCTTCTGGACTTCCGTGCCGGCCGGCGGGTCCTGGCTCACGATGGTGCCCTCGGCCCTGTCGCTCCGCTTCACGTACGTCGGCTCGAGCTCGACCCCGAGCTGCTGGGCCGTAGCCGTGGCATTGTCGAAGGACTGGTCGACGAACGAGGGGAGCGTGACGGTGCCGGGGCCGGGCGTCGCCGCCGGTCCGTCGGCTGTGAGGATGCGGAAGAGGCCAAAGCCGACGACGACGAGGATCACCAGGCCGAGCACGCCGGCCACCCAGATCCAGGGGCTGGTGCCGCGGGGCTCCCCGGGCTCGAGCTCCTCGAGGGGAGCTGCCGCGGGCAGCGGGGCAGGCCGCGAGGCGGGCGGAGCCGTTCCGGCGGGACCGCCCGCATAGGCGTCGGGCGGATAGGGCCGTGCGGCGGTGGCCGGTGCCGCGACGGCCGCGACGGCCGCGGCCCGTGGGACGGGTCGAGCGGCGCCCTCGTCGAGGAAGCTCTCCAGCGCCTGGGCCATCTCCTCCGCGCTGGCGAAGCGGGCGGCGGGGTCCGGGTCGAGCGCCCGGCGGTCGATCGCCTCCAGGACCGGCGGGACGTTCGGTCGGACGGCCGAGACGAGCGGCGGTGGAGCCGAGATGCGGGCCACCGCCACGGCCGCCGCGCTGTCGCCCTCCCAGGGGCGCCGGCCCGAGAGGAGCTCGTAGAGCACGATGCCCAGGCTGTAGATGTCGGACGCCCCGGTCGCCTGCTCGCCGAGCGCCTGCTCGGGGCTGAAGTAGTGGACCGAGCCGAGCGTCACGCCGGGAAGCGTCAGGCGGGCGTCCGCCCACGCTCGGGCGATCCCGAAGTCGGTGACCTTCACGCGGCCGTCGGAGGAGACCAGGATGTTGCCCGGCTTCACGTCGCGGTGAACGATCCCCCGGGCATGCGCGGCGGAGAGGGCGTGGGCGACCTCCGCGGCAAGGCGCGCCGCCTGGCGGGGCGGGAGCGGGCCGTTGCGGGCGAGGAGCGTCGCGACGTCCTCGCCGTCCACGAGCTCCATGACGATGTACGGCCCGTCGGCGTCCGTGCCGAAGTCGTAGACACCCACGATGTTCGGGTGGCTGAGGGAGGCGGCCGACTGGGCCTCCTGCTTGAACCGGGCCACGAAATCGGGGTCGCGGCCATACTCGGGGCGGAGGACCTTGACCGCGACCTCGCGGCCCAGCTGGGCGTCGGTGGCGCGGTAGATCGTCGCCATGCCGCCCTGGCCCAGGAGCTCGACGAGCCGATACCGGCCGCCGAGCACGTCGCCGAGTGCTGCCACTCCTCGTTCGCTCCCTGTCTCTTCTCGTCCGCCGGACGGATCAGAGCTCGAGGCCGCGGAGGTAGTCCGCGAACTCCGGGCCCAGGTCGGGCCGCGCCAGGGCGAGCTCGACCGATGCCTGGAGCCAGCCCATCGGCGTGCCGGCATCGTAGCGGGTTCCCTCGTAGGCGTACCCGTAGACCGGCTGCTCCTCCATGAGCGCCTCGATCGCGTCGGTCAGCTGGATCTCGCCGCCCGCGCCCCGGTGCGTCTGCTCCAGCTTGTCGAAGATCTTGGGCGTCAGGACGTAGCGGCCGATGATGGCCAGGTTCGAGGGCGCCTCGCCGGGCGCGGGCTTCTCCACGACCCGATCGACCTTCCAGAGGCGGCCGCCATGGCCGTCCACCTGCGTCCCGGCGATGACGCCGTAGCGCCCCGTCTGATCGGGCGGCACCTCCGTCACGGCCACGACCGAGCCGTGGACCTGGTGGTAGGCGTGGATCAGCTGCCCGATGCAGGGTCGCTGGCCGACGACGACGTCGTCCGAGAGGATCACCGCGAACGGCTCGTGGCCCACGAGCTCCTTGGCCATCAGGACCGCGTGACCCAGGCCGAGCTGCTCCTTCTGGCGGACGTAGGCAATCTGGGCGAGGTCGCTGATGTGGCGGATCTGGCGGAGGCGCTCGATCTCGCCGCGCTCCTCCAGCAGGTGCTCCAGCTCGTAGTTGAGGTCGAAGTGATCCTCGATCGCCCGCTTCTGGCTGGAGGTGACGATGACCACCTGCTCGATGCCCGCCGCCACCGCCTCCTCGACGGCATACTGGATGACGGGCTTGTCGACGAGCGGGAGCATCTCCTTCGGCTGGGCCTTGGTGGCGGGAAGGAAACGGGTGCCCCACCCGGCGGCGGGGAAGACGGCCTTGCGAACGCGCATTGAACCTCGGTCGTGGGAGGGGTCGAGCGGGCCGGAAGCCCGGGGGCAGGGTGGATCCCAGTATACCCGCGGGCCCCGTGCGGCCCGGCCACGGGCCCCGTGCGGCCCGGCCACGCGCCCCGTGCCGTGGGCCGGCGCCCACGCGCTCCCGTGCGGTGGGCCGGCGCTCAGGCGGCCCCGCTGGCAGCCTCGTGGGGCTCGGCGTCCTCTCCGCCGCGCTGGAGCAGGGCGGCGGCCGCCAGCACCAGGACCCCGCCGCCGACCTGCACGGGGCCCAGCCCCTCGGCCAGCAGGAGGGCTGCGAGCAGGGCCCCGAAGACCGGCTCCAGGAGGGCCACGATCGACGCCTTCGTCGGGCCGATGGAACGGATCCCCAGCAGGAAGAGGAGGGCGGGGACGGCGGCGCCCCCGATCCCGGCCCACAGGAGGGCCGGCACGGCCGCAGGGTCCCGCAGGGGGAGGGCCGCCACGTCGCCCGCGCCCGTCACCAGGACGAGAGCAAGGAAGCCGGCCGCGCTCACCCCGAGCGCGCCGAACGTCGCCTCCTCCGACGGGATGGCGCGGAAGCCGCGCCGGCCCAGCAGGACGTAGATCGCCTGCATCGCCGCGGCGAGCAGCGCCAGGCCGAAGCCGATCGCGTCGAACTCGCCGCCACCGGTCCCTCCGCCCAGGACCACCACGGCCATCCCGGCGAGGGCCAGCACGAGCGCCACGGCCCGCGTCCGGGTCAGGCGCTCCTCGCCGAGGGCCACGGAGGCGCCCGCGACGAGCGCCGGGTACGTGTAGAGGCCGAGGAGGGCCAGGGCGATGCTAATGCGCTGGAAGGCCGAGAAGATCGCGAGGTTCAGCACCACGCCCGCCACCCCGGCGAGCGCGAGCGCCACGAGCGCGCGGGGCGGGAGCGCGAGCCAGCGGACGCGGTCGCGCCCGCGCGCGTGCAGGAATCCGAGGAGCACAGCGAGGGCGAGGGTCCCGATCGCTGCGCGCCAGAGCACGAACGCCAGCGGCGTCAGTCCCGCGTCGTAGGCCGCCCGCGAGGTGGGACCGAGCGTGCCGAACAGGCAGGCGGCAACGGCGACCGCGGCCGTTCCGCCGAGGGCACCCCGGGCGGGGGTCACTTGGCCGGCGGGCCGGGGCCGGCGACGGCCGGCAGGGCCGGCTCTTCCTGCTCCTCCCGCCGGCGGCGGCCCAGGACCACCCCGGTGAACGGGATCCGGAATTCGTCGAAGGCCTCCACGCTGACCAGGAAGCCCAGCAAGAGGAAGACTGCGGCGAGGAGCTTGCCGACCTGGAAGAAGTCGGTGATCCCGAAGCGCAGGAGTGTGTCGCCCGAGGATGCCGCGAACGCCCCGATCGCGATGAGGATCGTCGCCGGGACGCGACTGTGGATCCTCCCGCCGAACAGCGCCCGGAAGGCGCCCGGCAGCGAGGCGGCGAAGTTGACCGTGATCGCCAGCGGGGCAATGAGGAGGTTGAAGAGGAACTCGTCGCCCTTCTGGTTCGGGTCCAGCGAGTAGTCGAGGACCCGCCGCTTGGGCATGAAGACGTACGCCGAGAAGACGGCCCCGAGGGCCAGGCTCAGGCCGCCGGTCACGTTGAGAAAGGGCGTGAGGAGGCGCAGCGTGCCCGGGAAGAGCTCGGCGGTCGGGACGCCCGTCGCCGGATCCACGGCGTAGCCCGGTGCGGGCAGCGTCGTCGTCAGCATGAGGCCCACGCTCAGGACGGTCGCGCCGCCCACTGCGAGGGCCGCGATGCGGGGCCAGCGCTCGTTCCCGAAGTACGTCTCGACCGCCACCGCGAGCCCGAGGATCCCCGCCGCGATGAAGTAGAGGACGGGAGCAGATCCGGCGCCCTCGTACTGGTAGCGGCGCTGGGTGAGGAACGTGAAGAGCCCGGCCAGGAAGAGGGCGAGGGCAAAGGCGTACCCAAACCGGGTCCGGCCCAGCAGGAAGGCCGTGCCGAGGCCCAGCCAGCCCGCGGTCCAGACCGCACCGGTGAGATACCAGGTCCGGTAGAGCGCCTCGGACCAGCCCGCGGCGGCGGCCAGCGCCTCGCAGCCGGCCGCGATCCCGAAGAACGACATGCCCAGCGCCCAGATCAGCTGGAAGGGCTGACGGCGCTCCCTCCACTGGTCCGCGAGGGCCAGGGCGAAGAAGAGCGCGATCAGCGAGGTCGCGGCGGGAAGGGCGACGGACACGCGATGGTGACCTCGGGGTTTCGGCCGGACGGGCCGAGCTCAGGCCGGGACGAGCTCGTGGTCGTCCCGGTGGAGCCCGTCGCACAGGCCGAGCCGCGGCTCGTCGCCCGGGACCACGATGGGGCGCATGAGCTCGCGGACGGCCGAACGGCGGCAGAAGAGGTAGCCGCGAGAACGCATCCAGGCGCGGGCGCAGGCCGGGTCGGGGTGAAACTGGTAGGGACCGGGATTGATCGTGGTCGTTCCCGCCCAGGTCCGGGCGACCTCGGTGGCGACCACATCCATCACGTTGAGCCGGAACGGCGTGCCCTCGATGACGCCGCTGCACCCGCGACAGCGGATCGCGACGTTGTCCTCCTGGAGGGTGGGGATCCGGATCCCCATGATGTCGAACGGCACGGGCGGAGAATAGCAGAGCCCCCCGGGCCCGCCGCGGGTCGGGCAGCGGCCCGGCTGGGGCGACGATTCGCACCCCGCGCTACGATGGTCGGCGATGGTCCCCCGGCTCCGGTCCGCCCCCGGACACGCTCGCGCGACAGCCGTCGCGATGCTGGCCGCCGTTCTCGCCTTCTCGGGCGCCGCGGCCCCGATCCCGCTCCTGCCGGGCGCCCAGGGGCCGGCGACCGTCCTCGCGGCCGTCTCGTCCGGCTATCTCTCCGAGGGTCGAGCCCCCGTGGCGCCCGGTGTGCAGCACGACTGGGGAAGCATCCAGACGACCCGCTCGGGACGGCAGGCGGTCCACCTCCTCGAGGTGGACCTTGGGACGCCGGAGATCAGCCTCGAGGCGTCGCTCGCGGGGGATCGGATCACCAGCCTCGAGACGGCGCGCGGCCAGGCGCTCCGCAAGTCCAGCGAGGGTCACCGAGCCGTGGCCGCGATCAACGGGGACGTGTGGGGCGGCTATGACAGCCCGACGCAGTTCGCGCCGAACGGGATCCACATCCAGGCGGGGGAGCTGGTGACCGCCGCGCGACTGGCCCGGCCGACGTTCGGCATCGACGCCTCGGGCGGCCCGCTCATCGGGAACGTCCTCGTGAGCGCGACCACCACCTTGCCCGACGGGACGATCCGGGTGATCGACCGCGTCAACCAGGGGAGGACGGACCGGCAGTCCGTGCTGTATACGCCCCGCTTCGGCGCGACGACGCCGTTGGACGTCGGCGGCACCGACGTTGTGCTTGCGGGCGTCGCGCTCCCGCTGCCCCCGACGGGCGTGCACCAGGCGGTGGTTCGCGAGGTTCGCCCCGCGACTGGAGGCATCCTGATCGCGCCGGACACCGTCGTGCTCAACGGCCCGGCCGGGTCGTCGCTCGACGCGCTCAAGCCGGGCGACCCGCTGCTGCTCACGCTTTCGATCACCCCGGGGTGGGAAGGTGTCCGCGAGGCCGTCGGAGGTCGCGAGTTCATCCTGCGCGACGGCCAAACCTCCATCTCCCCGCGCCCCGCGATGGCCGACCAGTTCCACCCGCGGACCGCGCTGGGGATCACCGCTGCCGGCGACCTCGTGATGGCCACGGTGGACGGGCGCCAGTCCGGCTACAGCACCGGCGTGAACCTCGAGGAGCTGGCCGAGCTGATGCTGTCGCGGGGGGTGGTCCAGGCGCTGAACATGGACGGCGGCGGCTCGACGACCATGGCCGTCCGCCTCCCCGGCGATCCCGAGGTGTCGGTCGTCAACCGTCCATCCGACGGCCACGAGCGCAGGCTGGCCAACAGCCTCATCGTCTTCAGCTCGGCGCCGACCGGCCCGCTCGCCATCATCGACGTCCAGCCGGGGACGGCCGCGACCTGGCAGGGCAAGGTCACGGACTTCGCCGCGAAGGGCCAGGACGCCGCGTACAACGGCGTCGCGCTCGAGGACGGCGAGGTGACCTGGGCGCTGAGTGGCCCCGGCGCGATCAGCGCCGCCGGCCGCTACTCGGCGACGGCGGCGGGCACGGCGACGGTCGCCGCGACCGCGCGCGGCATCGAGGGCAGCGCCACGGTCACGGTCCGCCTCGATACGTACCCGCCGGTTGCCCGGGCCCCGACCTTCGCGTTCGTCGCCGCGACGGACCTCGGCCGGTCGACGATCCCCATCCGGGTCAGCTGGGCTGCGGCCACCGACAAGGGCCGCGGCGTGGCAGGCTACGAGCTGGAGCGATACCTCGCGGGCGCCTGGGCGACCGTGCCGCTCGCGAAGGCGACGGCCACGAGCGTGGCGGTGGTGCTGGCCCCCGGCCAGGTGGACCGCTTCCGGGTGCGGGCGATCGACCGGGCCGGCAACGTGGGCGCGTGGGCGACGGCGGGGGCCTTCCGCCTGGCTGCGCTGCAAGAGACGTCACCGACCGTACTCCGCAAGGGCCACTGGACCGCTCGCCTCTCCTCGTCGTTCTCCGGCGGCCGGGCAATCTCCGCGCAGGCCGCCGGCGCGAGCGCCCGGATCGCCTTCACCGGGCAGCAGATCGCGTGGGTCTCGGCGGTGGGCCCCACCCGCGGCCAGGCGCGCGTCTACGTGGACGGAGTGCACGTGCGCACGGTGGACCTGCGCAGCTCGTCGAGCGCGGCGCGCCGAATCGTGTATGTCCGATCATGGACGTCGTCCGGCAGGCACACGCTCGAGATCCGGGTGGTGGGCACCCCCGGGAGACCTCGCGTGGACGTCGATGCGTTCCTGGGCACCGCCCCGCCACCATAGGGGAGGGCGCGTCGCGAGGTGGGTGCAGGCGACCGTCCCGCCCGAGGACCCGTACAGCCGGGCGTCGATGCCGCTGAACTCCCGTTTGCGTCGCTACGCGGCTCTGCTGCCGGCCACCGCCACGGTGCCGCGCTCGTACCTCGACGGGGTGACCAAGGGCCTCCAGATCGAGATCGACGTCATTGCCGAACTGGCCAACGCCATCTACTACCAGAAGCAGAGGATCTCCCAATTTGCCGAGTACGAGAAGTCCTTGCCCCTGGGCATGACCTCCGAGCAGCAACGGCGGGAGGTCCATGAACTCACGAACTTGCTCGTGAAGATGCTCGACGCCCAGATCGCGCTTGGTCT
>Ga0315287_10003967_pt1 | contig 14352 bp, 14 predicted proteins | sample YL17G11_0_MG_FD_205037 | JGI IMG/M metagenome (GOLD analysis project Ga0315287, IMG submission 205037) | Sediment microbial communities from Yellowstone Lake, YNP, Wyoming, USA - YL17G11_0 | ecosystem: Environmental > Aquatic > Freshwater > Lake > Sediment | place: USA: Wyoming | collected... | reverse complement strand
GCGGATCGTTGCCTATTGACTGACGTGCCACTCAGCAATACGATGCAGACTGAACGCTCAGTCAGCAGGAGAGTTTGATGGCACCTCGTTCCCGGGACGGCGAGGACGCGAAGACGGCGGCCCGGGCCCGCATCCTCGCGGCGTCGCGTGCCCTCTTCGCCGAGCGCGGGTTCGTTGCCTGCCGGGTGGCGGACGTCGCGCGGCGCGCGGGCATGAGCCCGGGGAACGTCTACTGGCATTTCGACTCGAAGGAGGCGATCCTCCGGACCATCCTCGCCGAGGGATTCGCGAACCTGGAGGCGATGGTTGCCGGTGTCGCGGAGGAGTACGGCCCTGCGCGCCGCAAGCTGGACCTCCTGGTCAAGCGGACCGTGGCCCTGTACGGGGCGAACGCGGAGTTCACGGTCATCTTCGGGGGGCTGAAGGGCGAGGGCGGCCGGGAGCTCGTCCGCTCCCTCGGCTTCGACCTGCCGGAGATCGAACGGCGCTCTCGCGCGAACCTGCGGCGGGTCTTCGCGGAGGCGCGCTCGGAGGGCGCGGTGGAGGTCGCGGACCCCGATCTCCTGGTCACCTTCTACCTTGCCTTCTTCGACGGCCTGCTCATCACCCGCGGGGACCTCTGGCCGGCGCTCCCGCCGGACGCGCTCCGCGACGCTGCCCTCCGCCTGGTTGGGTACCGGCCGGCGGGTTGAAGGGACTTCGGCGCTGCCTGCGGTGCGCCGTCGCGGCCGTTCCCGCGATTGGCGAAGGGGCGCGGGGCAGCCGCAGCGCGCGATCACGTCGGGCAGCCAGTCGGGCGGTGCGAGCGGCAGCTGGGACCGCCCCGCCAGCTCGACGACGGTCACGGGATCCGGGCGGCCCACTGCCGTCATGTCGGACAGCTCCCGGAAGAATCGCTCGAACCCACGATCGAGTACCCGCGCCCGGAGGCCGGCGCCCGGCTCGCGACCGCGGATCCCGAGGAGCGGGCGGGCCGTCCGTTCGGCGAGCTATGCGGCTGATACGGTGACCACGCCGACGAGCTCTACCCGATCTACCGGGACGCGGCGGCGATGCCGCTGTCCGTCCGACAGGCAAGCGAGGCGGGGATCCGGATGCTGGCGGCGACGGGCGGCTCCTTCGCGCCTTCGCCCACCACCTGGCCGCCTTCCCGACGTGGCGACGGGTACCTCTACATCCACGGCGGCACGGACGCCCTAGCCCGATGTGCGCGCCGGCGGCCCGCGAGTACCATCCCTCCACCCGGGGCGAGCAGCTCGCGAGGGCCCGACAGGCGCGGCCACCGACAGGCCGGAGGGAGTCAACGAGCGTGGCGGAAGAGAAGGCGACGACGCCGACCGAGGAGAGCGGCCGCCACGCCACCAACCTCGAGCTCTTCCTCGATCTCGTGTTCGTGTTCGCGGTCACCCAGATCGCCGGCGTCCTCGGGTCCGACCTGACGCCGGAGGGGTTCGCGCACGGGCTGATCCTCGCCTGGCTGGTGTGGTGGCTGTGGTCCCAGTTCGCCTGGCTGGGAACCGCCGTCGATCTCGGCGGGCGGTCCACGGCGCAGTACCTGGTGCTCGCGACGGTTCCCTTGACGCTGCTGATGGCCGTCGCCATCCCGGATGCGTTCGGCGCGTCGGGCCTGCAGTTCGCGGGCGCCTACCTTGCGGTCAACCTGTGGGCGCTCGCGATCCAGGGCTGGAGCCTGTGGCGCGAGCCCGCGACCCGCGCCGCCTGGCTGCGCTACGTGCCGCTTGCCGCGCTGGCCCCGTTCGTGCTGCTCGCCGGCGGCCTGCTCGAGGGCGATGCGCGCGTCGTCGTATGGACGGCAGTTGCCGTGTTCAACGTCGCCAGCGCGATCGCAGCGGGCCGCAACACGCGGGATGGGAATGCCGAATGGACGATCGATCCCGGCCACTTCGCGGAGCGGCACGGCCTGTTCGTGATCATCTCGCTCGGGGAGATCGTCGTCGCGGTGGGGACCGCTGCCGCGGCCGAGCATCTCGGCCCGGCGATCGGGCTGGGCCTCATTGCCGCCGTTGCCGTGGCCTGCGCCTTCTGGTGGACGTACTTCGCGTACGTGCCGGAGGTGGTCGAGCGCCTGCTCCGCGTTGCCCGCGGCCCGGACCGGGGTACGGTCGCCCAACACGTCTTCACCTTCGGCCACTTCCCCATCGTGTTCGGGCTCGTGCTCTACGCCGTGGCCGCGAAGCATGCCGTCGCCCATCCCGGAGACCCCCTGGGATCCGGGGACCTCGCCATCCTCGCCGCCGCCGTCGCCTTCTTCGTCGGCGGCCTGCTCGGCCTGCAGTGGCAGGCGGTGCGCCACCTGGCGGCGGAGCGCGTCGTGGCAATCGTCGTGGTGGCGGCCCTGTGCGCGACCGCCGGGCCGCTCGTCCCGGGCCCGCTGCTGCTCGCGCTGATCGCCCTCGTCATCGTGCTGATGCAGGCTCGTTCCGTGCGCCGGTTCGACCGGTTGGTTGCCGCCCGGGCGACGAACGAGGAAGCCGACGGCCGATGACCGCCCGACGCGCCTTGCCCTGATCGGCGTCGGCAGGTATAGTTGCGTTGTCAACCATCTCGCCGAGGAGTCTCGACTCGAATGACAGCTTCCATCCCCGACGACATGCGCGACCTCTTCGACGAGCCGGCGCTCGGCCACGTCTCCTACACGAACGACGCCGGGCAGATCGTGTCGTTTCCGATGTGGGTCGACTTCGACGGCACCCGCCTCCTGGCGAGCTCGCCGGAAGGCTCTCGCAAGGGGCAGGCGGTCCGCCGGCGGCCCCAGGTCGCGGTCTCCATCGTCAGCACCAAGACCCCCTGGCACTGGCTCTCGGTCAGCGGCCGCGTCGTCGAGATCCGGCCCGACGAAGGGCTGGCCTTCATCGATCGGATGTCCCAGAAGTACCTGGGGCAGGCCTACGAGCGGCGGAACCCCCGGGAGGTCTTCTTCATCGAGATCGACCGCGTGGGCCACTCCGGCGGCTGGGGCGCGTGATGGGACCGAGCGGATCGGCCCGGCCCCGCGAGACCCGACGATGACCGACACCGATCAATCGGGAGCGCTGCTCCGCACGATGCGCCGTGTTCGTTCCGTGCGCGACTTTCGCCCCGATCCCGTCCCCGACGAGCTGCTGACGGAGATCCTCGACGTGGCGCGCTGGACCGGGAGCGGGATGAACCGCCAGCCGTGGACCTTCGTGGCGATCCGGGAGCGTGCGACGCTGCGGGCGATCGCCGAGGCTTCCCCGAACGCCCACCACGTCGCCGGCGCGGCCGCCGCCATCGTGATCGTGATGGCCGGCGAGATGCCCGAGATCGAGGCATTCGACGAGGCACGCGTGGCCGAGCGGATCCTCGTGGCCGCGACCGCGCTTGGTCTCGCCTCGGCCATCGGCTGGATCATGCCGCCGGCGGCCGCCGCGGTTGCGGCCCTGCTGAACGTTCCCGGCGGGCGGCGAATCCGGACGGTGGTCTCCCTCGGCTACCCGACTACGGACTCGGCTCGCCCGAAGTCGGCGCCGGGCACGGCACGACGACCCCTCGCCGAGGTGGTCTGCTTCGAGCGGTTCGCCTGACGCCAGGGCGACGCCCGGGCTGGCCCGGCTCGAGGCGACCCGGGCCTTCGCCATCTCCGGCCTGCCGAACGCCGGCCCTGGGTCGACCCCATGCCGACGCGGGCGACCCATGGCTCACCCGGCGGGCAGATGCCCCATCACCCTGCGTGCCGAGAACCCTGGCCCGCCGCGGCCACCACCTTCCGGTACCGGTCCGCGGCGATGTCGACGACGGCGTCGAGCGCCCGGGCGATCTCGGCCTCGCGTCCGGCGCCCAGGGCGGCCTCGAACTCCGGCACCAGCGCAGCGCGCGGCCGCCCGGCGACGAACACGCAGTAGCGGAACCCGAACCGCGCCTCGTAGCCCGCGTTGAGGCGCGCCAGCTCCCGGGCGGCGCGGTCGCGCTCGAGGTCGGCGGCCGCCCGTGCGCCCTCACGGTCGTAGCCCTGCTCGACGAACGAGAGCTCGGACACGGAGTCGCGGGGAGCCCCGAGGCGCGGGTGGGCGTCGATCAGCTCGCGCTGCTCGGGCTCGGGCATCGCATGCGCGATCGCGCGCGCCCTCGTGAACAGGCGTGCTTCGTCCCCGAACGGCCGGTCGGCGCACAGCCGGGCGAGGAACCGCGGCGCACCCTCGAACAGCGGCGCGAGCGCCGCCCGACAGGCGTCCTCGTCGAGCGCGTCGAGCCCCGCGATCGTCGGCGAGCGTTCCGCCACGCGCGTCAGGAGCCGCGGTAGGTCGTGAGGCCGAACGGCGCGAGCAGCAGCGGCACGTGGTAGCTGCGCCTGGGGTCGTCGACCCGGATGTCCAGGGCGAGCCCGGCGAAGAACCCGTCGGGATCGAGCGCGAACTCGAGCCGGTAGGCGCCGGTCTCGAGGGTCCCGCCGCCGAGGAGGTCGCGGATCCGGCCGTCCTCGTCGGTCACGCCCTCGCCGACGATCGGCGCGCTGCCGTCGCCGGCCGGCCGCCGAAGCCGGATCCGGACGCCGACCCGCGGCCTGCCCGCCGCCGTATCCAGGACGTGGGTGGAGATCGTCGGCCGAACCTGCGACACGCGCTATCCTCCGCCGATGAGCGATCTGTCGATCCGGGTTGGTGACCTGCACTTTAGCGCCCGCTGGGAGCCCGAGGCGCCGGGCACCGTCGCCGCCGTCCGCGCCCTCCTGCCCCTGCGCGCACGGCTCATCCACTGCCGGTGGAGCGGCGAGTCGACCTGGATCCCGTACGGCGACCTCCGGCCCGACGTCGGCTGGGAGCATCACACTTCGCATCCGGCCCCGGGCCAGCTGGCGCTCTACCCGGGCGGGATCAGCGAGTGCGAGATCTTCTTCCCCTACGGAGCCTGCACCACCTCGTCGAAGGTGGGCCAGCTGGCGGCGAACCATTTTGCGACGATCGAGCCGGACGAGGGCTGGGCGGATCGCCTCCGGGAGGTCGGGCGGCGGTGCCTGTGGGAGGGTGCCCAGGACATCGAGATCCACGAGCGCGTGTAGCCGGTGACCGACCTCCTCGTCCGGGGCGGCATCGTCGTCACGACGGACGGCGCCGCGCGCGCCGACATCGCCGTCGAGGGAGGGCGAATCACGGCCGTGGAGCCCGACCTCGGGGGACTCGCCGCGTCCGCCCGGGAGGCCGTCGACGCGACCGGTCTCCTCGTGCTGCCCGGGGTCGTCGACGTCCACACGCACGTGCGCGTGGCGACCGACGAGCGGCCCGACCGATTCTTCGACGACTCGGTCGCCGCGGCCTTCGGTGGCACGACGACGTTCCTCGCCTTCAACAACCCCGGCACCGGGTCGTCGGAGGCCGCCGCCCGCTCGCTGCTGACCGGCCTCCGCGAGTGGCGCGCTGCGACCGGCGCCGACGCCGCCGTGGACGTGGCGCCCAGCCTGGTCATCACGGCCTCGCACGAGGACCCGGTCGCGGAGATCCCGGCCGTGGTCGAGGCCGGCGTCCCGACGTTGAAGGCGTTCATGGTCTACGACTTCGGCCTCGACGATGCGGCGATCCTCCGGGCGCTCGAGGCGGCCGGCCGGGCGGGCGGGATGCTGCAGGTCCACTGCGAGAACCGGGCGATCCTCGAGGCCCTGACGGCCCGGCACCTCGCCGCCGGCGAGATCGAGCCCCGGTTCCACGCGTCGTCGCGACCCCCGTACGTCGAGGCCGAGGCGACGGGCAGGGCGATCGCCCTCGCTCGTGCCGCCCGGGCCCCGCTGTACGTCGTCCACCTGTCGTCCGCCGATGCGCTGGCGGAGGTGCGACGCGCCCGCGCCGAGGGTCTCCCGGTGTTCGCCGAGACGTGCCCCGTCTATCTCACCCTGGCCGAGGATCGCTACCTGGGCGACCCGGAGGAGGCGGCCCGCTACCTGATCTCGCCGCCGCTCCGTCCTGCCGATCACCCCGGCGCGCTGTGGGCCGGCCTGGCCGGGGGCGACCTCTCGATCGTGGCCACGGACCACGTGCCCGACCGGGTCGGGGTCGAGAAGCAGAGCTGGCGGGAGTCGTTCGACCGGGTCTCGAACGGCGCGCCGGGGATCGAGACGCTGCTTCCCATCGTGTACGACGAGGGCGTGGCGACGGGGCGGATCACCCTCCCGCGGATGGTCGACCTGCTCTCGACCACGCCGGCGCGGCTGTTCGGGTTCACCACGAAGGGAGCGCTGGCGGTGGGCCTCGACGCGGACATCGTCCTGTTCGACCCGGCCGCCCGCCGGACGATCCGGGGAGCCGACCTCCACCACTCGAGCGACTACACGCCGTTCGAGGGCCGCGAGGTGCACGGCGCGGTCCGGTCCACGCTCGTCCGCGGGTCCTTCGTGGTGCGCGACGGCCTGTTCGTCGGTCGCCGGGGCTTCGGCCGGTTCGTGGAACGGGCGATCCAGCAGCTGGCCTGAAAGGGGCGGCGGGCCGCGTTCGGCCCGGTCAGTCCAGCCGGCGGTACGCCTCGGGGGTGAGGAACTCGACGAAATCGTCGGCGAGGACCAGGCCGTCGAGGAGGGCGGCGGCCTCGGCCACCCGCCCGCGATCGCGACCGATCCGCTCGAGCTCCTCGTCCCGGATCCGCCGGTAGCGATCCGCGGTCAGCGCCGCGCCATCCTCGAGCGGCGTCGCGTGGTGGCGCCACTGCCAGAGCTGGGAGCGCGAGATCTCCGCCGTCGCGGTGTCCTCCATGAGGTCGTCGATCGCCGCCGCGCCGTTCCCCTGGAGCCACGCATCGAGGTAGCGGATGGCGACGTTGACGTTCTGGCGGACGCCGGCCTCGGTCACGCGACCGCCCGGCACGGTCACGTCGAGAAGCGCGCCGGCCTCGACGTCGGCCACGCCGGGGGCCCCCTTCTGGTGCGGCCGCTCCCCGAGCACCCGGTCGAACACCTCGCCCGCGACCGGGACCAGGTCCGGATGGGCGACCCACGTGCCGTCGAATCCGTCGCCCGCCTCGCGCTCCTTGTCCTCGCGCACCCGCGCCAGCGCGTTCGCGGTGACCCCGGGCTCGCGGCGGTTGGGGATGAACGCCGACATCCCGCCGATCGCGTGGGCGCCCCGGCGATGGCAGGTGGCGACGAGGAGGCGCGCGTAGGCGCGCATGAACGGGACGGCCATCGTCACCTGTCCGCGGTCCGGCAGGACGAACCCGGGCTGCTCCCGGAACCGCTTGATGAAGCTGAAGATGTAGTCCCAGCGGCCGGCGTTCAGGCCGGCCGCGTGCTCCCGAAGCTCGAACAGGATCTCGTCCATCTCGAACGCCGCGAGGATCGTCTCGATCAGCACGGTCGCCCGGACGCTGCCCCGCGGCACGCCGGCGGCGGCCTGGGCGTGGACGAGGACGTCGTTCCACAGGCGAGCCTCGAGGCGGCCCTCGAGCTTCGGCAGGTAGAGGTACGGACCGGAGCCGCGGGCGAGCGCCTCGGCCGCGTTGTGGAACAGGAAGAGGCCGGCGTCGAACAGGCTCGCCGACACGGGCCGGCCATCGACGAGGAGGTGGCGTTCCTCGAGGTGCCAGCCGCGGGGCCGGACGAGCAGCGTCGCCGTCCGCTCGTTCAACCGGTAGGCCTTTTCGAGGGTCTCGAAGGCGAGCGTGCGGCGGACCGCTTCCTGCACGGCGAGCTGGCCGCCGATGACGTTCGACCAGGTCGGGCTGAGCGCGTCCTCGAAGTCCGCCATGAACACCCTCGCGCCCGAGTTCAGGGCGTTGATCATCATCTTCGGCTCGGCCGGGCCGGTGATCTCCACCCGCCGGTCGTCGAGGTCGGCCGGCGTGGGCGCGACCCGCCAGTCGCCCGCCCGCACGTCGGCCGACTCCGGCAGGAAGCCGGGCAGCCGCCCCGCCGCGATCTCGGCGTGCCGTGCCGCCCGTCGCCCGAGCAGCGCCCGCCGCTCGCCGCGGAACCGGCGCTCGAGGTCCGCGACGAACGCGACCGCCTCCGGCGTCAGGACGCGCTCCCGGCCGTCGACCGTCGGTCCGGCGATCTCGATGCCCGGCGCGCTCCCGGTCATGAAGCCGACCGCCGGACGGTGGCCTCGATGAGGCCGTGCGGCTCCGCCGTCGCGACGAAGATCTCGCCCCGGTTCGTCCCCCCGAACGGCGCGAGGTCGACGGGCCAGTGGTGGAGGTTCGGCAGGGTCATCCGCACCTCGTCGATCTCGGCGTGGCGCTCGAGCATCGCGCGGGCCATGACCCAGATCGAGTGCTGGACCGACTCGCTCTGGTGCTCCGCGAAGACCTCGAGCAGGGTGGTCGAGACCGCCTCGTGGCTGGCGTCCCAGTCGACGGTCGGGCCGGCATGGCGCCAGGTCGCCGTCACCTTCGTCGCCATGATCCGGTCGCGCGCCTCGCCGAGGGTCGTGAAGCCGTCGCGGGGGAAGCCGGCGAAGGCCGATTTCGCGGTCTTCATGACCACGAGATCCTCGAGACCCGACTCGACGACCGTGGCCTCTCGGCCGGCCGCCACGCTCGCCGTCCGGGTGGCGCCGCCGGCCCGCCGGAATGCGTCCGGTGCGGGCCCGCCGGCGTTGGCAATCGGCGTCCAGCGATGCTCGCGAAGGCCGACGGTGGCCCGCTCGACCTGCGGGAACGCCAGGAAGTGGGTCGCGAGGATGGTCCCGAAGGCCTCGATCGCGCCGGTCAGGTGCTCGGCCGCCAGGGCGTACACGGTGTTCTTCATCGTGTCGGTCGCCACCACGGACGCGTTGTCGCCGGCCGTGTGCGCGGCCGCGAAGTCCCCCTCGAGTGCGACGTCCACGGTGAGGTCGCGGACCCGGTGGCCGGCGGGATCGCGGACGACCTTGACGAGCCGGATCGCCCTCTTGCCGTACCGGTTCGCGCCGAGCTCGATCACGCTGTTCCTCCTGGCGCCTCCGCGGCGGGGTCCGCCGCCGCGGAGCCGCACCTGGGGTCGGGCAAGGGTGCCGTTCCGCGGCGCGGCGTGTCAAGCGCCACACCGCTGCGCGGTGAACGCCGCCGCGCCGCGCCGCGCCGCCGCGTGTCGACGCCGCCGCGCGCCCGCATCAGTCGAGGCGTGCCCGCCGGAGGGCCCGACCGGGCGTCGCGCCCGTGTGTTCGCCGCCGTCGACCACGAGCACCCCGTTCACGAGCACGTAGGGGATCCCCTCCGGGAAACGGCGCGGCTCCTCGTAGGTCGCGAGCGCGCGCACCCGGGCCGGGTCGAACACGACGAGGTCCGCCTTGAGGCCATCGGCGACGACACCCCGGTCGGCGAGACCGAGCCGGGCCGCCGACGCCCCGGTCATCTTCCGGACCGCCTCCTCGAGGCCCAGCCAGCGCTCCTCGCGGACGAACTCGCCGAGGATGCGCGGGTACGTCCCGTAGGTCCGCGGGGCCGGCTTCGCCCCGATCATGACGCCGTCCGTGGCGATCATCGCCTGGGGGTGCTTGATGAACGGCTCGATCCCCGCTCGATGGGGGCCGGGCGTCACCTGGTTGACCCGGAGGTCCTCCGCGAGCAGCAGGTCGCAGATGGCATCCACCGGGTCCAGGCCGGTCGCGGCCAGGTAGTCGCCCAGCGTCCGGCCCTCCCACGCCGCGTTCTCGGGGCGGGCGAAGTAGCCCAGGCGCACCTCGTCCCACGAGCGGTCGCCGGCGAACAGGCGCCCCCGCGCCCCGGATTCCTCGCGGACGCGGGCTCGTACCTTCCGATCCGCGAGGCGCTCGCGCAGTGGACCCAGGCCGCCGGCCTGCATCCAGTTGGGCAGCATGATGAGCAGCCGGGTGCTCGCCCACTCGTACGGGTAGAGGTCGAACGTGACGTCGAGGCCCGCCGCCCGGGCATCATCGACCAGCGCGAGCATCACCTCCGGCGGGCCCGGGAACGTCGGCCGGTGGTAGAAGTGCGTGATGTGGATGGGGCAACCCGACCGCCGCCCGATCTCGATCGCCTCCCGGTACGGATCGAGGAACCCGTCGCCCAGGGGATACCGGACGTGGGTGTGGTAGATCCCCCCGAGCCGGGCGGTCTCGGCGGCCAGCTCGACCAGCTCCGCGGTCGTCGCGTAGGACCCGGGCGGGTAGTCGAGGCCCGTGGACATGCCGAAGGCACCCTCTTCGAGGGCCTCCCGGAGCCGTGACCGCTGGTCGGCCATCGCGGCGCGGTCCGCCTCGACCTCGTCCCAGCCCACCGAGGCGATCCGGAGCGGAGAGTTGCCGACGACGTACGCGACGTTCACCGACGTCCGCCGGTCGTACCGCGCGAGGTACTCGGCGACCGTGGACCAGTCGTAGGCGATCTCCGGCCGGCCGTCGAGCCCGCCGTTGAGGACGACGTAGTCATGGAGATCCCGGCGCGACGTGAACGGTGCGTAGGCGTTGCCGTCCACGCCGATGAGCTCGGTCGTCACGCCCTGGCGAACCTTCGGCTCGTTGAGCGGCTCCGCCAGCATCACCAGGCCCCCGTGGCTGTGGAGGTCGATGAAGCCGGGCGCAACGACGAGGCCGCGAGCCTCGATCCGTCGGCGGGCTCGAACCTCGGCCGCGCGACGGTCGCCGTCCCCTCCTTCGGCTCCGGCATCTTGAAGCACGAGCAGCCGGTCGCCGACGACGACCACCGACCCCGCGAAGCCGGGGGCCCCGGTCCCGTCCACGATCGTCCCGCCCTCGATGAGGACGTCGGCGTCGATCATCTCGCGAGGCCGGGCAGCCCGTCGAGGCGGCCGCCGCACGTCTTCACAGGGCGGACTGCGTCGCGATACGGCCGCAAGGCGAGGCGGGACCCTCGGCCGGCCAGGCTTCGACGGCGCTCCAGCCAGGTTCGTCGACGTGCCCGGAGCACACACAGCGATCGCTCGGGAAAGGAGATCCCCACGGCCGGATGCTACCGCGCGACGGAGCTCGACCGTGCGTGGCCGGGGCTCCGCCGCCGGCGCACCCGCCGGCTCCCGCCCCAGGGGCCTCGGCTGCCCCTCCCGACACGCGCGTCACCGGTGCTGCCGTGCCTGGCCGGCCGGCTGAGAGCAGAAGGATATTCAGCCCGGGTTCGCTACACCGTGTGGTCGAGGCGCTCCAAGGGCAGCGCGCTCAGGCCCGTCGCGTCCGCGCGAACAGCGCCGACCTCCGCCTTCCAGTCGGACGCACGGTCCAGGCGGCGCAGGTCTGCCTCGCGCCTGCTGATCTCTGCCGTGACAAGAGGGTGCTCCCAGACGCGTTGCTCAGCAGCGGGCAGGGAGAGGTCGATCTCGTTCGAGAGCAGGAAGCTGTCCAGGCTGTCCATCCCGCGTTGGGCCGCCCAGCCCGCAGCCCCTTCGGCAAGTCCAGCGGCTGCCTGGAGGGCATAGGCAACAGATGCGATGGCATCCTCCGCATGTGCCGGAATGACGTCGTCGGTTTCTTCGTCTGAAATGAGCGCCACACATCGTGCGACCAGGTCTGCCGGGTCGGGATCCTGAGTGACGCCGGTCGCGGCCCACTCCCAGGCGCAGTTGAGCCCTTGCCTGACGAGGCCATCATCGTCGCGCCCTGATGCCTGGAGGAACGCTGCGTAGGCCGGATACTGCCGTTCGGCGCACGCGGCCGCGAACGCGGCCTGGGTGCGTTGAGGGCGCGTTCTCAACTCCGCCTTCAGGGACTGGTCGTACCCCGCGAGCGGGACCGCTCGACGCGTCGGAGGGGCCGCGGATGACCGCCGTCCCATGAGAACGCGCAGGTGCTTCAGCATGACCTCGTCTCCTGCTTCTCATGCTCAACTCCGATCCTACCGGCGCTGCGACGTTCGAGTTCGACGACGGTGGTCCATCGGCGGTGACAAACGGCTCTTGCCATTCCGGCACTGCTCATCAGCGTGGCGAGCATCAGCATGGCGCTCAGCCGTGCCCGGCGCGGATCGTCGGCGTGCGCGACCCGAGGGGCAGGAGGACGGCCGTGATCGACATCGCGACGACGCCCGGCGGAGCGATCGACGCCCGCAATGCCCCGGAGGCGGGCGCCCGGCCGACTGCCCTGCTGCCGATGACCCAGCTGGCGCGGATCTCCGCCTACTGGCTGGGCCTGACCGCGATCGACGGGGCCGTGGGCGTCTACATCGCGTACCAGCTCGCCTACACGAACATCCGGGGCGACGTCCCCCTTGGCGCCGCGACCGCCTTCGTCACCCTGGCCGGTGCGGCGGTGGCAATCCTGATCCAGCCCACGGTCGGCTCGATGAGCGACTACGCCGTGACGCGCTGGGGCCGGCGCAAGCCGTTCATCGTGGTCGGGTCGCTGCTGGACCTCGTGTTCCTGTTCGCGATCGCGACCTCGGACACGCTCCTGATGCTGGCGACGTCCCTGCTGCTGCTCAACGTCTCGACCAACATCGCCCGCGGGCCGTTCCAGGGCTACGTCCCGGATCTCGTGGCCGACCCGCAGGTCGGCACGGCGAGCGCCATGGTCGGGATGATGCAGATCATCGGCAACATCACGGGCTACGCCCTGGTCGCCGTCGCCGCCATCTTCGAGGCCCGGCCCCTGGCGATCGCGGCCGTGGCCATCGTGGAGCTGGTGACCATGCTGAGCGTGGTCGTGGGGGTCGGCAAGGGCATGCCGCCCAAGCCGCGCGAAGGGAAGTCCTGGTTTGCCATCGCCCGGGAGACGTGGGGGACGGACATCCTGCGGGAACGGTCCTACGTCTGGCTGGTGGCCTCGCGGCTCTTCTTCATGACGGCCGGGGGGATCCTGTTCGCGTACGTCGTGATCTACCTGAAGAACGTGTTCGGGTACGACGAGTCGGGGGCCGGCGCCGTCAACGCCGCGATGCTCATCGCGGTGGCGATCGCGACCCTGCTCGTGGTGGTACCCATATCGCGGCTCTCCGATCGGATCGGGCGGAAGCCGGTGATCTACGTCGCCTGCGTCGTGGGAGCCGTGGGCGCGGGGCTGGTCTCAGTCGCCCCGCACGTGGCGGTCGCCATCGTGGGCGCCGGGCTGTTCGGCATGTCCGCGGGGATCTTCCTGTCGGTGGACTGGGCCCTCATGACGGACATCATCCCGCGGGCCTCGGCCGGCCGCTACATGGGCCTCAGCAACGTGGCCACGGGATCGGCGCCGCTCTTCGCCGCCGCGTTCGGCGGGGTCGTCCTGGACGTCACGGCCCAGCTGGGCGGCGACGCCCTCGCCCCGCGCGTGACGTACTTCGCGGCGGTCTTCCTGTACGGCATCTCTGCCCTGCTGTTGCGGCCCGTCGTGGAGCCCCGGCGTCGGGCCGGCAGTGCTGCACCGCCCGCGGCGCCGGACGCCGGCTCGGTGTAGCCGGCCAGCGCGGGACGTTCCGGCGAACGACGCCCGAGCAGCGACCGGCCGTGGCGGCCGAGGTGAGCGACGAGACCCGGGCCGTCGCCGAACTGGAGCGGGCCGGCGTGCCCCGCATGATCACCGGGTAGGCAGCCGGACCGTATATCGATACGCCCGGCGCGCTCGGGTCGGACGGTTCGCGCGTCTACCTGTTCAGGTAGAGACGGATCCCGGTCACGATCCCCGCCGCGTAGCGCTCGCGACCGCTCGCACTCTTCATGCGCCCGGCATCGCCGCTGTTCTTCATGTTGCCGAGCTCCACCATGACCGCCGGAATGTCCGAGAGGTTGAACGTGGCGAAGTCGGTCCGGGTCCTGATCCCGGCGCGGGCGTAGTAGTTGGCGATCGGCAGCCCGGCCCCGAGAAGGCCCGCTCGCAGCGCCCGGGCGAGCGCCGCCGAGCGGACGATGATGTCGTCCGTGTAGCCGTGGACCAGGCCCGGCCTCATGACGTAGAAGCCGCGGTGGGACGAGCCCGAGCCGTCGGCATGGATGCTCACGGTCAGCCGCGCGCGCACGTTCGTGCCGAATCTCCCGCGCGCGTCGACGCACGGGCCGACGCCCGTGTCGCTGGGCCGGGTCAGGTAGACCGCCGCCCCGAGCGCCTCGAGGCGCGCCTTGACGCGCAGCGCCACGGCGAAGTTGAACCGGTGCTCCGGGTAGCCGTCGACCGTCGTCGTCCCGACCGTGGCGCACGCCCTCCGCCCGGTCCCGGTCCCGACCAGGCGCGAGATCTGTGCCCTGTGGGTGGCGTTGCCACCGTTGTGCCCCGGATCGACTGCGATGATGATGCCCGCGAGGGGCAGGCCGGCGGCGTCCGTCCTGCCGACCCCGGGCGATCCGACCCCGAGCGCGCCCGCGAGCAGGATCGCGACGACGAGCGGTGCGAGGCGCTGGAGATCCATACGCGGAGAATACTCACAACGTCCGACCGGTCACCCGCCCCGCGTCGGCGACCGGTCTGCAACCCGCCTGCTAGCCTGTGGCCGTGGCGTCCCACGTACCTGCGATTCGCGAGGCCGTCGAGGCCGAT
>Ga0315287_10003965_pt1 | contig 14356 bp, 15 predicted proteins | sample YL17G11_0_MG_FD_205037 | JGI IMG/M metagenome (GOLD analysis project Ga0315287, IMG submission 205037) | Sediment microbial communities from Yellowstone Lake, YNP, Wyoming, USA - YL17G11_0 | ecosystem: Environmental > Aquatic > Freshwater > Lake > Sediment | place: USA: Wyoming | collected... | reverse complement strand
GAGCGAAGCCATCGCGACGCCGCTCGATCCGCTGACGCCGCTGCACCGCGTACTCGATCTGCCCGCGGGCGACCGCATCGGCGGTGCCGATCTCGCCGCGCGCCTGCGCCTCGAAGGGACCGCGCTCACCGCCGCGCTCGCGCTCGGCGTCGCGGAGATGAGCCAGGAACTCGCGACGGCCTACGCCAAAGAGCGCGAGCAATTCGGTCGCGCGATCGCCGGCTTCCAGAGCGTCAAGCACATGCTCGCCGACATGTTCGTGCGCCAGGAGATGGCGCGTTCGGCGGTGTGGAGCGCGGGAGCCACGATCGACCAGGCGGGGGTAGGCGATCCGGCGCGCGCGGCGGCATCGGCGAAGATCGTGGCCGGCGACGCGGCAATGAAGAACGCGCGCGCCTGCATCCAGATCCACGGCGGCATGGGATACACCTGGGAGATGTCGCCGCACTATTACTTGAAGCGCGCGTGGGTGCTCTCGACCTGCTTCGGAACGAGCGAGGAGCACGAGGAAGCGCTGGCGGCGGCGATCGCGGGCTGACGTCTCACGCACCGAGCACCATCGAGATCAGATCGCCGAGACGCTTGTGCATCTCGATCGGGTGCCGCAACGACAGGTTGCGGCGGATCACGTAGCGGTTGTTGCGACCTTCGCGCCGCCGCACCAGGTAACCAGCCACTTCGAGTTCGCCGACGATGCGCTGCACCGAGCGCTCGGTGATCCCGACCTTCAGCGCGACGTCGCGAAGCGGGAGCTGGGGGTCGGTCACGAGGCAGAGCAGCACGTGGCTGTGGTTCGTGAGGAATGTCCATCCCGCGGAGTCCGCGTCCTCGCCACCGTGTGACGCGCGCGTCGTGCGGGCAGCCTGAGAGGGGCCGCGGTTCCGGGTGGCGACAGTGCTCAACGTCTCACCTTGTGGATCTCGACGCTAGCCGAGCGCGTGGTAGCCGCCATCGACATGCCGAATCTCGCCGGTGACTGCAAGACCGGGACGCAACAGGTGGACGACTTCCTGCGCGAGCGACTCGGGCGGTGCGTTGCCGAGCGGTGCGCGGGCGCCGCATTGCGCAACGGCGGCGTCGAGCCCGGGAATCGCGCCGCCAGCGCGGCTCTTGGTCCACGGCGAAAAGCGCAGCGCGTTGACGCGAATGCCGTGACTGATGCCGAGTTCGGCCGCGAGTTCGTGCACGATCCGTTCGAGCGCCGCCTTCGCGACGCCGATGTTGCGGTACGGGTGCGGCATCACGCGTTCGGCGCCGAGATAGCTGAGAGCGACCACCGATGCCCCGGCCTGCAGGACGCCCTTCTCCAGCAGCGCACGCACCAGCGCGATGAGCGAGTACGCAGAGATGTTCATGCAGTCGAGGAACTCCTGGCGCGTCACGTCGAGTAGCGGTTTGGCGATGCCGCCGCGGATCGTCCGATCGAGCGCAATCGCGTGGACGATGCCGTCGAGGCGCAGCTCGCGTCCCGCGAGCGCGGCGGCGAGGCCGTCGATGCTCGCGTCGAGGCTGGCGTCGAGCACGAAGGTCGGGACGTCGCCGTCGAGGCGCTCTGCCACGGTCTTGCGGAATGCGGCATTCACATCGTCGAGATAGAGCCGCGCTGCCTGCGAGAGGTCGCTGTGATGCGGCGTTGCGCCGAGCCCCGTGCAGACGAGAGCGGCGCCGGAGCGCTGCGCCTGCTGCGCGATCGGGAGTGCCAGCGACGCCTCGTCCACGATTCCCGTTACCAGGATGCGACATCCAGCGAGTGCGGCGCTCATACGTATTTCTCGCCGCGCACGACGTCGACGTTCGTGACGAAGGCGATCACCGCGTAGTTCGAGAAGTAGTTCGCGGCGACATGGGTCAGGATCTGCTCGGCGACGGCTTCACTCACCACGGCTTCGATGCGCACGCTCTCGCCGGGCGGGTCCGAAGCGCGCATCCCGCGCGAACCAGCACCGTGCGCGGCGGTCGCTGTGTGTCCGCGCGCGCCGAGGCGATGCAACGCTTCGGCGATGCGCTCCTCGAGCACGGGCTCGGCGACGATCGTGACCAGTTTCAACGGGACCGTGTGCATCGACATCTCCCTAGTTGCCGTGCAGCAGGCTCGCGATCTCGTAGTAGATCGGGATGCCCGCCAGGATGTTGAACGGGAACGTGATTGCGAGCGAGGCCGTCAGGTAGAAGGTCGGATTCGCCTCGGGCAGGGTCACGCGCACCGCCGGCGGTGCCGCGATGTACGAGGCGCTCGCGGCCATCGTCGCGAGCACGGTCGCGCCGCCGACACTGAGACCCGCGAGCGTTGCGATCCAGGCACCGAGCGCGCCGTGCAGCAATGGCATCACGATCCCGAAGCCGAGCAGGAACGGTCCGACCTTCCGGAGGTCGCCGAGCCGTGACCCCGCAACGACACCCATCTCCAGCAGGAAGAGAACGAGCGCGCCCTTGAAGACCGGACCTTTCGTATCGTAGAAGGTCGCGATCGCCTGCCAGTTCTTCTCGCCCATCAGGAATCCGACCAGGAGTCCCCCGACGAGCAGCACCATCGTGCGCCCGGTCAGCACCTCGTGGAGCGTTTCGCGCAACGGACGACCGCCTACACCCGCCTGGACCGCACCAATCGCCAGCGCGATGTGGATGCCAGGGCTTTCCAACAACGTGAGCAGCGTCGGCATGAAGCCCTCCGGCTCCGCGCCCATCGCCTTCACGAACTGTTGCGCCGCGATGAACGTCACGGCCGACACCGATCCGTAGTGTGCGGCGATGCCGGCGGAGTCCTGCACGCCGAAGCGGCCGACCCGCCGCAGCACGAGATAGGTGCTGATCGGCGTCAGGATGCCCAGAAAGAGCGTCGCCAGGGCGGGCCATAGGATCGCGTCGAAGGATGCGTGGGCCAGCTCGACCCCGCCGTGCAGCCCGAGCGCGAGCAGCAGATAGATCGAGAGTCCGACGTAGATGTCCTTCGGAAGCTGGAACTCGCTGCGGATCACGCGCGCGAGCATTCCGAGCGCGAACGCCAATGCGATCGGCGATAACAGGTTCTGTCGCAGGATCTCGCCCACCGGGCTCTCCCTTGCTGGTACGGGATGCGACTCTCGGGCGGCCCCCGTCGCTCCCACGAGTCATTGAATACACGATATAAATTTCGTGTCAAGTAAAACACGACTCGCACGCCAACGCGGCGGGCGGGGAACGGCGCGCGGGCGTTTTGACGCCTCGGTGGCTTTCCTATACGGTCCGTCTCGAAATACCGTGGGAGCGTGGACATGGGAGTGCTGGACGGGCGCGGGGCGGTCGTGACCGGGGGCGGGCGCGGCATCGGACGCGGGCATTGCCTCCACCTCGCGGCGCAGGGCGCCGGCGTGGTGGTGAACGACATCGACAGCGCCGAAGCGAGCAAGGTGGCAGGCGAGATCACCGCGGCCGGCGGCAAGGCGCTCGCGAACAGCGACGACATCGGCACGCGTGAGGGCGCGGGGGCTCTGATCGGTGCCTGCGCCGACGCGTTCGGCGGCATCCACGCGCTCGTCAACAACGCCGGCAACGTGAAGGACCGATCGTTCCTGAAGATGAGCGACGACGACTTCACCAGCGTGCTGCGCGTGCACGTGCAGGGCACCTTCATGTGCTCGCAGGAAGCGGCGTTCCGGATGCGCGATCAGCGCACCGGCGGCTCGATCGTCAACACCGTGTCCGCGGCACATTTCGGGAACTTCGGGCAGACCAACTACGCCGGATCGAAGGGCGCGATCGCGTCGATGACCTACACCTGGGCGCTCGAGCTCGCCCGCTACGGGATCCGCGTCAACGCGATCAGCCCGGCCGGCACGACGCGGATGTCTGCGACCGCGAAGATCGGCGGCAAGACCGTCGATCTGCCCTTCATCGACCCGGCGCTGAACGGCCCGTTCGTCGCGTGGCTGTGCAGCGACGACGCGAACTGGGTCACCGGCCAGATCTTCGGCAGCGGTGCCGACCGCGTGGTGATCGTCGAGCAGCCGCGCTACGGCACCGGCATGTTCAAGCCCGGCGGCTGGTCGGTGGAAGACCTGCAGAAGCAGATGAAGACCTTCTTCGGCACACGGCTCGAGCCGTTCGGATTGATGAAGCCGCCCTACCCGTTCTACGAGGACGGCGTGAAGGTAGAAGCGAAAGGCGATTGAGCATGGCCGGAATCGTCTCGTACGGCGCCTACATTCCGCCCACGCGACTCGCGTTCGCGACGATCGCGGGCAAGCCGCCGAAGGCCGACGAGATCACGCCCGAGCGCTCCGTCGCGTGGAACGACGAAGACGCCGTCACGATGGCGGTCACGGCCGGCATGAACTGCTTGCGCGATCTCGATCGCGCGAGCGTCGACGCGATCTATTTCGCGAGCACCACCTACGCGTTCCGCGAGAAACAGGCGGCCGCGCTGATCGCGAAGGCGCTCGACCTGCGCCGCGACGTCGCGACCGCGGACCACGCCGGCTCGCTGCGCGCGGGCACTGCGGCACTGCGCGCGGCGTTCGATGCGGTCGCGGCGGGTTCGGCAGGGCGCGTGTTGGTGATCGCGAGCGATTGCCGCCTCGGCGCGCCCGGTTCCGGCCTCGAACGCAGCTTCGGCGACGGCGCCGCGGCGTTTCTCGTCGGCGACACGGATGCGATCGTCACGTTCGAAGCCGCGCACAGCGTCGCCGACGAACTCGTCGACGTGTGGCGGGCCGACGGCGATCGCTTCGTCCACAGTTGGGAAGATCGCTTCGTGATCCAGGAGGGCTATACGCCCAACATCACCGAGGTGGTGAAGGGCCTGCTCGCGAAGACCGGCGCCACCGCCGCTGACTTCGCACGTGTCGCGCTCTACGCGCCCGACGACCGCAGCCTCGCCGGTGTCGCGCGCGCGCTGCGACTCGATCCCGCGCGGATCGAGAACGGCCTCTTCGGCCGCCTTGGCAACGCGGGCTGCGCCTACGCACCGCTCCTACTCGCCGCGGCGCTCGAAACGTTGAAGCCGGGCGAGCGCCTGCTGCTCGCGAACTACGGCGACGGCGCGGAGGCGATCGCGCTGCGTGCGACCGCTGCGATCGAGAAGCTGGAGCCGCGACGCGGCGTTTCGTGGCATCTCGCGCGGCGACGCGCCGTCAAGAACTACGACCGCTATCTGAGCGCCCGCCAGCTCCAGACACGCGAGTACGAGTCGCCGCGCGATGCGGGCCTCTCGGCGACGATCCATTTCCGCGAGCGCGAGGAAGACGTCGCATTCAAGGGTCAGAAGTGCGCGAAGTGCGGCGCGGTGCAGTTCCCGATCCAGCGCGTCTGCGAGACCTGCTTCGCGAAGGACGAGTTCGAGCTGGTGCGCTTTGCCGACAAGACCGGCCGCATCGTCACCTATACCTTCGACTTCTTCTTCCCGACGCCGGACCCGCCCACGATCGTGACGATCACCGAGATCGACGGGGCGCGCGTGCACCTGCAGCTCATCAACACGACGCCGCAGCAGACGAAGATCGGCCTGCCGGTCGAGTTCACGTTCCGCCGGATCCACGAAGTGGGCGGACGACCGAACTACTACTGGAAGGCTTCTCCGGTTCCCGAGGAGACGCGCAATGCGTGAAGGAATCCGCGACAAGGTCGCGATCGTGGGTGTCGGCGCCTGCAAGTTCGGCGAGAACTGGGACCAGGCGCCGAGCGACATGATCGTCGACGCTGCGTACGAAGCCTACGCCGACGCCGGCATCGAAGAGCCGCAGCGCCAGATCGATGCCGTCTTCACCGGTTCGATCTACTCGAACAAGGGTCCCCACGAGTGCAGCGACGCGCTGAAACTCTGGAAGCCCGTCACCAGCGTCTCGAACTACTGCGCGACGGGGACCGACGCGTTCCGCTGTGCGGTCTTCTCGATCGCGGCCGGCATGTACGACACGGTGTTGGTGGTCGGCTACGACAAGCCGAAGGACCGCGGCGTCTCCGGCCCGAGCGTGATGATGAACCAGGTGCGCGACCTGCCACAGACACCGGCTGGCTGGTTCGCGCTCTGCGCGGCCACGTACTTCGACAAATACGGCGCCACGCGCGAAGACCTCGGCCGCATCGCCGTGAAGAACCACCACAATGGCACGCTCGCGCCGAAGTCGTTCCTGAAGCGCGAAATCACGCTCGAAGAGCATGGCTCCGCGCGGATGATCTCATGGCCGTTCGGACTCTACGACTGCGCCGCGCAGACCGACGGCGCCGCCGCGGCGATCCTGACGCGCGCCGATCTCGCGCGCGGCTTCCGCGACGACCCGGTCTGGGTGAAGGGCGTGACGGTGCAGGCCGGCCCGAACCCGCAGAAGGATCCGGGCAACGATTTCCTCTCGTGGAAGCCGACCGGCATGGCCGCGGCGGACGTCTACCAACAGGCCGGCATCTCGAATCCGCGCAAGCAGATCCAGGTGGCGCAGGTGCACGACTGCTTCACGCTCACCGAGCTGCTCTCCTACGAAGACCTCGGCTTCTGCGCGAAGGGCTCGGCGAAGGAGCACATCGCGAGCGGCGTCTTCGAACTCGGCGGCGAGCTGCCCGTCAACACCGACGGCGGTCTCAAGACCTTCGGCCACCCGACCGGCGCAACCGGCGTGCGCATGCTCTACGAGAACGTGCTCCAACTGCAGGGCCGCGCCGCGAAGCGCCAGGTGAAGAACCCGACCCTCGCTCTCAGCCACAACATCGGCGGCCACCCCACCGCCTGCGGCATCGCAATCATCGGCATCTAGTTGGCAAAAGGTGTCAACAAGAATCAACAAGAAGCCGGGCTCTGTTCGTCAACTTGTTCAGCTCGGCCTTGGCAGCACCACCGTTGTGCTGAACAAGTTGACGAAGCAATCCAGAGCCCGGCTTCTTGTTGACACCGTCGCCACGCGAGGGCAATCGATGAACTTCAACACCATCCGCTATGAAGTCGAAGACCGCGTCGCGACGATCACGCTGAACCGCCCCGAGCGACACAACGCGTTCAACGTCGCGATGGCGCTCGAACTGCGGCGCGCGTGGGCGGACGTGAAGCGCGACCCCGCCGTAGTCTGCGTGATCCTGACCGGCGCCGGTGAGCGCGCGTTCTGCACCGGCATGGACGTCGCCGACGTCGCCGACGGCAGCGCGCGCGAAGAAGCCGCGCGGATGGAACGCGAAGACGGGCGCCCGTTCTATCACTTCCTCACGGCGATCCACAATCGCTGCTGGAAGCCGGTCGTCACCGCGGTGAACGGCATGGTCGTCGGCGGCGGCCTGCATTTCATCGCTGACAGCGATCTGATCGTCGCCGCCGAGAACGCGACCTTCTTCGACACCCACGTGAAGGTGGGCCTCATCGCCGGCCTCGAGCCGGTCGGCCTCGCGCGACGCATCCCGCTCGAAGCGGTGCTGCGCATGGCGCTGCTCGGCGGTTCGGAGCGGATGAATGCGCAGCAGGCGCTCGCGATCGGCCTCGTCGGCGAAGTCGTGCCGCAGGCGCAACTGCTGGCGCGCGCGCGCGAGCTGGCCGCGAAGATCGCCGAACATTCGCCGACCGCACTGGCGCGCTCGAAGCAGGCGATCTGGGAGAGCCTCGACGTCGGATTGCACGACGGCCTCGATCAGACCTGGCAGCGGATCAAGGACCACACCGCCCATCCGGATCTCGAAGAGGGCACCGTCGCGTTCGTCGAGAAGCGCAAGCCGCGTTGGGCGCCGTACACGGCGGATTGATCGTGGACTACCAGAACATCCTCTACGAAGTCGACGGCGGCATCGCGACGATCACCCTCGACCGCCCCGCCAAGCTGAACGCCTATACCACCGAAATGGGCGACGAGGTGGTCGAAGCCTTCGCCGTCGCACGCGACGACGCGTCGGTGCGCGCGGTGATCCTCACCGGCGCCGGTCGCGCGTTCTGCGCCGGCGTCGATCTCGATCATCTGAAGGCACATCTGGCAGGCGGAAACGCATCGGCGAAGGCGAAGCTCGGCGAAGAGGATTTCCTGCGCAAGCTGCCGCTCGACCTCGTCGCGTTCCCGAAGCCGGTGATCGCCGCCGTGAATGGCCCCGCGATCGGCGTCGGCGTGACGATGATGCTGCCGTGCGACGTCCGGATCGCCGCCGAGGGCGCGAAGTTCGGCGTCACGTTCGCAAAGCTCGGCCTGCTGCCCGGCCTCGGCAGCACGCACCTGCTGCCGAAGCTGATCGGCCTGCCGATGGCGCTCGAGCTGGTGCTGACCGCGCGCGTGATCCTCGCGCCCGAAGCCGCCGCGATCGGCCTCGTGAACCGCGTCGTGCCCGGTGAGTCGCTGCTCCCCGAAGCGCGTGCGATGGCCGCGATGATGGCCGCGTGCAAACCCGAAGTGCTCGCCGCCGCGAAGGCCGCGCTGCACTTCGGCGCCGATGCGACGATGGCGGAAGCAATGCGCAACGAGCAGCAAGCGAGCGCGTCGCTGCGCAACGCACTCGCGCCTGCTGGGAAGGATTCATGATGGATTTCGAGTTCGCCCCGGAAGAGCGCCGTTTCGAAGCCGAGGTCGAGCGCTTCCTCGAAGCCGAGCGCTCGCCAGAGGTGATGGACGCGCATCCCGAGCAGCTCTCCCAGACCGTCGATTCGCCGGCGAAGCGCGCGTTCATGCGCAGGCTCGCCGACCGCGGCTGGCTCGGAATGTCGTGGCCGAAGCGCTACGGCGGACAGGAGCGGCCCGGCATCTACGATTTCATGCTGACCGAGGCGCTGTCGCGCTTCGGCGCGCCGCAGCCGGGCAAGGGCGTCGGCATCGTCGGCAAGACGATCATCCGCCACGGCAACGAGCATCTGAAGCAGTTCTTCCTGCCGAAGATCATCCGCGGCGAGATCGAATTTGCGATCGGATACAGCGAGCCCGGCGCGGGATCCGACGCCGCGAACATCCAGCTGCGCACGACGCGCGACGACGCACGCAGCGGATGGGTCCTCAGCGGCCAGAAGATCTGGACCACGTCGGCGCACTTCGCCGACTGGTACTGGGTGGGCGCGCGCACCGGCGCGCACAAGCACAAGGGCATCACGCTGTTCCTCGTCCCGATGGACCACCCGGGCCTGACGATCCGCCCGACCTGGACGATCGGCGACGAGCGCACCAACGAGGTCTTCTTCGACGACGTGTTCGTGCCCGACGATTTCGTCGTCGGCGAGCTGAATCACGGCTGGACCTACATCTGCGAGGCGCTCGATCTCGAGCGCTTCGCGATGATGCCGGTCGGGCCGCTCGAGAGGAAGGTCGAAGCGCTCTGCGAGTGGGTGCGCACCACGCGCCGCGACGGCGAGCCGCTGCGCACGAGCGCCAACGCGCGTAGCCGGGTCGCGCAGCTCGCGACGCAGCTCGAAGTCGCGCGGATGTTGCAGCGCCGGGTGATCTCGGAGGCCGTGAAGGGCGGTGTTCCCACCTGCGAGTCTTCGCAATACAAGCTGTTCATGAACGAGTGCTCGAAGCGCACCGCGAACATCGCGCTCGATTTGATGGGAGCCGGCGCGCAGCTGAAGCCGGGCGAGGACGGCGCGCCGCAGGGTGGCCGCTTCGAACGCTCGTACCGCTACACCGTCGTCGACACGATCGGCGGCGGCACCTCCGAGATCCAGAAGAACATCATTGCGCGCCGCAAGCTGGGATTGCCGACCTGACTACCCGTGGTTCCGCCAGCTCGCACCGATATTGACCGCGAGCGCCAGCAACACGGTATTAAAGAAGAACGAGACGATCCCGTGGATCAGCGTCACCTGGCGCATCGACGCGGACTGCACCTGCACGTCCGAGACCTGCCCCGTCATACCGACGACGAATGAGTGGTAGAGGAAGTCCCACGTCGCGGGCTCTTCCGTCTTCGGGAATGCGAGCCCGCGCGCGTCTTCGAATCGCCCCTTGCCCGACTCGGTGCGCGCGTAGTAGAGATGCGCGTAGCGGAACGCGGCGATCGTATGGAGCGTGAGCCAGCCGAGCGGCACGCTCGCGAGCGTGAGCACGACGCGCGCCGCAGCGGGCCGCTCCGGATCGTTCAGCAACGCGAAGATCGCCGCGAGACAGAACCCGATGGCGCCGAGTGTGAGCAGCACGATCACGAGAATTCCCTCGTCCTCGTAGCTGGCGCGGCGTCGCATGTCGTCCGGCGTCGCACGCAGGGCAAGCATCGCGGTAGAAACGAGGTAGGTCGCGAAGAACACGTCGCCCGCCATCACCGGGCGCAATGACGATGCTGCCCGGCTCGTTGCCGACCACACGACCAATCCGAGCAAGGCCGCGGCGTAGAACCGGCCGTGATGGACGAGATGCGATCTCAGCATGCGCGGCCGATCCTATCACGGCCCTGCTTCGATCGGATTGCCGGCACGAAACGATTCGAACTAAGCTCGGCCGATGGAAGCAACGATCCTGCTGGCACGCCGCCCCGCGGAAGCGGACGACACCTGGCTGCGGCGCGCGCTGGTCGCGCTGGCGCTGCGATTCCGCGACGCGCGCGTGCGGCTATTGGTTGCCGATGCGGATGCGAGCGCAGCGGCAAGTGGCGTGCGCGCCGCTCCACCGCCCGCGAGCTTCGATACGGTGGTCGTGATCGAGCGCGTGAAGGCGCGCTGGAGCGCGGGGCCGGCGTCCACCTCGGAGCAGCGCGCCAACGCGCTCGGCTGGCTCCGCGGAGCGCGTGGCTACCGAGCCGGCGTCCGGAACCCGCTCCCGCGCGGGTCGCTGCCGATCGACGCGCAGCGCAGCTCCGGCGTCGTGTTCGTCGCAACCGCGGTCCGCGCGCCGCAACTCTCGCGCGCCGAGTTCGACACGCATTGGCGTGAGCGCCACGCGCCACTCGCGCTCCGCCACCACGCCGGACTCTGCGGCTACGAGCAATTCACGAGCGAAGCGGGCCTCACCGCGAACGCCGTGCCGCTCGACGGCCTCGCGCTGCTCCACTTCCCGAGCCACGACGCCTTTTCGCAGCGCTTCTACGACTCCGATGCCGGCCGCTCCGCGCTGCTCGCCGACACCCAGCGGTTTCTCGATCTTCCACGTTGCGAGGCAGCGCTGATGAGTGAGTATGGAGTGCGATCGTGAGCGAAGCGCAGGCTCTCGGCTTCGGCGATCTCGTGCTCTGCGCGGGCACGGTTCCGCTCTCGTCGCTGCAGGAACGTGTCGTCGCGGCGGCCGAGGCGGGCTTCGCAGCGATCTCGCTGTTCCCGCACGACTACCAGCGCGCGCGTGCGTCCGGGCTCTCGGACGCCGATCTGCGCGCGCTGCTGCGCGATCACCGCATCGTGATTGCCGAGATCGATCCGCTGCTGTCGTGGATGCCAGGCGACGACGCGAACGCCGGCGTCAGCGATGCAGGCCGCGCGTTTCTCGCCACCGGCGAGGACGAGTTCTACGCGATCGCCGACGTGCTCGGTGCGCGATCGATCAACGCGGCGCTCGCGGATCCGCGCCCGGTCGAGCTCGATGCGGTCGCCGACGCGTTCGGCGCACTCTGCGACCGCGCTTCTGCGCACGGCCTGCTCGTCACGCTCGAGTTCCTGCCGTGGACGACGATCCGCGACGCCGCGACCGCAGCAAGTGTCGCGATGCGCGCCGGCCGCGCGAACGGCGGCGTGATGCTCGACACCTGGCACCACTTCCGCAGCGGCGCGGCGATCGCATCGATCCCGGCCGCCCACGTGCTGGGAATCCAGATCAACGATGCACCCGCGCAGCCAGAAGCGGATTTGATCGACGAGACGCTGCACCGACGGCTCGCGCCCGGCGACGGCGACATCGACCTCGCGGGTCTGCTGCGCCACCTCGCTGCCGGCGGCTGCGAGGCGCCGATCGGGGTCGAAGTGTTCTCGGACGCAGGGGCCGCCGCGCCGTTGCGTGACACGGCCCAGCAGATGGCCGCAGCGGCGCGCGGGATCCTCGACGCGGCGCGCCGATCGAGCATCTAGCGGTCTGCTGAGTGCTCGCTCAGCTCCACCCAACGCTGCGATGCCGCCGACTCTCGGATCGCATCGAGAACGGCCATCCCCGCGACGCCGTCGGCGAATGTCGCGGGCGTGGGGTCGCTCGCGAGCGGCACGCCGAGAATGCGGTCGCGGAACGCTTGGTAGAGACGGACGTAGGGACGGAAGTCGATTCCCGACACATGCATCTGTCCGTAGGCCGAGTCGAGGCCTTCGGGAGACGGCGGCACTGGGGCGCCGAGCGCGAGATCGTCGGGAACGGGGAGGCGGCGGGCACCTGCGCGATCCGCCACCCAGACCTCGTCGCCCTGCAGCCAGAGTGCGCCGCGCGTGCCGGCGAACTGCGTCACGGCCAGGAAGCGACACCATACGCTGGCGGAACTCTGGAGCATGCCCTGGGCTCCGCTCGCGAGACGGAAGTGCACCGTGTAGCTATCGTCCGCGCTGCGCTCGCCTTCGGACACGCATGAGAGTCCGGCGCTGACCCCGCTGAACTCGCCCAGCGTCTGGCGAACCTGGTCGATCCCGTGCGAACCGTAGGCGCCGAGCCAGCCGCCACCCTGCTCGCGCTCTGCCCACCACGCCGGAACCTCGGCTTCGGGAGCGGCGAGCAGCGGCGCGTAGAGCGCGAGTGTCGCAAGGCGCGGCTCGCCGATCGCGCCCGCGGCGATCGCGCGCGCGGCGAGCGCCTGCGCGGTGGCGAAGCGGAATTCGGTGCCGAGCCCGTGCACGATGCCAGCGGCGTCCGCGGCGGCGAGCATTTCGCGCGCCTCGAGAACGTTTCGCGCGAAGGGCTTCTCGCAGAGCACGTGCTTGACGGCGGCGATCGCTTCGAGCACCAGTGCGCGATGCGAGTGCGGCGGTGTCGCAACGGCCACCGCATCGACGCCCGGCAGCGCCAACGCCTCCGGGAGTGACGTCGTCGCGACCGGAATCGCATGGCGACGCGCGCGCTCGGCCGTTCGCGCGGGGTCGCGCCCGACCAGTGCGCGGACGCTGAAACCCGCTTCGCGCAGCGCCCGGACGTGGGTGATGCAGCCGAAGCTGGTGCCGACGACGACGGCGCCGAGTGTCTGACGGGGCATGCGTTCCTCCGAATGGGACGGCCCAGGTTAGTATGGCCCGATGCTGCGCGTGCTGACCCAGGTTCCGATCCCGCTGCTCGGTCGCGTGCAGCGCGAGGTTCCGGACGCGGAGCTGATCTTCATCCCGATGCAGGGCGAGTTGCCCGCTGGCGTGCGCGGCGACGTGCTGCTCACCCACGCGAAGGGCAGCCCCAACCTGGCGAGTGTGGTCGCGCGCGGCGTTCGCTGGGTGCACGCGTACGGGACCGGCGTGAACGATTTCCCGTTCGACGCGCTCGGCGGCCGGCCGCTCAGCTGCTCGCGCGGTTCGAGCGCGATCCCGATCGCCGAGTGGACGCTCGCCGTGATGCTCGCCGCCGAGAAGAAACTCCCGGAGTCATGGATCCACGAGCCGCCCGCCCATTGGAGCATCGGTTCGCTCGGCGGCCTGTACGGCAAGACGGTCGGGATCATCGGGATCGGCGGCATCGGCCAGGCGGTCGCGACGCGCGCGCTCGCGTTCGGCATGCAGGTGCACGCGCTGCGCCGCAGCGACGCGCCGAGCCCCGTCGCGGGCGCGCGGATCGCGCGCGACCTGGCAGCGCTGCTCGCAAGCGCCGACCACCTCGTGGTCGCCGCCGCTGCGACGCGCGCCACGCAGCACCTGCTCGACGATGCAGCCTTCGCGCGTGTGAAGCCGGGCGTTCATCTCGTCAACGTCGCGCGCGGTGCACTGGTCGATCACGAGGCGCTGCGCCGCGCGCTGGATGACGGTCGCGTCGGGCTCGCGTCGCTCGATTGCGTCGATCCCGAGCCGCTGCCCGCCGGTCACTGGCTCTACACGCATCCGCGCGTGCGGCTCTCGCCGCACACGTCGTGGAGCATGCCGGGCGCCTTCGATCTGCTGATCGAGCCGTTCCTCGAGAACCTGCGGCGCGAGCTCCTCGGCGAGCCGCTGATCCACCTCGTCGATCTCGAACTCGGCTACTAATCTCCCGAACGGAGGAGGTAAGCGTGCTCGTCGGCATCCACCACACCGCGCTCTCGACCCCTGATCTCGATCGGCTGGTCGCGTTCTACCGCGATCTCTTCGGCTTCGAACTGCAATTCGACTTTGCCTGGGACGAGAACAACGCCGAGTTCCAGCGCACCCACGCACAGCCCGAAACGAAGGGCCGCGTGGTGATGCTGGAACGCGGATCGTCGCGGCTCGAACTCTTCGAGTACGCGAAGCCCATCCCGCAGCGCACCCCGGGGCCGCGCCCGAACGTCGATCACGGCATCGCGCACTTCTGCTTCGAGGTGAAGGACATCGACGCCGAGTACGATCGCTTGCGCGCGGCTGGCGTGCCGTTCCTCTCCGAGCCGGTGC
>Ga0315287_10003962_pt1 | contig 14360 bp, 12 predicted proteins | sample YL17G11_0_MG_FD_205037 | JGI IMG/M metagenome (GOLD analysis project Ga0315287, IMG submission 205037) | Sediment microbial communities from Yellowstone Lake, YNP, Wyoming, USA - YL17G11_0 | ecosystem: Environmental > Aquatic > Freshwater > Lake > Sediment | place: USA: Wyoming | collected... | reverse complement strand
CGGACGATCGTCCTCGGAGGATACGGGACGTTCGCCTGCGCGAAGCTGGTGCTCGAGCGGTTCCCGGCCGTGGATTTCGTGATGACCGGCCCGGGCGAGGCGCCCATGCTCGCGCTCGTGGAGCGGCTGCGGGACGGCGGATCCCTGTCGGCGGTGCCCGGGCTCGTCTACCGCGACGGGGATCGGGTCGTCGAGAATCCCCCGTTGGCGCTCGACACCGCGGCGCTCGACGCCCTGCCGATGGCCGCCTACGAGCTGATCGACCTGAACGACTACCCGCGGCCCCCGTCGGTGGTGACCGCCCGCGGCTGCCCGTTCGACTGCGCCTTCTGCGAGGTCGTCGCGTTCAACGGCCGGCGCGTCGTCAAGCGCGGCCTCGGCCCGGTCTTCGACGAGATCGAGCACCTGACCCGCCTCCTCGAGGCCTCGGGCCGGGACGACCCGCGGAAGGTGGCGGTGGCCGACGACACGTTCTTCGTGACCGCGAAGCGCGCGCACGCCTTCTGCGACGAGATCGAGAAGAGGGGGATCGATCTGACCTGGGCGGTCAACGGGCGGATCGACCAGGCGGACGAGGATCTGTTCCGCAGGATGGGGGAGCTGGGCTGCCGCGGCATCTTCTTCGGAGTGGAGTCCGGCTCCGACACGGTGCTCGCCTCGATCTCGAAAGGGAGCGTCTCCGACATGGCGCGGCCCGCGGTGGAGCTGGGGCTCACGCACATCGGCGGCGTGGACGTGTCCTTCATCTGGGGGCTGCCGAGCGAGACGACGTCCGATTTCCACGACACCGTGATGCTCGCCTCGTTCCTGTCCACGCTCGGCGCCTCGGTGCACGCCTACCAATGGGCTCCCCTGCCCGGCTCGAGGTTGTACGCGGAGCACCGGGACAGCCTGGTCTTCGACCCGCGGTTCGTCTCCGACATCGTCCCGACCCGAGTCACTCCCGACGGTCAGCTCGCGGCGTTCATCCGCGACAACCCGATCGTCTCCGCGGCGTTCCACCACTACCCGCACCCGGATCTCGCCGCGCGGCGGGACATGCTGCGCAAGGTGGGGCTGAAGACCTAGACGGATCCCGGTTTCAGTGGCATCGGAATCGCGAAAAAATCGGCAAAATCTTCGTTTCTCCGATTGACCGCGCCCCGACAAAAAGATAGTTTTTCTGCACAACGTCTTCGTAGAGATTTTGTTTCAACGAGAGGGGTAAAACACCATGAAGAAGCAGACCGAGAAAAAGATCTACGAGAAGCCCTGCACGAAGAAGCACGAGCCCCAGAAGTTCATCGCCGGCTCGGGCGACAGCGGGGGGCCGACGCTCTACGTGACGTATTACTACTAGGATTACCCGTTTCGAAATTCAGCTCCGCACCGCCCGACGCCCGACGAGACGCACGGCGAGCCCGCGATCTCGTCGAACGGCGCGTCGTGTCGATCCCTCGCCCTGGGCGCCGTCGCAGAAAACGAATTCTGCCACTGGCAGGCCCTATCGCCCACTGATAAGGTATGCTTTCATAACCCTGCGGGAAAAGGGGATCCGGATCGGCCTTAAAAGAAGCGTTACGGGCGCGGTGTCCGCTGGGCGGCGCGCCTCCAAATCGAAAGAGAGGGAGATGAAATGAACCGCCATTCACTAGTATTCGTCCTGCTGATCGCAACCTGCTGGGCCGCGGCACCGCTCGGGTGCGGCGACGACGACGGTGGCTCCGGCGATTCCGACTCGGATTCGGACACCGACACCGACACGGACACGGACACGGATACCGACACCGACACGGACACCGACGCCGACTGGGGCGTGTGCAAAAAATCCTGCGACACGGCGGCCAACTGCGTGCCCGCGGACAACACCGACCCGACAAAAGACGCGAACAACTGGGAGTGCGTCGCGGACGGCTACTGTCAGTTCCTCGGTTGCCAGGACGCGGGCGAGTGCCAGACGCTCTTCCCGGCGATGGACAACATCACGTGCAACACGAACGTGACGCCGCAGGAGTGCACCCTGCCCTGCACCGCCACCGGGACACCGGCCGACTGCGCGGTCCCATCCTCCCCGCTCTACGGCGAGGACAACTTCACCTGCGAGAACAGCCTCTGCGTGCACCAGGGCTGCAACAGCGAAACGGAGTGCCAGGAGGCCTACCCGGCGCTGGATCTCACCTGCGCGATGTATGCGGATCCGCCGGTGTGCTTCGCGTCCTGCGCGGAGCCGATCGACTGCACCGACGCCGCGGTCCCGGCCGACCTGTTCAACGAGGCGCACTGGCTGTGCACGAACGGCGCCTGCGAGCACAAGGGCTGCCAGAGCACGCAGGAGTGCACGGAGTCGGCCCTCGGCGCGGAATACATCTGCGTCTTCTAAGCGCCGCATGGGCGGCACCCCAAAGATCCTGCTGATCAAGGCGGAGCAGAACGCGCCGACCGACTACCACGCTCCGCCGCTCGGCCTCATGGCCGTGGCCGCCAACCTGCGCAAACGCACCGGCGCGGACGTGCGCATCGTCCACCAGCCCGTGGCCAAGATCGGCTGCGGCGATCTCGGGCCGATCGTCCGGGAGCTCGAGCCCGACTGGGTCGGGATCAGCGCCATCACCTTCGAGTCCAAGGGGCTGCACCGCGCGGCCGCCGCGGTCAAGGAGGCGCGCCCGGATCTGACCGTGGTCGCCGGCGGACCGCACGCGTCGATCTACACGCGGGAGGTGATGCAAGATCCGAACATCGACTACGCCGTGCTGGGCGAAGGGGATCGCAGCGCGGTCGAGCTCTCGGACGCCCTGCGGAGCGGAGGAAAGGTCGACGGGATCGACGGCCTGGCGTGGCGCGAGGGGGACGAGCTGCGCGTGCGTCCGCAGACGCGCTTCGTCGAGGAGCTCGACGACCTGCCCTTCCCGGCCTGGGACCTCGTCGACATCCCGGCCTACGCGAAGTACGAGCGCATGAGCCGCATCGGCACGCACCGCTACATGGGGATCTTCACGACGCGCGCCTGCCCCTACAAGTGCGTCTACTGCCACCGGATGTTCGGCAAGAAGCTGCGGGCTCGCTCGCCCGAGAACGTCGTCGCCGAGATCAGGAAGCTGCACGACGACCACGGGGTGCGCGAGCTCGAGATCGTCGACGACTGCTTCAACTTCGATCTCCCGCGGGCCAAGGCGATCTTCGACCTGATCGCCGCGTCCGGGATGAAGCTGCGGCTCATGTTCCCCAACGGCGTGCGCGGCGATCGCCTGGACGAGGAGTTCATGATCAAGGGCCGGGCGGCCGGCGTGACGGCCATGAGCTTCGGGATCGAGACCGCCTCCCCGCGCCTGCAGAAGCTCCTGCACAAGAACCTCGATCTCGAGAAGGTCACGCAGTCCATCGCCCTGGCGCGCAAGCACCACATCATGACCCTGGGGTTCTTCATGCTGGGCTTCCCGACCGAGACCGCCGAAGAGCTGGCCATGACCGTCGACTTCGCGGTGCGCTCCGAGCTCCACGCGGTGAACTTCTTCGCGGTCACGCCGTTCGCGGGCACCGAGCTGGCCGAGTGGGCCGCGCGGGAGGGCAAGCCGGCAGCGTGCGACTTCGACAGCCCGTTCATGGGCGGCGGCTTCACGAACCTGACCGACCTGTCGGATCGGGAGCTCAGGGGGATCCGACGGCGCGGCGTGCTGCGTTTCTACACGCGGCCGTCGCGCATCTGGTCCATCCTGCGCGACTACCCGGACAAGCGCGGGTTGCCGCACCTCCTGGGCGTCCTGCTCAAGCGGCTGGCGCTCAAGGCGTGACGTCGACGACAATGGAAGCGAGGTTTCAAATGCGATGCTCGACCCGGATCATCCCGCTCGCGTGCTCGGGCGTCGCGGTCTTCGCGCTCGCCTGTGGTGACGGTGGCGGCGGCGGAGCCGATGCGGATACGGATTCCGACGCTGATTCCGACACGGACGCGGACACCGACACCGACACCGATTCCGATGCGGGCGCGGACGGCGGATCCGACACGGACACGGACACCGACGCGCCGCTCGCCTACAACGGCTGCGGCATCGCCCGCAGCGGGATCAAGGCCGCGGGCGCGTGGGAGGAGCCGATCGACGCGCCGTACCTCCCGTTCCTCGACCACGGCGACTCGAGCGCGTCGAGCGCGGACGCGGCCGACGCCTACGACTGCGCCCCCACCATCGACGAGCGCGGTCCCGAGGTGCTCTACCGCTTCGTCGCGACCGCGCCGGGCACGTTCCACGCCGAGGTGGCGTGCGAGGGCGACGCGGACATGGACGTCCACCTGCTGCAGAGCCCGGGCTTCGACGGGACCACGGCGACCGGCTGCCTCGGGCGGGCGCACATCGAGCTCACGGTGGCGGATCTCCCGGCCGGCGAGTACTGGGTCGCGGCCGACACGTGGAGCGACGGCACGACCGAGTTCTCCGGCGCCTACACGCTGTCGTTCGAGTGGCTCGCGGACGGCGTCTGGAGCGAGATCCAGGTCGACGAGGGGGTGAGCTGGTCGCGCCTGCGCACCTCGGATCTCTGGGGGAGCGCCCAGACGGTCAACGTGCTGCGGGTGGATCCGGCCACGGTGAGCGATCTCGAGCCTGCGCGCCACGACGGCTGCGCCACCGTGGCCGACACCGGGGAGGCGCTCGGCGCGCTCGCGGGCGTGAACGCGGGGTTCTTCGACACCGGGACCGGCGACTGCCCTGCGCTCGACCTGATCAAGGCCAACGGCGTGCTCATCAACACGAACCAGATCGACGATCCCCAGCGCTCGATGGGGTGGAACGAAGGCGAGGCTCCGAGCTTCGCGTGGATCGCCGCGGGGGTGGACTGGCCCGAGGTGGAGAACGCCGTCGGCGGGCACCCGAGCCTCGTGATCGACGGCGCGGTCGACGTGGAGCCGGACACGGGCACGAGCTTCTACACGAGCCGCCATCCGCGCACGGCCGCGGCGCTCGACGGCACCGGCCGCCTGCTGCTCGTCACGGTGGACGGCCGCACCGACGCGGGCGACGGGATGACCACCGACGAGCTCGCCGGCTTCCTGATCGACGAGCTCGGCGCGGTGGAGGCGATCAACTTCGACGGCGGCGGCTCGACCACGATGTGGGTCGACGACTGCTGGGTGAACGGCGTGGTCAACTCGCCTTCGGACAACGGCCTCGACGACCACTGGGGATCGCGCCAGGTCTCGGACGGCCTCTACCTCTGGTGAGGGCCGATTCGCCCCGCTACGGCTCCTCGCCGCCCGACCCCGGCCGCCACGCGACGCCGATCGCGAGCGTGAAGTCGCCGTACGGGTGGTACGCGTCCGCGTTCAGCCCGACGCGCGCGCTGAGCTCGTACGCCATCTCGCCGCCGAGGATCCGCACGCCGGGCGAGAACGCCCAGGGGAAGAGTTGATCGCCCTTGTAGTCCCGCGTGAACCGCAGCACGCCGTCCAGCTCGGTCGCGAGCTCGACGATCTTCGCGATCCGCGCCGCGAGGCCGTAGTGCATGGCCCAGATGAAGTGGGTCTCGTCGGCGCCGTGGATCGGCGCGAACAGCATCCCCTGGTGCGTGTAGAAGGAGAAGGCGCCCAGCGTCATGCCGAACGCCGTCCCGGGCTCCACGAGGAAGTACGGGCCGTCGATCACCCGGTCGTCGAGCACGCCCCGGATCGGCATGAGCCGGTTCCACCGGATGCGGGACGTGTCGGTCGGCAGCCCGAGCGAGAAGAACGGCGTGAGCGCGAGCTCGAACCTGTACCCCTTCCGCGGCGTCGACCGCGCGAGCTCGAACGCTCGGACGCGGGCGCGCAGCCGCAGCACGCCGAGATCGTATTTCGTCACCTTGTCGTCAATGAGCGGCGGGAGCTCCGTCAGGAGCGTCGTGGTCGTGAACGCGACGAGCTCCCCGCCGAGCCCGAGCCGCCTCCAGCGCTCGGGGCTCCACTCGCCGCCGATCACGAGCGCGGTCTGGATCGTCTTGTAGGTCGTCCGGCCCACGTCGCGCGCGGCGTACCGCACGCCCTCGGTCGCCCAGATCCCGGACGCGGGGATCGGACCTATCGCCGGCGACAGGATCGGCCCGGCCTCGGCGCGGATCGGATCCACGAACGCCTCGAACCCGGGCTCGAGCACCTCCGCCGAGGCGGCCCCGGAGGAGAGTGCGGCCGCAAGCGCGAGCGCCGCGATCGTCGCCGAACGGAGCCGCACCGGATCAGCTCCCTGGAGCGCGCCCGTTGCGCAGGTAGTTGCCGCGGCCGGTCGGCCAGGGGCCGCAGTAGAGCTCGGGATCGGCGCCCGCGGGCACGCAGTTGCACGCCGAGCCGTCCACCGTGAACACGTCGAGGCCGTGGTCGATCGTGAGCACGAGGATCTCCAGATCGCCGTCCCCGTCGAGATCGGCGATCGTCGGGGTGGCCGCAGCGCCGACCCCGTTCCCGCTGTCCGGATCCTGGCCCGGCAGCGCGATGTCGTGGAGCCGCTCCCCGGCGCTCGAGAGGATGATCAGCCGGCCGCCCTCGGTCCCCGGCTCCCCGTAGGTGCCGAAGACGATCTCCGGCCGCCCGTCCCCGCTCAGGTCGGCCACGGCCGCCTCGCTGGCGTTCATGAGCGGCTGGCCGCGGGAGTAGTCGTACCGCCACAGGAGCTTCGGCTCGGGCCCGAACGCGTACATGCGGCCGTCCGCGGCGGGGGTGACGATCTCGTTCCGCGCGTCGCCCTCGATGTCGACGATCGCCGGCGACGGCACCACCCCGGGCGGGTACCAGTCGTCGTTGTACATCGGCTCCTCGGTGAGCGGCAGCTCCTCCCAGCCCGGCAGCCGGCGCGCCGAGCGGTGCTCCGTGGCCGCGTAGTCCCCCTGCAGCACCATCACGGCGTGGTGGTACGTGTAGTACGGCTCGTCCATCTCCACGTTGGGCACGCCGACCACCTCGTTCAGCCCGTCCCCGTCGACGTCGCCGACGCTCGGCGGCGAGTTGGTCCACTGGAGCCACATCGTCTGGTTGATGTCCGGCCACTCGCCGGTGTGCAGGTGGTAGTGGTTCTCCTCCACCTGCGGGTCCAGCCACCGGATGAACTGCCCCCAGCTCATCGGGGAGCTCTCGCACGCGTCGTCGCCGCGCCGGAGGAAGTAGGAGGTGTCCGCGAGCATCGCGGTGCCGTCCGGGTTGAACACCTGGATGCTGTGGTTGTCGTAGGTGACCACGATCTCCGTGTCGGCGTCGTCGTCGACGTTGCCGATGCCGACGTTCAGGCCGTAGGAGCCGTAGCCGCTGTGGCCGTAGCAGTTCGAGTCCACGCCGCCCGGGAGATCGGCACCCACGCCGGTCCGCGTGTCGTAGCGCGGCCAGCCGGCGCGGATCGAGCCGTCCGGCTCGAAGACGAACACGTGCGGGTTGGTGCCGTCGTAACCCGTCGGCTGATCGCTGCGCGTGTCCGAGACCGCGATCTCGATCGTGCCGTCGCCGTCGAGGTCGTCGGCCGCGATCGAGCGCACCTCGAAGCAGCTCCCCTCGATGCAGGTCGACGCCGGCCAGCCGGCCTTGATCGCGAGCGCGCCGCCGATCCACTCGTACGCCGCGACGCTCCCGTCCCCTGCCGCGACGACCACCTCGACCGTCCCGTCGCCCTCGAGATCCGCGACGACGCCCGGGGCGTAGACGCTCCCGAAATGGCTCACGTCGGTCGGCACCTGGCACAGCAGGGTCCCGGTGTGATCCCACACGGCGATGTCATAGAACGGCGCGATGATCTCCTTGTCGCCGTCACCGTCGAGATCGTACACCGCCGGGCTCGAGAACCACCCGGTATTGCCGATGCTCACGTTGAAGAGGAACGTCGGCGCGCTCACCGAGGTCCCGCCGCCCAGGTCCGCGCACGTCTGGTTGAAGACCGCGTGATCGCCCTTGCAGCCGCCGATCGCGGACGCCATGGCGCAGGCCAGGATCGCGCCGCGCCCCGCTCGCTGGATTGCCGTCATGAGAGCCCCCTTCTCGGCCGAATTTCCACCTGGATTGTAAGCCGGAGCGCTAGTGGGTGAAACAGAGATCGTCGAGCGCCCAGATCGAAACCGTGGAGCTCACCACGACCGTGGTGATGCCGGCCGCCGCCACGGAAGCCTGTGCCGGCGTCGAACCCGTGACGATGCTCGCGGAGTCTATCACCGACATGGAGGAGTTGTACGCGGTCACGGTGAACGTGGCGCTCCCGGTCGAGCTCGACCAGATCGAGACCGCGGAGGCGGCCGGTGAGAAGGTCAGCGTCTCCGGTCCCTGCGGGATCCCGCCTCCGGAGTACGCCGCGGCGCTGTTGAACGCGCAGAAGTTCGGCGAGCTGTGCGGGGTGCACGAGAAGGTCGACGAGTTCAGGATCCCACAGCCGTCGTACGTGCCCGGGCCGGTGAACGAGACGCCCTGGGCCGCGTACTGGGTCCGCAGCGCGGCCGTGTCCATGAAAAGGGTGGGCGCGGACACGTCATCGAACGAGAGGCAGACCTCCTCGGTATCGGTGTCCGTGTCGGTGTCCGTGTCGGTGTCCGTGTCGGTGTCCGTGTCGGTGTCCGTGTCGGTGTCCGTGTCGGTGTCCGTGTCCGTGTCGGTGTCCGTGTCCGTGTCCGTGTCCGTGTCCGTGTCCGTGTCGGTGTCCGTATCGGTGTCGCTGTCTGTATCCGTGTCGGTATCGGTATCCGTGTCCACGTCCGAATCCGAGTCCGAATCGGAATCCGAGTCGGAGTCGGAATCCCCTTCGCCCGCCGTATTGATATTCGTGGACGCACAACCGCCGAAGAACATCGCGGCAATTATCAATATATATATATAGTTATATATCATTATCTACTCCCATGAATGAACCTTCTTTTTCATGCCCGTCAGACGGTTCTACTCCACCACCGTACCGCCAAGCGCCCGCGCCCGCAAGGACACCGGAACGCTGGCACGCGAACGAAAACCGTACATCCCAGTGGCCGTCATCTTACGGCCGTCATCTCGTTGTTGTCCCCGACCCTGACCCGACCTATCCTGGATCCGTCGACACTCGACGAGAGGGGGGCTCGGATGCGACGAATCACTGTTTTGATCTGGCTCGCCGTTGCGGTTGGGTTAACCGCGTGCGGCGGAGGCGGCGACAAAGACGTGGACGCGGGGACGGACAGCGGTACCGATACCGATACCGATACCGACACCGAAACCGATACCGACACGGATACAGACACCGACACCGACACGGACACGGACACCGACACAGATACCGACACCGATACCGACACGGATACGGATACCGATGCGGACGGCGGCGCGGACGGCGGCGCGGACGGTGGCGCGTGGGCCGATTGCCCGGACAGCGACGCCTACGTCGGGAACGACACCTGGGAGAACTCGCTCGTGGCCGGGGCGACCGCGATCTACTGCGGCACGTTCAACGAGAGCCGCACGCTCGAGGAGGAGCTCGCGGCCAAGGCGATGCTCCGCATCGTCGAAGGCGCGTATCCGCTTCCCATGGCCGACGGCACGACCCCGTTCGCCCTGCCCGTCTGCTTCCAGCGGGCTGCGGGGGCGACCGAGTTCGCGATGGCCGGCGCGGGCGAGGCGGTCTCCACGCACTCGGGGACGACGGAGATCTTCTACCACCTCGACTTCGACCAGCCGGTCGACGACGCGGCGAGCGACGAGGATCTGACCCTGGTCGGCTGGGCGAGCTACTTCGGCCCGCTGTCCGGCCCCGCAGATCCCATCGTCCTCGACGGCAGCGAGGCGTACATGGGCTCCTTCGACTCCAGCCGTGTCGATCTCTCGCTCTGTTACGGGCTCGAATGCTACCAACTCGACGACATCCGGTTCACGCCGTGCAACCCCACGAGCTTCGACCTCAACCGCCACACCGTCACGTTCGACGGCGGCGAGATCGTGCTCGATTTCCTGAAGGGGTCCTCTCCCGCGAGCACCGAGCCCGGGGCGTTCGTCGCCGCCTCGGGCGATCTCGACGGCGTCGACTTCGCGCAGAGCGACTACTTCAAGCTGATCTACAACCCGACCCACCACCACTTCACGCGCGACTTCGCCGTGCTGTTCGACGCGCCGATCGGCGGCGCCTGCGGGATCGAGGTGATCAACGCAACGCCGTACGGCGGCGAACCCTGGCCGACCGCCTCCACCATCAACTGCGATCTGTCCGTCATCGAGGCGCGGACCGTGACCGGCTACACGTTCGCGCTGCCGTGATCACGATTGGATTTGACCGCGGCCGACGCGTGTCGGGATCGATGCGACGAGTCGTACCGCAGCTGCGCGGCCGTGGAGGCGGCGAGCTCAAGTGGGAGGGGCTCGTCCTCGAGCAGCTCGGCGAGGCGTACGAGCTCGATGTCGACTGCACTCCCGGCGAGTACATGTGCTATGGCGGCTGGTCCGACTCCGGCCTGCAGTGGGGCTGCAGCGACGACTGCCAGCAGTACTGCGCGGACTGCTGCACCGCCTGCGATCTCGCGGGCTACGTGACGCTCACCCTCATCTGCAGCTAGAGGTTACTCTGTCGCGACCCACTCCACGCCGCTCGTGAAGACGTCCTCGGCGAGGCAATCGACGAGCAGGACCGGATCTGCGCCGTCGACGCCCGCGACCCAGAGGTCGGAGCAGCTCACGTCGGGCCGGCTGAGCAGGTACGCGATGCGGGTCTGGTCCGGAGAGAACGAGAAGCCGAAGAAGAACTCCTCCCCGCCGTCGAGGATCGCGGTCCCGCCGTTGAGGTCGTACGCGGGCGCTACGACGAGCAGCGACCACCCCTGCCGAAACGCCACGAGATCGCCGTCCGGCGACACGACCGGGTTGGTCGCGCCGTCGCGCACGAACGCGATGTCGGATCCGTCGCCGCCCATGCGCCAGAGCCCCTGATCGAAGCCCGGGGGCGGCCCCTGGCGCCAGAACAGGATGTCGCCGCCGGGGAGCACCGCCGGGCCGATGTCCGAGGTGTTCTCGATGAGCGGCGTGAGCCACGTCTCCTCGCCGCCGCCGAGGGCGTGGGTCATGACGCGGTACGGGTCGTTGCCGAACTGCGTATCTTCGCCCACCGTCTCCTGCCAGAAGTTCGCCCGGCGGCAGAGGTACAGGGTCTGGTCGTCGGCCGAGAACAGGTGGCACTCGTCGTTGATGTTGCCGGCCGTGATCTGCGCCGGATCCTCGCCGGGCTCGAGCAGCCACGTGTACTGGATCGCGTCGCCGAGCGTCGAACCCCAGTGCTCCTCCTGGAACGGATCGACCGACGAAAACGCGATCGTGGCGCCGTCGTGGGCCACGCCGAACGACCAGAGCCGGTTGACGCGGAACCGCGTGCCCGACGCGAGCCCGTCCGGCGAGATCATCTCCAGGCGGTCGGGGCTGCCCCAGACGCCATAGTAGATGCAGTCGCCCGGGAGCGGCGGATCGACCTCCTGGAAATCGATGTCGTCCGGCGTGAGCCAGTAGACCTCGGTATCGGTGTCCGTGTCCGTGTCCGTTCCCGAGTCGTCGCCCGCGTCCGCGTCGGTGTCCGTGTCCGTCCCTGCGTCTGAGCCCGGGCCATTGTCGTCGGAGCACGCGCAAAGCCATGCCGCGAAAAAAGCGGCCGCACAAATGATCCCCGTGTCCCTCGCCTTCATGCCGAACCTCCTCAATCGCCGATCCACTCGAACGCGCCGATGCTCGGTGGATCGAAGTAGCACGCGCCGACGAAGTCTCCCACGAGGCCATCCCACGGCGTTCCCGCGTGCCAGGCCGGGCTCTCGGACGGGATCGCGTACTGCGCGTCGAGGAGCGGATCCTCGCCGACGATGCCGCCCGTCTCGTCGACCGGCAAGCCCGGCTCCGAGCCCCCCGGATCGTCGTGGGCGTACCAGAGGTTCGTCGTGAAGACGAACGTCTCGGCCGCGACGTCCGGCCCGATGTTGACGTGCGTCGAGATCTCGCCGCTCGCGAACGTCAAGAGGTTGTTCTGCACCAGGTTGTCCGAGCACGGCAGAAATTCGTAGTCCACGGTGGACGTCGTCTCCTGCAGGATCCGGAAGATCCAGTTCTCGGGATCGACGATCGTGTTGTTCACGGCCGCACACTGGACACACCCGACGAACGCGAGCGACGCCACCCCGCCGATGATGACGTTCGACACGACGCGGATGTCCCGCGCCTCGAAATTCGGCTCCGACGCAGACAGCGGCGGTCTGAAGTACTCGAGCCCGGTCGATCCGCCCATGTTCACGGCACGCTCGCCGGCGGCGACCATGGAGTTCCAGCGTATCTCGATATCCTCGCTGCCGCCCTTGCACTGCACGGCGTTGCCCGAGAGATCGTGGAGATCATTGCGGGCGATCACGCCACGGTGGCATCCGACGTGGTCGATCCCGCTCCCGGAGCCGCCGCCGCCGCAGAACGCCATCTCGCTGTCGAGCACGAAGTAGTCGTTGAGCCCCGAGAGCTTGAGGCAATCCTCGTTGCCGCCGGAGCCGATGTCGTGGATGTAGAGGCCGCGGAAGACGACGTGGTGCGCCGCCGTCTCGTCGCCGTAGTCGCCGCCGTCGTCGCAGTTGACGCCGTTGTAGTCCGCGCCCGTCACCTCGAGGTCGTGCACGATCGCGTAGGCGATCCGGCTGAAGTGCAGCCCCTCGCCGCCGCCGGAGACCACGGGCCGCCCCTCGCCGTCCGCGCCGCCGATCCAGATCGGCGCCTCGGCGGTCCCCGCGAGATCGGCGATCCAGCCGCCGCCGGGGTACGTGCCCTCGTGGACGACCACGGCGGTCCCGGGCGAGGCCTCGGAAGCGGCGCGCTCGATCGTCGCGAACGGTGACGCCTCGCTCCCGTCGCCGGTCTCGTCGCTGCCGCCTGGTTCGACGTGGAGGAACGCCGCGGGTGCCGCGCCGTCCTCGAACGTCGCAATCGCGCCGCAGTCGCCGTCCGAGTCGGTGTCGGTGTCGGTGTCCGTGTCGGTGTCGGTGTCGGTGTCGGCGTCGGTGTCCGTGTCGGCGTCGGTGTCCGTGTCCGTCCCTGCGTCGGAGCCCGGGCCATTGTCGTCGGAGCACGCGCACAGCCCTGCCGCGAGCAGCGCGGCCGTCAACGGCGTGACGAGGTGTCTCATCTATTGCCCTCCGCCCTTGCACAGCTCGACGAGCACGCCGTGCGTGCTCTTGGGGTGGAGGAACGCGATCAGCTTGCCGCCGGCGCCGATCGTGGGCGTCTCGTTGACGAGCCGAACGCCCGCGCCCGCGGCCTGCTCGAGCTGCGCCTCGAGATCTTCGCTGTGAAAGGCGACGTGGTGCACGCCCTCGCCACGGCTCGCGAGGAACTTCGCGACCGCGCTGTCGTCCGCGGTCGGCTCGAGGAGCTCCACGTGCGTCTCCCCCACGGCGAAGAACGCGGTGCGCACCTTCTGGCTCGGGATCTCCTCGATCCTGTCGCACTTGAGCCCGAGCGCTTTCTCGTAGAGCGGGATCGCGTCCTCGAGCTTGTGCACCGCGATGCCCAAATGGTCGATCCTGTCGATCATGTTCTCCCCTGCCCTTTCCCGTCGGCGCCGGCCGCTCAGCGGCGGGCCGCGATGTCCGAATAGACTCCGAACACCCTGCGCAGCACGCCGCAGATCTCCCCGAGCGTGGCGTACGCGCGCACCGCCTCGAGGATCGGCGGCATGAGGTTGTCCGCCCCTCGCGCCGCGGCCTCGAGCGCCGCGAGGCGGGCGCCCACACCCGCCGCGTCGCGCCGCTCGCGCACGCCCTTCACGCGCCCCACCTGGGCGAGCTCGATCTCCTTGGGGACACGGAACACGGGCGGGCCCACCCGCTCCTGAGACTGGAACTTGTTCACGCCCACGATGACGCGCTCGCCAGTCTCGATCTGGTTCTGGTACTCGTACGCGGCGTCCTCGATCTGCCGCTGCACGAACCCCGCCTCGATCGCCGCGACCATGCCGCCCATCTCGTCGATCCTGCCCATCAGGGCGAGCGCGTCCCGCTCGATGCGATCCGTGAGCCCCTCGACGTAGTAGGAGCCCGCGAGCGGATCGACGGTGTTGCACACCCCGGACTCGTAGGCGATCACCTGCTGCGTGCGCAGGGCGAGGAGCACGGCGTCCTCGGTCGGGAGCGCGAGCGCCTCGTCGCGGGAGTTGGTATGGAGCGACTGCGTGCCGCCGAGCACCGCGGCGAGCGCCTGCAGCGCGACGCGCACGACGTTGTTGTCGATTTGCTGCGCGGTGAGCGCGTACCCGGCGGTCTGCGTGTGGAACCGCATCATCTGGCTCTGCGCCTTCTTTGCGCCGAACCGCTCCTTCATGATGCGGGCCCACATCCGGCGCGCGGCCCGGAACTTGGCGACCTCCTCGAGGAGGTCCGAGGAGCCGTTGAAGAAGAACGCGAGCCGCGGGCCGAACACGTCGACG
>Ga0315287_10003961_pt1 | contig 14362 bp, 9 predicted proteins | sample YL17G11_0_MG_FD_205037 | JGI IMG/M metagenome (GOLD analysis project Ga0315287, IMG submission 205037) | Sediment microbial communities from Yellowstone Lake, YNP, Wyoming, USA - YL17G11_0 | ecosystem: Environmental > Aquatic > Freshwater > Lake > Sediment | place: USA: Wyoming | collected... | reverse complement strand
AAACCTGGTGAGATGCCGCGAATGACGCGCGAAGGGATTGAATATATGAGGATTCACCATACCAATGTGTGGGATATCATTCAGATCGCAAACCAAAAAGAAAAGTATGGGCATCCCGCCGTGTGCCCCGTTGAAATCCCTTACCGGTCCTTGCTGGCGTATACAGGGAGCAATGCATGTGTTTTTGAACCGTTCGGGGGCTCCGGCACAACGCTTATCGCGGCCGAGAAGGCGGGGAAGAGGGCTTTTTTGATGGAAAGAAATCCTTTATACTGTAAAATAATCATGAATCGTTGGGAGAAATTTGCCGAAAAGAAAGCGGAAGTGATAATGTCTCTACCGCCTGTTCCGTCCGAGGACTTACATGAAGAAAAGCAGAACATCCGGACCTAAGCTGTTCGGGGAAGAGCAGCTTTTTTTCACCCTTCCCCTCGATTACAAGCCGCGTCCGCCGGCAGGCTTCGATCCGGAGCGGATCATCCTCGCCCGGGGCAGCCTGGCCACGACCGAGCGGGCCAGGTTCGTGGAAGGCATCATCCGGCTTTATCCAGAAGCAAGTGTGGTCGAACGCCTCGACCTTTCCCATAACCGGATCGATCTGAAAGAGCCGAACCGGTTAAAGTTTTTCGCCCTTGGCAAACGGACCCTGGTGTTCGGGGAACATAAAAGCGCCGTCAGGAAGAGCGAGGAGGATGGCAATACCTGCCCGAACTATTGGCACTTCTCGCCCTATGGCTTTTGCTATTACGGCTGCAAATATTGTTATTTGGCCGGGACCAAGACCGTCTGGCACTCCCCGACCGTGAAAATTTTTTTGAACCTGGACGAGATGATCGAGAAGATGGACAAGACCGCGGCTCAGCTTTCCGCGCCAACCGCTTTTTACCTGGGCAAGCTGCAGGACGGGCTGGCCCTTGATCCCTTGACCGGATACTCCCGGATGCTGGTCCCCTTTTTCGCCAAACACGAGTTCGCTCGCCAGGTAATTCTCACCAAAAGCGTTGACGTCGAGGCCCTTCTTACCCTCGATCATCGGGGACATACCATCCTATCGTGGAGCGTGAATCCTCCGGAAATTGTCTCGCGCTTCGAGGAGAACACCCCTCAGATTGAAGAACGAATATCGGCGATGAAGCGCTGCGCGGAGATGGGCTACCCGGTCCGGGCGGTCATGATGCCGATAATCCCGGTCCCGGGCTGGCTGGAAATATATCCGGCCTTTGTGAAAAGCCTTCTCTCCGAAGTAAACCTGTCTAGGTTGACTCTCGGCTCAATCTGTATTTATGATAATGCCCGCAATCTAATGGATATGAGGTTGGGCCGGGACAATGCAATTTCAAAAGGATTGCAGGACAAATCCATAGGCGCTGATGGCCGACAACGCTATCCCGCCATCCTTCGGATCAAACTTTATCGACAAATCATCCGGATCGTACGAGCTTTACGGCTTGACCTGGAAATTGCCCTTTGCTTGGAAGAACCGGGAGTATGGAAGGAATTGGCGCTTACCAGAAGTCAAGGCAGGTGCAATTGTGTCTTATGAAAAGAAAGAAGACGCAGGCAGCGGAAATAATATCTTTTAATTGGGAATTTTTCTCCCATTTTTCCGCTTCCGCCCGCTTTTTGCCATTTCTCTGAGCAAGCCCGAAAATATATTTTCCTCATTAACCATCTGATAATTAAGCTGAATTTTGGCCGGTTAAATTTTTTTCTTGACAGCCGTTTTGAAATCTGCTATCTTTCTGCCATACTGACTGACTGGTCAGTCAGTATGAAAACGGGGCGAATAAAGGAAGCCGGATGGGCAGGAGCAGGGAGAAGAAGAAGCCGGAGGAAAGGAAAGCGCAGATCCTGGAGGCCGCGTTCAAATGTTTCATGGCCAAGGGCTATCACAGCGCCACCATGGACGACATTGCGCGCACGGCCCGGCTGAGCAAAGGCGCGGTTTACTGGTATTTCAAGGACAAGCAGGACGTGTTCATCGCCTATTTTCTGTTTCAAGTTGAAAGCTATTACTCGGAGATGAAGAAAATATTGCTCAGCAAAAAAAGCGTTGAACAAAAAATTTACGAGCTGGGCCGCTATTTGTTGAAGAAGGCGGAGCAGGAACCAGATACCAACCGAGTCCTGCATGAGCTCTGGATCCAGGCCCTTGAGCACAAAAAGACCTGGAAGGTCTTCAAGGAGATCTACCGCCGGAGCATTGATGAGGTGGAAAACCTGCTCCGGGAGGGCATGGAAAAAGGGGAACTGCGGCCGGACATCAATCCCCGCTGGGTAGGTTTCATGTTGAACTCGGTGATGGGCAACCTCGACCACCTGGAGATGATCGGCTTTGAGGACATCGATCCCGACCAGTACTGGCAGGAGGCGTCCCGGATTTTATTCGAGGGGATTTTACCGGAGCGCAAATCGAAAATTTAGACGAATAAAAGTTCTCGGTCAAGGAGGGTGCGATGACATTTGCAAAGACATTGGGAAAAATTTCCATTCTATCGGGGCTGGGCTTGTTCCTGGCGTGCTCGGAACTGTCGGCCCAGGCCCTGTCCGCTGACGAGTTGGTCGCAAAAATGGACTCGCTCCTGCGCGGGACCTCAAGTTACATGAAAATGAAAATGACCATCTTCAATCCCGACTGGTCCGGACCCAGGGAAATAGAAATGTTCGCTTACGAGGTTGTAAAAGACTCCAAGTCATTCATCCGCATCACCGCGCCGGCGCGCGACCGCGGCACCGGGTTCCTCAAGATCGGATACAACCTCTGGATGTTCGTGCCCAGCACGGAACGGGTGATGAAAATCCCGCCCTCCATGATGCACGAGTCCTGGATGGGCTCGGACTTCACCAACGACGACCTGGTGCGGGAATCCAGCGTGGTCAAGGACTACGACCATAAGATCCTGAAGGTTGAAGACAATCCCCAGGGCGGAAAAAACTATTCCCTTGAACTAATACCAAAACCCGGAGCGCCTGTGGTCTGGGGCAAAATCCTGGTCTGGGTGTGGGACCGGGGATATGTCCCGCTCAAGGAGCAGTATTTTGACGAGGCCGGAAAACTGGTCAACGAGATGATCTTTTCCGAGGTCCAGGACATGGGTGGCCGCAAAATTCCGAGCAAATGGGAGATGCGCTCCATGAACAAGCCCGGACACAAGACCGAATTCAAGATCCTGGAGGCCAAATTCGATTTCAATATTGAACAGGGAACTTTCACGGAGAAAAACCTCAAGAGCAAAAACTGGTGAACGATGCTGACCTTTCTCAAGATAGCTTGGCGCGACCTCTGGAGGCACGGACTGCGCAGCGGTCTGACTCTGGCCGCGATCAGTTTCGGGGCGGCCCTGCTCATCTTTTTCATGGCGTTTCTCCACGGCCAGCATTACACCATTGTCCGGAACGCGATCTCTTTTTTCCCGGGATACCTCCAGGTGCACCGTTCGGGCTATCAAGAAGAGCAATCCATCATACGCACGATGCCGGTCAGTCCTGAACTCATCAACTATCTGGAACATTCCGGAATGGTCACCGGCTATTCCCCGCGGCTCTGCACGGAAACCCTGATCCAGGCCAAAGACAACCTCGCCGGGTCAAAAATCTGCGGGGTGATCCCGGAAAACGAGATCCGGACTTCCCGCCTGGCCCAGACCTTTTTCCCGCAAATGATCAAACTTCCTAAAGGCATCAAAACCACTCATTTTTACTGGGGCAAGTTCCTCTCAAGCCAAGAAACCGGAACTGCGGTTATCGGTCATGACCTGGCCCGCAACCTTCAGGTTGAAGTCGGAGACCGGATTTCCATCCTTACCCAGGACTCATATGGGAGCCTGGCAGCCGGCAATTTCAAGGTCGCGGGAATTTTCGAGGCCGGGCCCCGGGAATACGCCGCGGGCATGGTCCTGGTAAACCTCAAGGAAATGCAGGGCCTGCTAAACCTTCCCGGCCAGGTCACACACCTGGTGGTGATGCTCAAAAGCACGGACGGCCTGGAAAAAATTGAGGATGATATTTACCGGATAGTTTCCAGCGAAACCGGTCCCTGGAATGTTGAAAATATTTCAGGCGGCCTCTGGACAATCAGCCCGCACAAGCCCAACCTGGAACCGGATTCGCCGCTCCAGCTTGCGGACCAGGAACTCCTGGGGATTGCTCTGAAGCGGATCCCGGAACTGGGAGCATTTTCATTGCGGGTCAAGGCCGGGCTCAAGCTGTCCGGCTCTGATATTTCCGCGCTGGGCATTGCGCCGGATAAAGAAAAAATGCTGGATGATCTTTTCCGCAAAGGCGCGCCCCCCTTGCCCGGTGATGACTGGGCTATCCTCAGCCGGAGTCTTGCGCAAAAACTAGGCTTGGAACCCGGGAACGAGCTTGTCTTGGAGGGGACCAACTATCTGGCCGAGAAATTTCAGATCAAGCTCAGGCTGGCCGGGACCATGGACACCAGGCCCGGGATAGATGCTTATGTCCCGCTGAAGCTGCTCCAACAAAACCTCTCGCTGGGCGACAATATCAACCAGATCCTGGTCAGGTTTCCGGAGCGGCTCTCACCCGACCAGGCCCATGACCTGATCATCTCGCGCTTGAATTACGAGGTCGTGCCATGGCAGGAACTGGTGCCGGACCTGGAACAGCTTTTCTTGTTCAAAAGCGTCGGTTCCATTCTCTGGCTGGGAATCCTCCTGATCCTGATCGCATTCGTGTTCCTGCTTACCATCCTGATGAGCGTCCTGGAAAGGGCGCGTCAGTTCGGGATCATGAAAGCGATCGGGACCAGCCCGCCCCAACTGTTCCTGATCATCTTCTGCGAGTCCGTGTTCCTGGGCCTGATCGGGTCGGTCGCGGGGATGGTCCTGGGAGCAATCCCCTCGCTCTATTTCACGCTGAATCCGCTGAACCTGGCCCTTTTCGGACAGCAGGCCGCGCAATATATGGTGGATTTGGGGTTTGAGCCTTATATATACGCCTTGCTCCGGCCGGAAATGTTCATCTACACCCTGGTCATAATTTTTTCCTTCGTCCTGGTCATGACCCTGTTCCCGGCTCTTAAGGCGGCAAGAACCAAGTCCGTGCAAACTCTCAGGCTGCAGTAAAAAAAGGACTTGAGAAGGTATTGATGAGATAAAAAATGCTGACCTTTTTGAAAATAGCGTGGCGCGACCTCTGGAGGCACAGGCTCCGGAGCGGGTTGACCTTGGCCGCCATCATTTTCGGGTCAGCGCTCACTCTTTTCTTCATGGCCTGGGCGCACGGAGGCCACCAGGGGATGATCCGCAGCGCCATCTCGCTTTTCACCGGGTATTTGCAAGTGCACCGCGCCGGGTACCAGATGGAACCGATAGTCAGCCATTCAATGCCGCTCAATCAACAAGTGATAGAGTATCTGGACGGCTCTCAACTGGTCACCGGATACTCTCCCCGGCTGTGCACCGAGACCCTGGTCCAGGCAGGCAACAACATCTCCGGCACGAAAATCTGCGGGGTGATCCCGGAAAAAGAGATCAAGACTTCCCGGGTCGCGCAGACCTTTTTCCCGGAAATGACCAAGACCCCGAAAGGCATCAAGACCAGCAGGAGGTATTCGGGTAAATTTCTATCCGGCTCGGAAACGGGCGGAGCAGTCATCGGCCAGGACCTTGCCAAATATCTTCAAGTGGAGATCGGGGACCGGGTTTCCATACTCACCCAGGATAATTACGGGAGCATGGCAGCGGGCAATTTTAAAATCAAGGGTATTTTCAAGTCGGGTTCCCCGGAATATGACGCCCGGCTGATGATGGTCAATCTCCCCGAGCTCCAGGACCTGCTTTTCCTTCCCGGGCAGATCACCCATATTGTGGTGATGACGTCGGACGCAACCGCGATCCCGAAAATTGAAAAGGAAATATATCAGCGGACTTCCGGAGAACAAGGCCCCTGGCGGATCGAAAATATGTCCGGCGGGCTTTGGAAAATCAAGGTCCAAAAACCCAACCTTGGCATGGATTCCCCGCTCCAGATCACAGACCAGGAAATCCTGAAAAAAGCTCTCGGACGCGTCCCGGGAGTCGAAGCATATTCCATGCAAGTCAGCCTCGAACTTTGGTTTTACGGCAAATCCGTGCCGGTCTGCGGCGTTGTGGCGGAGCATGAAAAGACCGTGCAGGGCCTTTTCCCCAAAGAGACCGAAAAATTTGCCAGCAACGACTGGGTGGTGCTCAAACAATGGATTGCCCAAAGATTGGGCAAGAAAATCGGAGACCCGCTCATATTCACGGGCGTCAATTACCTGGGCGAAAATTTCGAACTGAGGCTGAAGCTTGCGGGCACATTTGAATCGCCTGCCAAGCCCGACGCCTATGTCCCGCTCGCGCTGTTACAGGAGAAACTGGCGCTCGGCGAAAATGTCAACCAGGCCCTGGTCAAACTTTCATCCCGGATCCCCGCCGGACAGGCGGAGGCTGACATCCTCTCCCGGCTCAATTACGAGGTCATCCCCTGGCAGGAGCTCGCCCCGGATGTGGTGCAGGCGGTGGAACTGGACAACGTGGGCGCGGTGCTCTGGCTCTTGATTTTATTGCTCGTGATCGCATTCGTGTTTTTGCTGACCATCCTGATGAGCGTGCTGGAGCGGGCGCGCCAGTTCGGGATCATGAAGGCGGTCGGGACCAGGCCCGGGGAAATATTCCTTGTCATCTTTTATGAGTCGATTTTACTGGGCCTGCTCGGGACCGTGATCGGCATGGTCCTGGGCGCGATCCCGTCGCTTTATTTCACTTATGTCCCCCTGGACCTGTCGGCCTTTGGCGCTGATATGGGCGAGATGATGGAATACATGGGCTTTGAGCCTTTTCTATACGCGAAACTCGAGCCGTCAATGTTCTTTTACACGGCGTTGATCAATTTCAGCTTCGTCATCATTATGAGCATCCCGCCTGCGCTCCGCGCAAGCAGGACCAAACCGGCGCAAACGCTCCGGCTGCAGTAGGTGAAACCATGAAAGAGTTTGTAAAAATTGCCTGGCGGAACCTGGGGAGAAACCTCAGGAGGACCCTGATCATCACCATCGCCATCGCGCTCGGGGTCTGGGGCGTGCTGGTGACGATCGCGGTTTACAACTCCATGGCGTTCCAGATGGTGGATAATTTCATCTACGCCTCATTGGGCCATGTCCAGATTCATATCAAGGGATACACCAAGAACCCGGGACTGCGGCTCTGCATGACCGACGCCGGCGAGATTCTGCAAAAGATCAAAGGCGCCTCGCATATGGCCGGATACGCCCCCCGGATTTACGGGTTCGCGCTCGCCCAGTCCCCGCGGACCTCCCAGGGCGTGATGATCGTGGGCATCGATATTGCCAAGGAACCGACCGTGAGCCGGATCAAGAAGTTCATCAAGAGCGGAAGTTATTTCACTAGCGACGACGAGCCGGTGGTGCTGGTGGGAAAAGACCTTGCCCACAAGCTCAAGGTCGGCGAGGGGGACAAGCTCAGCTTTTTCATGCAGAGCTTCCAGAGCGAAGAGGATGTTGTGGAAAGCTTCAGGATCAAGGGAATTTTTTCCAGCGGCATCACCGAGCTCGACAAGATGATGGTCTATCTGCCCATCAAGCAGGCGGAAAAAATAATGGAGATGCAGGACAGGGTCAACGAAATCGCGATCACCGTTGATGATGAAAAAAACCTTGAGCTGTTGAAGGCGGACTTGAAGCAGAGGCTCCCGGAGCAAAAACCGGACTTGAGAGTTGAGGAATTGAAAACCGACTTGGACGGGAAACCGGTCAGCCTCCTGAAGATAACCAAAAGCGGCCAGGATAAAATGATCCTGGCGCCCGAGGCTTTTGGAGAATCTTTCAAGCTGAACGGAAATGTATCGATGATAAGCAATCGGCTTTTCCTGCCCATGGCCGCGCTCCATAAAAACCGGCTGGGCAAGGACAGCTACCTGGACCTGGAACTGATCGGGGTTGAGCCGGTTAACGAGAACCGGGTCTCGGGAATTTTTGACCGGGTCCAGATACCTTCTGACAGCTGGCTGCAAGGCGCGGAGATGGACAAGGAACTGGAGGCCAACAAGGGATGGGTGGTCTTGAGCGAGTCCGCGGCGCAGGCCTTGAACGCTGTGCCGGGGGACACGGTCCGGCTGGATTCCGGGGACAAGGTCCTGAGCTTGCAGGTGGCGGGCACATTGAAACAGGGGCTTGACGGTCCCGGTGAAAAACCTTTTGCCTTGATGTTCCGGCAGGACATGTGGAGGACTTTCATCAGCCAGTCCGCGGCGAGCGAGGTTGTTTTGCGGCTCAAGGAAAACTCGGACGCCAGGAAGACCGGGGAAGAGCTTTTAGCCGGCCTGAGCCTGGAGGTCAAGGACTGGAAGGAGCTCTGGCCGGTGCTCGCGCAAATGACCTCAATCATGGACTACACCAATTACGTGCTTCTCCTCTGCATTTATATCATCATCGCGTTCGGCATCGCCAACACCATGATCATGAGCGTGTTCGAGCGGGTGAGGGAACTGGGCATCCTCAAGGCCATCGGCACCAGCCCGCGCCAGCTCTTTGGAATGGTGATCATGGAATCCGTGATGCTGGCCATGATCGGGATGGCCCTGGGCGGACTGGCCAGCGCAATCACGCTCTGGGTCTGGGACAGGAACGGCCTGGACCTTTCCATGTTTGAAGCCGGGCTTGCGGCCTACGGCCTGCCCACCGTGCTTTACCCCGTGCTGACGCTCAAAAATATATTAACCGCGGTGATCATGGCATTCGGCATCGCCGTGTTGTCCGCGATCTACCCGGCAATCCGGGCGAGCCGGCTCCTGGTCGTGCAAGCCCTGAGAAGGATTTGAAAGGAGGTTTTGAAAATGGCGCACCTTCAAACACAAGGGATTACCAAAATCTACCAGGAAAACGATGTCGCAACCAATGCTCTGGCGGGCGTGGACTTCAAGATGGACAAGGGCGAGTTCACGGCGCTGTTCGGCCCCAGCGGTTCGGGCAAGACCACGCTGTTGAATATCATCGGCGGCCTGGACCGGCCCTCAAACGGAAAACTCTGGCTCTCTGACCAGGAAATAACCGCCCTGAGCGACAGCCAGCTCTCCCGGCTCAGGCTTTTCAAGGTGGGTTTTGTTTTCCAGGCCTACAACCTGATCCCGGTGCTGACCGCGCTGGAAAATGTGGAATACATCCTGATCCTCCAGCGCGTCAACAAAAAGGAGCGCCGGGAACGGTCCATAAAACTGCTGGAGAAACTGGGGCTGGGCCAGCTCATCAACAAGAAGCCAACGGAAATGAGCGGCGGCCAGCAGCAAAGAGTCGCGGTGGCAAGGGCGATCGTCCACCTCCCGGAACTGGTGCTCGCCGACGAGCCGACCGCCAACCTGGACTCCAAGACCGCGCACGAACTCATGGACATGATGGCCAAATTGAATGAAGAAAAAGGCATCACTTTCCTGTTCTCAACCCACGACCCCATGGTCATGGAACATTCAAGGCGGCTGGTGGAATTAAGAGACGGGAAAATCACCAATGACCAGATCCGAAACTAAAAAACTCCTTGCCCTGGCCTTGGTAATCCTGGCCGGGATTGCCGCACCCCTGAGCAACGGCAAGCCCGTTTACAGCAAAGACGACTTCAAGATCGACTTTTCCGGGTATGTGCAGGAGCAAATCCTGGACGCGCCGTATTTCTTCGGAGGCTCGTTCCTGCTTTCGCAGGCCCGGTTCCGGCCGGTGCTGGATTTTAAATTCGGACACGGCCTGAGCGCCGAGCTCAGCCAGACTTTTCTGTTAAGCTCGGGAAACGCCATCAGCAATCCGGCGTATTTGATCGCCCGAGAATACCCGCAGCCCACTTATTTCAAATGGGATTATTATTTTGTCGATACCACGGATTTGAATTTGGACTGGAGCGTGTACCGGGCCTGGGTGGCGTATGAGAGCAAGAAGGTCAAGGCGGTGGTGGGGAGGCAGCGCATCGCATACGGCAGCGCCATGTTTTACAGCCCGCTCGATATTTTCAACCCGATCAGCCCGCTCTCTCTGGAGCCGCAAGAGCGGGTGGGCGTGGACGGCGCGAGCATGGAGCTTGAGCTTGGCCAGAGCAGTTATGCCTCGCTCGCATACGGCATCGGCGACAGCTGGGATGAGACCCGGCTCGCGGCTTACTACAAAACCACGGTCAAGTCCTTTGACCTCCATTTCCTGGCCGCGAGGATTTTTGAGGAATACATTGTGGGCGCCGCCTTTTCGGGCTATGTCAAGGACGGCGGCCTCTATGGCGAACTGAGCTACACCATCCCCGACCACGGCTTCAATTATATCCGGGGAACCATCGGTTATGAATACAATTTCAAAAACGGCATCCTGATAATCGCGGAATATTACCACAACGACGGCGTGTTTTCGCTCTCGGATTTGAACAGCGCGGAAATGATGTTCTCAACCCAGCGCGGGCTCGCGACCATTGACCGCAACTTCCTGTGCCTGAGCGCCGGCTTTGACCTGAACCCGCTGCTCCGGTTCAATTCGGCCATCATCTACGACATGGACGCGGGCGCTTTTTACATCGGACCTTCGTTCTCTTACTCCGCCCCTTACTCAATCACGGTTGCTGCAGGCACACAGTTATTCGGGGGCAACCAGAGAGGGGACTTCGGCATGCTGCCGCCTTTCCTGTGGGGCCGGGTCAGGTGGGATTTTTAATGCGCTATCGCGATGGCGTCAGCCTGCTGTCCAATTTGTAGCCGGCTTCCGGCCCGGCATCAAATGAACTCGTTTTATCGCCATATCTGACCTTGCATTTGCCGCGCTGGCTGGACCTGATTGTCGCCCATTCCAGTTTCCCGTTTTTCCAACCGATATCCACTTCAAAGCCGCCGCGCGCACGCAGGCCTTTGACATGACCGTCGGGCCAGGCCTTGGGCAAGGCGGGCAAAAGGTCGATCTCGCCTTCGTGCGATTGCACAAGCATTTCCGCGATCCCCGCGGTAAAGGCGAAGTTGCCGTCAATCTGGAACGGAGGGTGCGCGCAGAACAGGTTGGGATAAACCCCGGCCTTGCCAAAAGCGATCACCCTTCCCGACCGGGCGGGCTGGATGAAGTTGCCGATCATCTTGAATGAATGGTCGCCGTCAAACAGCCGCGCCCACATGATGATTTTCCAGCCCAAAGACCAGCCCGTGCCCCCGTCGCCCCGGATTTCCAAAACGCGCCTGGCAGCCGCGAAAAGTTCGGGCGTGGCCTGCCTGGTTATCTGCCGGCCGGGATGCAGGCCGTAAAGATGCGAGAGATGCCGGTGCTGGGGTTCGGGGTCCGCGAAGTCAAGATACCATTCCTGGAGCGCGCCGTTCTTGTTTATCTGGAGCGGGTACAGCTTTTTTCGGGCCTCGGTCAGCTTTTCCCTGAATTCTTTGTCCACGCCCAGTATCTCGGAAGCCTCAATGCAATTCGTGAAAACATCCCAGCAGATCTCCATGTCCATGGTGGATGCCATGCTCACCGAGGCAATCTTTCCTTCTGGGGTCAAAAAGTTATGCTCCGGGGAAGTTGAGGGGACGGTTACCAAGTGTCCCTTGCCGTCATCGATGAGCATGTCGAGCAGAAACTCGGCGGCGCCTTTCATCACCGGGTATGCCTCATCCGCCAGGAATTTCTTGTCGCCGCCAAAGGCGTAGTGCTCCCACAAATGCTGGCTGAGCCAGGCGCCTCCCATGGGCCATGCCGCCCACACCGGGGATCCTTTTCCATAGTCCCCGACCGGCGCGGACTGCCGCCAGAGGTCGCTGTTGTGGTGCGCGGTCCAGCCGCTTGCGCCGTAATTCACCTGCGCGGTTTTCGCGCCATTAACAGAAAGCTCCTCAATAAATTTCAGGAGCGGCTCGTGGCACTCGGCAAGATTGGCGGGTTCAGAAAGCCAGTAGTTCATCTCGGTGTTGATGTTGATCGTGTAATTGCTGCTCCAGGGCGGGAAAAGAAGGTCGTTCCAGATGCCCTGGAGGTTTGCCGGCTGGCCGCCGGGACGGGAACTTGAGATGAGCAGGTACCTTCCGAATTGGAATTGCAAAACTACCAGGCCCGGGTCTTTGGCCCCGAATTTCTTGATTAGCTGATCAGTGGGAAGTGAGGCGGCTCCTGCGGGAGAATCGCCAAGGTTGAGCTCAACATGCTTGAAGAGCCGCGAATAATCTTTTATATGAGACTGCTTAAGCTGCTCATAAGGCTTGGCGGCAGCGGTATCAATATACGCCTGGGCGATCGGTCCCGGATTTTTGCCCGCGAGTCCCGGGGACTTGTCAAAACCGTTGAAGCTGGTGGCCGCGCTGATCAACAGCGTGACCGCGTCCGCGTCCCGGACGTGCAGGCCCGAGGCGTCGGAATATACCCTGCCCCCCTCCGGGATCGCTTTGACCATGCAAATGAAGTTGGTACCCTCTCCGTTTTCGTCCCGGGCATAAACGATCCCGTCCTTTTTCTTGTGATAGACCGGGTCTTCGTGCAAGGGCGCTTTTCCAATCAGCGCCAGCGTGTCGCCGCGGGGTTCCACCCGGAAGCGGAGCGGGCTGTCAAGGCTCGCGGTGAAATTGATTTTACCCGGTTTGTCCGCGCTGATGCGCACGACAATCGCCTGGTCGGGAAAAGAACTGAAAACCTCGCGCGTGTAATTCACGCCCAGGATTTTGAAGCGGGTGGTGGCGACCGCGTTTTCAAGGTCGAGCTCGCGCTGATACCCGGAGGCAAAATTGCCGTGCCCGAATTGCAGATAGAGATCGGCCATGGGCAGATAGGTCTGGGTGAACGGCCCCTGCATTCGCTTGCTGGCCTCGCCCGCCTCCACATACTTCCCTTCAAACACCAGCTTGCGCACTTCCGGGAGCGCGTCCTTGGCGCCTGGATTGTTCCAGTCCCTGGGCGCGCCGGACCACAAACTATCCTCGTTAAGCTGCAGCCGCTCGATGCCCGCTCCTCCGAAGACCATTGCGCCGAGACGGCCGTTTCCGATCGGCAGGGCCTCCAGCCAATTTTTGGCCGGGTGCTGATACCAGAGCTTCATTTGCTGAGCAGGGCCGGCTTTGACCTCGCCCGCATGCGAAACCGCGGATGACACCATCAACAGAGCGAAGAGAAATACTTTCAAAATATATTTTCCATGGATCATTTTTCCCCGCCTATTTAAGAATAGTATTTTGTCCTTTTGCCATCCCGGGGTCAAAGAAAAGACTGAAATTGGAAAGGGTGGGGCACACGCGCGACTGCGTTATGCGCACGCGCGCCTTCCCGGCGGTCACGGCTTCAAACCGGAGCAGCCGCTTGTAGCCTATGGTGGTTGAGCGCGCGACCGGCTTCCAATCTTTTCCGTCCCAGACCTCCAGATAAAATTCCTCCACTCTTTGCCCCTGCTTGATATATTCCTGGAGCATCGCGACATTGAAGGTCTTGGGCGCGCCCAGGTCATAAACGACCTCGGCCTGCGTGACCCCGTCCTCAGTCATCCAATAAGTCTCCGGGTTTCCATCCACGGTCTTGTCCGCGCCGTATTGATGGTCTTTGCCCCGGACCGCGCTCGCCTGAGCGGCAACATTGCGCGCCAGGTCTTTTTCAAAAATCTGATCCAGCGCTTTTCTCAGCTCCAGGATACGCTTGACATCGTTTTTATGCAGGAGCCCGCGCTTGTCAGGAGGAAGATTCAAGAGCAGCACGCCGTTGTTGCCCACAGAGTCGAAGTAAATGTTAAGCAAATGCGGCAGCGATTTCACGAGCAGGTCTTCGCGCTTGTGGTAATACCAGCCGGGCCGGATCGAGGTGTCGACCTCCGCGGGAACCCAACCGATGCTTTCCCCGCTTTTCGCCGCCAGCATGAGTTTGTCCCGGCCGCCGAGGTCCTTGTCCTGCGCCTTGAAATTTTCCGGAACCACGCTCCATTCCGATTCCCGTCCTTTGCCCGCCTCGTTGCCCACCCAGCGCAGGTCCCCACCCTGGAAGATCACCGCATTGGGCTGGAGCTCGCGCACGATCCGGACATACCCCTTCCAGTCATAAAGTTGCTGCATCGTTTTCCATTTATCGCCTATTCCCGCGCCGTCAAACCAGACCTCGGAGACTTCCCCGTGATTGGTCAGCAGTTCCCGCAACTGGTTCTTGAAATAGTCGTTGTAGGCCGGGGTGCCGTAGGTTTTTTCGTGCCGGTCCCAGGGTGAAAGATAAACTCCCAACTTCAAACCGTATTCGCGGCAGGCGTCGGCAACTTCCTTGACCACATCTCCTGGCCGTTTTTCCAGGGACTGTTCTTTACAGAGTGCTCGGTGTATTTGCTGGGCCAGAGGCAAAAGCCATCGTGATGCTTTGCGGTCACAATGATTTCTTTGATCCCGGCGTCCTTGCAGGCCT